>RCMY010000327.1_pt1 | contig 76458 bp, 75 predicted proteins | sample 2041341 | NCBI WGS metagenome assembly RCMY01 (sample SAMN09708234, study PRJNA481090) | Marine sediment metagenome, whole genome shotgun sequencing project. | reverse complement strand
GGCACATTCTATACTGGGTTGCGAAATTTCCCCTATCTTGCTGGAAAGCAAGGAGAATGAAAGATGGCCCATACTGAGTTAGATCTGCGTGAACGGTGCACGATTGAAGATATGTTGAATGCGAAAATGTCTGTGCGCGAAATCGCGTTGGAGATCGGACGTCACTGTTCGACAGTGTATCGAGATATCAAACGCAATGGTTACACTGACACCGAGCTGCCAGAACTGAACGGATACTACGGCGTGGTTGCACAGCGCTCGGCAACGCAAAGGCGTGCGCGTCGCCGGAAACTGGTGCGGCTGGACGGCTTGCGAAAGGCCGTCATCAAACAGCTCAAAGAAGGTTGGTCTCCCGAACAGATATCAGGCCGATTACTTTTCGAAGGTCAATCTGTGCGCGTGAGCCACGAGACGATCTATGCTTACGTTTATGGGCCAGATGGCCAGTCGAAAGAACTTGCACGTTACCTGCCTAATCGACGCAGGAAACGGCGGCCACACCACTCACGCAAGCCCCGCGGCCTTGTTTTCCCGCCAGATCGGTCGATCCACAAACGCCCTGACTATGTCAAAACTCGCGAAACTTTTGGTGAATGGGAGGGTGATTTGATGATTTTTGAGCGCGCTCAGGGCAAGGCGAACGTCGCCTCGCTGGTCGAACGCAAGACCCGCTTTGCGGTCCTGTTCCGCAATAATGACCGCAGTACAACGCATCTTATGAACAAGCTGATGAGCGTTATGGAGCCCCTGCCCCAGACGGCCCGCAAGTCGATCACCTTCGATCGTGGGATCGAGTTTAGGAACTGGCGTAAATTGAGGCCTGGGATTGGCACCGAGGCTTGGTTCTGCGATCCGCAATCGCCGTGGCAGAAAGGTTCGGTAGAGAATCTAAACAAGCGGGCGCGTCGATACCTTCCTCGCGATGCGCCCGTGGCCGCGCTCTCAAATCGAGATATGAAGTCGATTTGTGACCGCTTGAACAGCACCCCCAGAAAGTGTCTGGGATGGCGCACACCAACCGAAGCATTCAGAGAAGAACTAATGAAACTGAGATAGCGGAAACCGTCGCAACGACCCTTGAGATTCCAGGTTGCGGAATAGATTTGTTTGGCCTGTCCCATTGAGTTTGGCTGTGCAGTCCATCTCAGCTCAAAGACCGATCCAACTAACCTTCTTTGTTTTGCATCAATGGCCTACCGGACTACCCTAATGCATATCCTGCGCCGCGCACCGTGCGGATTGGATCGTCGCCTCCATGCTGGGTCAATGCTTTGCGCAACCGCGCGATGTGCACATCAACCGTACGCGTGTCGACATAGATGTCGCGGCCCCAAACATGGTCGAGCAATTGATCGCGGCTGAAAACCCGGCCCGGTCTTTCCAGCAGCGTCACTAACAACCGGTATTCTGTCGGCCCAAGGTTCAACGACTGTTCTGCGCGGCTGACGCGGTGTGTTTCAGGATCAAGAGTGATGTCATCAAAGCTAAGCGCCGAGCCGCCCGTCGCTGGCCGTGCGCGCCGCAACTGGGTCCGCACGCGCGCCATCAGCTCGCGCATGGAATACGGTTTGACCACATAGTCATCCGCGCCTGTTTCTAGGCCGCGCACCGTGTCAACGTCCTCGGACCGCGCCGACAGCATGATCACGGGGATATGCCGCGTGTCCTCGCGTGTCTTCAACTGGCGGCACACCTCGATCCCGCTGAGCAACGGCATCATCCAATCCAGGATCACCAGATCGGGCAAGGCTTCGGCGACCAGCAGTATTGCCTCTTCACCATTCTCTGCCTGCCTGACCTCGAACCCTTCGGAGGACAAATTGTAAGCAAGGACTTCGCGCTGTGCCGGTTCGTCTTCAACCAGCAATATCTGGGGATGCGCGACAGACATGGCCTACCCCTTTAGCTTGGTCGACGTAGTGTCTGCTTTTGGTCTGTCTTCGTCCGGCTGCGTGCCTGTGACCAGATACACGACCTGTTCGGCAATCGATGTAACCAGATCGCCCATGCGCTCTACGTTTTTGGCGATGAAATGGAGGTGCATACACGAAGTAATATTGCGTGGGTCTTCCATCATAAAGGTCAAGAATTCGCGGAACAGCGCATTGTACATCTGATCAACATCTGTGTCCCGCGCGATGACGTCCATTGCCAAAGCGGCGTCGCGTTGCACATAGCTGTCCAGTGCGTCTTTCAGCATCGCCTCGACGGTTTTGCACATCCGCCGGATGGCCCCGGTGCTGTCGCTGACTTCGGGCAATTGTGCCAGAACCGTATTCCGCTTGGCCATGTTTTTTGCATAGTCTCCAATACGTTCCAGGTTGGCGCTAATCTTGATCACGCTTAGGATCAGACGCAAGTCAATCGCTGTGGGCGCGCGCAATGCAATGATGCGGGCGGCACGTTCGTTGATCAGTTCTTCAAGCGCATCAATGGCCTTGTCCCCTGCCCGCACCTGTGCGGCCAGTTCTTCGTCGCGTGTTTCCAAAGATTGCGCGGCAAGACGAATGGCATCTTCTACCATACCCCCCATTTTCATGATCTGCGCCTGAACGGCTTCCAGATCGCGGTCAAAGGCTGAGGCAATATGTTGATCTGACATGATATTATCCAATCCGGCCTGTGATATAGCTTTCCGTCCGAGGGTCCTCGGGCGATGTAAAAATCTTGTCGGTTTCGCCGTATTCAACCAGATTTCCCAAATGGAAGAAGGCGGTTTTCTGGCTCACACGCGCGGCTTGCTGCATCGAATGCGTCACGATCACCACGGAATAGTCTTGGCGCAGCTCGTCAATCAGTTCTTCGACCTGTGCGGTGGCTATCGGGTCAAGCGCGGAACACGGCTCGTCCATCAGCAGTACTTCGGGTTCAGTCGCAATGGCGCGGGCAATACACAGACGTTGCTGCTGCCCGCCCGACAGACCCGTGCCGGGCGCTTGTAGGCGGTCTTTGACCTCGTTCCAGATTGCCGCCCGCTTTAGTGCGTGTTCAACGATTTCGTCCAGTTCGGTTTTATTCCGGGCAAGGCCGTGGATGCGTGGGCCATAGGCGACATTATCAAAGATTGATTTCGGAAATGGGTTCGGCTTTTGGAACACCATCCCCACTTTAGCGCGCAACTGCACGGGGTCCACGTGGCTATCATAGATGTCTTCGCCATCGATCAGGATATCACCTTGGACACGGCAGATATCAATTGTGTCGTTCATCCTATTGATACAACGCAGAAAAGTTGACTTGCCGCACCCTGAAGGACCAATAAAAGCGGTCACCGTCTTATCCTGAATCTCGACCGAGACGTCCTTGATGGCGTGGTTTTCACCGTAATAGACCTGTACGTTACGGGCCGAGATTTTGATCTTGTCTGTCGTCACGTCGACCTCCGAAATATAGTTGTCTTTCATAGTCTTACCACCCATTTTACCAGCGCCGCTCGAACCTGCGGCGCAGCATGACGGCAATGGCGTTCATGGTCACAAGGAACACCAGCAATATGATGATACCCCCCCAAGCCCGCTCGTAAAATGCTGGGTCGGCGCGTTTTGCCCATTCATAGATCTGTGCCGGCATCGCCGAATTCGGATCCATCAGCCCCGATGCGATCCCGTCTGGCGGGTTCGATGCAATAAAGCCAACCATACCGATCAACAGCAAGGGCGCGGTTTCGCCTAAAGCCTGCGCAAGCCCGATGATCGTGCCCGTCAAAATGCCCGGTGCCGCCAAAGGCAGAACGTGGTGGAACACCGACTGCATTTTCGATGCCCCTACCCCCAACGCCGCATCGCGAATGCTGGGCGGTACAGATTTCAGCGACGCCCGGGTCGAGATGATGATCGTGGGCAAAGTCATCAACGTCAGCACCAAACCACCAACCAGCGGTGCCGAGTTTGGCAAATGCATATAGTTGATGAACACGGCCAAACCCAAGATGCCGAACACGATAGACGGCACAGCCGCCAAGTTTGAGATGTTTACCTCGATGATATCCGTGATCAAATTCCTGGGGGCAAATTCCTCAAGGTAGATTGACGCGGCAACCCCGATGGGCAGCGCCAGCGCCAACACGACCAGCATCATAAACAGAGAGCCGATCATCGACACGCCCATGCCTGCGGCCTCGGGGCGGGCATCTGAGGCGTCTGCGCCGGTGATAAACGCGAGGTTAAAGCGCTTTTCAAGCGATTCATCTGCAATCAGCGCATCGACCAGATCGAGCTGTTCAGCGTCGATGTTTTTGTCGTTTGCAATGCTTGCGCGGGTTACACGCCCCTTTAGGTACCCGTCCACCCGACTGTTGGTGAGAAAGCGGAATTCTACCGACGTCCCGATAAGATCGAGGTTATCCAAAACGAAGTTCCGCAGTTGCGCCGCAGCGTCTTTCGACAGAATCGCAGCCATCTCTTTGGGTTTCAAATCGGTATCCACACCGATATCAGCGACCTTCTTTTCTAGCGCTGCGGCCATCAGGGGGGCGTATCCAAAGGTCGACACCTTTTTGATGTCATCCATATCGCGATTGCCCTTTTTATCCAGCTTTGCCTCAAGCAGTTGTACGTCCAGCGTTAGAAACGTCTGTTGAAAGGCACCTGAACCACGGCCGATGATCGTGACCAGCAAGATCACCAGCATCAGCAAGCCCACCGAAATGGCGGCAATGCCATAGGCCTTGAAACGTGTCTCGGCACGGTTGCGTTTGGCGGTCCGCGCGTCTTGGCGCAACAGCGAGTTATGCGGAGGGGTGGCGTTTGGCATGTCGGTCATTCGTACTGCTCCCGGTATTTGCGCACGATATAAAGCGCGAGCACATTCAGCCCCAGCGTCAATACAAACAGCGTCAGGCCAAGGGCGAAGGCCACAAGGGTTTCAGGGCTGGCAAAGTCGGTATCGCCGGTTAGCTGGCTGACAATTCGGGTGGTGATTGTCGTCATCGCCTCAAGCGGGTTTGCGGATATTCGGGCGATGGCCCCTGCCCCCAACACCACGATCATGGTTTCGCCAATCGCACGGCTGGCAGCCAACAGGATCGCCCCCACAATACCTGGCAGCGCGGCAGGCAGCACCACCTGACGGATGGTCTCGGAATGGGTCGCCCCAAGGCCGAACGACCCGTCGCGTAAGGACTGTGGCACAGCGTTAATGATGTCGTCGCTTAGGGAGGATACGAAGGGGATCAGCATGATGCCCATGACCAGACCGGCCGTTAGCACCGATGTGGCACCGCTCATCCAGTCGACGCCCAGTATACCGTCTGCTCCACGGCCAAACAGTTTCACCAGAAACGGCCCCACTGTCAGCAGCGCAAACAGACCGTAAACGATAGTTGGAATACCGGCCAGGATCTCAAGCAGCGGCTTTGCCACTGCGCGCACTTTGCTGTTGGCGTATTCAGACAGATAAATCGCGGCGAACAACCCAATGGGCACCGCCACCAACAGCGCGATGATCGAGATATAGAGCGTGCCCCACAGCAGCGGGAGGATCGACAGATCGCTGTCTCCGCGAAAGTTGGGGGCCCATTTCGGCCCAAGAAAGAAGTCCTGCCAAGGATGCAGACTGAAAAAATTGATCGTCTCGAATAGCATCGAAAATACGATACCCACGGTTGTCAAAATGGCGAGTGACGCCGCAAGTATCAGCAAGCCTAGGACAAAGCGTTCGACCACGTTGCGGGCGCGGAATGTTGTGTTGGTTGCCCGAAGCGCAACCAGCAGGCCGGCAATCGCAATCAACGACACAACTGCGGTCATCAGCAATTGTCCTGTTGATTGCATGCCACGATAGCGCTGTGCCGCGGCAAGCACTTCGGGGCGCACGTCAGACCCCAAAGCAACGCCCGTCCCCGCCAGGACAGAGCGCACATCGTCGGCTGCTGTAAGCGTCTTGGCCGCCTCTGCCGTCAGCGCACCGGACTGTACCGCATTATCCAAACCATCAGCCACGCGGCGCACATCGCTCATCACCAGATTGACTGACGACCCTTCGGAGACGGCGCTTTGCGGTATCATGTCGATCACGGCGTTCTGGATCAGCACGGGCTGGGCCAGCAACCAGATCACCAGCACAAAAAGCGCCGGTATCGCGGTGAGCATTGCGGCGTTATAGCCGTAATAGCCGGGCAAAGAATGGAGTTTGCGGGCGTCGCCCCCTGCCGATGACATCGCGCGGCTGCGCGCGGAAACATAAGCAAATCCGGTCAGGATCAAAAGACCAAGAACCAGCAGCGTGGTTGGTGCCACATTTAAAAAGATGCTCACGAATGGCCCCCAGTTGTGCCCTTCTGAAGTGGGCGGTCGAAAATCAGATCTTGGCAGTCAGCAGCAGCCAACCCGGAGAAGCCATATTACCACTCCGGGTCGGCTTAAAGAAATTTAGGATCCGCTGCCCATAACAGTTTCATTTGCAACTGTTTCTTGAACTGTTGCCAGCTCAGGGTCGGACACAAGGCCGTAATCAGCCAAAGGACCATCAGGGCCAGCAACTTCATCCGCAACGAAGAATTCAGCGTATTCTTTCAGGCCGGGGATCACACCGATATGCGCCTTTTTGACATAGAAGTACAACGGGCGCGATACAGAGTACTCGCCGCTCGAGATGCTCTCGACGGTAGGCTCGACACCGCTCATTGTCGCAACGCTCAGCTTGTCTGTGTTGTTCTCGTAGAACGCCAGACCGAATACGCCGATGCCATCTTTGTTGCTTTCGATGCGGGCCAGTGTTTCTGTGTAATCACCGTCAATGTCCACGGATGTGCCATCGGTCCGGATCGCGATACAGGCCTTCTCGGCTGCTTTCTTGTCATCACCATTGGCAGCTTTGAACACTTCGAAATCACCTGTGACTTCACAACCGGCCAAGATCACTTTTTCCTCGAACACTTCGCGTGTGCCATGCTTTGTGCCCGGGATGTACGCTTGGATTGGCTGGTCAGGGAAACTGGCGTTGACTTCGTTCCAGTTTTTGTTGGGGTTAGGAACGATTTCACCGTCGACAACGATGGTTTCGCTCAGCGCCTTGTACCAGTCTTCAGGGGTGAATTCGAATGTGTTGCCGTTGATGTCGGACGCAAACACAATGCCATCATAACCGATGCGCACTTCGATGATGTCGGTGACGCCGTTGGCCGCACAGACTTCAACTTCGGAGGGTTTAATCGGACGCGATGCGTTCGCCACGTCGATCGTATTTTCGCCTACACCTTCGCAAAACCGCTTGAGGCCAGCAGAAGATCCACCAGATTCAACGACCGGTGTCGGGAAATCAAAGTTTTCGCCAAAAGCTTCGGCTACGATCGACGCATAGGGCAGAACGGTGGATGAACCGGCGACCTGTACTTGATCGCGGGCAACGGCAGCGGTTGCGCAAACTGCGGAAATGGCGAGAGCGGATGTAGTGATCTTAACGAGCGACATGATGTCTCCTGTCAGCTTTGAATTCTTGACCACCCCCATGGTGATCTTGATGCAGCAGTACGGCGGCAACGTTTGGCTTTTGTGACACTAGTGTTACAGTTTTATGACAAGGCAAGAATTCAATGAAATTTTTCAAGCGGCCAGCACGTCATGGCCCGTCCAACGGCAAGATGACAGTGAATTGACTGCCTTTTCTCAGCTCGCTGTTGATTTTAAGCCGCCCGCGGTGCCGGTTCAGAATGTGTTTCACAATTGCCAACCCCAACCCCGTACCGCCAAGCGCGCGGCTGCGGTGGCTATCAGCCCGGTAGAATCGTTCGGTCAGACGCGGGAGGTGTAACGGATCAATGCCTGGACCATGGTCTGTGACCGTTACCCGGACCGCAGGCCCGCGCAAAGACGGGTCGCGCAGGGTGGTTTCCACATCGATCTCGACCGTTTTGCCCTTACCCCCATATTTGATCGCGTTCTCGATAAGGTTGGTGAACACTTGCAAAAGCTGGTCTGCATCCCCGACTAGGGGCAGGTCGTCGTCGGCCATGCGAAGCTGCAGGGTCACATCGGCTTCGACCGCGATGAGGTCAAGATTGCGCAAGGTCGAGTGCACCACATGGCGCAAGTCGACCTTTTGCGTGGACCGCAAGCGTTCTTCGGATTCCACCCGACTAAGCGACAGCAAATCGGCGACCAGACGGTTCATGCGTTCGGCCTCTTCGGTCATGATTCCCAAAAACCGGTCGCGAGCGGGGGCATCATCGCGCGCAGGCCCGCGCAGCGTTTCAATGAATCCCATCAATGCTGTCAACGGTGTGCGCAATTCATGGCTGACGTTGGCGACAAAATCACGGCGCATCTGGCTAGCCTTGGCCAGTTGGGTAATGTCCTGAAAACTAAGCAACACATCGCCAGTTCCGGCAACCTTGCTGACAAAAACCTGAAATCGAGTGTCATTGCCCCGGTTATTCGCTACGTAATGCGCCTCGCGGGGTTTGCCATCGCGCTGGCACTGCTCGACCGCGTCCACCACCGTGGGCTGACGCAATACATTGATATAATGGCGGTCCAATGCGGCAGCCCCGACAAGGGCCTGCGCCGCAGAATTCATCGCAACGATCCGTTCCGCGCGATCAATGGCAAGGGTCGGCAATGGTAACGCCGCCAGCAGATCAGTTAAAAGCGGGCGGACCACCATAGGTTAGACTGGCTTCAAATCGCTGCGAAACCGGCGTGCGTTCTCTTGGTAATGCTGGGCGCTGGCTGTCAGGCCCTCAATGGCCGCTGCGTCCAGATCACGCACGACCTTACCCGGTACCCCCATCACCAGCGACCCGTCCGGGATCATCTTGTTTTCAGTAATCAGCGCCCCAGCCCCGATCAAGCAATTCTTGCCGATCTTGGCCCCGTTCAGGATCGTAGCGCCCATCCCCACAAGCGAATTATCCCCGATAGTACAGCCATGCAGCATCACCTTGTGACCAATGGTGCAGTTTTCACCAATAGTCAGCGGGCAGCCCGGATCTGTATGAAAAACGCAGTTTTCCTGCACATTGCTGCCCTTGCCGACCTTGATCAGTTCATTGTCGCCGCGCAGGGTACAGCCGAACCAGACCGACGAGCCGGCTTCAAGTACGACACGGCCAATCACATTGGCATCGGGTGCGACCCAAGCGTCAGCGTCTACCGTCGGGGTCAAATCGGCCAAGGCATATAGGGTCATTTCGTTTCCTCGAATTCAGATTGCAGGGCGCGAACATGATCGACCAGATTTGGCTGTTGTGAAAGCCGCAAACGTTCGGCGGTGATGATCGCCTTCAGCCGAGCCTCGGTATCGACCAGATCATCGTTGATCAAAACATAATGGTATCCATCCCAATGGCTGATCTCGTCCCAGCTTTTTTCCATGCGCAAAGCGATGGTTTCAGGATCGTCTTGGCCACGTGTTTCCAACCTTCGGCGCAATTCCTCTATGGACGGAGGCAGAATAAAGATCGACAACACATGCTGCTTGAGGGACGAATTGCTGATCTGCTGTGCGCCCTGCCAATCAACGTCGAACAGCACATCGCGCCCGTTGTCGATGGATTTTTGCACCGGCCCCTTCGGCGAGCCATAGTAATTGCCAAAGACCCGCGCGTGTTCCAGCATGTCGCCGTCATTCACCATGGTGCGGAACTTGTCTTCATCGGTAAAGAAATAATCCTTGCCGTCGACCTCGCCCACGCGCGGGGCGCGGGTGGTGGCGGATACTGAAAATTGCAGCGATGCATCCCAATCACGCAGTTTCCGCGCAAGGGTCGATTTACCAGCGCCCGAGGGCGAGCTGAGGATGATCAAAAGGCCGCGACGGTCGCTCATGGCTTACTCCACATTCTGTACTTGTTCGCGCATCTGGTCGATCACGGCTTTCAACGCCAGCCCGACCCGCGTGAGATCAGTGTTTTGCGCCTTGGAACACAAGGTATTAACCTCGCGATTGAATTCCTGCATCAGGAAATCCAGCTTGCGCCCGACTGACCCGCCCTGCCCCAGCAGCTCGCGCGTGGCGCTTATATGGGCATGCAGGCGGTCGATTTCCTCGGTTACATCGGATTTGACTGCAATCAACGCAAGTTCCTGTGCCAACCGATCCGCATCTACACCATCGCTGTTTTCCAACACCCGCGCCAGATTGCGTTTCAGCGTTTGTGTCATCTCGGCTTTGCGTTGCTCGGCCAGGGCGGCGGCTTGCGTGGTCAGGACTTCGACCTCCGCCAACTGGGCTTGCAACACCTGTTCAAGTGCAGCCCCCTCGCGTGCGCGCATGGTGTTGAAATCGGCCAGAACAGCCCCGAATTCAGCAAGAAGCGTCTTGGCAAGTGTTGCCACATCATCAACCGTATTCGCCTGTTCCAGCACGCCGCGCATGGTTACGATGTCAGTTGCCTTGGACGGGGCCAGCGAAACACCTGCATCCATTGCACGTGCTTCGATTTGGTGGAGCGCATCCAGTACCGTATCCAGCTGGGCCGCGTTCACAGTCAGACCACCGGTGCTCTCGTCGCGCGCAATCCGCAGGTTGCATGTCACGTTGCCCCGCGCGACCACTTCGCCCAATTGCTTGCGCAAACCGGCCTCAAGCCCGTCGACCCAATCGGGGACACGCAAGCGCAAATCCAACCCCTTGCCGTTGACCGACCGCAGTTCCCACCCCCAACTATGGGGTGCCAATGCACCATTGGCTGAGGCAAAACCGGTCATTGAACGTATCATAAGGGGATCCTGTCGGCTGTGGTGTCTATGATGCCTTAAAGGCCAAACCGCCAAATTGGGCAAGTCGAAAGCCTTGGACCGCCAGAAGGCAATCCCTAGCAAAAAGTTAACCAGTTCATGCGATTTGTCTGCAAATTTGCGATGAAATCGCTATGGTTGCGTCAACGCGGCTTTGTGCCGATTTGAAACATGGTTCCGCCAGCCCACTGCCCTGCTGCTTTTGAACCATTAGAACCTAAAAAAGAGACGAGCCGAATTCATGGAAAAAAAGCCCCAAGGTCCCAGGAACATCGTGAATATGACCGATTTTCACAGCGGCCACAATTTCGCAGCGGTGTCTCAAATCGAAGCATATTGGGATGCGCTGCGTCAGGGCCAGTTGCTGCCCAAGCGGTCAGATATTGACCCGCGCGGGATCGAAGCGGCCCTTGAATATACTTTTATCCTTGAACGTATTGCCCCCGGCGTTGCGCGGATGCGCATTGCGGGCAGCCACCTAAGCGATCTGATGGGTATGGAAGTCCGCGGCATGCCGATTACGGCATTTCTGACCACGCATTCTCGCCGCAGGTTCAGCGACATGATGGAGGAATTGTTCGAAACACCTGCCATCGGGACGCTCACCCTTAAAAATGAAACGGGGCATATCCAAGGGCGCATGATCTTGTTGCCATTGAAAAGCGATATGGGCGATGTCAGCCGCATGTTGGGGTGTTTTGTCACCAAAGGCGAAATTTCAGATGATCCTTGCCGCTTTGATATCGAGAATATCCAGATCAGACCGATCACCACGAACCAGCCTGAGCTAAATCCGGCACCCCAAACACCTGTGATGCAAACTGAAGTCCCTGCACCAGCAAAAAGCGAGACAAAAACCCCAGGCAAACGTGCGGTCCCCTATCTGCGGCTGGTGAAATCTGACAGCTAACGCCCACCGACATCTCACAAATGAAAAAAAGCCGCGCATCATGACGATACGCGGCTATTTCCTTGTCTAGTTTTTAGCGGCCTAGCTGGCAGCTTTGGCCTGATGGGCTGTCCGGCGGGCAGACAATTCCTCGGCTACAAGGAACGCGAGTTCAAGTGACTGGCTGGCGTTAAGACGTGGATCACAGGCTGTGTGGTAACGGTCTGACAGGTCTTCGTCCTGTACTGCATGCACGCCGCCAGTGCATTCGGTCACGTCCTGGCCAGTCATCTCGAAATGCACACCACCTGGGACCGTGCCCTCGGCCGCATGCACAGCAAAGAATTCGCGCACTTCCCGCAGCACAGAATCGAAAGGCCGCGTTTTATAACCGCTGGACGACTTAATGGTGTTGCCATGCATCGCATCACAGGTCCAAACCACGTTTGCGCCTTCTTCCTGCACAGTCTTGATTAGGCGTGGCAAGTGTTCACCCACATTGCCCGCACCGAACCGCGCGATCAGGGTCAGACGCCCCTCCTCGTTCTCGGGGTTCAGCGTTTTCATCAGTTTTTTCAGGTCTTCACTGGTCATCGTCGGGCCACACTTCAACCCGATCGGATTTTGTACGCCACGGGCAAATTCCACATGCGCACCGTCCGGCTGACGCGTACGGTCACCGATCCAGATCATGTGACCAGAGCCCGCCAACCACTTGCCGGTCTGGCTGTCCTGACGGCACAGCGCCTCTTCATATTCTAGCAATAGCGATTCGTGGCTTGTATAATACTCCACCGATTGCAGGGTATGAGCAGTCTCTGACGTAACACCGGCTGCCGCCATGAAATCCAGCGTATCGGAAATACGGTTTGCGATCTCGCGGTACTTCTCGGCCTTTTCATTGTCGGTAAAGCCCAAGGTCCAGCCGTGCACCTGATGCACATCGGCATAACCGCCCGTCGAAAACGCACGGATCAGGTTCAGCGTCGCAGCGGCCTGAGTGTAGGCGCGCAACATCTTTTTAGGGTCCGGAATGCGGGCCTCTGGGGTAAAGTCCAGCTCGTTGATGATATCACCACGGTAGCTGGGCAGCTCCACGCCATTTATCGTCTCGGTCGCGGCTGAACGCGGCTTGGCAAATTGGCCTGCCATGCGTCCCAGCTTGATTACCGGCACCTTGGCACCATGGGTCAAAACGATCGCCATTTGCAGCATAACCTTGAACGTATCGCGGATCATGTCGCTGTTAAACTGCTCAAAGCTTTCTGCGCAATCGCCACCCTGAAGCAAGAACGCCTCGCCCCGGCCTGCCGCCGCAAGATGCTTTTTCAATCGACGTGCTTCGCCCGCAAAAACCAACAACGGATACCGGGACAATTCGGCTTCGACCGCCTGTAACGCAGCTTGGTCTGGATAGTCGGGCATCTGGATCCGCGGTTTGTCGCGCCAGCTTGATTTTGTCCAATCGGTCATCTTATCTCTCCGAGGTAGGCATTGCACCGGGGTGTCCGACGCTAACAGTTGAATTCACGGTATACAAAAACCTGCGACCGGTGACCAGAACGGAATTCCACCTATTGACCTTGCCCCCGCCCCGTGGGCAAGGTTTTTGGCAGGTTTTACGGGAGAAAAACCTAGTCACTAGTAATTCTGTGTTTTCTGGGGGAGCAGCGATGACAGACGTGCAATCGGCCATCCACGTTCCGGTCAATGAAGACAAACCCAAGCTGTTTGTATTTGTCTTGCTTGAGAATTTCACCTTGCTGAGCTTTGCCTCGGCAGTTGAATGTTTACGCATCGCGAACCGGATGGTGGGTCGAAAAGCCTATGATTGGCGTTTGATTGGCGAAAACGGGACCCATGTCAGTTGCTCTGCGGGAGCACAGTTCACCCTAGACGGTGATCTAGGTGACTTGCGGCGCGAAGACACGCTTGTCGTGTGCAGTGGTATCAACGTTCAGGCAGCCACCACCAAAAAGCTGCTGGGCTGGCTGCGCCGTGAGGCCCGCAAAGGCATGATGATCGGCGGGCTGTGCACAGCCGCCTTTACGCTGGCCAAAGCCGGGTTGCTGGACGGCAAGAAAGCGACAATTCATTGGGAAAACCAAGACAGCTTCACCGAGGAATTCGAAGAGGTAAACCTGACCAAGTCGGTATTTGTCGTCGATGGCAATCGCATGACCACGGCGGGTGGCACGTCGTCTATTGACCTGATGCTGAAGTTGATTGCCGACGATTTGGGTGAAGATCTGGCGAATTCAGTGGCAGATCAGCTGATCTATTCTTCGATTCGCACCGATCAGGATACCCAGCGTTTGTCTGTGCCTACGCGCATCGGCGTGCGACACCCCAAGCTAAGCCAAGTGATCCAGATGATGGAAAGCAACATCGAAGAGCCGATCAGCCCGTCAACTCTGGCGAAAGATGTCGGCATGTCGACGCGTCAATTGGAGCGCCTGTTTCGCCGCTATCTGAACCGCAGCCCCAAGCGATATTATATGGAACTGCGCCTGCAAAAAGCGCGCAACTTGCTGATGCAAACGGATATGAGCGTGATCAACGTCGCGCTAGCCTGCGGCTTCGCCTCCCCCTCGCATTTCTCAAAATGCTACCGTGCCCATTACGACACCACGCCCTATCGCGAACGCGGATCACATGCGGCACGGTTGTCGATCTGATCTGGCGATTGCTGCGTTTCGGTTTAGTGCTGACAGCACACCAAACTCGTATGATGCCGCCCACATTTACGGCACAATCAAGAAGGCAATCCTGCGTCCGTTGATCACGCCGACATCAGAGATCTGAAAGATGGGTTTTCAGCGACGCGATGCAGAAAGTAGTCCTCTAAGGCCGAGATCGTCGTCAGCCCGGACAACTCATCGTCCGCAAACTCGATGTCGAAAGCGTCCTCCAGCGCCATCATTAACTCGACACAGTCTAAGCTATCAGCACCAAGGTCATCGACGAAGTTTGCGGTGCGGTTAACGCGCTCGCTTTGCATATCAAAGACGGAGCGGGTGATTTCTATCAGTAAGTAAGATAAATGCGACATTGGACCCCCAAAACGGCAGCGGAATTTCAGGAAAAAAGGCAGAAGCAAGCTATATAATATTAGCGGCCACACGTCGAATCTCCTAAAAAAAAATTGTGAGTGTCGAACAGCGTTTATCGGAGAGTGGCTAGATCTTGCGCATCGTCGTAGAGAGCTTTTCCTTGGTTTCTGGATCCCTGATCGGGCACTGCAGAAACAAAAAAGGGGTGGTAGGATAAGCATCAACTGTCATCATAGAGAACTCTCGCTACGTTGCAGAGTGATGTCAAAGAGGGCTCCTATCGGTCATTCAGCCCAATCTTGAACACGCCCAGTCTCGATCTCGAAACCTAACTACTCACTCCGCCGCTATCCGATACACTCCACCATTGCCCTCGGATATAAACCAGATCGACCCGTCCGGTGCCTCGATAATATCGCGCACGCGGACGGTCTGTTCAGTTTTGATCTGTTCGACCTCACGCAACGGATCGCCTTCTAGACGTGCGATGAAGTCGAATTTCAGCGACCCTACGAATATGTCGCGGCGCCAGTTCGGGAACATCTTGCCGGAATAGATCAGCAAACCGGACGGAGCGATTGAGGGATCCCAATAAAGTGCAGGTTGCTCCATCCCCGGTTTTGATGTGCCTTCGCCGATCTTACGACCCGAATAATGGCGACCATAGGAAATTACCGGCCAGCCAAAGTTCGCGCCTTTCTTGATCTTATTCACCTCGTCCCCGCCGCGTGCGCCATGTTCGGACACCCACAGCGTCCCGTCCAAATCCAACGCAGCCCCTTGCGGGTTGCGATGCCCGTACGACCAGATCTCGGGAAGTATGTCAGGTTGGCCAACAAACGGGTTATTGTCAGGCACCGATCCATCCCGGTTCACACGAATGACTGATCCGTTGTGCACGCTGCGATCTTGGGCCTTTATGTCATCCCCACGATCCCCGATGGTCAGGAACAAAGTGCCATCCGCCCCTTCGACCACACGGGACCCAAAGTGCCTGCCCGCGTTCGATCCAGTCGACATGACAAACAAATCACGCAAGTTCTTAAGGCTCAGACCGTCCGCCGAAAGTTCGGCGGCAGCCAACGCGGTGCCAGCCCCGCCGCGCATCGGTTTGGCATAGGTTAGAAACAAGGTCCGGCTGGTGGCAAAATCACGAGCCAGGGTAATGTCCAAGAGACCGCCCTGCCCGCTGCCTGCGACCGACGGCGTGCCCGATATCTGCATCGAATTCCCACCAGAAAACCGCAGCAGACGGCCGTCTATCTCGGTCGCCAATACAGTACCGTCTGGCAAAATAGCAATCGCCCACGGCGTGTCCAGCCCTGCAATACGTTGTTCGATTTTGAAGTCTTGTGCGCAAAGCTGCACCGCTGAAAGACAAAGCGAAAACGCGAATATAACGGATCGGAACATGCGAACTCTCCTGATGGGTGCATTTCAAGATGGTAGAACCTTTTTCCGCTAAATCACCCCAAGATGACCCATCGTGATCGCCCGATTGCACTTTTCTTTTCTAAAATCCCCGCATAGGCTTCGGTTTGAACACAAAGTTCCAACACGGGAGACGACCATGAAAAAGATGCTTATGGCCACAACGGCTGCAGCACTGCTTGCGACGAACGCTTACGCGGACGCGCACTCTAAAGATGTTAAACTGGGTATTGTATTTGGCTTTACCGGTCCGATTGAATCGCTGACCGGTCCAATGGCTTCCGGCGCAGAGATGGCCATGAAAGAAGTCACCGACAGCGGCAAGCTGATGGGCGGCGCAACTGTAACGCCCCTGCGTGCGGATTCGGGTTGTATTGATAACGCGCTGGCCGTGGCCGGTGCTGAACGTTTGATCGCCGAAGGCATCAACGGTCTGATCGGTGCGGATTGTTCCGGTGTAACCGGTGCGGTTTTGCAAAACGTCGCCATTCCAAACGGCATGGTCATGATTTCGCCATCCGCCACATCGCCCGGTCTGTCCACCATGGACGACAACGGCCTGTTCTTCCGCACGTCCCCTTCGGATGCGCGTGAAGGTGAAGTCATGGCAGAAATCCTGCAGGAACGTGGCGTGAAATCCATCGCCCTGACCTATACCAACAACGACTATGGCAAGGGTCTTGCGGACGCGATCCAGACATCGTTCGAGGCAATCGGCGGTGAAGTCACCATCGTTGCAGCGCACGAAGATGGCAAAGCGGATTACTCTGCCGAAGTTGGCGCACTGGCTTCTGCCGGTGGTGAAATCCTCGTTGTTGCAGGTTACCTTGACCAAGGTGGTCCAGGTATCATCAACGCAGCACTGGACACAGGTGCGTTCGACACATTCGGTCTGCCTGGTGGTATGATTGGTGACACCCTGCCAGGTCGTATCGGCGATGATTTGAACGGCTCCTACGGTCAAATCGCGGGTTCCGAAGGTCAAGGCATCGAGGTTTTCACCAAGATGGCCGAAGAAGGTGGCTTTAACGGCACATCGCCTTATACACCTGAATCCTATGACGCGGCAGCCCTGTTCATGCTGGCAATGCAAGCGGCAGACTCCACTGATCCAGCGGTTTACGGACCCAAGATCCTCGACGTTGCCAATGCACCGGGCGAAAAGATCTATCCTGGTGAACTGGCCAAAGCGCTTGAGCTGATCGCAGCTGGCACGGACATCGACTATGTCGGCGCATCCGCAGTCGAGCTGATCGGAGCGGGCGAATCCGCTGGTACTTACCGCATGATCGAAGTCAAAGACGGCGTCATCGAAACCGTTGGTTTCAAGTAAGTCTTACGATAATGAAAATCACAGCAGTCCGGGCAACCGGGCTGCTGTTTTCAAACGATAACCGCGCATCTACGACGCGGACACAGGGAAAATCATATGATCGTCGTTGACGATGTACACAAACACTTCGGTGGCTTTCATGCCGTCGACGGGGCCAGCCTGACCATTGGAAAAGGCACAATCACCGGATTGATTGGCCCCAATGGCGCAGGAAAAACAACTCTTTTCAATGTGATCGCCGGCGTTCTTAAACCAACGTCAGGCCGTGTTTTGATGGATGGCCAAGACATCACCGGTCTGCCGCCCCATGAATTGTTCCACAAAGGGTTGTTGCGTACTTTTCAGATCGCACATGAGTTTACCTCGATGACCTGCCGCGAAAACCTGATGATGGTCCCCGGCGATCAATTGGGCGAAACGCTGTGGAATACGTGGTTCGGCCGCAAGCGCATCGCCGATCAGGAACGCGCCCTGCGCGCCAAAGCCGACGAAGTGCTTGAGTTTCTGACTGTCGAACATCTGGCGGACCAAAAGGCCGGACAAATCTCGGGTGGCCAGAAGAAACTGCTGGAACTTGGTCGCACCATGATGGTCGACGCAAAGATCGTCTTTCTGGACGAGGTTGGCGCAGGCGTGAACCGCACGCTATTGAACACCATCGGCGACGCTATCATCCGTCTAAATCAGGAACGCGGCTATACTTTTGTTGTCATCGAACACGACATGGATTTCATTGGCCGCCTCTGTGACCCTGTGATCTGCATGGCCGAAGGCAAGGTACTAGCGCAAGGCACCCTGGCCGAGATTAAAGCCAACGAACATGTGATCGAGGCCTATCTGGGCACGGGCCTCAAGAACAAGACCGCATGAAGTACCGTATCGCACTTCTGACATTAACCGCCGCCCTAGCGTTGCCGCAGGCGTCTCTTGCTTGTGCGCAATTGTCTGAGGACGTGTGGATGTGCGACCGGGGCACCGCTTGGGAAGCCGCCAAGTGGGACGTCATTGGCGACGGATCAACGCGCTATATCGACGACTACATCCTGAACTTCACTCAGGAATGGCCCGGCTTTGAAATCACCGACAGCGTGGCCACCCTCGAGGAACAATTCGCGACCTATACCCAATGGATCGCCGCTGATGACAACGCGCCAGTCGAGGTTTTGCAGGTAGACAAGATCGTAACGCCGCGCGGTCTGACCCTGCGCCACCTGCAATATGACGAGATCGACGGCGATCGCACCCTGAGCGCGGTAATGCTGTCACAGGTCGGCCCCGCACGGATCATGGTCTATCTGGATGCGGCTGACACAACACCGCTTGAGGACATAGAAAAGATGTCCTTTGACGTGGCGATGATGCTGCGCGACACCTGCGAGGACGCCCTGTCTTGCGCTGATACTATTGACCCGCCCACCAGCGGCACCGACTGAAAGAGGCTGACATGAGTGACCCATATGGTGATCGAGGCAACAAAGATCTCTCGATCGGCAATACCAAAGGCCAAGGCACGGCGCAGCCTGTCAAACAAGGCGGCAAAAGCCATGCCTCCCCCGGTGGGCCATTCCTGATTGGCGAGGCCATGACAGGCGGCTATGGCAAGGGACCAGACATTCTGCATGACTGTACCATCGCCGTTGATAAGGGCGAAATCGCTGTGATCGTCGGCCCCAACGGCGCAGGCAAATCCACCGCGATGAAGGCTGTGTTCGGAATGCTGGAGGTGCGTCAGGGCCATGTGCGGCTGGACGGCGAAGATATCACCGCGCTGTCCCCGCAAGACCGTGTGGCCAAGGGCATGGGCTTTGTCCCGCAAACCTCGAACATTTTCACCTCGATGACGGTGGAAGAAAACCTCGAGATGGGTGCCTTTATTCGACGCGATGATTTCCTTGATACGATGGCGCAAGTCTATGACCTATTTCCGATCCTCAAGGAAAAGCGCTATCAGGCGGCGGGTGAATTGTCGGGCGGTCAGCGCCAGCAGGTCGCCGTTGGCCGTGCGCTGATGACCCAGCCCAAGGTTTTGATGTTGGATGAACCCACCGCAGGCGTCAGCCCCATCGTGATGGACGAATTATTTGACCGCATTATCGAAGTCGCGCGCACAGGCATCCCGATCTTGATGGTGGAACAGAACGCACGACAAGCCCTTGAAATTGCGGACAAAGGCTATGTTTTGGTGCAGGGCCGCAACGCGTTTTCCGGTACGGGCAAGGAACTGCTGAACGATCCCGAAGTCCGCAAATCATTCTTGGGAGGCTAGATCATGCGTTGGATTATCCCGCTTGCGGTTTTCGCCTGGACCCCCGCCGTTGGACAAGAACCGACAACCAAAATATTGGCGGCCGAAAACGCCCCCGCAGAAAACTTGACACTTGAGACGGCACCCTTCCGGCAAGAAATCAAGCGACAATGCAAATTTGTCACCGAATGCGTTGAAAACGAACCCTGCACCGAAACCGAATTCACGCCCGAAATCACAGGAATTGGGGGCGGGCTGACTGCGGACGATCTGGTGGTTCAGGCCGAATTGGTCACGGATGCAGAGACGGTCGAACTGCTGGGCGTCACTTCGAGCAAATCATTGTCGCTGTCGGGTGGAACTTTTGCGGCGCGGCACCTGATCACGATCACCGAAAACGGTGCAACGCGCTATACCGTGCACTATGCTGACGGGCCTTTCGTCATCAGCTATCTAGGGACATGCAACTGATGGATTTATTGAACGCTCTTGTGGCGCTGGCCAACTATGTGCTGGTGCCGGGCATCGCATATGGCTCGCAACTGGCGCTTGGCGCGCTTGGGGTGACGCTGGTTTACGGAATCCTGCGGTTTTCGAATTTTGCCCATGGCGACACGATGGCGCTTGGGGCGATGTCAGCCGTCCTGATCACATGGGGGTTTCAGGCCATCGGTCTGCATCTTTGGGTGCTACCCACGGCGCTTTTGGCCCTGCCCTTTGCTATTTTGCTGACCATCGGCCTGCTTTTGGGCACTGACCGCGTTGTCTATCGCTTTTACCGCGAGAAGAAAGCAAAGCCGGTGATCTTCGTGATCGTGTCGCTTGGGGTGACCTTTATTTATAACGGTATCACGCGGTTTATCATTGGGTCTGATGACAAGAATTTTCTCGATGGTGAGCGCTTCATCATCTCGGCACGCACCTTCAAAAAAATGACCGGACTTGAAGAAGGACTGGCCATTAAAACCACCCAAGGTCTGACAGTGATTACAGCCATCATCGTGGTCGCCATTTTGTTCTGGTTTCTGAACAAAACACGGTCTGGGAAATCCATGCGCGCCTATTCAGACAACGAGGATCTGGCATTGCTGTCCGGCATCAACCCCGAACGTGTGGTGATGATCACATGGATCATCGTGGCGTGTCTGGCGACCACAGCGGGCGTGTTGTACGGGCTTGATAAGTCTTTCAAACCGTTCACCTATTTCCAGCTTTTGCTGCCAATCTTTGCCTCCGCCATTGTGGGCGGCCTTGGTAATCCGGTCGGGGCCATCGCTGGCGGTTTTGTCATCGCCTTTTCCGAAGTGACGATCACCTATGCATGGAAAAAGGTGCTGGGGCATATGTTACCGGAAAGTATGGGTCCGGATAGTTTGGTCCAGCTTTTGTCCACCGACTATAAATTCGCTGTCAGCTTTGTGATCTTGTTGATCGTGTTGCTGTTCAAACCCACAGGTCTGTTCAAGGGGCAATCGGTATGAACGAGACACTTAGAAACACTGCATTGTTTGCGATCATTTCAGCCCTGATTGTTTATACTGGCTTTGCACAAAGCTGGAATTCGGCACTGCTGATCATTTCCATGGGGCTGATTTCCAGCATCATGGCGTTGGGGGTGAACCTGCAATGGGGTTTTGCGGGGCTGTTTAACGTCGGCATCATGGGCTTTGTCGCCTTGGGTGGCTTGGCAGCGGTTCTAATCGGCATGCCCGCAACCGAAGGCGCGTGGTCTGCAGGTGGTTGGGGCATCGTGGGTGCGCTGCTACTTGGCGCTGCAACGGTCATTGCGGCGGTTCAGGTGATGAAACGCATGGCAAAAGGCTGGCAGCGCACGGTTGTTGTGCTTGTGGTCTTGATTGGTGGGTTCTTTCTGTTCCGCGCGGTGTTTGATCCCGCAGTCGCGGCGGTCGAAAACATCAACCCTGCGCAGACCGGATACCTTGGCGGGCTCGGCCTTCCGGTGATCCTTGCCTGGCCTGTTGGCGGTCTGTTTGCCGCCGGGGCTGCTTGGGTGATCGGTAAGACGGCGCTTGGTCTGCGGTCGGATTATCTGGCTATTGCGACACTTGGCATCGCCGAGATCATTATCGCAATCCTCAAGAACGAAGACTGGCTGTCGCGCGGCGTCAAGAACGTGATCGGCATTCCGCGTCCCGTTCCCTATGAGATCGACCTGCAGAACAATCCGGGCTTTGTTGAACGCGCTGCCGGTTTCGGCTTTGATCCGGTCGAAGGGTCAACGCTTTGGGTTAAATTTCTGTACATCGTGCTGTTCGCGGCGGTGTTACTGCTATTGCTGTGGATGAGCCAACGGGCGTTGAATTCCCCTTGGGGTCGGATGCTGCGCGCCATTCGCGACAACGAAGTCGCCGCCGAAGCCATGGGCAAGGACGTCACCGCACGGCACTTGCAGGTGTTTATCCTTGGCTCTGCCATTTGCGGGATTGCGGGCGCGATGATGACCACCCTGGACAGCCAGCTGACGCCCGGTTCCTACCAGCCGTTGCGCTTTACCTTTTTGATCTGGGTGATGGTGATCGTCGGCGGATCAGGCAACAACTTTGGGGCCGTTCTGGGCGGATTCCTGATGTGGTACCTATGGGTCATGGTCGAGCCGATGGGCCTGTGGCTGATGAACCTTATCACTTACGGCATGAACGACGGGTATTGGCTGAAGGATCACCTGATCGAGTCCGCGGCCCATATGCGGTTGATGACCATGGGCACCGTGCTGTTGCTGGTTTTGCGGTTTAGCCCACGCGGGTTGATCCCCGAGAAGTAGATTATCGGATCTGGACAAAGAAATGGCCCCCTCCCCAAGGGGAGGAGGCCAGCCATCGGCGAGGATTTTTATCCATTTGGAATGAGCGCCTTAGCGCCCTTTGAACAAGCCGCCCAAAATTCCGCGGACGATGCGACGTCCGGTGGTGCCTTTAAGTTCCTTGATTACAACGCTAGCGATCGCACCACCAAAGCTGTCACCTTTTTTGGCAGCGGGTTTGGACGTTGAGCGTTCAACGCCTTTCCCTGCATAGCGGCGCGCGGCGTTAAATTCGCGCAGCGCTGGCGTGGCCTCTTCTGCTTCGGCTTCATCCTCGGCCTTTGCGGCGGCTTTGGCAGCGTCATCTGCGCGCTTGGCAAGCATTTCAAAGGCGGATTCGCGGTCAAGGCGGGTGTCGTATTTCTTGGCCATTGCGCTTTGCGCCATCACGGCCGCGCGTGTTGCGTCATCAATTGGCCCAAGCTGCGAGGATGGCGGTCGAATCAGAGTCCGCTCAACAACCCCCGGAACACCCTTTTTCATCAGCATCGATGTCACTGCCTCACCGACGCCGACCTCGCGGATGGCTTCTTCGGTTTCGAAACGCGGGTTTTCGCGGTAAGTTTGCGCGGCCATCCGCAATTCCTTGCGGTCTTTCGCTGTAAAGGCGCGCAAGGCGTGCTGGATGCGATTGCCCAGCTGGCCCAAGATATCATCGGGGACGTCTGCCGGGTTTTGCGTGATGAAATAGACGCCCACCCCTTTGGAGCGGATCAGACGCGCGACCTGTTCAACCTTGTCTACCAAGGCTTTGGGCGCGTCGTCGAACAGCAGATGGGCTTCATCAAAGAAGAACACAAGTTTGGGTTTGTCCGGGTCGCCGACCTCGGGGAGTTCCTCGAACAGTTCTGACAACAACCACAACAGAAAGGTTGCATAAAGCTTGGGCGAGCTCATCAGCTTGTCAGCGGCAAGGATATTGATGAAACCGCGGCCATCGCTGTCGGTGCGCATAAGGTCGGCCAGTTCCAGCGCAGGTTCGCCGAACAGATCCGCCGCCCCCTGATTTTCCAACACCAGCAAGCGCCGCTGGATGGTTCCGACCGACGCGGCGGACACGTTGCCATAGCGCAGGGCAAGGGTAGAAGCGTTTTCACCGACCCAAACCAGCAGGGCCTGAAGGTCTTTCAGATCCAAGAGGGGCATGCCGTCTTCGTCAGCCACGCGGAACGCAATGTTCAAAATGCCTTCTTGTGCTTCGCTTAGGCCCAACAATTGAGCCAGCAACAAAGGGCCCATCTCGGACACGGTGGTGCGCACAGGGTGTCCCTGTTCGCCGAACATATCCCAGAACGCGACAGGGAATGACGCGTATGCAAAATCATCAAAGCCGATCTTTTCAGCGCGTTCGGTAAAAGGCCCGTGCAGTTTGTGGCTTTCCGAGCCGGCACTTGCGAGACCCGATAGATCGCCTTTGACGTCAGACAAGAACACCGGCACGCCTTGGGCCGAAAACCCTTCTGCCAGAATTTGCAGCGTTACGGTTTTACCTGTGCCCGTCGCCCCGGCTATAAGCCCGTGGCGGTTAGCATAGCCGATGTTGAGAAATTGCTGCGTGCCATAGTCCACGCCGCCCCCGCCAATAAAGATATCATTTGTCACGTATTCATCATCCTTTTGGGCCACGCCGCAGCGGGCAAAGTGCCGCGCAAGCATACAAACTTAACCTTTGGGCACCATAGTGAAATTGCCCCGGATCTACATGTCCTTTTGGTCCGTGGGCACTTCCTCCCTGTCAGACTGGCCGTGCCTTCGGGTACGGCCTTTTTTTCTGCAATGCAGCATAAGTATCCGATCCTATTGAATATTTCCTATTGACCGCAGCGGCGCGGTCTCGTAACCTTCCCTCAATAAGTCGGCCCAGTCCGACGGGGAGAAGAGAAGAACAGGGAAAAGGACGCTTTTGCGTCCTTTTTTCTTTTTCGGCATCATGCATTTTTTAAGATCAGCAAGAAACTGCCTGACCTACTTAAAAAGCTGTCGTATCTTGCCTGACAATCATTCAACAGCATGGTAAATGCCTGTAAACTTAACTGATTTGGACTGAGCATGAACAAGTATTTGAACATCCTTCCCCTTTGTGCGGCATTGGCGTTGACCGCGCCTGTTGCGTCATTTGCGCAAACCGCGACCACTGAAACAACAACCGAAGCCCCGGCCGAAGCGCCCGCGACAGAAACCTCGCCAGCCAAAACCAACATTGAATCACAGCTCAGCATGGCCGACGATTCCGAGGCCGACACAGCACTTGGCAAGCCTTATACCAAGGAAGTTGTCGGTGCCTGGGAAATGCGCTGCATCAAGACAGAGGAAGAAATTGACCCCTGCCAAATGTATCAGCTGTTGGATGACGGCCAAGGTGTGCCCGTCGCTGAGTTTTCGTTGTTCCGTCTGCCCGGTGGCGGCAAGGCCGAAGCAGGCGCAACCGTTGTTGTTCCACTGGAAACGGCCCTGCCCGCGCAGCTGAGCATTTCTGTCGATGGTGGTAAAGCCCGCCGGTACCCCTTCGCCTTTTGTAACCAAGTTGGTTGCTATGTTCGCATGGGTCTGACCAAAGATGATGTCGCGGCCTTTAAGCGCGGCAAAGAGGCGGTGATCACCATCGTGCCTGCCTTGGCACCCGATCAGACTGTACAGCTGGCCTTGTCACTGGACGGCTTTACAGCCGGTTTCGACAAGTCATCGGTTATTGATCAGTAAAACTAGTTCAATTTCAAACTATCCAAGGCCGTCTCGTCACCGAGGCGGCCTTCTTTAATTCCGCTCTGCCGCTATATTTTACGCAGCGCAATCACAGCATTCATGCCCCCAAACGCAAAAGCATTGGACAGTGCGACCTTCACCTTTGCATTGCGCGCCTCGTTAGGGACCACATCAAGGGCACATTCAGGATCAGGTTCCTGATAGCCGATCGTGGGGGCAATCACACCGTCGCGCAGGGCCATGATACAGGCGAGCAGTTCAACAGCGCCTGTGCCGCCAATTAGATGACCGTGCATCGACTTGGTCGAGCTAATCATCAACTGGTTCGCATGGGAACCGAATACATCCGCCACGGCTGCGCATTCGGTTTTATCGTTCGCCGCTGTGCCCGTGCCATGAGCATTGATATAGCCCACTTGATCTGCGCTGATCTGCGCGTCTTGCAATGCGCCCTTCATCGCGCGGGCGGCCCCTTCCTTGGACGGCATCACAATATCACTGGCATCCGATGTCATCGCAAAGCCTGCAACCTCGCACAGAATATCTGCGCCACGGGCGCGGGCGTGTTCATAGTCCTCAAACACGAAAACGCCGGCTCCCTCGCCCTGAACCATGCCATTGCGGTTGGCCGAAAACGGGCGGCAGGCGTCGCGGCTCATGACGCGCAGACCCTCCCATGCTTTCACACCACCAAAGCACAGCATCGATTCAGATCCGCCTGTAACCATCGCAGGTGCCATGCCCGACCGCACCATCGCGAACGCCTGTGCCATCGCGTGATTGGATGATGCGCAGGCCGTTGAAACGGTAAAGGACGGCCCCTTAAGGTTATGCTCCATGCTTACATGGCTAGCGGCGGCGTTGTTCATCAACTTGGGCACCACAAAGGGATGAACGCGGTTCTTTCCCTCTTCATAGACGGCGCGATAGTTATCATCCCAGGTGCTGACACCGCCGCCCGCCGTTCCCAAAACCACACCCGCTTTTGCAGACAAGTCGCCCGAAAAGATAAGGCCGGATTGTTCAATCGCCTGTGCTGCAGCGGCCAAGGTGAATTGCGTGAACCGGTCATACAGTGACAATTTCTGGCGGCTATAGCGGGTTTCGGCCTCGAAGTTCTTGACCTGCCCGCCGATCTGGATCGACAGTCTTTCTACATTGCGAAATTCAAGTTGGCTAATGCCGCACACACCGTTCTGCATGGCAGCCATTGTATCTGGTACATTAAGGCCAAGCGCATTGATCGTACCGGCCCCGGTGATGACAACACGTTTCACCGCGCCTAACTTTGCTCGGCTTTTAGCCGCTCGATGCCCGCAACTATGCTGGCCACGCTAGAGATATCAAAACCGGACGTTTCCGGTTGGTTGGCGTTGAAAGGCACCGAGATGTCAAAAGCTTCCTCAATCGCAAAAATGCTTTCGACCACCCCCATACTGTCAATGCCAAGATCCTCGAGCGTGCTGCCCAACGTGACATCTGACGGCTCGAGCACGGCCTGTTCTGCCAAGATAACAATGACCTGATCTTGAATGCTCAACGAAGCTCTCCCTTTAACCTGTCCCCCATGCGCGCGATTAGGCGTCGGCATCGGGTTTGGACAATTCTTTCTTTAGCGCTGCAAAATCGCGCAGCAAACGGGGCAGACGCCGCAATGCTTTGTAGCTGTCGATTTGTTTGCCCATCTCGGTTGCGGGATACCCCAACATGGACCGCCCCGCAGGCACATTCGACATCAGCTTGGTACTGCCGCCAGCAATCACACCGTCGCCAACAAAGATATTGTCGCTGACGCCGCATTGCCCGCCAAGCACCACATTATTACCAATGGTGGCAGAGCCCGCGATACCGACCTGCCCGCAGATCAAACTGTTGGTTCCGATGACCACATTGTGCCCAAGATGCACCTGATTATCCAACTTGGTGCCGTCGCCAATCACCGTGTTGCGAATGGTGCCGCTGTCGATGGTACAATTCATCCCGCATTCGACGTCATTCCCGATGGAAACGCTGCCAAGGGTGTGGATGCGTGTCCACTGCTGCGCTTTTGTGTCGCCACGGTCGCCCAGCGTTTTGCGGGTCTGCTCGACCGTGCTTGGCTCTGCCGTTACAAACGAAAATCCGTCGCCGCCAATGCGTGCGCCCGGTTGTGCGATGAAATCATCACCGATTTCCACCCGCGCGCCAATGCTGACATGATCGCGCAGATAGGCGTTGCTGCCCAATCGCGCATCCTTGCCGATATGGCACTGTGGCCCGATCATGCTTCCCGCGCCGATTTTCACGCCGGCGGCGATGACAGTGAACGGTCCGACAGACACATCTTTGCCCAGCTTGGCCGTCGGATCAATGATTGCGGACGGATGAATACCCGCCTCGAACCCCTGCCCTTGGTCCATCATTTTCGTCAGCCCCGACATTGCAAAGCGCGGGCGGTCCGGCAAAATTGCGGCCTTTAAGCCAAGCGCTTGCCAATCGGCATCGGGCCAAAGCATCGCGGCTTGGGCGGCCCCCTCGGTCAGACTTTCTGCATATTTGGGGCTCATCGCGAGCGCTAGATCATCCGGTCCGGCCTGTGCAGGTTCGGCCAGCTTTGCGATCTTTAGCGACGTGTCACCAACGGCCTTCGCCCCCAGTGACACAGCAATCTCTTGAATAGTGTGGCGCATGGTTTATTCCCCTTGTCGGGGATGAATTAACCCTGAACAGCGCCCAATGCTACCCCTGCCTTGCTGAGCGCATTCCAGATCTTGGCGTCACGCCCATAGATATCGTCGCGATACTGGGTGTGTCCGCGCGGTGTGGTAAAGGCCGTACGGTAAACAATGTGGACCGGCAGCTCGTTATCCAGATGCACAAACGTCTCGCGGCCTGTGGCCTGCTTTGCCTTAAAGAACCCCACCGGGTCAGCAACCTGCGCCGCCAGCAGAGTATTGGCAAATTCGAACGGGTCCGCCAAACGCACGCAACCGTGGCTGAACGCGCGTACATCACGGGCAAACAGGTTTTTGGAGGGCGTGTCATGCAGGTAAATATTGTATTTATTTGGGAAGATGAATTTCACCAGCCCAAGCGCGTTCCGCGTCCCCGGTTTTTGGCGCATACCAAAGGGAAAATTACGCGCATTATAGCGGTTAAAGTCCACCGATCCCCGATTAACGATCCGGCCCCGCCCGTCAATCAGGTCGATATGACCCGCAGCACCCGAATTGCGTTGCATCGAGGGCAGGTATTCTTTGGTCACGATTGACCGTGGCACCGTCCATGTCGGATTGATAACAATATATTCCATCGTGTCGGAAAATTCCGGCGTATGCCGGCCGTCTTCGTTCGCGCCTACAACCGAACGCGTTTCAAAAGTGACGCGGCCATCGTCGATAATTGCTGCCGTAAATCCGGGGATGTTCACCAACACATGGCGCGCGCCGCGTTCCTTGTTCAGCCATCGTTCCCGCTCCATTGCAACGATGACGGATTTCAGGCGGGTCTCAACGCTCTTGTTGATCTCTGACATTGTGCCGCTGCCTGCCACGCCGTCCGTGTTCAATCCGTGGTCTCGTTGAAATTCACGTACAGATTCTTCCATGACCAGATCATAAGTCATCGAATTAGTCCGCTTTAGGTACCCCATCGCGATCAAACGATTGCGCAAAGCGACAACCCCGTTCCCCTGGGCCCCGGGCTTAAGCGTTGGTACCGTCACCACGGGACCCCAACCGCCCTTGGCCAACAGCGCCTCCATCGCAAGCTTTTCGCGCATAAGCGCGTTATATTCTAATGTCCGGGGTCGCAGATTGCGCAGAAACGCCATCGGGTTGGATTTGATGAAATCGGCAATATACCCCTGGCGGTCGCGGTATGGCACTTCGCGCACAATACCATTGTCGATCCGCGAGGGGATCAACACGCCTGTTTGCAGGTCGCGGGCGTATTGCAAAAAGACCTTGGTCAATTGGACTTCTGCCAACCCACGGTCACGCGGAGTTTTTGCGTTTTTTAATGTCGCCATCAGGCCGGTCGGGTCATAGCGGGCGATCGGCAGCCCATGTTTGTCCGCCGACGTTATCGCAGCCATCAGCGCCGCGCGACGGTCCCGATGGGTGTCAGACCCTTCGGTCCAGACAGGTTTGTAATTATGTGTCCGGTAATAAGCGGCAATATCGGCATCACGCGCCGCCGCTTCAGCCACGGCTTGCTTGAAGGCAGTCACCTGCGCGAAAACGGGCGCTGGTACGGTGGACATCATAAAAACCGTTGCAACAGCACCCAAGAACGCGGTCAGCCCGCGGTTGATACCTAGCGTATTGCCTAGATTTTTAATCATCGATTCACCTTATAACCTTAACTGAAAATTGCCCCCATAACGCGTGGAACGACCTGATTTTGTCCAATAACAATCTGTGTGATGAGGGTACAAACTCAGTATTGATGCGTTTTCGCATCGGGGTGTTGCAAAAATGACCAACCCTTTCGCCATTGCGCAAATTTTCGCCTAAAATTCTTGATAGATGGAACCTTTTCGATTCAGCACTTGGTTAAAGAATCGCTGTATGTCATATAGTCGTTGCATCTGGGGATAATCGAGAATTTCCATGTAACATCATGGAAGATCAGGTATAATACAGGACGTTAGACGCATGACTGGTACGAATTCTTCGGGTTTTACCCGCCGCGCCCTGTTGGGTGCATTCGCAGCGACAGCAGTAACAGCCGCACCAACATTCGCAAATGCAGCAGGGTTCCTGCGCGGTGCAGGCGATATTCGCCGCATCAAGATGTATTCTGGTCGAACCGGCGAACGCATCGACATGATCTATTGGATCGAAGGCAATTATATCAAAGACGCCGTAAAAGAAGTGAACCACTTCATGCGAGATTGGCGGACCGATGGTGTGAAATCCATGGATCTGCGCACCGTCGACATCATGGCCGCGTCGCACAATCTTTTGGATGTAAACGAACCTTATATGCTGTTGTCCGGCTATCGCAGCCCGCAAACGAACGCGATGTTGCGTTCGCGGTCCCGCGGTGTGGCGAAAAACTCGCTTCACATGCGCGGTCAGGCCGCTGATCTGCGTTTGGCATCACGCTCGGTTAATCAGATGGCCAAGGCAGCAATTGCCTGTCATGGCGGCGGCGTTGGCCGGTACTCCGGTTCAAATTTCGTTCACATGGATTGCGGCGTGGTCCGCAGCTGGGGCGGCTAAGTTCACTCTCAGCTCAACCGAAAACAAAGCGCCGCAAGGCGCTTTTTTCATTTCCGCCCCCCCTTTGAGAGATGCAACGCGCAGGCGATTATGCTTGTCCGGATGGAAACCAAGCAAGTGTTATCATTGCCAAAGCGGCATAGCGCGCACCCTTGCCAATCGTAACAATAGCCACAAACGACCAAAGCGGTTCGCGCAGCACACCTGCCATGATTGTCAGCGCGTCGCCGACGATGGGCAGCCAGCTCGCCAAGAGCGACCAGCGTCCATAGCGGCGATACCAAATTTCGGCTCGGTCCAATTGCGCATCATTGGCAGGAAACCAGCGCTTATGCTTGAATTGCAATGCGACCCGTCCCAAGACCCAGTTCACGACCGAACCCAACACGTTCCCTGCCGTTGCAACCGTCAGCAAAACCATCAACGAATGCTGATCGTTCAGCATCAACGCGACCAGCAACGCCTCTGACTGCATAGGGAGAAATGTCGCAGCGATGAACGCAGCGGAAAACAGCCCTAAATACCCGATCATCGAGACATATGTTCACGGGCTAAGGATAGGACCATCATTCGCAAGACTTCATTCGCACCTTTAGATCATAGATGTCTTTTGTATCTTAACGCCCAAAATTCTAAGGCATACCGCACACACGAAGATGTTTGCCATGCGCGCGTAATTCGTGCGCTTTCGGAACATGCCACCGGAACAGATTAACTAAGGGGCGGCAATAGCGCTGTTTGGATGCTCAACGCGGTGTGGTCATAACCCCAAAAAGGGTAATGGCGGATCGACAGGGATTCGAACCCTGGAGACGGTCTCCCGCCTACACACTTTCCAGGCGTGCGCCTTCGACCACTCGGCCACCGATCCATTAGGGCGGTGTTTAGCGTGAGGTATGGTCTGGGTGCAAGGGGTAAATCATGTCAAATTCAACATGAGCCTTAACCGTCCAAATGCACGTAAATACGACGGTTTTGCCGGCCCTTCTTTTCGATCTTGCCCAGCACGAGCGCGCCCACCTCGCCCGTGCGCGCCACATGGGTGCCCCCGCAGGGCTGCAAGTCGATCCCGCTTGTCCCGTCACCGATCTGAACCAAACGAACCTTCTCAGCCCCTTTTGGCGGTTTGACCGCCATCGTTTTGACTAACTCGGGTGCGGCATTCAGCTCAGCTTGGGTGATCCAACGGGAGCTGATGCGCAGATCAGCCTCTACGAATTCATGCAGAACGGCCTCGATCCCTTCTCGGTCTTCCGGCGCATCTGGCATATTGAAATCCAAACGGCCGTGCCGTGCCGATATTTGCCCGCCGGTGACCCCAAAAGGCACGGCCACCGACAAAAGGTGCAACATCGTGTGCACGCGCATGTGCTTGTGCCGCCGGTCCCAGTCCAACATTTGTGTGACATGGGTGCCGACATCGGGTAATTGCAGCGGTTCGGCTGGCACAAGGGCTATGGCATTGCCTAACCCCTTGACCGTTGTGGCGATGGGCAGGCGCTTGCCATCCCATGTCAGCCAGCCACTGTCCCCAGGCTGACCGCCGCCTGTGGGGTAAAAGATAGACCCATCCAGTACGATCCCGCCCTCTTCGGTGACGGCGGTCACAACGCCATGCGCGTCGCGCTGATACGCGTCTTCCAGATATAACGGTGTCGTCATGTATCAGAGCTGCCTTTTAAAGCCTCGGGGTTGCGCAGCCAAATATCGCGCTGTGCAAAGGGCACTTCGATGCCTTCTTTGGCAAACCGTTCGGCAATGGCGTGGTTGATGTCGCTCTTGACGTGCATGATCCAATTCACGTCGCGCAAGATGGCACGGATTTCAAATTCCAGCGCATCAGCGCCAAAATTTACGAACAAGACATTCGGGGCTGGGTTTGCCAGAACCATTGGTTGATCGGCCGCAATCTCCTGCAGGATTTCTGCGACCCGTTTTGTATCTGTGCCATAGGCCACGCCCACCGAAATAATAACCCGGCCGACCGTGTTACCGCGGGTATAGTTGGTGACGGTACCGCTGACCAAATCGGCATTCGGTACAATCACATCCGTCCGGTCAAAGGTTTCAATGCGTGTGGAGCGCACGGAAATATCGCGTACATAGCCGCTTTTACCGCCAACTTCGATCCAGTCGCCTTCGGAAATCGGGCGTTCGATTAATAGGATAATCCCCGAGACAAAGTTGCTGACGATGTTTTGCAAACCAAAACCGATACCGACCGACAGCGCACCAGCCACGATCGCAAGCGAGCTTAAGTCAATGCCCGCCCCCGTGATCGCAGCAAGTGCGGCCAAAAATATCCCGACATATCCCAAACCCGACAGCAACGCATTCTGCCCGCCAATGTCGATCTGTGTCTTGGGCAGTACGTTTGATCGCAACGTGCCTTGTATCAGCCGCGTCAACAGAAACCCGATCGAGAAAATGATCGCAAAGGTCAGCAGGTTCGTTGGCGAGATGCGCGTATCGCCAACGGCAAACCCGCTAGCAAACGTAGACCAAAGTTCGCTTAGGTCAGTCAGCCGCGCACCCCAGACAAGTGCCAGAACGGGTGCTGCCAGCAGTAATAGGACCATGCCGAAAAACACGGGCATCAATGCATCGCGTGCCGCGATCCCCTGCCCTGTGATCGCGCCATACACATCCGCGGCAAACCGTTGAAGCGCCATGACCAGACCCAAGATCACCAGCGTAGTCACAAAGGGACGCAAAATCGCGTCAGACAGATCTTGATACCCAAAGGCAAACAGCAAAGGCGCAACAATGCCGATGGCCATGGCACCCATCCCAAAGCTGCGCACAATCCGCGCGAGGGTCGAACTGCGCTTCACCTCGTCTGAATCTGGGGTTACCTCTTCGACATCGCTATAGTCGCGTAGAATTTGGCCGATCCGGAACAGCGCAATGCTGATCAACACAGCAAATGGAAATGCCACCACAGCAGTCGTTGCAGCAGAAGGCAGATCAAATTCAACAATCCTGATGGTGATAATCGACACGATCATCATCAAAGTAATGCCATTCACATAGAACCGTGCCCGGCGACGCTGGTCTTGATTCAGCAGCAAAAGCGCCTCTTCGTCGTCACGCGAAAAAACCCGTTCCGACACCCAACGGAACCCGAAAACGACCAAACCCATAATCGGCAACAGCCGGATGACTTCGGTGCCGCGCACCCCAAGGTAGCCCGTTTGGCGCGCAGCTGTGGTCAGCAAAAACAACCCTGCCAGTGGCAGGAAAATGCGCAGCAGCGAAACGACGAACCGCCAGATGCCCAAACCCCGCGCCTGATGATTGCGCAACCCTGTCACCATCATCACAGCCCAACGACGGCCCCGCAAAAGCAGCAACAGCCCCAATAGGGTGGCAAAGAACACCAAGGGGAGGTTTTCACGCAGGCCTTCGAACTTCTGTGCGCTGCTGACCTCGCCCCGGTCAATCCACATGGCACCAAACGCAGCTTTGAGATCGCTCAGCGCTCGGGGCAAATGTTCCGGGTTCAATGGCGACGGGGTGGTCGTCAGCAGCTTTTCCGTCTGCCGGTTGCGGATGATCTGGTCGATCTGGCGTACCAGTCCGTCAGAACGCAGATAGTCCCGCTCTGCAATTTGAATAGGGGCCAATAGCGCATTCAACTGCTGATTTAGGTCAACACGGGTTTGGGCCAAAGCCGGTGGCTCGGGTTCGGCATTTTCACCTTCGGGGACGGCACCAAGGGCCGCAATCTGTTCGCGCAGCGTGGCAATCCGGTTGCTATTTGCCTTTCGGGCTGTGTCAAACTCAGACCGGAAATTCACAATGCGCGCGCGCAGGGTTTCAAGAACGGTGTCGGTGCTATCGCCCGTTTCAACAACCGCTTCGGCGCGAGTGGCGACATTTTCCCAACGCTCGATCCCCTGCGCGGGTTCGACTTGTGCGAAAGCAGCCCCGACCGCCAGCCACAGCGCAAGGCAAAGGCCTGCAAATAGCGCGCGCAATTGCAGTGTCATTGGTCTTCAAATACGCCAGGAATGGATTGGGGTGCGCGGTCCAACCAGCCCGGAACAGGCAACCCTTTTTCCCGCAGGAAATCAGGGTTGAACAGCTTGGACTGATAGCGTGTACCGAAATCGCACAGGATGGTCACGATGGTGTGGCCAGGGCCCATCTCGTGGGCTAGCCGAATAGCACCCGCAACATTCACGCCAGACGAAGCGCCGAGGCACAGCCCCTCGTGCTGAAGCAAGTCAAACACGATCGGCAATGCCTCGCTATCGTGAATGTTATAGCTAAAATCGGGGGTAAACCCTTCTAGGTTCTTGGTGATGCGGACTTGCCCTATGCCCTCGGCAATGGACCCGCCTTCGGCCGCAAGCTCGCCCGTGGTGTAGTAACTGTGCAGCGCGGCACCGTCAGGATCGGCCAAGGCGATTTTCACGCCCTTGGGTTGCAACGCCATGCCGATGCCCGCCAGCGTACCGCCGGACCCTACAGAACAGCAAAACCCGTCGACATTCCCAGCGGTCTGGTCCCAAATCTCGGGGCCAGTAGTTTCGATATGCGCCTGACGGTTGGCGACGTTGTCAAACTGGTTAGCCCAGATCACACCTTCGTTTGTGGTTCGGGCCAATTCCTCCGCAAGCCGCTCTGAATAGCGCACAAAGTTGTTGGGGTTGCGGTAAGGTGCGGCTGGTACCTGCACCAGCTCTGCCCCGGCAAGGCGCAGCATGTCTTTTTTCTCTTGGCTTTGCGTTTCGGGGATGACGATAACCGTCTTGAACCCCATCGACGCACCGACCAGCGCCAGACCGATGCCGGTATTGCCCGCTGTCCCTTCGACGATTGTACCGCCCGGTTTAAGCGTGCCCTTTGCGATGGCATCGCGAATAATAAACAACGCCGCCCGATCCTTGACTGACTGGCCCGGGTTCATGAACTCAGCCTTGCCATAAATCTCGCAACCGGTTTCCTCGCTCGCCTTGCGCAGACGAATAAGAGGTGTGTTGCCGATGGCTTGCGCCAGATCAGATGCGACGTGCATGGGGTGCTCCTAAATCAAGTTATATCAGGTGTAACCTTGGGGGTTGCCAACCTCAAGCGGTCGCGGTGCCGTGCCAGCCAATATGCAGCAAGTACAAGCGGTGCATTGGCGGCTTGTTGCGCGTCCACCATCTCCATCAATTCATCAAAAGTCATCAAATGCGACCGAATATCTTCGTCTTCTGTGTGCAGACCGCTCACACCTGTGGACCTGTCCGGCAGATCGGTCAACCCCACGTAAATATAGAAAAACTCGGTACTATCCCCCGGTGACGCATAAACTTCGCCAACCTTTTCTAGGGACTTCAGGGAAATCCCCGCTTCTTCGGCGGCCTCGCGGTGGGCGGCCTCTTGGGGGGTCTCGCCCGGGTCTACACGGCCTGCGATGGGTTCAAATTGCCAGACCGATCCGTCACCACGTGCGATCGGGCCCATGCGCAATTGTTCCACCAGCATCACGCAGTCGCGCACCGGATCATAGGGCAGCACAAGTGCCGCGTCAGATGCGACAAACACCGCGCGTTCCAGAACGCCGGACATCGTTCCATCAAACCGCTCATGTTGCAGGCGATATTCATTAAGCGCAAAATAATTGGTGTAGACGCGGTCAATTTGCTGAACATCGACTTTGCCATGTAACGTCCCTGCCCCGTGTTTGGAATGCGCAGCGTTGACCATAGCGGCGGCCCGTGTGCGGATCATTGGGAACATCTTGCCGACCTGCGCTATGGAATATTTACCGAAATAATCCATCACCTCGCGCGCGGCAAAACAGCTAAGCGCCGCCCAGGATTTCTCCCATTCCGCAAGGTCCCAAGGTTCGGCAGTCGTCCAGACACCCGGCGCAGGGAAATAGACCTGTGCCCTATGACCACCTGACAGCGTCACATCGCGCAGATCATAAGCAAAACTACCTTCGTAGAAATCGAGCCGCGCGATATCGGTATCGCTTAGTCCTTCGACCAACAGTCCTTTTGCGACCGCTCCGGCACGATCGACCACACAAGGGAACGGCCCTTCCGCGACGGCAAGGGCGGCATGATCGTTTAGATCTTGCGGCGTCAATTCAATTTCTGCTGCCGCACGCCCCATCACAATCTCAAGCAGCGGAATATGCCTGAGAGTGCCGTAAAAGAATATATTCGTCATGTCGTTAGGGCCATCTTCTTTCGGCATAATTCGTCGCAAGGCCACTTATTGCCCCCCCGACCAGCAATGCAATGCCAACCGGCCCTGTGGCCATGATCAGGAAATATTCCGCACCAATAGACAAAACCGCCAGCGCTGCCTCGCCCAAGCCGTCATAGCGACGTTGCATTGACAGATCGATCATGCGGATCACGCCGTGGGTGAAAAGCCCCCAAAGCACCAACATAAATGCGCCTGACACACCGTTGGTGATCCCCATAAACACGCTGCCGCCGGCACGCGACCCCATCACGATCCAACCGACCACCACGCCAAGTGCCATATTGATAGGCACAAAATAGCCAAAATGGGTTCGCTCCGGCATCAGCGGCATAATCATTTCCGAAAGAACAAAAGCTAAAATTGCCAAACATATGGCGGCCATTAATTTGGCACCTGTGGGCATCGACTGCTCCTTAAATCACGCGGTCACGCCATCAAATAGGGCGCTTCACTGTAATTTGTGTCACATCACAATTGCCGCTGTCAAAGGTTGAAGCACATGAGGTGAGGTAGAAGTTCCACATCCTCTTGAATCGGTCGTCAAATCCCATGGCCGCGATGTCGTCCCAGTTTTCGTTGAACGTCTGGTGCCAACGGCGCAAGGTCAGGTCATAACTTTTGCCAAATTCGATCGATTTTTCGACAGCAAGCCCTGCTTTTTCAACCTGCTGGCGCAGCACAGTAGGGCTGGGCAACATGCCCCCCGGAAAGATGTATTTCTGAATGAAATCAACGCCGCGTTTGTAGATCTTCCAGCGGCGATCCTGCACGGTGATAATCTGCAATGTCGCCAGTTTGCCAGGCTTTAGGCGGTCGCGCAGCGTGTTGAAATAGGACGGCCAATATTTCTCGCCCACGGCCTCGAACATCTCGATGCTGGCGATCCCGTCATAGATGCCGCGTTCGTCACGATAATCTTGCAACTTGAACTCCACTAAATCAGAAATTCCAGCCTTTTCAATACGTTCCTTGGCATACTTAAACTGTTCTTTGCTGATTGTCAGGCATGTTACCTTTAGGCCGCGTTCTTTCGCAGCATATTCGGCAAATCCACCCCAGCCGCAGCCGATCTCAAGCACATGATCGCCCGGCTCAACGCCCATTTGGTTAACCATCGACGCATATTTGGCCGTTTGTGCCGCCTCAAGCGACTGTTGTGGACCGTCCTCGAACAAGGCGCTGGAATAAGTCATCGTATCATCAAGCCACAGCTTGTAAAAATCATTACCCAGATCATAGTGATAACTGATGTTTTTGCGCGCCTGCTTTTTACTGTTGCGCTGCAGCCAGAACCGCAATGATTCATATTTGCGCACCAGCCCCATGCCGGGAAATGAATCGTAGATATCTTCGTTGGCGTGGGCGACATCCATAAACGCTTGCAAGTCCGGCGTGCTCCACCAGTCATCCAGATAAGCATCGCAAAAGCCCAGATCCCCTTCGCGGATCAGGCGCGCGAACAGGTCAGCATTTTTGATTTGGATCTCGGCTACCGGGAACGGGTCGGCTCCCTTGGCCCGGAACCGCCGACCGTCTGGCAAGACAAAGTCCACCTGTCCCTTGTGCATTTCTTGTGCCATCGCAAACACACGCGTAAAATATCTGGGAAGGGACGTTTGCCCGTCAGTGCTGGTCAAAATCATTTCTGCTCCCTGGACGCGGGATTAATCGCGCAGTTAAAGGTTAAGTGTACCAAGCACGTTCACCAAGCGTTAAAAGTTTCGGTTTTTGTAAAGATCAAGCGCCCGCGCACGTCCTTTGTCCAAGGCGATGATCCGGTCGGGATACTCATCCGTCGGTGCCATGTTCCAGCGCTCTGGAATGGCGTCGAAAAATGCCAGCGCATCCTTGTGCGGATTGGCGCGCCCTTCGGCTATCCAGCGGCTAGTATAGTCCCGGTTCTTGTCGAACTTATCCAGCTGGGTCGCGGGGTTGAAAACCCGGAAATACGGCGTCGCATCAGGGCCCGACCCTGCCGCCCATTGCCAGCCCATTGCATTGCTGGCGGGGTCCCAATCGATCAAACATTCCTCGAACCATTTTTGCCCGATACGCCAATGGCACATTAGATGCTTGGTCAAATAGCTGGCCACAATCATGCGTCCACGGTTGTGCATCCGCCCCGTCACATACAACTCGCGCATGGCGGCATCGACAAAAGGCTCGCCGGTGCGGCCTTGTTTCCATGCCTTGACCTCGGCCAGGCGTTCGTCTTCGTTCCACGGGAAGGCCGCCCATTCCTCGCGCCAGTTTTGGTCCAGAATGCGGGGCGTGTGGTGCATCAAGTGATAGGCAAACTCGCGCCAGACCAGTTCCTTGAGGAACGTTTCGGCCCCCTGCTTGCCATCATTCAAGGCGCGCTGGCCCGCGTGCCAGCATTGGTGCGGGCTGATTTCGCCAAGTGACAAGTTTTCCGACAGGTTCGACGTGCCATCCACCCCCGGAAGATCACGGTTCTGTTTATATTTGGCCACACCATGCGCCATAAAGGCCCCGAGACGCGACTGCGCCGCCTTTTCGCCCAGCTGAACAAAGGGGCGCACTACATCGGCACCGCGCCGCATGCCAGCGCCCATCTGCCAACTGTCCAGATTATCACTTTCGGGCCATTGTGCAGGTGCTCTCAGCCTCGATGGAGCTGACAGCGGCGCATTAACGCCAGTGTTCTTCACCGAATTCCAAAAGGGAGTGTACACCTTGTAATAGCTGCCAGCCTTGGTCTCGACCGTCCAAGGTTCAAACATCAGATGCCCAGCAAAGGACTGCGCATCAATACCCGCTTCTTTCAGCGTTTCTTTGATTTGGCTGTCGCGTTTAATGGTTTCTGGATCATACAGCCGCGACCAATACACCGCACCAGCACCTGTTTCCGCGATCAGTTCCTGCAACATCTCAAGCGCATCCCCTTTGCGCAAAACAAGCTGACTGGATTTTTCGCGCAATGTTTCGGCAAAGCTGCCAACCCCCAAACCCAAACGCCATTTCGGCGCAGCAGCAAGCCCTTCAACAAGATCGTCGTGGATGAAAACAGGAATAACCGGGCGGCCAGTTTGCGCTGCAGCTTGCAAAGCGGGATGGTCAGTCATCCGCAAGTCACGGCGAAACCACACGAGGATTGGGGCTGTATCAGACAATGAAAAACTTCTTTGATTAACTTCTTTGTAATTTAAAAAGAGAGATAGTCCGAAGTCACTGCTTTCAAGGGCATATTTTCACTTTTGAGAGCTTGCTGCAGATAACCAATAGCATCTCACCCAAGTGGCGCGCAAATTGCCCGCCTAACGTGCAATTCGAAAGGGAAAGGCACATACTACCCCCTGTCAAAGGTGGGCCGCACCAAACTTGGTTGCGGCCCCTTTTGGTGACTTGATCAGCCGTTTACATCAACCACTACACGGCCTCGGACCTGACCGTTCAAGATATCTTTGCCGAGCTGCGGCAAATCCTTGAGCGTTGCAGGCACAACCATATCCTCAAGCTTGGCCATCGGCAGGTCCTTTGCCACTCGCTCCCAGGCGCGCAACCGGTTTTCATAGGGCTGCATCACGGAATCGATCCCCAACAGGTTCACACCGCGCAGCAAAAACGGGATGACTGTTGCAGGCAAACCAGCGCCGCCAGCCAGACCAACAGCCGCAACAGATGCGCCGTATTTCATCTGCCCCAACACCCGCGCCAACATATCTCCACCAACAGCATCGATACACCCCGCCCAGGTTTCTCCTTCCAGCGGACGTTTGACCGTCTCGTTGATCTCTTCGCGCGCGACAATCTGGCTAGCCCCAAGCGACTTGAGGTAATCCGACGTCTCGGGCCGCCCAGTGACACCTGCAACCTCATGGCCCAAAGCGGCCAAGATGGCGACAGCAACAGAACCGACACCGCCCGCAGCGCCCGTGACCAACACAGGTCCATGCCCGGTTTTCAGCCCGTGATCTTCCAATGCCATGACAGCCAGCATTGCGGTGAAACCCGCCGTGCCCACAGCCATCGCCTGCCGCGTATCAAGACCCTTGGGCAACGGCACCAGCCAGTCCGCCCTAACGCGCGCCTTTTGCGAATACCCGCCCCAATGCGCCTCGCCCACACGCCAACCGGTCAAAACTACCTTATCACCGGGCTTGTAGCGATCATCGTCCGAGGCCTCGACTGTGCCAGCAAAATCAATGCCGGGAATATGCGGGTACTTGCGAACCAAACCGCCACCCGGCCCGATGCACAAACCATCCTTGTAGTTTACCGTCGAATATTCGACCGCAACCGTCACTTCGCCCGCTGGCAACTGATCCAGATCGATCTTTGTCACTGCTGCAGAGGTCTTGCCGCTCTCTTCGTCCTTGGTCACCATCAATGCATCAAACATATTCTCTCCTATCCGGGTCACAATTCGTCACCCGTTCATTTTGCCAGCTAAACTCCGGGGAGTCCGAGGGGCTGGCCCCTCGGTCCCCAGCTCTCATCCCGGCTCTTACGCCCAGAAATTCTCGCGTACGATTGCATCGCACAGCCCTTGGGGCGTGCGGACCTGCACCTCGCAGCCCTCGTCCCAATGGGTCATCCGCACCATCCCGATGGCCACATTGGTTTTGAAATCAGGAGAATACGCAGCCGAGGTCACTTGCCCGACCTTCTTGCCCTTCACCTCGATGTCCCACGCCCGATCGCACGGCGGCACCGCATCGCCCAAGATATCAATCGCGCGGACCTGTTTGGTCGGCCCTTCTTTGGCCACCCGCAACAAGGCATCGCGGCCGATACAACCAATCGCCGTCTGGGTGTCACAAAACCGTCCCAAGCCACATTCGTGGGGCGTATTGTCGTCGGTCATGTCATTGCCATAGCTCAGCAATCCTCCTTCGACCCGCTCAATCCCGTTCGGGCAACCTGCGCGCACATCCAGATCACGCCCGGCTTCCATCAAGGCATTCCACAAAGGCATGCCCTTGTCTTCTCCATCGACATAAATCTCAAAACCACCCTGTTTCGAATAGCCTGACCGCGCTACGGCCATCGACCGACCTTCGAAATCAAACATGCCAAAGCGGAAGAAACGGATGTCTCGCACACCGTCCCCGAACACCCGCGCCAGAAGATCATCAGCCTTGGGGCCTTGGATCGCCAGCGGGCTGATGTCAGGTTCGTCGATAAGCACATCAAGGCGGTAGCCGTTGGCGATCCCCTTGACCCACAGCATCAGATCGCTGTCGGCAATGGAAATCCACCAGCGGTCCTCGGCCAATTTTACCGCAACCGGATCGTTCAGCATGCCGCCTGTTTCGTCCACGATAGGCACATAGAAACACCGCCCCGGCAGCATACCGCGCAGATCGCGCGGAGTCAGCATTTGCATCAGTTTGGCAGCATCAGGACCGCGCAATTCAACTTGCCGTTCACAGGCCACATCCCAGACCTGCACCGCCTCTTTCAGGTGGTGGTAATCTTCCTGCACACTTTTGAAAACCGTGGGCAGCAGCATGTGGTTATAGACGGTATAAGCGGACACACCTGCCGCCTCTACACCATCTGAAAACATCGTGCGCCTGATCCGGCGCGAAGGAGATATCAATGCCATTTAGTCAAACTCCGGCAAAAAGGGGGTGTCACGGACCGGCAGGCGCAGGTCCTATGCGGTCAGCTTGGCTAGACCGGTTTTCGCAAACAGATCTACGCCTGCTTTGGTTTAAGCGTTCGGACCTTGCCAGTTGATCGGGCAAATTTCAGCGGATTTGCCGCCAAAGTCCCAGACACGGCCATAGTCGCGCACTTTCGACTTCAAGCCTTTGGCCGCAATAATATCCGGCCCCATCCAGTATTTGGAATTCGAAATCATCACAGGATGATCCGGCGACTTGCCAGCGATCATCTCGATTTCACCCGCAATTTTTCGACCGATCTGGATTGACCGTTTATTGCCTTCGCGGATGATCTTTACCGGTGCGCGTTCGGCACCAATGATCTCGGATACCAGCATAGTGAACAGACCCGTGGTCCCGCCTGCAGCGCCTGAAAAGATTTGCAGCAACCCGTTATATGCTTTGCCGCTGGCGTTCTCGTCAACATAGGCAGCAACCTTCCAGTTACCCTCACCCATGCGGCCGGGGATGTCGACCAAAAGGCCGACGTTCAGGCCGGACAGGTCTTCGCCCTCAAAGTGACCTTCATCGATCGCAATAGCCATCCACGCGTGGCAGTGCCCTTCTGTGGGCGGGTGCGCGCCAAGGCTGACAACGCAGGGGCAAAACAGCTCGCACGAGCAATTGAGGAACAATTCGCCCTTGATTTGCCAATTGGTTGGCGTCGCCTCGCGGCGTTTGGGGTTGGGCATGCGTTGATCAATGCGTTGACTGATCGGCAAGCGGTCTGCATCGGCTCGTTTGTTGGTCGCCATCTTATCCTCCTGAGTACAAGGGCCAAGCCGCCACAGCGCATGCGCCAAGGATCAGCAAAACACCCATAGGTTTTATCACTTTATGCCCGATCTGGGGCAGTTTTTCGAGCACCATGAACAAGGTCGCCAACCCCATCCAAGCCAAATTCATCACGCCGCCTGCAAAACCAAGCGCCATAAAGCCCCAGCAACAGGCTACGCAGAACGTGCCAAGCCCCAGCCCCATGCGCAAACCGCCAGCAAATCCCGCCCGCCAATGGCCTATGAAATACATCATCGGCGAATGGCACACACCGTGGCACATTTCCTTGGTACGGGTGAATTGAAACAACCCCACGGCCAGCAACAGCGCGGCCGCAAACCAGCGTGACTTTGCGATGCCCAGCATGTCAATCACGCCACCATACAGCAGCGCCATCTGCACGCCCGTGATGACTAGGGCAAATCCAACCCACATGACGAAATAGCCCAGCAATACACCAAACCACCCTGCGCGCGTGCCATTGGCGCTGGCCATCAGGTCTTCGTAGCTGCGCAATGTCGGGATCATCGTAGGCAGCATCATCGCAGCCATCATTGCGGCCCACATCACGGCCAAAGGCCCGAAGCTGGCCATCGGCATGTACATGTCCATGCGCGGATCCATGCTGCGCATCATCTGGCCCATGGTGTCGGGGCGGCCCAGCAAATCCAGCCCCATGCCCGTGCTCATCGCGTACATCATTGCCCAAGCGGCAAGGATCAGGCCGAAAAAGCCAAGCCAAAGCGCAGAACGGATCACGGGTGCCATGTGACGCAATCCTCCCTGATGTGCGCGACTCGGTGCTTGAAAAAGTAATGTCAGACATTTAAAGTTTTTCCAAATCCTAAATGTAAGACATATGAAAACTGACCGCCTCGCCCCGTCCGATTTATCCGCACAGATTGCCGCCAGCATTCGCGACGCGATCGTCAGTGGTGCGCTGATTGTTGACGAACGCCTGCCGTCCGAGGCTGAACTGTCACTGAAATTTGAAGTGTCCCGTGCCACCGTGCGCGAGGCACTGAAACGGCTGGCTGCCCAATCGCTAATCCGCACACAGCGCGGGGCCACCGGCGGGGCTTTCGTCAACCGCATCAGTTTCGAGGCGGCGCAGGCCCAACAGATCACGACATCAACCTTGCTGCTATCCATGAACGACGTGAGTTTCGAGACCGCCTGCGAGGCCCGATATGCATTGGAACGCGCCTGTTCGCCGCTTTCGGCTAAGCGACGAAAAACAATTCATATCAGCCGGATGCGGGACGAAATTAAAGTACAAGGCAGCGCGAACCTGACAGACGAGGCATTTTGCGCCTCTGACGTGGCATTTCATCGGGCCCTTGTGGATGGCGCGCAAAACCCGGTTCTAAGCTATCAACTGGCCGGGGCCGTCGAGGCCATGCAACCGTTGATGAATATCATCACTTTCACGGCGCGTGACCGGAACGCGATCATCAGTTTGCACGTGGCCATTGCAGATGCTCTTGAAGCAAAGGACGAGGGCCGGGTCACGGCGGCGCTGAAAGATCTTGAGGACGAAACACAGCGTCTGGCACAAAGTGTGTTTTCCAGCCGCGCGCGCACAGAACCGTCCTGACACCCCAAGCATCGCGCGCGTCTGACGTTTTGGGCGAATGGCACCCGATCCTCACGTCTTCGAGAGCAGACTCGCCGCATGAGACAAACGCGCATTTTTCTGGTATACTTAGTCTGTTATATAAGCGTCCCAGCCGTACCAGCCGTATTGGGTTCTTATTAATCCGATCCTGCTGGACTGTGCAGCGAGGTGTCTGAAATGGTTCAAACAATTGGTAACCCTCTGTCCTGGACGGCCAAGGTTTTCGGCCGCGGGATACGCCATCTTGAAGAAGGCACAAGCGAGCTTGGCGGTGACGACGATACCGCGATCGTGATCCGGCACATTGGCATTGAGGATCTTCGGTTTGCCCTGAGAAAGGGCTTTGAGGACTTTCAAGCGCTTCGGTCTGACGCGATCTTTATCGTACTGATCTACCCCATCATCGGCGTCTTGCTGGTGTTGTTCGCGTCGAATGCCGATCTGCTGCCTATGGTGTTCCCGATGATGTCGGGGTTTGCGCTGCTTGGTCCGCTCGCGGCTGTCGGGCTCTACGAAATGAGCCGCCGTCGTGAGCTTGGACTCGACACAGGATGGGTGCACGCGTTTTCGGTGATCGGGTCGCCGTCGTTCGTTCCAATCCTAGTTCTGGGCGGGTATCTTGTGGTTCTGTTTACCGCGTGGATGCTGTGCGCAAACTGGATCTATGCGCTGACGCTGGGGCCAGAGGCACCGGTGTCCCTTACGACGTTTGTCTCGGATGTGCTGACAACCGGCACAGGTTGGGTCATGATAATTGTCGGCTGCTTTGTGGGATTTGTGTTTGCAGCGACAGTGCTTGCCACCAGTGTGGTATCCTTTCCGCTCTTGATCGACCATCATGTCGGGGTTCCCAAGGCCGTGGTGACGTCGGTCAGGATCACCCGCGAGAACCCGTTCACCATCGCGGTTTGGGGTGCGATCGTTGCCGGACTGCTGGGCATCGGGATGATCACGCTGTTTCTGGGCCTGATTATCATCCTGCCAGTTCTTGGGCACGCGACATGGCACCTGTACCGGCGGGCCGTCGCAAGCGCCCCGTCCAAACGGACGACGCAAAATCACGCCTGAATTGCAACCTGTTTTCTGTGCTTTCCCTTGCAACAGTGCACGTGGCGTCCTATGTTAGAATTGTCCTTAGGGACTATGGGTATAAACGCGCATGTAATACGCGGTTCGGACCCGGGGGCGGTACCCGGCGACTCCACCAAATATCCGTCATTTGCGGATCATGGGGTCGAAATAGGATCGACGAACGTCTAAAGATGTAGCTTTGCTTCGGCTGACTGCCAGCCACCGTTATCGGCGTAAAATGTACAATTGCAAATGACAATCGTGCTCCAATGGCGATGGCCGCGTAAGCGACCGGAACTATTGAAACTTAAGTCCTTGGGTTTAGCGACTTAAGGCGGGGTTTGCAGGTACCTGGCAACAGAAACCTGCGCTTTCTCCCCCACATCAGCATCCAGCGAATTCGCGGCAAGGGCTCTTCTGCCTTTGGCGACATAAAAGGATTGATTCCTTCGGCGAGGATTTTTCTCTATTTGGAATTATCACAGAGCTCCCTTGACGGCGGTATTTGTACCGTGTCAGTCAGGTGGGATGGGGAGTGTCGCGAACGCCCCGTGAGGCGCCAGCCAGAGGTTCGCATGTTTCCCGACTGAAAGGATGCATGCCATGGCTGCCCCAAACGAAATTTCTGTGCCCCAGCTTCTGCGCTTGATCGGCACCCCTACCGCCCCCACGATTATCGACCTCTCGCTGGATGCTGACCACGCGGATGATCCGTTTTTGATACCCGGATCGGTACGGCATCCCCATACGGATGTGGCCGGGCTGAAACAGCGGATCGGCACCACCGGGTGCGCCATTCTGTGCCAAAAGGGACTGAAACTTAGTCAAGGAATGGTCGCCCGGCTTCAGGCCGATGGGATTGCGGCGGAATATCTGGCCGGAGGCATGTACGCGTGGCGCGACCATCCGCACACCACACGCATACCGGTTGCAGCGTTGCCCCGCTGCATCGACGGGGCCACCCTGTGGGTCACCCGTCACCGGCCCAAGATTGACCGGATTGCCTGCCCTTGGTTGATCCGGCGCTTTGTCGACGCGGATGCGCGATTTCTGTTCGTAGCCCCGTCTGAGGTTCAAGGCGTGGCGGAGCGGTACGGTGCCACACCATTTGATATCGAGGACGTTGAATTCTCGCATATCGGTGATCGGTGTACATTTGACACCATGCTGGACGTGTTTGCGCTGCATTCCGATCCATTAGACCGGATGGCGCAGGTGATCCGGGCCGCTGATACCAATCGCCACGATCTGGCCCCTGAAGCCGCCGGTTTGCTGGCGCTTTCGGTGGGGATGTCGCGGCAGTATCGCAACGATCAGGAGCAATTGGCCCAAGCCATGCCGATCTATGACGCCCTGTACCGATGGGCCCGAGATGGTGCGGGCGAAGGCCATGATTGGCCACAGGGGCGTGCCGGATGAGCCCGTCTAGCTGGTCTGACATGATGCGCGTCTTTGGCCGCATCGGTGTGCTGTCCTTTGGCGGACCTGCAGCGCAGATTGCATTGATGCACCGAGAACTGGTTGAACGGCACGCTTGGCTGACCGAAGCCGCATATCTGCGCGCCCTGTCGCTGTGCATGCTTTTGCCCGGCCCCGAAGCGATGCAGCTGGCGACCTATGCCGGCTGGCGAATGCGTGGAACGCTGGGGGGCTTGCTGGCTGGCCTGCTGTTTGTCGTTCCGGGGGCCGTGGTGATTGGGGTATTGGCCTTGGGCTATGCCTATTATGGCCAACTCCCCTTGGTTCAGGCCGCGTTTCTGGGCATCAAGGCAGCCGTTATTATTGTTGTGTTTCAGGCGCTTCGAAAAGTTGCAGCCAAAGCGCTTACCGGGCCCGAAGGCGTGGCTTTGGCCGCGCTGTCGTTTGTTGCGCTTTTCGTTTTCGGGTTACCATTTCCGCTGATCATTCTGGCGGCGGGGCTTTGGGGTTTTTTCCATCAGTCCGCGTCCCATGTGCCGTTAGTCCGCGACCCGATGGGGCCCGCGCATCCGATCAGAACCATTGTGATCTGGGGCAGCCTTTGGGCGGCACCCTTATTGCTCGTTTGGGCGTTGGGCCAGCAGTTCCTGCTGCAGCTGGGTTTGTTCTTCTCAAAGCTTGCGGTGGTTACATTTGGCGGGGCCTATGCCGTTCTTGCTTATATGACGCAAAGCGTTGTGCAAGATCACGGCTGGATCACAACGCAGCAGATGATTGATGCCCTAGGGCTGGCTGAAACCACCCCCGGCCCGTTGATTCTGGTGACCGAATTTGTGGCGCTGTTGGCCGGATTTGCGCAAAGCGGCATAAGCGGGGCGATTGCGGCTGGTGTATTAGCGCTATGGGTCACATTTACACCCTGTTTTCTATGGATATTTGTTGCCGGCCCCTATCTGGAAGCGATTTCAGCGCAACCAAGGCTAAGCGCCGCACTACAGGCTATTACCGCGGCAGTAGTGGGTGTGATTGCCAATCTTTCTGTCTGGTTTGCCCTTCATGTGCTTTTTGAATGGGTACATCCCGCCGGCGTTCTGGCGATGCCCCTGCCCGACTGGTCCAGCTTTAATTTCAACGCGCTTGTCTTAACCTTTTTGGCTGCAATTCTGATGCTTGCATTGAACAAAGGCTTTGTTTTCACCATGGGTGTGCTCGCCTTGGCGGCACTTGTGCCCGCAGTTATCGGATAATTGCGGCTGCCCCCTTTTCACGGTTGGTAAATGGCGTATGCTGGCGGCATCTAACTGGGGGTTGAACAGATAAAATGAGCCGAACCATTGAGTATGGCAACCTGATGCACGACGCCATGCGCGGATTGATCCGGCAGGTGCTTTTGGATGTGGCAGCAAACGGTTTGCCCGGAAATCATCATTTTTTCATCACCTTCGACACCGAACATCCCGACGCCGAGCTGGCCGATTGGTTGTCCGACCGCTATCCCGGAGAGATGACAGTGGTCATGCAGCATTGGTATGACAAACTTGAAGTCACGGACGAAGGATTCTCTGTCACGTTGAATTTTGGTGACGCGCCAGAGCCGATGTATATCCCCTATGACGCGATCCGCACCTTTGTAGATCCTTCCGTCGAGTTTGGCCTGAAGTTTGAGCAGCAAGACAGCGCAGCCGACGACAGTGATACATTAAACCAGAAAGACGAAAGCGAGTTGGAGGTTGCCGAAGAGGCACCAAAAGCCGCCGAAATCGTGTCATTGGACAGTTTTCGCAAATAACTTGCTAGATTGCGTGCGCGTTAGCGCCATCGCTTGATTGCGCAGCGCCCCTGCGCAGGCTAAACCCTGATCCAATATATTGCCAAGATCAGGAGCCTGCATATGGCCGATACACGCACAGAAACAGACAGCTTTGGCCCGTTGGAGGTCCCATCCGATAAATATTGGGGTGCTCAGACCCAACGGTCGATCATCAACTTTCCCATTGGTTGGGAAAAACAACCAGTGCCAATCATTCGCGCATTGGGTGTGGTGAAAAAAGCCTGTGCGATGGAGAACCTCAAGCAAGGTGACCTGAGTGCCGAGGTTGGCGATGCGATCGTTGCGGCGGCGTCCGAAGTAATTGACGGCAAGTTCGACGATAACTTTCCGTTGGTTGTCTGGCAAACCGGTTCGGGCACCCAATCGAACATGAATGCGAACGAAGTTATTTCTAACCGCGCCATCGAAATGCTGGGCGGCGAAATGGGGTCCAAGAAACCCGTTCACCCTAATGACCATTGCAACATGGGTCAGTCGTCAAACGATACATTCCCCACGGCGATGCACGTCGCCATTGCGATGCAGGCACGTGATGTCTTGTTGCCCGGTCTGCAAAAACTGCACGATGCGCTGGCCGCCAAATCAGTTGAATTCAAGGACATCATCAAGATTGGCCGCACCCATACGCAAGATGCGACGCCGTTGACGCTGGGCCAGGAATTCTCGGGCTATGCGCATCAGGTCAAAAAAGGGATCGAACGGGTCAACGCCTGCCTGCCCGATATTCACGAATTGGCCCAAGGCGGCACAGCCGTCGGCACCGGTCTGAATACCAAAAAAGGCTGGGCAGAAGCCGTTGCCGCCCATATGGCCGAGATCACTAATCTGCCTTTCGTGACGGCCCCTAATAAATTTGAGTCGCTGGCCGCACATGACGCGATGGTCATGTTCTCGGGCGCGCTGAAAACCGTTGCGGGATCACTGTTCAAGATCGCCAATGACATGCGTTTGCTGGGCTCTGGTCCACGGTCGGGTCTGGGCGAATTGATCCTGCCGGAGAACGAGCCCGGATCGTCGATCATGCCGGGCAAGGTGAACCCGACGCAGGCCGAAGCGCTGACAATGGTCTGTGCCCACGTCATGGGCAATGACGCCGCCGTCGGCTTTGCCGGATCGCAAGGACACTTCGAGCTCAATGTTTATAACCCAATGATGAGCTATAACGTGTTGCAATCCATGCAACTTTTGGGAGATAGCGCGTCGGCCTTTACCGACAATATGGTTGTGGGAACGCAAGCCAATATTGACCGGATCGACAAGCTGATGAAAGAAAGCTTGATGCTGGTGACAGCGCTGGCACCCACAATTGGCTATGACAACGCAACCAAGGTTGCCAAAACTGCCCATAAGAACGGCACGACCCTCAAGGAAGAAGCAATTGCCTTGGGTTTTGTCGATGCTGAAACATTCGACCGCGTGGTGCGGCCGGAGCAAATGATCGGACCAAAAGAATGAGCGCCCCCATCAACCTCAACAAGGTCAAGAAAGAGCGCAACCGCGCCTCTCGCAAGGCCCGCGCTGACGAAAACTCAGTGCAGTTCGGCAAAAGCAAAGATCAAAAAGAGGTCCTAAAAGAACGTCTGGCGCAAATCGCGCGCAACTTGGAAGCCCACAAGCGCGAAACATGAGCGCACGGCCCGTCAAACACTCGGTGACCCTGCGGGGTCACCGGACGTCGATCTCTCTTGAAGATGAATTCTGGAATGAATTCAAGGAAATAGCGGACGAACTTGATCTTCCGATCAATGCGCTGGTGGCGCAGATTGATGCAGATCGGGGGATGGAGGCCGGGCTTGCCTCCGCCATTCGGGTGTTTGTTTTGCAGACCTTAAAGGAACGTTTACCCGCGCCTGAATAACGTGCCGCCTATGTTATTGGCACGACCTTCCTCCTTATCGCCCAATCAATGGATGCTAGATCTGTTCAGCACTAAATCTGCGCCCAACGGCAGGGTTATCCGCCGCGAGTCATGGGATATTGGACGCTGATGTCGGTAAAACAGAATTTGAGTAGGAATTGATGCGTCGCGGGTTTCACGCGGTCGAAAACGCGGGCCAGCGTGTGATCTTTTACAATCAAGAACCGGTCCGCTTTGTATTGTATTCGTTTTCTTTCAAAGAAAACGGTTCGGAATTTTTTAAAAATTCCGGCCTGTTACGCCAATGATGCTTTATAAATCTTGTCGATGTTCGCGCCCAAGGCTGCGTTGAATTCAGCATCGGTCATCTTCACATTAAGCCCTTCCGTCAAAGCACGTGAAAAGCTTGCGATCATCTTTGAGTTCTGGCTTAGACGGGCGCTGGCGTCATCCGTCGAATACCCACCAGAAAGCGCCACAACCCGCAAGACATTAGGCAAATCCGCCAGGCTGTCATACAGCCCCGCTTTCTCTGGCAGGGTTAGCTTTAGCATGACCATCTCTTCCGGTGCCAGCAGCGCAAGCTGGTTCTCAAGCTCCGTCTTCAGAATATCCTCGCATTCAGATTTGCTTGCGGAATGGATATTTACCTCTGGCTCGATGATCGGGACCAGACCTGCAGCGCATACGGCTTTTGCAACTTCGAACTGCTGGGACACTACTTCGCGGATACCATAAGCATTGGCAGACTGAATCACTGAACGTTCTTTTGTGCCGAAAATACCAGCCGCATTCGCGCGCTTTAGCAGGGCGTCCAGATCCGGCATCGGCTTTAGTAATTGGACGCCATTGACCTCGTCCTCAAGACCCTTGTCGATCTTCAGAAAGGGCACCACACCGCGGTCATTCCACAGCACGTCAGCCACAGGTTTGCCGTTGATCTTCTCATCCATTGTGCGTTCAAACAGGATCGCGCCAAGCACTTTGTCACTGGTGAAATCATCCGCCAAAATGATCCGGGCACGCATGTCATGCATGGCTTGGAACATCTCTGCGTCGCCTGAGTAATCCGTCGGCTCAACACCATACAAGCTTAGCGCTTTGGGGGTTGATCCGCCGGACTGGTCCAATGCCGCTACAAATCCCTTGCCGGTCGCCATTTGTGTGCGTTGTACGTCTGTTGTGCTCATGGTGGTGCAGGCCCTAATTGATTCCGTTTCGAATGTTCTAATGCATCTGAACGCCCGAAGATATATCGTTAGCGTCGGACAAGGCGCAGCCAGATGCCATCTTTTGACCTTACTGTCAGATGTGCGACCGGAACGGGCACTTGTGACGGAGTGGCCTCAACGCGGTAATCCCGCAAAAGCCGCGACAGGATTAGCGGCCCTTCAATCATTGCAAACCCGGCACCCGGACACACCCGCGCGCCTGCGCTGAATGGCAGATAGGCCTCGCGTTGGCATTTCTGACCATTTTCGGTTTGCCAACGCGCGGGATCAAAGCCATCAGGGTTGTCCCACAGACGTTCTTGTCGGTGCAGATGCCACGGGCTGATCACCACCTGCGCACCCGCTTTTACAGGGCGGCCGCGAAACTGTTCGGGGCATGAAGCCTCACGGACCATCATTGGCACTGGTGGGTACAACCGAAGCGCTTCGCGGAACACATCCCGGCTTAGCCGCAGTTTCGACATCACTGAAAAATCGCAGACGTCCATCTGCTGGGCCTCCTCGGCCAGCTTGTCTTGCCACTCTGGATGAGTAGCCATCAGATACAGCGTCCACGCAAGGGCCGACGCGCTCGTTTCGTGGCCGGCCAGAAAAAAGATCGCGACCTGATCAACCATCTCCTGCGTGCTAAAGGTATCGCCATCTACAGGATCAACGGTGGTCATAATCTTAGTCGCCAGATCCTGCGGGGCCGTGCCGTTGGCGATCTGGGTCATGCGGTCTTCGGTCAATTGTGTAATCAATTGCCGTATCTTGGCTGCACTTGTCCGCGTGTCTTTCCGAAACAGACGTGGCAGCCAACGAGGCAGCGGGATGAAGGCCGCAATATTCAGGATTGGCTGGCTGCGCTGATAGGTTTTGAACTCTTCAAACACGTCTTTTGCAAGATGATGTTCAATCGGCAACGAAAACAACGTGCGAAAGATCACATCAGCTGCCGCATGACTGGTTTCAGCCTCAATCTCGATCACTTTCCCTGCCTGCGGCTCCAGCCGTTTGACCATCGCTTCTGCCGCGTCCCACATCGCTGGAAAGCTGTCGCGCAGCCGTCCTCCTTCAAAGGCCGGGTCAATGATACGCCGCTGGCGTTTCCACGTCTTTCCATTCGTCAAAAACACCGAATTACCCAACAGCGGGCGCAACCCCTCGCCGATACGGTCGGACTTAGGGAAATCATCAGGCCGCTCTTTCAGCACCGTTTTGATCAGGTCAGGTTGATTAATCAGATAGCTACGGAAGAATGGCGTTTTGAATTCCGCCATCCAAGCGCGATACAAACGCGCAGGTTGCGCCGACAAAATGTCCTGGCGAAACAGCTTGGCATAGCGCCAAAGCGACACCTTTTCAGGCCGGCTGTCTGGTTTGGGCGGCAACGTCATGGCGCGGTTGAGGTGAATTTATTCACCGGTTTCACGATCCGCGACTTTGACGCAGGCCGATGGGCGTAGCGGTCAGCAAGGGAAAGAGGGCCTGCAGTGATCTGGAAGTAGTCATAGTCTTTGGGCGCGTCAAATGCGCAGAGATATTGAAAGTGCAGACGGAAGAACCGCCAACGCAACTCCTTCCACCGCGCAGGGCTAAGCGATTGCGTGAAGGCCGCCGAGAATACCAGCGGCCATTTCTTGCCTTCAGGGGCGACACCGGACACCGACACAGGATCACACAGCGCAAAGGCACAGCCGTCGCCGGGGGCCGTTACATCAACCCAGGTCAGTTCAGCGCGTTGGGAGAGATAGCGCAGGTCGTCACGCAAGCGGTGCGCATCGCGCAGAAAGGACACCATCGGCACCACCTGCCCTAATGTCAAAAAGCCCAAATCCGGCCCCTTCTTAGGCACCAACCCCGCCCGCACCAGATCGGCCAGAATGGACACCCCTAGATGCGCGCCAGATGAATGTCCGACGACTAGAACCTCGTCCACATCGGATTTCAGCGCGGCGGCAATGACCTCGCCAAATTCGGCCATGCGGCTTTCAAGGGCTGGAGAATATTCCCCCTGCGTAGCCGCCCCGTACGCATAGTCGTGCATCAGGTAATAGGCGAAAAACTTGCCGTCCTGGTGTTTGAACCATTTCAGCACTGACCAGCCGATAAACATGCCACAGGCCGCGGCGATGCCCTTGAACCAGAATGGTCCGCCGAAATAGGTCAGCACCGCAAACACCAGCCAGCCGACAAATACAGCAATCAAAAGCTGCAGCAGCAACATGCCCACGGGATAAAGCGCTGCAATCACTGGCCCCTTGCGCAGCTTCATCAGCCGCCACAACGCTCCCGACGCAATATAGACCCACGCGGTTTGAACCAATTGACCGTATGTTGCCAAAATCGAGTTGCTCATCGAAGTGCGTACGATGTCGGACCAGACCATCACTTCGACCTGCGCATCAACCTGCACGCCGTCGATTTCGGCATCGACAGACCATCCGTAATTACCCTTGGCGGTTTTTTGTTTCAAACTGATGGAATAGCCGGAAATCTGCGCCTGTTCCGCAGATTCCTTGCGGTACAACTCACGGTACCGGCGGGGGTGGATTGGATCATAGCCCGGAATATAGAAGACCCGGCGGCGTCTGACTGTCTGTTCGTTTTCTGCGGCCATGTCTCACCTGTCATTCGCATCAGCTTAGACAGTTTTTCGGGCAAGAGTAAGGCGCCTAGCCAAGCGATCCGAGGGCCGGAAAGTTTTCAAGCAACCAGAACGAAAACGCGGAGAACGCGCCGGTCAAAAGCGCTAGGCCGACAAGGATCAGCAAGACGCCCATGATCCGCTCAATCAGCTTCATATAGGGCTTGATCCTGTTCATCAGCAGCGTGGCGCGGGTGATGAACATCGCGGCCAGCAAAAACGGTATGCCAAGGCCTGCAGCATATACCCCAAGCAGCAAAGTACCACGGGCAACGGATGCTTCTGATGCGGCGAGTGACAGGATCGCGCCCAACTGCGGCCCGATGCACGGCGTCCAGCCAAAAGCAAAGGCAAGGCCCAACACGTAGGCCCCGAACGACGACCCGCCTTTGTCGCCCACATCCAGACGCGCCTCTTGGTCTAGAAACGGAATACGAAACACGCCAAGGAAATGCAGACCAAATACAATTACGACGGCACCTGAAAGACGGGCGAAAAGCAATTGATTCTGAAGGAAAAATGCGCCGAATGCCGAGGCGGTGAACCCCAGGATCAGGAACACGGTGCTAAGCCCCATCACAAAGAATAGCGCCGCAACGACCGCTTTGCGTCGTGCCGATTGCACACTGGACATATCGTTCAGGGTAACGCCGCTCATGTAGGCCAGATAGGGTGGCACAATCGGCAAAACGCAGGGACTGAGAAAACTGATAACCCCCGCCGTCAATGCGATGAAGATGGCGGGTAAAAGCCCCGCGTCAATCAGATCAATTCCAAACATATGGCATCTTTACTGCGCTTTGCAGGTGGCGTCACGCCCTGTTGTACGGACCTGCGTCACAAGGTTGTGGACGCATTGAAACATCTGCCTTATCTGAGGCTTATGAATGATGAAAATTTCCTTGATGCAACCGGATTGCTATGCCCATTGCCCGTGCTCAAAGCGCGCAAACGCTTGCAGGGTCTTGCCTCTGGTGCGGTGTTGAAAGTGCAGGCGGATGACCCCGCCGCGATCATTGATATCCCGCATTTTTGCGCCGAGACTGGGCATGAACTTGTCAGTCAGAATCTGGACACGACCCCTCAGACCTATGTGATCCGCAAAAAATAACCTTCACCGCACAACGAAAAAGGCAGACCCGAGGGCCTGCCTTTTCTAGCGTGTCAGCAGATTACGATCCGCCGAGTGACCACCATCCGCGCCGTTTTGGCTTGGCGGGTTTTTTCACAACCTTTTCAGGCTCTGGAGCGACCGTTTGATCCGGTACTTCCTCAATCACTGGATCAGGTCTTACCTCTTGGGCCGCAGGCACCTCAATCGGAGCTTCGACCGGTGCTGGCGTTTCCTCTACCGGAGCAGGCTCGGGCGTGGGGATCGGCATTGGTTCAGATGCAGGAGCAGGCGTTTCGTCAGGCTTGGCGACCGGCTTTTCCTTGGGCGTCTTAGCAGGTTTTGCTGGTTTTGCCGGCTTGTCTTCGGCTGCGACCTTGGGTTTGGCCTTACTACGGGTCCGCTTTTTCGGCGCAGGCTTTTCGTCGGTCTTTTCCTCGGGCGCATCTGTTGCGTCTGAGGTTGCAGTCGCATCCGCGCTGTCGGCTTCGGCTGCCGCTTCGACTTTGGGCTTACGGGTCCGGCTGCGGCTGCGTTTTGGCTTCTCCGCCGGCGCATCCTGAGCATCTATCGAAGCTTCTTCCGCTTCAGCAGGCGCTTTATCCGCATTAACAGCCTGTGGCTGATCGTCGTCTGCCTTCTCGGCATCAGCACCGTTATTTTCGCCGTTGTTATCCTCGTTGGCCGCATCATCACCGTTTGACTTGCCGCCCCGCTTGCGCCGACGCCGACGACGGCGCTTGGGTTTGCCTTCGCCATCATTGTCGTCCGCGTCGCTGTCATGGCTGCGGGTATTGCCATTGTTCGGTGCACGTTCTTCGACTTCATCTTCGGTCTCGACGACAGTGTCGTCTTCTTGTTCGTCGATCTCGTCCATCAGGCTGGTGTCAACCGACACGACATGTTCGACCGCCGTCACCACACGGGTTGCAGTTTTGAATTTTTCAATCTTGAAATCGGGGCTGACCAATGTCGGATCGCCTTCGATCCGCACGGACATACCATAGCGGCCCTCGATATGGAGGATATGCTCACGCTTTTGGTTCATCAAGAAGTTGGCAATGCCGACGGGCGCTGTAACCAGCACCTCGCGGGACCGTTTACGTGTGCCTTCTTCTTCGATCTCGCGCAGGATCGACAGCGCCAGATTGTCATCCGACCGGATAAGACCGGTACCATGACAGGTGTGACACGGCTGGGTGGTTGCCTCGATCATGCCGGGACGCAGACGCTGGCGCGACATTTCCATCAGGCCAAAGCCCGAAATGCGGCCCACCTGGATGCGCGCACGGTCGGTCTTGAGCTTGTCCTTCATCATCTTTTCGACGGCGATGTTATTGCGACGCTCGTCCATGTCGATAAAGTCGATGACGATCAGACCCGCCAAATCGCGCAGACGCAACTGTCGTGCAACTTCGGCGGCAGCCTCAAGGTTGGTCTTGGTTGCTGTCTGTTCGATCGACCCTTCCTTGGTGGCCCGACCGGAGTTGACGTCGACCGCAACCAAAGCTTCGGTCACACCGATCACGATATAGCCGCCAGATGGCAGTTGAACCGTGGGGTTAAACATGCCCGACAGATAGGATTCTACCTGATAGCGCGCAAACAGCGGCATCGTTTCGCTGTACAACTTCACGTTCTTCGCATGCGACGGCATGATCATTTTCATGAAGTCTTTGGCGATGCGATAGCCACGCTCGCCTTCGACAAACACTTCGTCGATGTCACGGTTATACAGGTCGCGGATCGACCGTTTGATCAGGTCGCCCTCTTCATAGATTTTGGCGGGGGCGATTGATTTCAACGTCAACTCGCGGATTTGCTCCCACAGACGTTGCAGATATTCATAGTCGCGCTTGATCTCGGCTTTGGTGCGTTGCGCACCGGCGGTACGCACGATCAGGCCAGCGCCCTTGGGCACCTGAATCTCGTTCGCGATCTCTTTTAGCTTTTTGCGATCTGCGGCGTTGGTAATCTTGCGGCTGATCCCACCCCCACGTGCGGTGTTTGGCATCAAAACGCAGTAGCGGCCCGCCAGCGACAGATAGGTTGTCAGGGCAGCGCCTTTATTGCCGCGCTCTTCTTTAACGACCTGAATCAACAGGATTTGACGTACTTTTACGACTTCCTGAATTTTATAACGCTTGGGACGTGGCTTGCGTGCAGGGCGCAGGTCATCTTGGTCATCATCATCCGCGACAGATTCGATACTGTCATCCTTTGAAGATGCATCCTTGGCTTGGGGATTCGAAGCGTCGTTATCGTCGGCGTCGTCTTCATCAGCATCGCTGTCATCAGCATCCGCTTCTAGATCATTCTCGTCCTGATCGGGCTCTTCGACGGGTGTCTCTGCGACACGCTCCATCGGCGAAGACCCTTCGTCCTCGTCGTCCAGATCAACCGTTTGCATGCCGTCAATCTGATCGCTGTCAGCCTCTTTGCTGGCAACGGCGTCATCGCTGACGGTGTCCTCGGCCTTGGGCTTGGCACGGCTGCGCGAGCGAGTGCGGCGCTTGGGTTTTTCGTCGTCATCTTCCTTGGCGGCCTGCGCTTCGGCATAGGCACGCTCTTCCTCCATCAGCGCGATACGATCGGCGACGGGGATCTGGTAGTAATCGGGGTGAATTTCCGAGAACGCCAGGAAACCATGGCGATTTCCACCATAATCCACAAAGGCCGCCTGCAACGACGGCTCTACCCGCGTGACTTTCGCGAGGTAGATGTTGCCAGCTAGCTGGCGTTTATTCTCTGATTCAAAGTCAAATTCCTCGACCTTGTTTCCGTCAACCACAACAACGCGAGTCTCCTCAGCGTGGGTGGCATCAATAAGCATTTTCTTAGGCATAATTCCATTTTGCACAGCTGCGCACGCAAGCGTCCCGGTGGGGCACCGCGCGGCAGGGTATGTCTTGTCAGGGCGATTGGTGACGCGGCTAAAACAGGGCCCAAAAGGCCGCCTGTCTGTCTGCTCGTGGCGTCTGCGCGCGTCATCGCGGTTCTTCTCCGACGTGAATGGCACTTTGGTGCGGTTCACATCCATTAATTACTGCATTTGATCAGGGCCTTGGCCCATGCCATCCGTCAGCGGTTCTCTGGCCTTTTTTAAGGGCCTCATCGGTCTGCCTGGACACCGGTGACCGGGTAACCGAGGCAGCGAAACTTTCAAAGGGCCTATGATTATGCGTCAAAGCGCAATCGACCCTCTCCCCAATTAAAGGCAGAAGCGGTCAAATGACAATGGTCAATCGCGTCGAAGCGCAGTTTGCCTTGTATCAAATTGGACACATGGGCCGCAACAGCGCCATAGCTTGACATCACGCCCCCGTGTGGGAAACAGTCACATCGGCCCTTTCGGTCGCAATTAGGATTAGGCCATTTTTGGGCCACCCCCCGGAAACAAGGAAGATACGATGCACTTTTCCCTGCGTTTTGCGCTTTGCCTGCCCTTCATTGCGCTTGCTGCCTGCGAAGATATGGCCACCGCTGGCGATCCTGCGGCACGCGCCGAACTGGCATCCCAAAGAAGTTGCATTCGTGCGGTTGAAAAACACACTGGCGTGTCTGGCGGAAAGATCAACACGACCATTCCGATTGTAGAGACGAACCAGTACATCGTCGATCTGCCCGGCAAGGCCCCTTGGACGTGCTATACAGACGAAACTGGCGCTGCAAAGCAACTGATCGAGACGCGGCTGTAACACCGCGCCCCGCATGGGCTAAACAACGTCAGCGTTCAGAGATAATCTGAGCGCTGCAAGCCATATTTCGCCATTTTTTCATTCAAGGTCCGGCGCGGCAGGCACAATTCGTCCATCACGCTGGCGATTGATCCTTTGTGACGGCGCATGGTGTTGTCGATCAACATCCGCTCGAACGCTTCGACATATTCCTTAAGTGGCTTACCATCGGTGGTCATCACCGGCTGCATTTCCTCGGGATCGGTCATCAGCAAGGACGCAATAGACCCTGACCCGCGCCGCGATTGCAGCACGGCACGTTCAGCGACATTGATCAGCTGGCGCACATTGCCCGGCCAAGGGGCCTGTAAAAGTTGCGCGGCTTCCTGTGCCGAAACCTGTGGTGCTTCGCAGCCGTATTCGTCCGCGAATTCCTCGCTCAGCCGTGTGAACAGCGTCAGGATATCCTCACCGCGCTGGCGCAGCGGTGGAACTGTGATGCGCAACGCCGCCAAGCGGTAGAACAGATCAGGTCGCAACGCGTCTTCTGATGTCCGTCCGACTTCTTGCAGGTTCGAAATCGCAACAATCCGCGTTTCGGCAGGCGTGCCTTGCTCGTTGATCGAACTCAACAGACGCGCTTGCAGGGTTTCGCTCAGTGCCTCGATCCCCTCAAGTACCAGCGTACCGCCGCGAGCTTCTTCAATTGCGGGCAGTTGCGCGTCTTCGGGCATCATCGGCCCAAACAAACGTTTGCTTAGCGCGTCTTCCTCTAGTGCGGCACAGCTGACCAGCACAAATTTCTTGCCCGCCCGTGATCCGACAGCATGCAACGCATGTGCAACAAGCGTCTTGCCCGTCCCGGTTTCGCCGTCGATCAAAACGTGACCATCCGCCTGCCCCAGATCAAGGATATCCTCGCGCAGACGTTCCATCACCGGCGACCCGCCGATCAGCTTTTTCATCAGCTGACTGCCGTCCGACAATTCGCGGCGCAGGGCACGGTTGTCCATCACCAGTCGGCGCGCATTCGTGGCCTTTTTGGCAAGCTCGCTCATCCGGTCGGGGTTGAATGGCTTTTCAAGGAAATCAAACGCACCGACGCGCATCGCCTCGACCGCCATGGGCACATCGCCGTGGCCAGTGATCATAATCACCGGCAACGCACTGTCACTGCCCATCAGCTTTTTCAGGAATTCCATCCCGCCCATGCCCGGCATCTTGATGTCGGAAATTACAATGCCCGGATAGTCCGGCCCCAATTTTTTCAGCGCGTCTTCGGCACTTGGAAAAGTTTCGGTGTCATAACCGGAAAGGGCCAACCATTGGCTGATCGACTGCCGCATATCTTGTTCATCGTCAACAATCGCGATTTTCATTGCTTGGGCCATAATTTACTCTGCCGCCTGTGTGTTCTCTGTGCTGGCCATAATGGGCAGCTGCATTTCAAAAACCGCGCCGCCGTTCTGGCCATTGCGCGCTGTCAGCCTGCCACCTAGTTCGGTCACAATACCGGAGGATATAGCAAGCCCCAACCCGACACCATCGCCAGGCTGCTTGGTCGTGTAGAACGGCTCGAACAGCGCTTCGAGATCTTCGATGCCCGGGCCGTTGTCCCGCACGGTCAAGGTGGCGGTTTCGCCAGCCGACAACATAATCTCAACCTTTGGGTTCCGTTCTGATTTGGTGGCATCAAGTGCATTGCGCAAGAGGTTGACCAACACTTGTTCCACACGCATCCGGTCGCCGAGCACCTGCACAGGGGCATCCGGAAGGATGCGGTTGATCTGGACCTGACGCTGGCGCAACTGCGGTTCCATCATCGACAGCGAAGACGCCAGCGCGTCGCGCATATCAAAGGGAGAGAAACTCTCCTGGCCCTTACGGGCATAGCTTTTCAGCTGGCGTGTGATCGCGCCCATGCGCTCGATCAGATCGTCGATGCGGCCAAAAGACGACAGGGCCTCGTCCAGCCGGTTGCGGCGCATCAACAACCGCGCGCCCGCAAGATATGTTTTCATCGCCGCCAAAGGTTGGTTCAGTTCGTGGCTTACTGCGGCCGACATTTCGCCCAAGGCCGCAAGCTTGCTTGACTGCTCAAGGGTTTGTTCGGCCACGGCCAATGTTTCCTGCATGCGTTTACGTTCAGCAATCTCGCGTTGCAGCGCCACGTTGAGCGCCCGCAACTCGGCGGATTCACGCTGAAACAGGGCCGCCCTGCCCGCCGTGCGCCGGCTAAGCGCGTAAAATGTCAGCGCCAACAGGATGGCAAAGCCCATCACCTCAAGCGCCAAAACACCGTTTACCTTTTCGCGAACCGACGCATAGGTCGTATAGCTGGTGATCCGCCACCCGCGAAACGGGATGCGCGATGACAGACGCATCACGGCCTCGCCTTGCAAATAGGCATCGGGGGGCAAAGCCGTCCAATCTGCTGTCGCCTTGATCGCACGTTCAATGGCGCTTTGCGGGGTCTGGTTTGACAGGGCTTCGGTTTCGGTCAATCCCCGCCAGCGCGGCTCAGTTGCCATAATGATATGGCCTGTACTGTCCGTGACTATCACGGCATCCGAAATGCCGGCCCATGCCCGCTCGAACCGCTGCAAATCCACCTCGGCCGCGATCACCCCAAGGGTTGTGCCGCCTTCTTGAATGCGGCGGGAATAAAAGAACTGATAGCCGCCAGTTTCGCGCGGAATCACGCTGAACACGGTCGAGTTCGAGCGCAAAGCGTCTACAAAATATGCCTCAGTCCGGTGCGACGCCCCCAAACGATTACGGTCTGTCGCCGCCACCATCCGCCCGTCGATATCATACAGCATCAAAGATGCGGCACCGATTTCCTCAACAAACGAGATAAGCCGTTGTGTGGAAAGGGAATAATCTGACTGGATCAACGCCTGTATCAACGCGGGATCGCGGGCCAGAAGCTGTGGCACAATGGCGTTCTGCCGAAGCTCGGCCAGCAGGTTGCCGCTGTAAAGCGCAATCCGCAACTCAGCCCGGTTGCGTGTGCTGTCAGTAAACCGATCCGTTAGCAGCTTGTTCGTAATCGAAATTGTGGCGACAGCAATCACCAGCAATAACACCAAAGCCAGCCGGACACGCCAGCTGACTGAAATGGGATTGGCGCTTGAGGGCATAGATTTGGTCATAGGGCCAATCTACGCAACCTCAGTCTGGCACTCAAGTCACGCCGTGACCAAAGCCCCCGCCAATGCGCGGAAGAGCGCCACCCCGTCGGTGCCGCCATGCACCGGATCGGCCATCCGCTCGGGATGCGGCATCATGCCAAGCACGCGCCGGTTGGCAGACAGGATGCCCGCGATATCGGCCTGCGCCCCGTTCGGGTTGTCCTCGTAGGTGAAGGCAACGCGGTCTTCGGCCAGCAGTTCGGTGATCGTGTCAGCATCCGCGTAATAATTGCCATCGTGGTGTGCGATCGGGATGTTGATCACCGCCCCCGCATTATAACCCGATGTAAAATCACTGTCGGACGTCGCCACTCTCAGACCAACGGTCTTGCAAATGTACTTCAGCCCCGAATTGCGCAGCAGCGCCCCAGGAAGCAGCCCGGTTTCGGTCAACACCTGAAAGCCGTTGCAAATCCCCATAACATAGCCGCCACGGTTGGCATGGGCAGCCACTTCGCCACAAATCGGCGAATTTGCAGCAATCGCACCGCATCGCAGGTAATCGCCATAGGAAAAGCCACCCGGAATGCCGACAATATCGACGCCCTCGGGCAGAGATGTATCCTTGTGCCAGACCATCGACACTTTGGCACCCGCTGCCTCGAATGCTACCGCCAGATCACGGTCACAGTTTGAGCCCGGAAAAACAATGACGGCTGCATGCATCAGATCATCTCCACGCTGTAGGATTCGATCACTGTATTGGCGAGCAGTTTTTCACACATAGCCTCGACATCGGCCTCTGTTGCATCGGAGTCCAGGTCCAGTTCAATCACTTTGCCCTGCCGCACGCCCTTGACGCCGTCAAACCCCATCGCCCCTAGCGCGTGGCGCACGGCCTCGCCTTGTGGATCCAGAACACCTGTCTTCAACATCACATGCACCCGTGCTTTCATGGCGCGTCCCCCTGCTTCATTTTGCAAAATAAACTCATATCCAACGTCAGCCTCAGTTGATCAACGTCGGTTTCATCATCGGTGTCGACGTCTTGGGCATCACACCCAAACGCCGTGCCACTTCGGTATAGGCATCCGCCAGCGACCCCAGATCGCGACGAAACACATCCTTGTCCAATTTTTGGCCGGTTTCCATGTCCCACAAACGGCAGCTATCAGGGCTGATCTCGTCTGCGATGATCAAGCGTTGGAAATCACCATCGTAAACGCGGCCGACCTCGATTTTGAAATCCAGTAAACGGATGCCAACGGCCATCATCACGCCAGACATGAAATCATTGACCCGCAACGACAGGCTTAGGATATCCTCCATGTCTTGCTGACCAGCCCAGCCAAAGGCCGCGATATGCTCTTCGGTGACCAACGGATCACCCAGATCGTTGTTCTTATAGTGGTATTCGACAATGGGGCGCGGCAATTGCGTGCCTTCTTCGATCCCCAAACGTTTCGAAAAACTGCCCGCGGCATAGTTGCGCACAACAATTTCAAGTGGAATGATTTCGGCCTGACGGACCAATTGCTCGCGCATGTTGATCCGTTTGATGAAATGTGTTGGCACACCGATGTTATTCAAACCGGTCATAAAAAACTCGGACAACCGGTTGTTCAGGACACCCTTGCCCTCAATCACAGCTTGCTTGCCGGCACCGACAGCAGCAGTGTCATCCTTGAAATACTGGACGATCGTTCCCGGCTCCGGCCCCTCATAGAGGATCTTAGCGTTGCCTTCATAGATTTTGGTGCGACGGGCCATGCGCATACCTTCCAGACTTCAGGTGAACGGCGGGGGCCGTCGGTCCTTTGTTGTGTCACATAGTCCAACCATCCCTTTCGCGCAAGCGCATGCCCCCTGCTGGCGCGCGAGGCTTGTACTTGCAGGTGGCGGGATCCGTTCCCATGTACTATGAACAAAAAGTCCAATCTCGAGGAGACCAATGATGACCACCTTCAACGACCGTGAAAAGGCATTCGAAAACAAGTTTGCACACGATTCGGAAATGCAGTTCAAAGCCGAAGCGCGGCGCAACAAGCTGTTAGGCCTTTGGGCCGCAAGCCTGTTGGGGAAAACTGGCGACGATGCATCGGCCTATGCGATAGAGGTCGTCAAATCCGACTTTGAAGAAGCTGGCGAAGAAGACGTATATCGCAAAGTATCGGGTGACCTTGGCGATCGCGCCGAGGAGACCACAATTCGTGCGAAAATGGCCGAGCTGATGGTCGAGGCCAAAGCACAGTTGATGCAAGACCTGAACTGACCTGAACCTTTCTACCATTCAAGAAAACAAGCGCGCCTTTGATTAAAATCTGAGGCGTGTTTTTTCATGGTTTTAACGCGTTGGCAGGCCGTTGCGGGGCAATCTCCTTTCTAAGTTGGGTCTGGGGATACAACCATGATAAATCGGCTTTTTACGGGTCAAGGTGCACGCGCCGTGCAACTGGCTGTGTCTGTGGCAATAGGTGCGGCATGCCTGTGGGCTTTAGGTGGACAGCTGTCTGCCGGTTTCTGGCTGAATGTCACGGCCGAACTACGCGGGCTTGATGCCGCATCTGTTATTCTGGCAATCTGTTGCACCTGCCTAAGCTTCCTTGCGCTTGGACGGTATGATGCCATAGCGCATCGTCATTTGGGCAGCGGTATTCCCAAACAGCAAGCTTGCGGGGCTGGTACGATTGCCATCGCTTTGGCGCAGACCCTTGGCTTGGGTGTTCTGACCGGTGCCTTGGCACGCTGGCGCATGTTGCCCGACATATCCATGACGTTGGCGTTGCGCCTGTCATTCTTTGTGTGCCTGTCTTTCATGATAGCGTTACTGGTGATCACGGCGGTGGTTTGCCTTGTTCTACCGTCTCCGACCTTCATGTTTTGGCCGTCTTTGATCATCGTGCTTGTGCTGCCCGCCTGTATCATCGGTTTATTTTTGCATCCAACTGTCAAACTGGGCCGTTTTGCTGTCCGGCTGCCTAGTTTCCGCGCCCTTGGCTCGATCTTGCTGTGGACCGCCGTTGATGTAGGCGCGGCGTCGACCGCCCTTTTCCTGCTTATTCCCGGGGGCGAAATCGCCTATTCTGCGCTGCTGCCGCTGTTCCTGATTGCCCTTGGTGCTGCCTTATTGAGCGGCACACCGGGGGGCGTCGGACCGTTCGAACTGGTATTTTTCGCGGGCCTGCCCGATGGCAACTCGGTCCAGATGCTAAGCGGGATAATCGCATTTCGTGCAATATATTACGCCGTCCCTGCGTTGGTCGCGATGGCGCTGATGCTGAGACCCTATACCCGTCTGCCTGTCGAAACATGCCGTTCGGACCATAGCTTCTCAAACGCGCCGCGGGCCGAAGTGGGGGTGATCCGCCAAAATGGCGGGTTCATCACTGGTCACAGCGCCCTTTGGCGCAGCGCGCAAACGCTTTGCGCCCTGTTTGATCCCATTGCAAATACGGCTCCTGATCCGATCGGGACGGTCCTCACGGCAGCACGCGACCAAGATCTGATCCCGAGCCTGTACAAATGTTCCGCCCGCACAGCCTTGCTTGCACGTCAAAAAGGGTGGTTCTTGTCTCATATCGCGGACGAGGCTGTTCTTTGCCCTAAGCATTTTGAAACCACATCTGCCCCCTACCGCGGCTTGCGGCGTAAACTGCGCGCCGCAGAAAAAGCGCGCGTTTCTGTCTTCCTAGCCACCAGCCTGCCCGTTTCGGATATGGCACGAATTGACGGGCTGTGGCAGCGCGCCCGAGGGGGTGCGCGGAGTGGCACGATGGGCAGTTTTTGCCCTGACTATCTTTCACATCAAAAAGTGTTTCTCGCCCACCTTGATGGTCGCCTCGTTGCATTTGCCAGTTTTCACCACACCAGCCGGGAATGGTGTCTTGATCTGATGCGCCAAGATCCGGACGCGCCGGACGGCACCATGCACAGTCTGGTACACTCGGCGATTTGTATGGCCGCACTCCATGGCATTGCCCGTTTTAGTCTTGCCGCCGTGCCCGCCTGCCCCGATCCCTCCTCTGCCCTCATGCGCAAATTGTCCCAAATCGCTGTGAGCAAAATGGGCGGGCCGGGCCTGCGCCAGTTCAAATCGAGCTTTCGACCAGTCTGGCAACCACTTTATGCTGCAGCCCCAAACCGCGTCCTGCTGGCGCTTGCCTTGGCGGATATAGCCCGCGCTGTTCACCGCCCATTAGCTGAGCCAAACAGCGATCAACCTCATTACGATGATGAAAATTATGAGGTTGCCTCACGTTTGGCATCGTGAGATGACACGCAATACATCTTTAGCGGAGCTATTTCATGTCCAATCCCCTGACCGACCTTCTGGCTGAAAAAGGCACGCTGTTGGCTGATGGTGCCACAGGCACCAACTTGTTCAACATGGGGCTGATGTCAGGCGATGCGCCTGAAATGTGGAACACGGACGAGCCGCAAAACATCATCAAATTGTACAAAGGTGCCGTTGATTCTGGCAGCGACATCTTTCTAACCAACTCCTTTGGCGCGAACGCATCGCGGTTAAAGCTGCACGGCGCTGAAAAGCGCGCGCATGAACTTAGCCGCGTATCCGCAGAACTGGCCCGCGAAGTTGCCGACAAGGCAGACCGCAAAGTCATCGTGGCCGGATCGGTCGGCCCTACGGGCGAAATCATGGAGCCTGTCGGCCCCCTTACCCATGCGCTGGCCGTCGAGATGTTTCACGAAACCGCCGATGGTCTGAAAGCGGGCGGTGCCGATGTGGGCTGGCTTGAAACGATTAGCGCCCCCGAAGAATACCGCGCCGCTGCCGAAGGGTTCAAGCTGGCGGGTCTTGATTGGGTCGGCACGATGAGCTTTGACACCGCCGGCCGCACCATGATGGGTCTGACGTCCGAAGCGATGGTCGACATGGTGCACGCGCTCGAAAACGGGCCGCTGGCTTATGGTGCCAACTGCGGCACAGGGGCGTCCGACGTGTTGCGCACGGTTTTGGGCTTTGCCTCAAAAGGTATGCCAACGCCGATCGTGTCTAAAGGCAATGCAGGTATCCCCAAATATGTCGAAGGGCATATCCATTATGACGGTACGCCCGAGTTAATGGCCGACTATGCCGAAATGGCCCGCAACTGCGGCGCGTCCATCATTGGCGGGTGTTGCGGCACCATGCCCGAGCATCTGGTTCACATGCGCGCAGCCCTCGATAGCCGCCCCAAAGGTGACGCCCCTACGCTGGAACAGATCGTAGAAGCGTTGGGTCCGTTCACTTCGGCCAGCGATGGCACCGATGGCGAAGGTCCGGTGCGCGGTCCGCGTCGGGGACGCCGGGCCCCAAAGTCCAGCTAAAACAAATCCAACTGCGCGCTCGCCCGTTTGGGCGGGCGAAACAGATCGCAACGCATGGGTGGCAGCAAGGTTGAAAGCCCTAGCCGCTTGACTGCAAGATCAAACCGTTGGGCGATCATCTCGGCATAGGGGCCCTCCCCGCGCATACGCGTGTGCCAATTCGCATCATATTCCTTTCCCCCATGCATTTCGCGCAGCCGCGCCATAATACGCCCCGCCCGGTCGGGATAATGCTGCGCCAACCAGTCTTGCATCAGCACTGACACCTCGCGTGGCAACCGCAGCATGATCCAACTGGCCGATTGCGCGCCCGCGTCGCGCCCTGCTTGCAATATCCCTTCCAATTCGGGGTCAGTCAGCGCAGGCACCAAGGGCGACGCCATGACCCGCACCGGAATTCCTGCGTTTGCCAACCTTTCGATGACCTGCATCCGCCGCTTTGGTGCTGGCACGCGCGGTTCCATCAAGCGGCTAAGTTTTGCATCCAAAGTGGTGACTGAAATGCCGACCCGCACCAGCCCCCGCTGCGCCATATCGGTTAAAATATCAATGTCCCGCTCGATCAAACTGCCCTTGGTGACGATCGCCACGGGGTGGTTCACCTCTGACAAGACCTCAAGCAGACCGCGCATGATCCGGTGATCCTTCTCAATCGGTTGATAGGGATCGGTGTTGGTGCCAATCGCGATGGGGGCCACTTGATAGCGTTTGCCCGCCAGTTCGCGGCGCAACACATCCGGCGCACCCGGTCGCGCGATCAGCCGCGTTTCAAAATCCAGGCCCGGCGACAGCCCCAGATAGGCGTGACTGGGACGGGCAAAACAGTAAACGCATCCATGTTCGCAGCCACGATAGGGGTTGATCGACCGGTCAAACGGCAAATCTGGCGACCGATTATAGCTGATCACACTGCGCGGGATTTCCACGCTGACTTGGGTGCGCAGCACGGGCAACGGTTCATCATCGCCTGCCCAACCGTCATCAATTGCGGTCGTGGAAAAACGTTCAAACCGCCCTGAATGGTTTGACGATGTCCCCCGCCCGGCAAGTTTATATCTAACGTCTTCTTGGTCCATGTAATTCTTTTGGAACATATCGGGAACATCGTCAAGATACGATCCTCAAACCATTGTTTTACAGGACCATTGGCGTTAATTTGTCATACGGAAAGCGTCGCTTGTGATACGGGCCCTGTCGCAAATTGCACGCGATCCGGTGCGATTTCGTGACACAAGAGCAAAAGCTCTATGGGCACGCTAACCGATGAGGAAAGACTATGTCGGATGAAGACGAAATTATCCTTGCTGACCTGAACGACGAAGATCTTGTTCAGCAAATGTTTGACGACCTTTATGACGGTTTGCGCGAAGAAATCGAAGAAGGCGTTAACATTCTGATCGGTCGCGGATGGATTCCTTACGATGTCCTGACCAAAGCGCTTGTTGGGGGCATGACAATTGTTGGTGCCGACTTCCGCGACGGTATTTTGTTCGTCCCTGAAGTGTTGCTGGCTGCCAATGCGATGAAGGGTGGCATGGCCATTCTTAAGCCGTTGTTGGCTGAAACCGGCGCGCCACGTGTAGGCAAGATGGTGATCGGCACGGTCAAAGGCGACATTCACGACATCGGCAAAAACCTTGTGTCCATGATGATGGAAGGTGCCGGCTTTGAGGTGGTTGATCTTGGCATCAACAACTCGGTCGAGAAGTATTTGGAAGCGATGGAAACCGAAGGGCCTGATATCCTTGGGATGTCAGCGCTTTTGACGACCACAATGCCCTATATGAAAGTCGTGATCGACACGATGATCGAACAAGGTATCCGCGATGATTATATCGTTTTAGTCGGCGGTGCCCCCCTGAACGAGGAATTCGGCAAAGCGATCGGCGCAGACGCCTATTGCCGTGACGCGGCTGTTGCAGTGGAAACCGCCAAAGAATGGGTCGGTCGCAAGCATAACAGCGCCAAGGCCTGAAGTTTTGATGATACTTATGAAAGGCCTCTCCTGACCGGAGGGGCCTTTTGTGTTAAAGGGATAAGATGGACACGCTTTCAGACAGTCAGCTTACCGAAAACGGCCTCCCGTTAGAGGCTGCCAAGGGGCGTATTTTATTGATTGCCTGCGGTGCATTAGCCCGCGAAATTCTGGACCTCAAGGCCGCCAATCGTTGGACCCATCTTGACCTCACCTGCTTGCCCGCCAATCTGCATATGTATCCGGAAAAAATCACCGATGCTGTGCGCGCAGCCGTCGCCAGACACCGCAACCAATATGATGATATCTTTGTGGTTTATGCCGATTGCGGCACCGGCGGATTGCTCCAAGCGGCATGTGACGACATGGGCGTTCGAATGGTGGCCGGGCCGCATTGCTATAGCTTTTTTGAAGGCAACAATAGTTTTGCGAAAACCGCAGAAACCGAGATTACGACTTTTTACCTAACCGATTTTCTGGTTCGACAATTCGACGCATTTATCATGAAACCGATGGGCCTCGACCGTCATCCCGAGTTGCGCGACATGTATTTTGGGAATTATGAGAAACTGGTGTATCAGGCGCAAACCGATGATCCTGCGCTCACGGCCAAGGCCAAAGACTGCGCTCGAACCCTTGGCCTTGCCTTCGAACGGCGTTTTACTGGCTATGGCGATCTTGAGACGACCCTGAAAACCCTTTGAGTTTCAGTTTGCCGAGTAAACTCAACTGCGCAGACGCCGGCCATATCCCTATCTGACAGCCTTCAAACCTGCGCGGCAGCTGTTTCGCGAACCCGCTCGATCATCGCGGTCAGTCCGTTGGATCGCTGCGCAGACAGATGTTCGTTCAACCCAAGGCGCCCCATCTCGGCGCGGGCATCGACAGTCAGCACATCAGCAGGTGCCAGCCCGTTATAAAGAGACCGCAAAACGGCGATCAGCCCCGACACGATCATCGCATCACTTGCACCATCAAAATGCAGGACGCCGTCTTCAAAATTTGCGTGCAACCAAACTTGGCTGGCACAACCGTTGACCTTGGTGGCAGGCACGCGCAGGGCTTCTTCCAGCGTGTCCATCGCCTTACCAAGATCAATCACATAACGGTAACGATCTTCCCAATCGTCCAGAAATTCAAAATCTTCGACCAGTTCTTCAAACGCTTCTGTCGCCACGGTGATGCCCTCGTTGTTCGTGGCTTACAGGTAGGTCGCGTATTGGCAAAGGTCCACCCCTTCCCAACGGCCTTGTGATGGGTTAGTCAAATGACACGGTAATTTCACGGCGGACCCTATGCGCAAAACCTTCTCGGCAATTCTGGTATCAACCCTTGTTCTGACTGGCTGTGCAACAGTGCGCGATAGCCGGGTAAACCCGTTCAGCTGGTTCGGCTCTGCCCGTTCGGAACCAATCGCCCGCACAGCGGCAAGCACCAACCCGCTAATTCCGCAGTCCTCTGGGCTATTTGCGGGGGCGCGGAAACGGCAGGCAACCTATGCTGGCCAACCTTTTGACCAAGTCACCGATCTGACGATTGAACGTGTTCCAGGTGGTGCAATCGTACGCGCGACAGGGCTGGCAGCACGGCAGGGCATCTATCAAGTACAGTTAACACCGGCAAACGAAGACGAGCTTCCGGTCGATGGCATTTTGACCTATCGGCTTGAAGGCATCGAGCCCGCGAAAAACACATCCGTGGGTGCAAAACCCACCCGAGAGGTTACCGCCGGGCGCAAGCTGACCGATCAAATGCTTGCAGGAGTGCGAACCATCCGCGTCGAAGGCCAGCGCAACGCACTGACCACACGTCGATAAGACTAATTAAGTTAATTCAATGGGTTGAGCGCTAAAGCTCAACCACTTTTACGTTTGGTCCGACGGCGGTCAAAGCGATCTTTCCATCGCACAAGCGCAATGCATCATCACCAAAAACTTCACGGCGCCACCCTTTAAGCGCGGGAACATCACGCAAACCAGCGGCGATCGCATCCAGATCCGCGGCTGGTGCAATCAACTTGGCCGCGACGGCAGCACTTTCGGTTTTCGCCTTTAGCAACACCCGCAATAGATCAGCCAGGGCCGGATTTACTTGCAACTTGTCACGGCTGCGATCCGGTTGTGGCAGGTTCGAGGCTGGGCATTGAACACCAGCTTCAACGGCCTTGAGAATACCATCAGCAATCTCACCTTTGCGCGCGTCGCGCAGCAACAGGCGTGCACGACCCAATTCTTCGTGGTTCTTTGGTTTGTTGCTGGCCAATTCAACCAGCGCATCGTCTTTGTACACACGGCTGCGCGGCACATTTCGTGTCTGGGCATATTCCTCGCGAAAAGCTGCCAACTCGCGTACGATTGCCAGAAACTTGGACGAATTGGTCCGTGTTTTGACGCGCTTCCACGCATCACGCGGGGCTGTAATATAGGTATCGGGGCTGGTCAGGATCTCAAGCTCTTCTGCGACCCACCGCGCGCGCCCTGTTTCCTCTAACTTTTCGGCTAGAAATTCATAGACCTGACGCAGATGCGTGACATCAGCCAAGGCGTATTTGGACTGTGCCTCGCTCAGCGGGCGGCGCGACCAATCGGTAAAGCGCGAGGTCTTATCAACCGCCTCGTGTGCAATCTTACGAACAAGGGTTTCATATCCAACCTGTTCGCCAAACCCGCACACCATCGCCGCAACTTGCGTATCAAACAGCGGTTCGGGAAACACGCCTGCATCAACAAAGAATATCTCGAGATCCTGACGCGCTGCATGGAACACCTTGACCACCGACGTATCACGGAACAGCGCATAGAGCGGTTCAAGCGACATATCCCCGGCAAGCGGATCAACCAACACAGCGTTGGAATCGTCTGTGCCCGGCATCGCCAACTGGATCAGACAAAGCTTGGAGTAATAGGTTCGTTCGCGCAGAAATTCTGTATCAACGGTCACATAATCATATTTCGCAGCTTCAAGGCAAAACGCTTCGAGCGCGGCAGTTGTGGAAATTGTTTTCATAAATCTTACTTTGACCAGAGCGGTGCCAACAGGCAATGTGAAATCGGAACAAAACAGGCTGAGAATGCCTGATCGTTAAGTGTCGAGTGTCAAAAGGCTGCGGTCTCCAGCTGCAAAGCGCCGCAATGCAGCCGGATAGAGGCGATGTTCTTGAACCAGAACACGCGCGGCCAAATTTTCGGCCGTATCACCGGGTAAAATTGGCACCCGCGCCTGACCCAAAATGGGGCCATCATCCAGCGCGGCTGTGACCTCGTGAACGGTGCAGCCATGCACCGTGTCCCCGGCCTCAAGCGCGCGGGCGTGAGTGTGCAAGCCTTTGTATAGCGGCAGCAGCGACGGATGAATATTAATCATGCGACCCGCCCACGCGTCGGTAAATCCAGCGGTTAATTTTCGCATGAACCCCGCAAGGCAAATTATATCTGGCGCATGAGCGACAAGGCGCGATGAAAGCTCAGCCTCGAATGCGGCGCGGTCGCCGAGAAACGGTTTATGATCCACCACTTCGGTCGCAATGCCACGGGCCTTGGCCCATGCAATGCCGCCCGCATCCGCCACATTCGACACGACCACGCACGCGCGTGCAGGATGGTCGCCTGTCATGTCTTCGACCAGCGCGCGCATGTTAGAGCCGCCCCCGGACAAAAAAATCGCGACCCGTTTGGTCACAGCAATTGGCCGGTGTATTCGACCCCGGTGTCCTTGGTGACATGTCCCATCGGATACACCGTTTCACCTGCATCGGTCAGCAATTTTTGCAGGCTGTCAGCCTGATCTGCGTCCACCACCAAAATCATGCCAACACCACAGTTGAAAGTCTTGAGCATTTCAGCCTGAGACATGCCGCCAATCTGCGACATCCACTTGAACACGCCGGGCAAATCCCAAGCGTCCAGATTGATGTCAGCACCCAAATCTTCGGGCAATACACGCGGCAGGTTCTCGGTCAGACCGCCACCAGTGATATGGGCCAATGCATGAACACCGCCTGCCCGTACCGCCTGCAAGGCCGGTTTGACATACAGGCGCGTCGGCGTCAAAAGCACCTCGCCCAATGTGCCGCCGTCCCAGGGACAATCGGCATCCCAGCCCAAACCGGACATTTGCACAAGTTTGCGCACCAGACTGTAGCCGTTGGAATGCACGCCGTCGCTGGCAAGCCCGAGCAGCACGTCACCCGCCGCAACGCCGCTTGGCAAATCAGCACCACGTTCCATCGCACCGACAGAAAATCCAGCAAGGTCGAAATCACCGTCGGAATACATCCCCGGCATCTCCGCAGTCTCTCCGCCGATCAGGGCGCAACCCGATCCTTCACACCCGCGTGCGATGCCTTCGATGATGCGGGCGGCCTCTTCGGTTTCCAGCTTGCCGGTTGCGAAATAGTCCAGGAAAAACAGGGGCTCCGCCCCTTGGCACACCAGATCGTTTACGCACATGGCCACCAGATCAACGCCAACACCGTCAACGTTTCCGGTATCAATTGCGATCCGCAACTTGGTGCCAACACCGTCTGTTGCGGCCACAAGGATCGGGTCGGTGTATCCCGCCCCTTTTAGATCGAACAGCGCGCCGAAACCGCCCAAGCCCGACATCACGCCGGGGCGCTTGGTCCGTTTGGCCGCTGGCTTGATCCGTTCGACCAACGCATTGCCCGCGTCGATATCTACACCTGCGTCCGCATAGGTGATTCCGTTTTTGGAGTTGGTCATCGTCGGGCCCCGCCGCTATTGCCTTTGCGACAGCGGGTTACAGCACCGCGCGCGGGCGCGCAATGCAAGAGACATCATTCCGTTTGTTCTTGGTCTTGACGTGCTGCCCCTGCGCCCTTACCAAACCGCTATGGCGGGCCTGTAGCTCAGTTGGTTAGAGCAGAGCGCTCATAACGCTTTGGTCGTAGGTTCGAGTCCTACCGGGCCTACCATCATCCCATTTCCCGTCATATTATGCTGGTAATATTTAAGAAATGTGGACCCCGATTTAAACGGCGTCGTCCACATTGTCGAAATCTAATGCCGACATCGTGTTAAACATCAATCATAGAACTCAGCTGGATTACCCTCTGCTAAGACCCCGAGGACAAAGTGTTTGGCCTCAACTCAAAGTACTAGCGCTTTTTTGGCTGGTGGCGAATGAGCTAAGACGCTTTTCAATATACAGGCTCGTTGAAAGTGAGTCCGTGTACTATTTCCAGAAGCGTTCGTGAACTCGGTACGCAAGAGGGTACGAAAGTCCGCTTTGTGAAGGCTGCGCCGTAGATATTTCTCAGCCACGGATCGCATGGCTCTCAGCTTGTGATGAATGCTGTTTTGTGGTAAAATTCTACAGTGCCGTAGAGCCTCTGCATCGCGCAGTTGGTACTTTGGGAGCTTGATCATGACGCTAAAAGTTGTGGGTGCAGGAACTGGTACATTTTCCTTGAAGCATGCATTGGAGCGACTGGGTTTTGGACCTTGTCATCATATGATCGAAGTCCTTGGAAACATGGAGCAACAGCTTCCGCTTTGGCAGTCTGCGGTTGCTAGTAAGCCGGAGTGGGAACGGATCTACAAAGGGTACCATAGCGCCGTTGATTGGCCTACAGCACGATTTTACCGCGAATTACATGCGGTCTATCCGCAGGCGAAGTTCATTCTTGGATATCGCAGTCCACAAAGCTGGGCTGAAAGCTTTTCACAAACCATCTACATGGCGCTTTCGGACATAAACAAGGCACCGGCTGAGCAGCATGACTGGCTCAACATGGTAACTGATCTGATAACCCAGAACGGCATACCGCCGGGCCTTGATCTGGTTGGCCTGGAACAGGCCTTCATTGCGCACGTCGAAGGGGTCAAGGCGGCCATCCCTCCCGAGCAACTTTTGGTGTTCGAGGCCAAGGACGGTTGGGAGCCGCTGTGCACGTTTCTGAATGTGCCCGTACCAGATGAACCCTATCCACGGACTAATGATCGGGCTGAGTTCTGGGAGCACATGAAGAGTGGATCCTAAGAAACCTCGGGTGGGCTTGCGAATTTTTCCAATCAGCAAATAATCAGCTGTATTGGAAAGCAGCAAGCCCATGCAGGGAATTCGGAGACTCGTAGCAATTCTGATTGCTGATATCGTAGGTTTTAGCCGCCTCACTCACGCTGATAAGGATGGTATGCTCGCACGTTTGCGAAGTTTGCGTCGTGATGTCATCGATCCGACGATTGCCGCACACAGCGGGCGCGTAGTGAAACGCACTGGCGACGGCGCGTTGGTCGAGTTTCGCAGTGTTGTTCAAGCCGCACGCTGCGCCATCCAAATTCGCAATATCATGGCCGAGCGAAACGCAGATGAACCGTCTGATCACCGTATTGAGTTTCGTATAGGCATTCACCTTGGTAATGTGGTCGAGGAAAATGACGGCGATTTGATGGGTGATGGTGTCAACGTCGCCGCGCGTTTTAAAGGACTTGCCCAAGCAGGCGAGATTTGCATTTCCGATGACGCCTATCGACAGGTGAAAACGCGGCTCGACATGCCTGTCACCGACATGGGCGAGCAGATGCTTAAGAACATTGCCGAGCCGATGAAACTGTCTGCATTGCATATTGGAAC
>RCMY010000105.1_pt1 | contig 76557 bp, 67 predicted proteins | sample 2041341 | NCBI WGS metagenome assembly RCMY01 (sample SAMN09708234, study PRJNA481090) | Marine sediment metagenome, whole genome shotgun sequencing project. | reverse complement strand
CGATGGCACGGACGGACAATCCGGTTGCGCCGGACTCGGCGAGGTGATCGCGAGCGATCCGGGAGACGTCAGCGAGGAGTTCGGCGCGGGCGCGGGCACGGATGCCCTGCGGCGGCTGATCCGTGCTGCCGGTGGCGCTACCGGTCGTGCTGCTGGCCATGCCCGACAGTATGGCCCGATTCGGGCGTCGAGTCGAGAATTCAGGACATCCGTCACAAACGAGAGCAGTGCTCTTGCTTTCTGACGCGGTGCACTGCACACTTGTAAACGAGAGCAGTGCTCTCGAAACCCTCGACTCGCAGGAGACTCATCATGAACCACTCACAGACACACGTCATCGTCGGCGCCACTGCCGAGCAGCTCGTCGCTGCCGGCCACCGCGTCAAGGTCGTCACTCGCTCCGGGTCCGGCCCGAGGCACGCCGCCATCGAACTCGTCGCAGCCGATGCGTCGGACCAGGCACGCCTCACCGCGATTGCCGACGGGGCGCAGGCCATCTACAACTGTGCGAACCCGCCATACCACCGGTGGGCCATCGACTGGCCACCATTGGCAACCAGCCTGCTCGGTGCCGCCGAGGCGACCGGCGCCCGTCTCGTCACGATGAGCAACCTGTACATGTATGCCGCAGGCAGCTCGCCGATGCGCGCCACCGATCCGATGGATCCGCCGTCGAAGAAGGGTGCGATCCGGGCGGCGATGTGGACCGAGGCGCTCGCTGCCCACGAGGCCGGTCGCGTCCGTGCCGTCGAGGTGCGAGCGTCGGACTTCTTCGGTCCGGGTTTCGCAGAGAACGGGCACTTCGGCGACCGAGTGATCCCGAAGTTGCTCGCCGGGAAGTCGGCATCGTTCGTCGGACCGTCGAACACGACCCACAGCTGGAGCTACGTCGATGACGTCTGTGCGACGCTGGTGACCGCAGCGACCGACGACCGAGCGCTCGGCCGGGTGTGGCACGTCCCGACGGTCGAGTCGCTGACGATCCAGGAACTCGCCGACGAGATCAGTCGTGCTGCCGGCCACGGTTCGGCCAAGGTCTCACAGATCCCGCCTCTCGCGCTCAAGGCTGCAGGACTGTTCTCCAGAATGGTGCGCGAACTCGATGAGGTTCGCTATCAGTTCACGGCGCCGTTCGTGCTCGACAGCAGCGAGACGTCGGCGGTCTTCGGGATGGAACCCACGCCGCTGGCCGACCAGATCGAGGCGTCGATTGCGTCGTATCGTCAGCAGAGCGAACCGATCGCCGCAGCAGCGGCTTGAGCGGTCGAGTGGCTCCGATTCAGGGCCGCGGGTGTCGTTCGGCGAGGCGCCGGAAGAAGTCGGTGTAGACGCCGCGCCGGTCCATGCGGAACGCCTCGGTCAGTGTCCCTTCGCCGGTTGCCCAGCGGTGGTGAGGTCCCACCGTGGCACGGTCGACGTCGGTGGTCAGCACCCAGCTCGGATCGATCAACCAAGCGATCGGGGCAAGGTCCCACATCACCCAACTGTGCCCGGGCACCGTCGGCGCAGCAGCCGGCGGGTTGTCGTGGTACAGACGGACGAGCAAGTCACCGATGGCGCCGCGGCCGGCGACGTGGTGATCGAGTTCGGGCAGTGAGACCGACAGGACGACAGCGACCTGATGGCCTGGGATGTACACCAGGCGCGGCGTCACTGTCGATCGCATCGTCGGAGGACGTCATGGCAATCGCGAACTGATCATCGATCTCGTTCGCTGCGTCGGTGTCGATCACGACCCGCTTCGGCCCACTCGTCATCAGTCAGGCCGTTGCGGCACTCGTCGAGAGTTCGTTGCCCTGGGCGATGTCATGGGAACCGGGGGTGCCGTCGGAGGCGTCGGACTGCTCGTCGACGTCCGGCGGGGCAGAGCGATCAGTGAGTCGGGCTTCGATGCGGTTCCACATGAGGAACGAGGCGCCGACGATCAGCCACCCGACGAGTGCATCGACGATGTAGTGCTCGGCGAAGTATGCGAGCGCGACGGCCATCGTCAACGGGTACGCGAGCAGTGCGATCCGTACCCAGCGAGAGCGGATCCGGGGCCAGAAGAAGACCACGACGAAGAGCGCGAACGCCGAGTGGAGCGAGGGCATCGCGGCGACCTGATTGGCCCAGTCGCGGCCCGTGTCCCAGGCTTCGACGAAGCTGCCGAGCCCGACTTCGCGCCAGCCGGCACCGGTGGTGCGGGAGAGGGGAGGGAGGGCATCGAGGTCCAGCCCGACGCTGTTCGTGCCGCCGGCCGCCATCCACGGAGGAGCGGTCGGGACCAGGATGAACATCAGACAGGCGACGAAGAGCAGGGTCGCGAATCGCCGCATGTACCGGACCCACTGGGTTCGATTCAGCAGCCAGAGCGCACCGATGACCACGGGAGGGACGATGAAGTGGGAGTAGTAGACGAACGAGCCGACGATGTCGTACCAGCGGACATCGGTGGCGGTTCGCAGCACGACCTCTCCGTCGATGACCCGCCGTACGACCTCGGTCCGATGGAACTGGGCCTGCAGTTCGACGACGGGGTCTGCGCCGAAGAACAGGAACCGATCGATGTTGCGAACCGATTCGACCTGGACTGGCATACCCAGCGTGTCGGCGATGCCGCGGCTCTCGTCATAGGCCAACCACATCGCGACGAACAGCCCGAGGTCGCGACCGGTGCGCAGCCAATCCTGCCAAGGGCGGCCGACGCTGGCCACCGTGAGGAAGATCGCGAAGGACCACAGCACCGAGACGCGATCGATGATGATCCCGTTCGCGAAGAACCACCAGACGTAGGCAACGAGATACGCGCCGATCAGCGACCACCGGATCTTGGCCCAGTCGACACCGACGGATCGGAGCGCACCTGCGTACAGCGTGATGGCCGACGCGCCGATGATCGAGTACCAGAGCACTCGCCACAGACCGGTGTTCGAGATCGCCAGCAACATTGCCGTCAGACGCTACTCCGAGTCCGTTGATCGACTCCGGCGCGCCATGCAAACGCCGATGTCTCGAAGTGACCTGGCTCAAACAAGACATCGATGTCTCGAAGTGACCTGGCTCAAACAAGAGGCTCAGACAAGGCATGGGCGCGAAACGGCCCGACCCTCCGAGAAGAGCCGGGCCGTCGCAAGTCAGGAAGTGTCAGAGCGTGGATTCAGTCAACGCACGACGTGTGAGGACGCGAGCGAGGTGCTGGCGGTACTCGACGCTGGCGTTCAGGTCGCCGGTCGGATCGGCTTCAGCAGCGGCTTCGGCGGCGGCGTCTTCGATCGAAGCGCCACTGGCGATTGCGGCACTCACGCTGGTCGCGAGAATCGGGACGGAGCCCATGTTGACCAGGCCGACACCGGACTCGGTTCCGTTGCGCCAGGCCGCCACACCGACGATTGCCCAGTCCTGAGCACGACGGTTGAACTTCTGGAAGCTCCAACCGGCGCCACTCATCTTCGGGACCCGGATCTCTGTGAGGAGTTCGTCCGGGGCGAGTGCCGTGGTGAGGAAGCCCTCGAAGAAGTCGCCAGCGGCGATTTCGCGGGTTCCGTTCGGGCCCTGCGCCACGTAGGTCGCACCCATGGCGAGCGTCGTGGCAGGCAGGTCGGACGCCGAGTCGCTGTGGGCGATCGAGCCACCGATGGTGCCGCGGTGGCGGACCTGTGGGTCACCGACGTGGCCGGCAGCGTGCGCGAGCAGCGGAGCGTGCTCCTTGAGGATGTCGGAGGTCTCGACGTCCATGTGGCGAGTCATCGCCCCGATGGCGATGTGGTCGCCGGCGTCGCGAATGTAGGAGAGATCGGTCAGGCGGCCGATGTCGACGAGGACGGTCGGCTGGGCGAGACGCAGCTTCATCAGCGGCAGCAGGCTGTGGCCGCCGGCGATGAACTTGGCTTCGTCACCGTGCTGCCCGATGAGACTGATGGCCTCCTCGGCGGACTCGGCGCGGACGTAGTCGAATTGTGCGGGAATCACTGTGGGTCTCCTTGTGGCGAGCGATCAGGCGCTCGCGGCAGCGAGGACGGACTTGACGATGTTGTGGTAGCCGGTGCAGCGGCACAGGTTGCCTTCGAGACCGAGACGGACGTCTTCTTCGGTCGGGTTCGGGTTCTCCTCGAGGAGGCTGGTCGCCGCCATCACCATGCCGGGGGTGCAGTAGCCACACTGCAGGCCGTGGTTCTCCATGAAGGCCTGCTGCATCGGATGGAGCGTGCCGTCAGCGGCGGCCATGCCCTCGATGGTCTTCACGTCGTCGCCGTCTGCCTGCACGGCAAGAATCGTGCAGCTCTTCACGGCTTCACCGTTCAGGTGGATCGAGCAGGCACCACACGACGAGGTGTCGCAGCCGATGTTCGTGCCGGTCAGGCCGGCATGGTCCCGGATGTACTGGACGAGCAGAGTGCGCGGCTCGACGTCGTGCTGCTGCTCAGTGCCGTTGATGGTGATCGAAACTTCCACAGAGGTTCCCCCAGGTTGGTCGTGTTGCGGACGTGTACGCACATCATGCCTCATCGAGCGGTGGCGGACGTCACGGAACCGTCGTTCCCGACGAAATTCGGCGAGTTCCGGACGTCCCGGGTGCGTCCAGAAACACGGACGCGTCAGAGCAGTGGGGCGGTGAGTGTCGGGTTGGTCGTGCGACGACCGGCTCGGCCGGTCTCGGGAGCTACTTCTCGGCGTTGGCGATCGCGACGCGCGGGTCGCGGTTCGGGTTGCCCGGATCCTGCAGCGAGTCGCGGAACGCGACCATGGCGTTCAGACGCTGCTCGTCGTCGAGTTCGGCATCCATGATCCGCGTGACCGACGGCTTGAGATCGCCGTATTCGAGGACGATGTCGTGGGCGACCTGATCACTTGCGGGGAGCTCCTCGAGCGGCGTGTTGCCGTCGAACCAGGGGCTGAGGATGGGCTTCTTGACCGCCATGCGGGACTCATTTCTTCAGACGAACTGCCCATTGTACTGGGCCGCGGTCCAACCCGAAGAATGCCTGCTCAGCTGGTGAGATCGATGATGTCCTGCACCGACAGGTAGATCAGGAAACCGATGATCACCAGTGCAAAGACCGTGTAGTGCCAGCGTTTCGGGTGGTCGGCGCGCCAGAAGCGTCGGATCGAGTAGACGATCGCAATCATCGCGAGTGCGCCGATGATCAGGCCGATCGCCGGGCCGACCCCGCTCGCCACGCCGACGATGGGGAGTACGAACGGCAGCACGATGTACATGACGATGCAGCGACACGCAGTGATCGCGATCGACTTCTGGAATGCCGAACGGGCCTCGGCGGCAGTCGAGGTCTTCCCTTCGGGCAGCCGCAAGATGCGCCGCATGAACTGATCGGCAGGTCTGTTCGACTGGACGCGTGGCACGTCGTTGTCGGTCGCAGTCGTGGTGTCGGACGTGGCGCTCACTTCCCGAAACGGTACTCGTTCCGTACCGACTCGCCACACCGAGCCGGGCGCCAACCGTCACGCGGCGCAACGACCACGATGAGACAGTGGCTGGCGCCGAGGAGGCGTGGTCCGTTGCTCAGGAACGGACAGCGTCGAGGACGGCCGAGGGATGGTCGACGACGAGGTGGGCGCCGGCGCCGTGCAGTTCGTCGTGCGAGCCGAAGCCCCACGAGACACCGATGCAATCGATCTGGTTGGCGAGCGCACCTTCGACGTCGTGGTCTCGGTCGCCGAGCATCACGACATGGTCCCCGGCGGTGATGTCGAGTTCGGCGAGGCAGTAGGTGATCACCTCGGCCTTGGTCCGGCGTCGGACTGCGAGTGCCGTGCTCGCCCCGGCTTCGAAGATGAAGTGGTCGGACAGACCGAAGTGTGCAGTGATGCGGCGGGCCACGTTCTCGGGCTTCGCCGTCGCGAGCGCGAGGGTGAGTTCGGCGTCGACGAGTGCATCGAGCATCGCAGGGACACCGTCGTACATCTCGTTCTCGAAGAGGCCGACGTCGTTGTACCGCTCTCGATACTTCGCGACCACGGGTGCCATCTGCTCGGTCGGCACCCCGAGGATCGGGAACGACACCTCGAACGGCGGCCCGATGATCGAACGAACGGCATCGTCGGTCGGTGGCTCGTAACCGCATTCGCTGAAGGCGAACTGGAGCGACCGTGCAATGCCCGGCAGGGAGTTGGAGAGGGTGCCGTCCAGATCGATGAGGACGTGGGTGCGGCTCATCCGGCGCGTCGTGCCGTCAGTGTGCCGAGGCGGCCGAGGTCGTCGTCGGTGCCCACGGCGATGATGATGTGATGCGGTTCGATCAGCGTGTCGCCGGTCGGGTTGGTGGTGAAGACACCGGAGGGCGAACGCAGGGCGAGCACGAGTGCACCGCTTTCCTCGCGGAGGTTGGCGTCTTTCAGGGTCTTGTTGGCGAGCACCGACTCGGGCGGTACGTCGAACTCCTGCATCCGAAACTCCATCGAGCGTTCGTGCATGACGACGTCGACGAATTCAGCGACGTGTGGGCGAGCGACGAACGATGCCATGCGGGCAGCGCCCAACTCCTGCGGGTTGACCACACGGTCGGCGCCCGCATTCGCGAGCTTCGGCACACTCTCGTCCTGGCGGGCGCGCGCCACGATGAACAGGTCCGGGTTGATCGAACGCCCGGACAGGGTGACGAAGAGATTCTCTGCGTCGCCTTCGAGCGCAGCGATCAGGGCGGTCGCTCGTTCGATCCCCGCTGCTCGCAACGTGGAGTCGAGCGTTGCGTCGCCGACCACGACGTGATGCTCGACGTCGGCGACCCGCTCGGCGTCGATGTCGACCACGACGACCGGATGGCCCGAGCGGGCGAGGTCATTCGCGACGGCACGGCCGACGCGGCCCCAACCGCACACGACCGTGTGGCCGCTGATCTTGCTGAGTTCGCGATCCATGCGTCGCCTCCCGACGAATTCCCTGAGTTGTCCCTCGACCACGACCTGGACCGAGAGGGTGAACGTGTACAGCACCGTGGACACGCCGATGACGATCAACACCATGGTGAAGATCTTCTCGGCGGTCCCGAACACTGCGAGCTCGCGGTAGCCGACCGTCGTGATCGTGGTGATCGTCTGATAGGCGGAATCCAGCAGTGACAGCCCGAAGGCCCAGTAGCCGATCGTGCCGATCACGAAGACGCTGGTGACCATGCCCAGTGCCAAGCGCAGTCGCCCCATTGCCGTGTTCACGGCGACGACCGTACAGCGTCGGACCGAGCTGAGACGGTTCTGGACTGCCTTGTCGACGTCAACGCCGACCGGATCCGGAGAAGATCAGGTGTCGCTGAGTCGGTCGAGCGACCGTCGTGCGAAAAGCATCGTCAACGCAGTGATCACGGCGAGTGCGAGCAAGCCGCCCCAGACGTTGTCCCAGGTGATCGGGGCATCGAGGAAGCCGAGCCGGCCGAGTCGGATGATGTTGGTGAACGGGTTGATCCGAGCGACGGATTCGAGCCAGCCCTCCATGATGAACAACGGGGTCTGGGCGTCGGTGAGAAAGATCAGCAGGAAGAAGCTGAGCTGCATGAGCGCAGCAGCGCGCATGTCGCGGAACCGGAACGCGAGGGCCAGTCCCCATCCGGTACCCAGTGCAGCGACCCCGAGCCCGGCGATGTAGAGGAACAGGACCCCACCGGGTCCGTGCGTCGGGCGTGCTCCGAACAGCAAGCCGACGAGCACGACGATGGTCGTGACGATTGCCGAGCGGATCAGCGCCGCCATCAGTGGGCCGGTGATCAACGACGAGCGTGGCGCCGGGGTCAGCCTGATCCGGTCGTAGAACCCAGTCTCGAGGTCGCGGATCGTCGAGAACCCGATGCCGATCCCGGCGAAGCCGGAACCCATGAGGGTGCCGAGCGGCAGGAACCAGTTGATCGAGCGATCGGTCGGGAACCCCGGAATCTGGATGATGGCGAAGAACGTGCCGGCGAAGGCAATCGACTGGAACACCGGCATCAGGATCGACGGCAGGAATGCCGACGGCAGCCGAGTGATGTTGACCATGCTCCGCTTGGCGAGCCCGACGGCCGAGGCGAATGCGGGCGTGCGTCGAGTGTTGATCGGACGACGCTTCGGGGTCATCGACGGGGCCGTCTCGATGGAGCTCATGATGCCCCGAGTCGATGGGAGAGCGCCCGAAGTGACAGGGCGATCGAGATGACCGCAAGGCCCCCAGGCACGAGGATTGCCCGGGCGAGAGCACTCGCTGACACGCCCTCGATGACGAGGTCACGCATGCCTTCGACCAGATGGGAGACCGGGTTGAAGTCAGCGAGCTTGCCGTACACGCCGCTCATCGTTTCCCGTGGGAAGAACGCTGATGAGAAGAACATGGCGATGAACAACAAGGGGAACGCACCCTGCACGGCTTCGGACGAACCGGTCAGCAGCGCCATTGCCGACATCAGCGCACCGACCGCGAGGGCGAGGACCACACCACCGGCCATGAGGCCGATCACGCCGAGGACTCCGCCCTTGATCGAGAGTCCGAACGGAAGCAGGACGATGACGAAGAACAGTGTCTGGAACGCCCCGTAGGCCATGCCACCGGCCATGCGGCCGACGATGATGCCGGTCCGCGTCGTCGGCGACGCCAACAACCGGTCGAAGAAACCGTTCTCGATGTCTGTCGCCAGTGCAGTCGCCCCGGTGGTCGAGCCGAAGAGGATGCCCTGGACGATCGCACCGGCCAAGGCGAAATCGAGATAGGAGTCGACCTCGGGAAAGCCGGGGAGCGCCGTGGCTCGTGAGAACGACGAGGTGCCGAGTGCAGCGAAGAACAGCGGAAAGATGAGTGACGGCACGACCAACGAAGGCTGGCGCATGAGCGACTGGATCGATCTCCTCGACATCGCCCAGGTCTGGGCGAACGTCGACGTGGTGAGTGCGGCGCGCCGGTCGGCCGGAGTGAGCGTGGCGGTCATGGCACTCAGCCTTCGGCGCCTTCGAGGCGGTAGCCGGTTGCCTCGGCGAACACATCGTCGAGGCTCGGCTCGTGGAGTTCGAGGTTGCGAACGGTGATGCCTGCGTCGTCGAGGAGACGCACGATGTTGGACACCGCGCTCGGTCCGTCGGTCAAGCCGACGCCGAGTGCGCCTTCCGGGCTGGGCCGCAGGTCGCCGAATTTGCCGAGCACTTCGGTTGCCGTGTCGTGCGACGACTCGTCGACGGTGACGAAGAGGGTGGGCGAGCCGACCTCGGCCTTCAGCTCGGCGGGCCGCCCTTTGCGGACGATCACCCCGTTGTCGATGATGGCGATGCGTTGCGCCAACTGGTCGGCCTCTTCGAGATATTGCGTGGTGAGCAGCACCGTGGTGCCATCGTTGTTCAGCCGGCGGATCTCCTCCCACAGCGAGATGCGGCTCATCGGGTCGAGGCCGGTGGTCGGCTCGTCGAGAAACAGCACCGACGGCTCATGGATGAGCGAGAGTGCGAGGTCGAGGCGGCGACGCATGCCGCCTGAGTACGTGCCCACCCGTCGGTCGCCAGCGGCAGTGAGCCCGACACGTTCGAGCAATTCGCCGGCCTTGGCGTGGTGCTGGGCCTTCGGCAGTCCGTAGAGCACGGCTTGGAGTCGAAGGAGTTCGGTGCCGGTCATCAGCGGGTCGATCGCTGCGTCTTGGAGCGCGACCCCGATGTTGCGCCGCACGCTGTCGGCTTCCTTCACGATGTCGAACCCTGCAACGCGACCGACGCCCCCCGTTGGGCGGAGCAGTGTGGTGAGCATGCGGACCGTCGTCGACTTCCCGGCGCCGTTCGGGCCCAGGAACCCGAAGATCTCGCCCGGCTCGATCTTCAGGTCGACGCCGTCGACTGCTTTGACGACGTCGTCGCCCGACCCGAAGTATCGCTGCAGCCCCTCGGCGACGATCGGCAGTGTCAGTTCACCCATCGACGAAGCATCGCAGGTGCCGTTCGAACATCGAGGGTACGAGCGGTGTGACTCCGGTCAGGCGCTGCGAAGGATCTGGCGAATCAATGGCTCGTAGTGCTCGAGCGGGTTGCTCAGGTAGTCGGCGTCGAAGGCTGTCTGGTCGTACTTGGCGCAGAACTCTTCGGTCTGCTCGAAGAACGGGTTGTCGCGGTGGGCTTCGCGGGCGTCTTTGTCCATGCCGAGGTAGTGCCAGAAGTAGTAGCCCTGGAATTCGCCGTGGTGCTTGACCATGAAGTGGTTGGCTTCGGAGACGAACGGCTTGATGATGCCTGCAGCGATGTCCGGGTGGGCATAGGGGCTGAGCGTGTCGCCGATGTCATGGATCAATGCACAGAACACGTACTCGTCGTCTTTGCCGTCCTTCTCTGCTCGCGTCGCGGTCTGCAGGCTGTGCTCGAGTCGGTTCACGGGGAACCCGCCATGATCGAACTCGAGTGCACGCATGAGGTCGAGTACACGGTCAGCGACCATGCCCTGTGTGATCTGCAGCTGCGGCGCGATGATCGCCCAGTCCTCGGCGGTCGACTCTTCGAAACTCTTGAACGACGTGCGCTCGTGGGTGTCGGTCGGTGTCTCAACGGTGTCGGTCATGGTTGCTCCTTGTCGCCGCGAACGACCGGTCACGTCGTGCCAGGCACAACGTGACCGTTTCGCTCACGTGTTCGGTTTGTTGGTGGTGGTCACGTTGTGCCTGGCACGACGTGACATCTCACTGCGCGGCTTGGATGGCCTGCCACACGCGCTCTGCGGTGGCGGGCATGTCGATGTGCTTGACGCCGAGGTGGCTGACGGCATCGATCACGGCGGACTGGACGGCCGGCGTGGAGCCGATCGTGCCGGACTCGCCGATGCCCTTGGCCCCGAGCGGATTGACGAAGGTCGGGGTCTCCATGTGGACGACCTCGAAGCTCGGCAGTTCGGCCGAGCTGATCATGCCGTAGTCGGCGAGGTTCGACGTGATGGGGTTGCCATCTTCGTCGTAGCGCACCTCTTCGAGCAGCGCCTGCGCGGTGCCCTGGGCGATGCCGCCGTGGATCTGACCGTCGAGCAGGAGCGGATTGATGACACGACCCGCATCGTCGCAGGCGACCTGTCGGAGGTGCTTGACCTGGCCGGTCTCGGTGTCGACCTCGACGACGGCGACGTGTGCGCCGAACGGGAACGTCGCCATCTCGGCCACGAAGAGGGTGTCGATCGAGAGTTCGCCGCCGTCTGCCCGCGAGGCCACCGCGAGGTCGGCCCAGGACTTGGACACGGCAGGGGCGCCGGCGACGTGGAAGACGCCGTTGTCCTTGTCGAGGACGATGTCGGCCTCGTCGGCTTCGAGGAGCTTGGCAGCGAGCTGCTGGGCCTTCTCGACGAGTTCGATGGCACCCTGGTGGACTGCTGCGCCGCCCTGCTGGAGGGAGCGAGAGCCCATGGTGCCGCCGCCGCTCGGGACGAGATCGGTGTCACCCCAGACGAGGTTGATCTTGTCCATCGGGATGCCGGTCTCGTCATAGGCGAGCATCGCCCACACGGTCTCGTGCCCCTGGCCGTGCGGCGAGGTGCCCGTGTAGACCGTGGCGGTGCCGTCGTCGTGGACTTCGATTCGTGCGGCTTCCTGCTTCGGGTCGACGCCGCCCGTGATCTCGACGTAGACACTGACGCCGATACCGAGCTGCTTGACGTCGCCGGCTTCGCGACGGGCGGCCTGCTGGGCGCGGAGGTCCGCGTATCCGGCGGTGTCGAGGGCCTTGTCGAGGGCGGTCTCGAAGTCGCCCACGTCGTAGGCCTGGCCGACGGCGGTGGTGTGCGGCTCCATGAACTTGCCGATGAGGTTCATTCTGCGGACCTCGGTGGCGTCCTTGCCGATTTCGAGGGCGAACAGGTCCATCGCCCGCTCGATCGCAGCAGTTGCCTCCGGGCGGCCGGCGCCGCGATATGCCGTGGTCGGTGTCGTGTTGGTGACGACCGAGGTGGTGCGGCACTCGATGTTGGGGATGTCATAGACACCCGACGACATCGGCCGGGTCATGAACGGGGCGAGGATCGTGCCCATGCCGACGAAGGCGCCGGAGTCCTGGATGGCGTGGAGCTGGTAGTGGGTGACCTTGCCCTCCTTGGTGCCGCCGATCGTGACGTACTGGAGCTGAGCGCGGCCGTGGCCGAGGTTCATCATCGACTCACTGCGTGTCTCGCGCCAGCGCAGGGGACGGCCGACGGCCTTGCTGAGCGAACCGAGCAGCAGCTCTTCGGCGTAGGAGTCGATCTTCGCGCCGAAACCGCCACCGACATCCGGGGTGATGAGGTGGACGACGCCCTCGTCGCCGCCGTTGGCTGCGGTGAATGCGGCCTTGGCACCTTGGGCGCCCTGGCTGGAGATCCACTGGACGAGGCGACCGTCTTCCCAGGCGGCTGCCGACGCACGGACTTCGAGCGGGCAGGGGGCGACTCGCTGGTTCATGAACCGACCCGACACGGTGACTTCGCAATCGGCGAAGTACTCCTCGGTGGGGCTGTTCTCGGGCAGGCCGAGTGCGGTGGTGTCGAACACGCCGTTGCTGCCGGCGGCTTCGTAGATCAGGGTCTCCGAGGCGAGTGCCGCTTCGAGGTCGATGAGCGTCGGCAGGAACTCGACGTCGACGAACACCATCTCGGCGGCGTCGGCGGCCTGCTGCCAGGTCTCGGCGATGACGACGGCGACCGGTTCACCGACGTGGCGGACCTTGTCGCTCGCGAGCAGCGTGCGTGCCGCTGCCGGGTTGAACGGGGAAACGACTGGTTCGAGGCCGAGTGACTCCGCGGTGTGTACCGCGATGACGCCGGGCATCTCGAGTGCGCCGGAGATGTCGATCGACTCGATCGTGCCGTGCGCGACTGCCGAGCGAACGTAGACGACCTGAGCGGCGCCATCGAGACGCGGGTCCTTCAAGTCGTCGGCGTATTCGCCTCCCGTCGTCAAGAACTTCGGGTCTTCCTTGCGCTCGACGCGATTTCCCAGAATGCTGCCACCAGCCACGTTGTACCCCTGTCGTGGTTCGTGGGCTCCCGAATGGGTGCCCTGCGACACAGAACCTAGTCGGTCGGGGCAGGTGCGGGCCCAGCTGTGCGGGCTGCAAAGATTTCGGTGACGATGTTGTAGGGCCAACCAGCGGGAAGCTCGGACGGAAGTGGAGGCGTCGGCAGGACCGTGCGACGCTCCTCGCCCGTCATCACGTAGCCGATTTCCTCACGGGCCGCTTCGAGGACGCCGTCGTCGGTTTCGAGTCGGTCGACCTCGGCTGCCAGTTGGCCGTTGACGTTGACCAGCGCGTCGAGTTGTTCCTGGCGCTGCACGAGATCGTCACTCTGCTCACGCCAGGTGCCGATCGGGAGGATGAACACTGCGGCCGCCATCGTGCCGATGACCGCGAGTGCCGCGAAGCCGGCGAACAGGGCGACCTTCGGACGGCTCGACACGCGCTTGTCGATGGGGATGGAACGGGTGACGTCGCTGAGCCGTGAGGAGCCCTCTTTGGAGGATGGGAGCGCTGCCGGGCGCGGGATGGACGTCGTCTTCGAACGGCTCACGGCTGCATTCTGGCAGTTCCGAGCCGCTGCGCGGTGCCAGACGCAACATTCAACCTCGACATGAAGTCGACACTCGCGCGACCGCATCGGCTGAACGGACCATCGGGGCCAGGCACCGATGGTCCGTGGAAGTCCCGTTCGTGCCTGGCCCCGATGGTCCGTTCAGCCGAACGCCACGACGCCGATCACACCGATCAGCACGAGGGCGCTCGCTGCGTACTCGCGTCGATCGTGTCGTTCGTGCAGCCAGAGTGACGAGATCGCGAAGGCCATCAGGAGTTCGACCTGGCCGAGTGTGCGGACCTTGGTCGCCGAGGTCAGCGTGACCGCCACGGCCCAGCCGGCTGACCCGCAGACACTGAGGACGCCGACGGGGAGCGCTGCCCGCCAGTTCCTGGCGACGGCTGGAAGCGCCGTTGGTTCGCCGACGGCGAGTTGAATCGCGTTGAGCGCGGTCTGGATGCCGAGCATGACGGTGAGCGTGAGAATCGCCCGATTCCAGGTCGGGGCGTCGCCGAGCGAGGTCGATGCTGCACGGATCCCAACGGCGGCGAGTGCGAAACCAGCAGCTGCGGCGATACCCATCAGTGCGGCCGGGTCGAGTGTTCTCGTGACGATCGATGCGAGATCGCCCCTCGCAGCAAGCCATCCGACGCCGACCATGCACACGACGACTGCCAGCCAGCCGACAGGACGGAGCGTCTCGTCGAGTGCGACGGCGGACACGACGGCGACGATCACGATCTCGCTCTTCGAATAGACGGTGCCGATCGCGAAGTCGCGGAGGTCGAAGGATCGCAGCAGCGCCAGGGTCCCGAAGATCTGGGCGATGCCGCCCACGGCGATGATCGGCCAGAAGCGCAGTGGGATCGTCGGGAACTCGGCGCGGACGATGACGAAGGTGACAGTCGACGCGATGACTGCGAGGGGAAACCCGTACGCGTACCGGACGAAGCCGGCGCCGTTCACCGAGAGCACGGAGCGCAACCGGTGTTGTCGAGACGTCCGCAGGATCTGGAACGTGGCGGCAGCCAGCGTGATCGGAATCCACATCAGCGTCTCACAATGTAAGACAACGGTTCCGACATGTGGACAACCTAGCGCGAATCGTGCCGCGATCGAATTGCGAGAACTTTCGCTCGACTGAGGCGGTGCGGGCGCCGCGGATATTGCGCGATTACGACCAGTCGAGGTCGGTGTCGAGATCGAGGGAGATCAGCTCGATCGCTCCATCGGGCGAAGCCTGACCGACGACGGAGTAGGCGCGGACGACAACGCCGGTCGCGATCAAGATTCGGTAGTCGGCGCGATCCGGTATCAAGGCGGGCAGCTCATCGAATCCGACGGCGAACTTTTCCACGATCTCCAGCAGTTCGAACGTCTGGAAGTCACTCGTCGACGGCTCACCGTTCGGCCCCCGCTCACTTGGAAGTTGGCGATCGAGATCGTGGAAGAAGTCAAGCGTCGCGCGCACCTCGCGGCGTTCGCCGCTCACCCGAGATGAGATTCCGATTCTGCGATGCGCCGTTCGACTCTCGCTCGCGCCCGCTCGACGAGTCCTTGGGGCGCCTCGTCGAGATTCGTGACGATGCTCGCCTCGAAGAGAGCACGACGCTCGGGCGGACTCATCGCTTCGAGTTCAGCGGCGGTCACGACATTCTCTGGCACTTCAGCAGGTTACATCGCGCCCGGACGCTGGAGACCGACGAACACGCAATGGACATCTGCGAGGTACCGAATGACAGACGAGCGACCACCGTCAGCCTGAGTGAAATCGCACGTCAGCGCGCGGTCATGTCCGCGAGGACAAACACCCGCCGGGTTGAACGGTCGGCGGCATCGGGGAGATCCGAGCTTGTTCCTATGGTCGGCTCTCTGGTGTTGCTCTCGGTGACGATCGCCCGCTCGAAGCTGTTCGCAGCATGGGTCAGCTCAGACAGTCGAAGTCGCCGAGGGGATATTGGTCAAGGAGGTGGGGGTACACCGGGGCGTTGTCATAGGACGGACCCGACGGAGCTTGCGCAACGGAGCACTGGCCGGTGGACCGATCTCGGTTGACCCAACGCCGGGGAGTCCATTGGTCGACCTCTGTCGCTTCGACCGCCTCAGTCACGGACTCTATGAATGAGCGGAATGGTTCTGCGCTGAAGTCGTGGATGAGCCAGGTCTGATCGTCGACGATCAGCATGCGCGGGATTCCGTCCGATGGACGCTGGTCCACACCGATCTCAGTGTCGTCGGGTAGTGCGTACGCGGCCTGGCGGATGGCATCGATCTGGGCGGTGTCGAGTAGCGCTTCGATCGGGCGGCGTTCGGCAACTCCGTCGACGATGGTTTCGTCGACCTCCGCGAACGCTGAGCCATTGCGGTAGGCCACAAGGCTTGGCCCCCAGACGAACTCATCGATGTTGTTCCCCAGCTCGTACTGGCCAATCTGCACGAACACTTCATCGGCACCTTCGACCAGATCAACCGTGTCTCGCTGATCAACTTCGGGTGGCGATCCTGCCGTGATGAGATCCTCGACGGAGGACGACGTCGTGTCTGCAGGAGTTGACTGCGACGGATCGGCGCCGCACGAGACCACGGTGAGCAAGACCAGTGCGAACCCACCCGCAGTCGGTACGGACCATCGTGGTGTCGAGCGCATCAACGACTGCCCAGTCGCCTCATCACGCCGTTGGCCGTTGTTCGGCCGCCGAGATCCCATGACCCGATTCTTACACCGAGAGCAATGCCTCGATGGGCGGCCTCGATGTCAGCAGAGATCACGTACGCGACGCCTCCCCGCTGAACGGGCAAACCGCAGGCTCGCTGGTCCCAGTGTTGCTCGCGGACCCCGAGCAAAGTCCTGCTCCGAGCCCCAGCGAAGTCCCGTTTGTGCCTGGCCCCGGTGGGTCGTTCAGGCGGGGGTGACCTGGACGGGGATGCCGTTGAGCGTGGCGTTGCCCGACAGATCGTCGAGCGTCGAATCGTCGGTGAGGCGGTTCGAGTTGACGCCGGGCTTCGTCTTGGCCGTGTGCATCTCGATGCCCTGCTCGTCGTAGCCCCAACCGTGTGGAAGACACACGACACCGCGCATCACTTCGTCGGTGACTTCGACGGGTGCAACGACGGTGCCGACTCGAGACTGGACGCTGGCGGAACCACCGTCGGTCAAGCCGAGTCGTTCGGCGTCGTCGGGATGCACCTGCAGGGTGCAGTCGGTCTTGCCCTTGATCAAGATGTTCAGGTTGTGCATCCACGAGTTCACGGTCTTGAGGTGGCGGCGACCGATCAGCACGAGCTGATCCTCGCCCTGATCGTTGCTTCGGCTGAGTTCGGCGAAGTGTGCGGCGCAGCGTGCCATGTCCTCGACGATCGGCTGCGGAGCGAGTTCGACGGTTCCCGACACCGTTTTGATCGCATCGGGAAAGCGCGAGACCAGCGGACCGAAATCGGCGCCACTCGGATGCTCGTCGATCAGTTTGCGCAAGGTCAGACCGGCCGGCTTCGCACCGAACCCGTCACCGTGCTGGCCGACACGCAACCGGAAGTCGATGATCTGGTCCGACCACTCCCACTCCGAGAGGGCTTCGATGATCTCTGCCTTGTCGCGGCCATGGATCGGCGACGACTCCCGGGCGAGCTCAGCATCGATGATCTGGTCCATCATCTGGTCGTGGACGATCACCGGATCGGTGTCGACCGGCTGGCCTGAGATGACGAGCGCGAGACGACTCAAGATCTGCTCTTCGCTCGGAGCGTCGGTCGGAAAGACCGCGGGGGAGTACTTGGCGAACGATCGGATCATGTTCGCCTCGAACGCGAAGTCGTAGTGGCTGCGCTCCAACGCCGAGGTCGGCGGCAGGATCACGTGAGCGTGGCGCGCCGTGGCGGTGACATACGGGTCGACGACGACCAGCAGGTCGAGCTGCTGGAGTGCCTCATCGATGCGGTCGGTGTTCGGGAACGAACGAACCGGGTTGCAGGCCAGGACGAAGAGCCCCTTGATGGCGCCCTCACCGGGTGTCGTGATCTCCTCGGCCAACGTGGCCGCAGGCAGTTCGCCCTTGGCCTCGGGGCGACCGGATGCGCGACCCTCCCAGCGGCCGAGCTTGAAGCCGCGGCCACCAGGTGCCGAGGGTGCCATGTTCTGGGTCGGGGCGCAGTTGAACATGACGCCGCCCGGCTCGTCGAGGTTGCCGGTCAGGACGTTGAGGACGTCGGTGGCCCAGCTGGCGATCGTGCCGAATGCGACCGTGTGGGCGCCCATCCGTCCGTAGACGGTCGCAGTCGGTGCAGCGGCGAGTTCGCGAGCGATGCGCCGCGTCGTCTCGGCGGTGATGCCGCACTGTTCGGCCACCGCTTCGGGGGTGTACGGACTGGTCATCTCGCGCACTTCGTCGACACCGCTGATGTGCGGTGCGAGGCGACCGAGTTCGACGAGGCCCTCGTCGAACAGCGTGTTGATCAGCGCCATCAGCCAGAACGCATCGGTTCCGGGGATGATCGTGATGTGTTCCGATGCGTTCTCGGCGGTCTTCGTGCGACGCGGATCGACGACGACGAACTTTCCACGTTCGCGGATCGCTTCGAGACGGCCCGGCATGTCGGGGGCGGTGAGCAAGCTGCCGTTCGACACGTACGGGTTCGCGCCGAGCATCAGCATGTAGTCCGTGCGGTCGAGGTCGGGGAGCGGGAACATGTCGGGCCGCCCCCACATCAGGCCGGCACTGACGTGCTTGGGCATCTGATCGACGGTGGATGCCGAGAAGGCGTTGGTGCTGCCGACTGCAGTCATCACCGGGCGGACGTAGAGCAGCCCGCCGAGGTTGTGCGTGTTCGGGTTGCCGAGCACGGTGCCGAGTGCCTGCCGGCCGTGTTTGGCGACGATGGGGGCGAGCCGGCGCTGAATCTCCTCGAACGCTTCGTCCCAGGTGACGTCCCGCCATCCGTCCTCGGTCCGAATCCGCGGCGACGTGAGTCGGTCCGGGTCTTCGTGCAGCTGCTTCAGCGTCGACCCCTTCGGACAGATGAACCCCTTGGAGTACGGGTCGTTCTGGTCCCCGCGAATCCGGACGACCTGGTCGCCCTTGGTGGTGATCTCGAGCCCGCACACGGCTTCGCAGAGCGGGCACGAACGGTGATGCGTGATCGTGTCTTCAGCAGTGGGGGTGTGAGTGGCGGTGTCGGTGGCAACGGGTGACATGACCGCAGAGTACGCGAGCGGTGCCATTCGACTCCCAGCGGCGTGCTCTCAGGTGGGCGAGACGGGGTACCAGGTGTCGTCGTTGACGAGGATCGAGTCGGCTTCCATCGGGCCCCATGAACCGCGGAAGTACGGGTGGATCGGCCCTCCGTCGTCGAGCGACGGTTGCACGACGCGCCACGTTCCCTCGACCACGTCCTGTCGGGCGAACCGGCGGAGGGATCCGTGCAGTGCGTCGCCGAGCAGCCGTTCGTAGGCGTCCTGGCGCTCACCGAGTGCAGCGGCGAAGTCGACGTCGACGTCGATCTCCTCGCTGTCCATGTGGGGGCCGGGTGTCTTTGCCTGCAGGGCAAAGGTGACACCGTCGCGTTTGCCGAGTCGCAGCCTGATGAGGTTGCGGCCGGGCGGGGGGCCACCGGCCTCGTCGAACAGCATGCGCGGTGGTTCGCGCAACTCGATGACTGCTTCGGTGGCCGACTGCTCGAGCGCCTTGCCGACGCGGACGTACCACGGCACGCCTGCCCAGCGCCACGAGTCGATCTCCAGTCGTGCAGCGACGAAGGTCTCGACCTCGGAGCCCTCGGCGACACCCGGCTCGTCGCGGTAGCCGACGTACTGGCCACGCACCATCGCAGCGGTGTCCATCGGGCGCATCGCGGCGATGACCTTGGCCTTCTCGTCCTGGAGGAAGCCGGGGTCGGCACCTGCCGGCGGCTCCATCGCGAGGAGTGCGACGACTTGGAGCAGGTGGTTCTGCAGCACGTCGCGAATCGCACCGACCGAGTCGTAGAACGAACCGCGTCCTTCGACGCCGATCTCCTCCGACATCGTGATCTGGACGCTGCGCACGTAGTTGCGGTTCCACACCGGTTCGAGCAACGTGTTCGCGAAGCGGAACACGAGAAGGTCTTCGACTGCTTCTTTGCCGAGATAGTGATCGATCCGGAAGATTCGGTCCTCCGGGAAGATCGAGTGCAGCGTCTCGTTCAGTTCCACCGCCGAGGCGTAGTCGCGACCGAACGGCTTCTCGACGACGATACGACCGCGATGGTGCAGGTCGACCGAGGCCAGCTTCTCCGCGACCATCGGGAACAGCGACGGCGGAATGGCCATGTAGTAGACGGCGACGTCGGAACGATGTCCGTCGAGTTTCGCCGTCAGCTCGTTCCACGTCGACTCGTCTGCGTAGTCGCCCTGGACGAGGTCGAGACGGTTGCACAGCGACTCGAGGACGGCGACGTCGGGCTCGTCGATCCACTCCTCGACCGACTCGCGGGCGTGGGTCCGAAAGTCGTCGTCGGTCCAGTCGCTGCGGGCGACTCCGATGACGGGGACATGGAGCGCACCTGCTGCTTCGAGGCGGTACAGCGACGGGAACAGCTTGCGCTTGGCGAGGTCGCCGGTCGCACCGAACAGCACGAGCGCATCGGCCGTCGGCTGGTTGGTGTTGATGAGGGCCGTGTCGACGTGTGTGAACCCGGGGGTGTCGGTCATCGGGTGGACTCCGTGCTCTCCTTGTGGCCACCGAAGCCGGCGCGCATCGCGGACAGGACCTTGTCGGCGACGTCGCTGCGACCGCGACTGCTGAAGCGTTGGAACAACGCGGCGGACAGCACCGGAACGGGGACGCCCTCGTCGATCGCCGCGTTGATGGTCCATCGTCCCTCGCCCGAATCACTCACGTGGCCGGCATAGGCCTCGAGCTGCGGGTCCTCGAGGTAGGCCTCGGCGGTCAGGTCGAGCAGCCACGAGGTGATCACCGAACCACGGCGCCACACTTCGGTGACCTTCGGGATGTCGATGTCGTACTGGTAGTACTCAGCCGCATCGAGCGGGGCGGTCTCGGCGTCGACTTCGTGGTCGACGGCGCCGATGTTCGCCTTGGCGAGCACGTTGAGGCCCTCGGCATAAGCCGCCATCAGGCCGTACTCGATGCCGTTGTGGACCATCTTCACGAAGTGTCCGGCGCCGCTCGGACCACAGTGCAGCCAGCCGCGTTCCTCCGGGCTGACCTCGCCGCTCCGGCCGTGCGTGCGGACCGCGCCGTCCACACCGGGTGCCAGGGTGTCGAAGATCGGTTCGAGCGCTGCGACTGCATCCTCGGGCCCGCCGATCATGAGGCAGTAGCCACGTTCGAGTCCGAGGATGCCGCCGCTCGTCCCGACGTCGATGTAGTTGATGCCGATCGGGGTCAGTTCCTTGGACCGGTCGACATCGAGGTGGTACCAGGAGTTGCCGCCGTCGATGACGGTGTCGCCCGCCTCGAGGAGCGGCACGAGTTCTTCGAGTGTGCCGTCGACGTACGCAGCCGGGACCATGATCCAGATCTTGCGAGGAGCGTCCAGCGCGTCGACCAGCTCCTGGAGCGAACGAGCGCCCGTGGCACCCTCGCCTTCGAGCTGAGCGATCGGATCTTCGTCGACGTCGTGGACGACGCACTCGTGACCGTCGCCCATCAGACGGCGGACCATGTTGGCGCCCATTCGGCCGAGACCGATCATGCCCAGTTGAACGGCGGTCGACGTCGATGCGGTGGTGTGCTCTTCGCTGTCACTCATGGCTCACAGGTTGCCACGTGTTGTCGGCAATGAAGCGGTGCTGTCGACAGTTCGCGACCTGTTCAGGCGACAATCAGGCCGGGCGCAGGTGTCGCAGAATGCGTCGATGGGGAAGCGCAGTGTCGGTGCTCAGGAACTCTTCACTCGTGACAGCGAAGCCATGGCCGAGGTAGAAATCGAGCGCAGCGATGCGGGCGTTGGCCCACACATGATCGGCGCCGTCATGCAGTGCCCGATCGATGCCGGCTCGCAGGAGCAGTGACCCTGCCCCGAGCCCCTGCGCCGACGGGTCCGTTGCCATGCCGCGCAACTGGGCGCCGGTGCCATCTGCCAGGTCGGGTGCCAGATCGGGTGATGGCGTGCGGAGCCAGGTGGAGATCGCGACCGGGTCGGTCGCAGCACCGATGACCACACCGAGGTGGATGGTCGTGTCGTCCTCGTCGCCCGCCCACGTCAGGTCCGAACTCGGCGTGCCGACACGGAGCACCTGTGCTCGCAGGGGGTGGGTTTGGGCGCTGGTGAGTTCGATGATGCGTGCGCCTTCGAGGCGGTCGGTGCGTCCAGCTCGGTCAGCCATTGATGTCTGCCATCTGGACCACCCGGGTCGCAATGGTCGCTGCTTCGTCCTGGTCGTGAGTGACGAGCATCGCAGTGACCGACAGATCGGCCAGCAACTGGGCGACCTCGATTGCGAGCTGGTCGTGCAGTTCGCGATCGAGTCCGGTCAACGGCTCATCGAGCAGGACCACGTCGGGCTCGGCTGCGAGTGTGCGGGCAAGCGCGACTCGTTTGGCCTCGCCACCCGAGAGGTCGCCGACGCGGCGATCGGAGAACGACGCCAGCCCGACTCGTTCGAGCCATTCGTCGGCGCGCCGTTGCCGCTCGGAACGATCGACTCCTGCCATCTTGAGCCCGAACGCGACGTTCTCGCCAACGGACAGGTGCGGGAACAGCTGATTGTCTTGGAACACCATCCCGACACCGCGCCGATGGGTCGGGACCTCCGTGATGTCGACGCCGGCCAGGTGCACCGAGCCCGCATCGGGTGCGACGACGCCGGCGATGACCCGGAGCAGGGTGCTCTTGCCGCTGCCCGACGCGCCGAGCAGCGCAACGACCTCGCCGCGGTCGACGGACAGCGTCGCGCCGTGCAGGACCTCGATGTCACCGAAGGCCACGTCGACGCCAGCGATGGAGAGATGGCTGCTGGAGAGGTGGTCGTTGGACAGATGGCTGATGGAGCGCTGCGTCATCGCCGATCAGTCTGGCCCGTGCGGTCGACGACGAGCACCAACGCAATGGTGACTGTTGCGAGGATGGACGCGAGCGCATAGCCCTGCGCTTGCAACAGGCTGCCGGTGCGACCGACGAGCTGTTCGATCGCGATCGGTATGGTCTCCCCGCCGGACCGGGACAGGAAGCTGGTCGCACCGAACTCGCCGAGCGAGACAGCGGCGGCCAGCGCGGCGCCGACGGCCAGCGGCTGCCAGAGGAACGGAACGACGACAGTCGCCCATGCCCGAGTCGGCGAGGCCCCCAACGTGGCGGCCGCAGCCTGCAGTTCGGGGTCCACCGACCGGAGCACGCCGACGGTGGTCCGCACGACGAAGGGGGTGGCGACGAGGGCATGGCCGACCGGCACCAACCACCAGGCGGCGCGCCAGTCGAACGGTGCCTGGTCGAAGGTGATCAACATGCCGAACCCGATGGTGACCGCCGACGTGCCGAGCGGGAGCATCAGCCCGACATCGAGCAACCGTCCTCCCCGTCGACTCGCAGCGATCGCCAGGCTCGCCACTGCTCCGAACAACACGGCGAACCCGGTGGCCCATGCGGCGTTCTCGACGGAGTTCCGCATGGCGTCGATCGGGTCGAGGCCGAGACGGATGCCTGGCCGTACCTCGGTGCGCCCCAGTCGTGTCCAGGCTGCAGTCGACCAGCCCGACGGCGTGCGGAACGACCGAGCGGCGAGTGCGATCAGCGGGGCGAGGCACACCGCGGCCGTCGCCACGCAGATCACTCCGATACGACGCCGCTCACCGACGGTGCGTGCCCGTCGACGGACCGACGTGGTTTCGAGATCGAGCACCTGACCGTGTCGGCGCTGTGCGATGGACGACCAACCGATGGTCAGGCCGAGGACGACGAGTTGCAGGATCGACAGCACGGCGGCCTCACCGATCTCGCCGAGTTGCGTGGCCCGCCGCCACACCTCCACCTCGATCGTCCGCGTGCCTGGAGCGCCCAACACCCGCACCACACCGAACGAGGTGAACGTGAAGACGAACACGATCGATGCGGTGGCCAGGAGTGCAGGTCGGAGCAGGGGGAGCGTGATGGTGGTGAAGACCTGCCACGGTGACGCGCCGAGTGTCGCTGCTGCGGCCTCCATGTCGGCGGGCAGCCGTTCCCAGAAGACGCCGACGGTGCGGACGACGACGGCGAGGTTGAACACGACGTGGGCACCGATCACGGCCCACGCGGTCCGGTCGATGGAATCGGGGAGGAGGGCGAGGAACGCCGCGCCCATCACCACGGTCGGCATGACGAAGACCGCCGTGAGCACGGCGATCAACACCTGGCGACCACGGAAGTCGAACCGGGCGACGACGTGCGCCGGCGCCAGGCCGAGTACCAGGGTCGTCGCCGTGGAGACGACGGCCTGCCAGAGCGTGAACCAGACGACCCTCCAGGTGCCGCGCCGACCGAAGGCGTCGGCCACCGAACTGCGGTCGACGGCGCGGGCCAACAGCGTCGTCGCCGGCCACAGGTAGAACACGGCCAACGCCAGCGCGGGCCCGACGGTGAGCGCGACCAGCACGCGTCGGGGCAGCGCGTTGACGGGGTTCACGCTGGATCGGACGCGACCTGGCTCATGGACATGCCGGTACTAGCCGAGCACGATCGATGTCCACTCGTCGATCCACTCCGAGCGGCTGCTGTCGATGCGTGCCGGGTCGATCGCCCGAGGATCGTCAGGAACGACGGCGAAGTCGAGGAACTCCTGCGGCAGGGCGACCGACGGGTTGCTCGGGTAGACGAAGAGGTTCAAGGCCAGTTCCGCTTGGAACGTTTCGCCGACGAGGAAGTCGAGGAGTTCGGCGGCCTCGTCGGGGTGCTCGGTTCCGGCGAGCACACCGGCGAACTCGACCTGACGGAAACAGGTCGACTCCACCACGCCCGTCGGCGCATCGTCACGTGCTGGCTCGGCGAAGATGACCTCGGCCGGTGGGCTCGATCCGTAGGACACGGCGAGCGGCCGCTCGCCACCCCCGGCCCAGGTGAAGCTGCCGTAGTACGCGTCGGTCCAGCCGTCGAGCACCTCGACACCATTTGCCGTCAGGGCGGTCCAGTAGTCCTGCCAGCTGTTCTCGCCGCTGTCGCCGCTGTCGCCGGACTCACCGAACTCGTCGATCGTGGCGAGCAGGAACGCGAGGCCCGGCGATGACGTCGCCGGATTCTGGACGACGAGCAGGTCGGCGTAAGCCGGGTCGATGAGATCGTCGAGCGATGTCGGCGGCTCGATCCCTGCGTCAGCGAACCAGCCGATGTCGTAGTTGACACAGACGTCGCCGAAATCGACGGGGACCGCAGCGCCACTGGGGTCGAGGTCGGTGAGCTCGGTCGGCAGGTCGGCACTCACCGGCGTCGCTGCCGGTTCGAAGATGCCATCGTTGATCGCTCGCGAGAGGAAGGTGTTGTCGACCCCGAACATCACGTCGCCCTCCGGGTTGCCGACGGTCAGTGCTGCCTTGGCGAGCATCGTGCCAGTGTCGCCGGCGATGAGCACGTCGACGTCGATGCCCGTCTCGTCCGTGAACGTCGACAGTGCGTCGTTGAGCGTTGTGTCGGCGTCGGGGAACGAGTCGTAGGCGACGAGGGTGATCGACGCTCGGGCATCGACGGGCACGCTGTCGGTGTCACCGGTCGTGTCGACCGCGCTGTCTGTGGTGGTCTCTGGGGTGGTCTCTGCAGTGATGTCGGAGGTGGCATCGGAACTCGACGGCGCCGTCGAGGCGTCGTCTGATCCGCAGGCGGCTGCGACGGCAGCGAGCGCGACGAGCACTGGTGCGAGTGAGCGTCGGCGGGTCGAGTGGATGGGGTGATGGGTCATGAGTGGTCCTGGTGGGCAGGGGGTGGACAGTGGAGTGGACGGGGGAGTGGTCTGCGGTCGTGGGGGTGGACGGCGGTCACGGCGGCGTGGTTGGCTGGTCGAAGATCGTCAACACGCCCTTCGAGAGCCGAATCGAGACCTGGTCGGAGTCGTCGCTTTGATCTTTGCTCTGATCGTTGCTCTGGTCATTCCGGTCGACTTCGTTGCTGACGCCCAGCCCGCTGAGCGGTGCGAGGTGGGCGTCGGTCAGCGGCCAGCGGACGCCGGTGATGGTCACGCCGTCGCACGGCCCGTGCAGTGCAAGCAGTGAGAGTGTCGAGCCGGGAACGAGGTCGAGCGCCAGTTGGCCAGGTCCGTGCAGTACATCGAGGTGCTGTCCGTCCCACCACCCGTCGAGTCGGGGGATCGACGTCAGGCCGACGTGCCCCAACGCCCCGATGGCTGCGAGGCCGTGATCGAGACGATCGCCACCGCCGATCAGCGTCAGCCGTGACGGATTCATGTCGGCGGCGAAGGCCAGCGCGAGTTCGGTGTCGGTGCGGTCTTTGTCGGTCGGATGGCGGGCGATCGTCGCGTACTCCTCGGCCCAGGCGAGCCCGGCCTCGGAGACGGAGTCGAGGTCGCCGATCAGTCCAGACGGTTCGAGGCCGGCGTCGAGTGCATGGTCGAGGCCGCCGTCGACGGCGATGATGATCGCTTCGTCAGGCAGCGCGTCGAGTACGTGGGCAGCGAGTGCTGATGACCCGCTGATGACGACGATGTGTTCGAGCATTCGGTTCCTCCGCCGGCATTACCCGGATCAGGTTCTCGGGTCGATGACGACGTGTCATCCTCTCAGCCCACCGAATCCGTGAGCTCCCCGTTTGCGTACCTGCAGAGTAGCTAGGTGAACGTGCGAACGCACAGCGCAATCGACGAGACCGCCAACATCGCGATGATCGCCCGATCGAATCCGCGGCCCGAGATCCGGTCGCGGAGTCGCGTTCCGAGCGGGATGGTCGCCAAGAGCGGGATACACGCGAGGAGGGTTGCAACGACGCGACCGGACAGTTCGCCGGCGGCGAGCAGAATCGTGAACTGTGTGGCGCCGGTGATCAGGAACAGGCTGGTGACCGAGAAGATGTGGGCGCCCCTGGGGAGCCGGAAGCTGTGGATCCACGAGCCGACGATCGGCCCGCTGATCCCGATCGCGCCCTGAAACCCGCCGGCGAGCAGCCCGGCGAGCGGGGACCAGCGTCGGGACTGCGCTGCCGTCGTCTGCATCTCGGGCTTGAGGAGGAAGATCGCGATGTACGCGACGATCGCAACGATCAATGCGATGACCAACGGTTGATCCGGGACGTTGACGAACAGAAGCGTTCCGATGATCGCTCCTGCCACGCCGGTGAGGGCGAGCGTCGGAAGGTCACGGGTCTCGCCGACATGGGACCGTTCCCGGACGGCAAGCACGCCGTTCGCCAACAGGTTGGGCAACGCAATGATGACCACGGCATCCTCGATGTCGACGAACAGGGCTGCGATCGGGACGACGATGAGTGGCAGGCCCATCCCGGTGACGGCTTTCGTGATCGACCCGATGACGACGGCGACGAGGATGATCGCCAGTTCGGTCCCGCTCACCAGAGCAGTGTGCCAGCTGCAGCCGTCGACGGGTCAGGCTGCCTGGTCGAGCGTTCGGCTGAACACGAGGTCACCTTTTCGGCCGAGCACGGTGCCGACCGGGAACCGGGCACACACCGCAGCGATGCACTCCAGGTGCTCAGCGACCAGTTCGGAGACCATGATCGATCCCGACCCAGATCGGTCAGCGTCCTCGTCATCGACCAGGTCGAACCAGCCGTCGCGTTCGAGGGCGCCTTCGATGACGTCACGTAGGTCGGCTTCGGAGATGTGGGGGAGGTCGGCGACCATCGCCGTGGTGGTCGCGCGAGAACTGGCCAGGCCGGGGAAGCCATTGGCGCAACCGCACCGGTCGGGCGAGGCACATTCGGCGACGACCGGGGTGACGAGTTCGCCCTCCACGGTCCACGTGTAGTCGTCGGCCATCCGGCCTTGTTCTTCCTTGGTTGCCACCAGTACCAGCATCGTCATGTCTCCTTCGAGGTGTCCTGCGCGACTGAGGAAATCAGCCGCTGCTCCATGTGGTCATGATGACGGAGCCATGTCACAGAGTTGGCGGGACCAAGTCGCCGACCAGCGTCGTGGTCGTTGCGGGAGCGAATCGCTCACGACGACCGCTTGGAGCCCGCTCGCTCAGATGTTCCACAATGCGGTGATGAAGTTCGGAATCGCTTTTGCCAACACCATGTCGTTCACCTCCGGTACCGGAGCCATCGGCCTGGCCAAAGCTGCGGAGGCCACCGGGTTCGAATCGGTCTGGACCGTCGAGCACATCGTCTTCCCCGAGGGCTACGAGTCGACGTACCCCTACGCCCCGGACGGCAAGATGCCCGGCTCCGGTGACAGCCCGATTCCCGACCCGCTGATCTGGCTGGCCTACGTCGCTGCACACACGACGACACTCAAGGTCGCCACCGGCATTTCCCTGCTGCCCGAGAGGCATCCGGTGACCTATGCCAAGGAAGTCGCCACGCTCGACTCGATGTCAGGCGGTCGCCTCATGCTCGGCATCGGGATCGGGTGGCTGCGCGAGGAGTTCGATGCGCTCGACATCCCGTGGGAACGCCGGACCCACCGGACCGAGGAGTACGCCGATGTCATGCGTGAACTCTGGAAGGCCGACGGCGTGTCCTACGACGGCGAGTTCGTCAACTTCGAGAACCTGTCGTCGAACCCGAAGCCGGCCAACGGTTCGGTGCCGATCCACATCGGTGGACACAGCGAAGCAGCAGCCAAGCGCGCCGGTCGCATGGGCGACGGGTTCTTCCCCGGCAAGGGCGACATGGCAGAACTGATGGACATCGCCCGCCAGACCGCAGCAGACAGCGGCCGCGACCCCGAAGCACTCGACATGACCGGCGTCCACCCCGGCATCTTCGGTGACGACCCCGCTGCCGCCATCGAAGAAGCAGCATCGTGGGGCCTGCACCGCCTGATCGTTCCGGCATTCATGTTCCTCGGTGACACCGAGGACAAGCTGGCGGCCTTCGCCGCGAAGGTCATGCCCGCATGACTCCGCCCGCGCACTGGTGAGATCTGAGGCGCGACGGTCGTCTCACCTCTCACCGGCGATTGGGCGGGCGGCGTCGAGTCGGTCTGTCGGTGAGTTCTGGGTGGCGACGGTCGTCTCACCTCTCACCGGCGCTCACGAGTGGGCGACTTCGGAGGGGTCGTCGACCGGGGCGCGGTCCCAATACTCGGCCCACTCCCACTCGCTGCCGTACTCATCGAGCAGATCGAGGAAGGGCTTGGCGGGCAGAGCTTCGGGGCCGACGATGCCGGCAGCTTTCCAGACTCCGGTCGCCATGAGTTCGATCGCGACGGCGGGCATCACTGCGGTCTGCCAGACGACGGCCTGATGACCGAATTCGCGCATCGACCAGGCATTGTCGACGACGTGGTACACGTACACCTCGCGGGGCTCGCCGTCCTTGCCGAGACCCTTCACCCAGGTGCCGGCACACGTCCGACCGGTCATCTTGTCGCCGAGCGTGGCCGGGTCCGGCAGTGACGCAGCGACGACGTCTCGAGGTGAGACCTCGACGCCGTTGACCATGACCTTCTTCGTCGAATCGAGGTCGAGCATCTGGAGTGTCTTGAGGACGTCGATGAACTCCTCGCCGAGCCCGTACTTGAACGTCACACGGTCGGCGTCGATCCAGCGGGGGATCAAGATGACCTCTTCGTGTTCGACGTTGACGCACTGGATGGGGCCGATGCCCTCGGGGAAGGTGAACACCTCCGGTTCGCTGAACGGCTCGGTCGTGTACCAACCGCGTTTGCGCTCGTAGATCACGGGTGGGTTGAGACACTCCTCGATCGTCGTCCAGATCGAGAACGTCGGCGCGAAGTCATAGCCGTCGACCACGAGGTCGGCGCCGTCGCGTACGCCGATCTCGTCGATGCGAGAGAACAGCTCGTCGGCGGCATAGCGCGCTGCGACATCGGAGAAGCCGGGCTCGACACCCATCCCGACCAGGGCCATCATCCCGCGGTTCTTCCAGGTCGGATGCTCGGCGAACTGGCCGTCACCCAACCGGGTGCCGGTCTTGTTGTAGGGATCGAGAGCGTGGGGCGTGGACAGGTTCATCGCCATGTCGACATAGCTGCAGCCGGCATCGAATGCGCCGAAGAAGATCGGTGGATTGAACCTCGGGTCGCACGCATTGAGGATGACATCAGCTCGCATCTCATGGGCCAGAGCGGTGATGGCCTCGCGCGACGACGCATCGACGAACGCACTGGCGATCCGACCCGCCGCCGGGTCGTCGGTGTCGTCGGCGCCCTCGGCAGCGATGACTGCTGCAACGGTCGCCGCGGCCTTGTCGACATCGATGTCGGCGACCGTGATGTGTTCGTACACGTCACGTTTCGCTGCGATGGCGACGAACGCCGAACCCACTCCACCAGAACCGACCACGAGGACACGCATCGCCAGAAACTAGCCGCAGTACCGATCGCCGGGTGTGTGGTCGAACTACTCGGCGGGGAATGCGAGTTCGGTTTGTTGAGCAAGGATGCGCGCCTGTCACGGGAACCATCGTCGAGGAGGTGTCTCGGAGGTCGTCCCAGACGGGTCGGCGGTCTCTGACGTATGCGCCTCTCGCGGCGTTCCTGCATCCTGCGACTGGTGCTGAGCAGGTGTACGACGACCCTCAGAAGGATTCAGTGGGTCGCCCACTCGACCGCCCGTTCAAAGAGACGGTGATCATCGAGATCGTCGGTGTCGGAGTCTTTGCCGCTCAGTACTTTTCGCGCTGAGAGATGCGTCCGCCGACCCGACCGGTCGCCGTGGCCACAGTCTTTCAGCATGGCCATCGCACTTCGGCTGCAGATGCTCCACCTTTCACGATCAACTGCCACTCCCCGGCGTCCAACGTCACCTGTTCGTTGACGCCGCCGATCCCGCGGCCGACGGCTGTGCCCCGAAACGGCTGCGTGGTGGGCGTCGTCTCGTCGTTGTCGGCTGGGACGGTCCCACCGGCGGCGATCACGTAGACGGTCTTGCCGGTCTGGATGACGCCGCCGTCGTCCCTGTGGAGTATCAGGTCGACTTGGACTGTTTGTGAGTCCTCGAAGAGGTCGAACGTTTCGCTCCGCTGCCAGCGCCCGTCTCGCTGAGTCCAATCCAAGACGACGGGCTCACGGTCGCAGCCCGGAAGTTCGTTGTCGAAGAGCTCGTTCCTCAGGTAGAGGAGGCCTCCGACGGCCGCCAACACCGCGAGGGTGCCGAGAAGCGCAGTCGTTCCGACGACGACTGCAACTGATTTCCTTCGGTGCTGCAATGATCGCTCGGTCACGTCCCCATCATGATCGACGAGGTCCAGCCCCGACCGCGCAACGAGGAGTTCAGCACTGATTGTCAGTCCGGCGACGACGAGGGCGATCAGGTTGAGCAACAGTTGGACTTCACCGGATCGGCCGTCGGTCATGAGCAGGACGGTGATCGCGCTGTACAGCAAGATTGCAGCGAGCGCGGTTCGCTGTGCACGGTGCCGGACCACAGCAACTGCGACAACGAGGGTGGCCAGCTGGAAACCGCCAGCGGTCATCGCGAAGAAGATGCCCCGTCGACCGTCACCTTCGGCTGCCCACATGCAACACCGTGCGTTGGCCACGACAAGCTCCACGGACTTGGCGAGCCAGAACACCGAAACGACTCCCAGCAGGCCCCCGCCTGCGGTGGCGCAGAGAGTCCAAGACCTGTGGATCGCCATGCACAAGTATCGGCCCCTTCTGTGGCGAGCTTCAGTCGGTTCGGCGATCTCACGGCCGGACTGCAGCGGTCGGATGGTGAAGTCGAGTCCGGGGCCATGGGTGGGTCCGATAGATGCCGCTCCAGAGCACTCCGGTCCACAGCTCCCATTGTCCGGCTCGATGCGGCGAGGGGTAGAAGCCTGGTGGATCGATTTGAAGGTTTGGACATGATCGGACAGCGAACTTGCGGTCGAGAAGCCAGACGCCGGAGTAGTCCCACGGCGGGCCTCCTTCTCCCCAAGAGTGCTCCGAGGACCTGGAGTAGTTGGGTCCGTTGCTGTCCAAGGTGCAGTAGCCGTGGAGGATCTCATCGAGTGCTCGTTGCCCGGGCCGTTCGAGTGTGCGCAGCATCAGAACGAACCATCCCGTGCCGAGGGTCAGCAGAGTCAAGACGACGACGCCGGAGGGCAGTGTCCATCTCGGGAGCCCACCAAAGACGACGAGCACGTAGATGCCCGTCACCGAGAAGAACCTCGCCATCCCGGTCCGGAGAATGCCTCGAGCGGAGGGGAGAAGCACGCCACGTTCGAATGTCGGCGGCATCGACGGCACCGATGGCAAGAGTCCTTGCGACGCGGCGTGGGAGAACCCTCCGACATCGCGCGGCCGAGGCCGCCTGAGGCGTTCTCGCTCTGTTCGCTTCATGGCTCCCGCCCTTGGCAACAGTTCACGATCTGGATCAGCCCCACACAAGTTCATCGGCAACGCTGGTCTGGAACTCGAACGCATCCTTTCGACCTCCGCTACTGCGGCCCGGTCCCTCAGCAGGCGTGGGCCCGGGTCTGCGGATATTCGCTGCTTCGTTGAACGAGCCGGTCAGTTGTCGGGGTTCTGCAGTGCAGCCGAGCACGGACGGGTCGATGTTCAGATGTCTGTTGGCCGCACCATCATCTGGATTGGCTGGCTGTGAGTACCCGGCGCAGTCGATGACCCGTGGGACGAAACCCGTTGCCGTACCAGAACGGCCGCGACAGCAGATTCTGAGAGTCGAAGTCGACTGAGATCGTTTCGTGGCCATGTTGACGTGCCCACTCGAGTGACGCGTTCACGAGCGCCCGGCCGAGGCCGCTTCCTCGGCTTCTGGATCGGTTGCTGTCGGGCCGATGTACGGAGCGTCCGCGTCGCACAATCGGGGTGCGGGGCTCGTGTGCTCGATCGTCAGCAACCCGACATCGCTCCCGTCGCGGGATGCAAGCAGATGGATCGCACCGTCGTACACCGGCTGTTCATGAGCGGCACGGGTTTCGGCGAGGGAACGTGTTTGGTCGGGGGCGTACATCGGTGGCGCTGACCGGTAGAGGTACTCGACGTGACTGAGCGCAGCAATCGAATCGAGATCGTGAGCGGCGCCCACACGAATCTCCGCTCCTGCTGGTCCGTCACCCGTTGGATCGGTCCCACGAACAGCGAACACTCCGCCGCGTCCGAAGCCAAGATTCCACAGTGCCGTGGCCAGATGTCGTGGTCGACATGGTCGACCGTGACACGCACCGCACCTTCAGAAATCAGCACGGGTGCCAACTCTGCGAACAACTCGGCCATCACCTTGGACGCGTCCCGAGCGTGTGGATCCACCGCCACCTCGTGGGCTGGAACGAACCCGACTCCATCAAAGGTGCGGCCACACATCACGCCCACGGGCCGCGCGCCGTCGATTGCCACGTGACCTGAGAACCCTTCTGAAAGCAGATCGGTCAGCGCAGCACCGCACGCAGCAACGTCGAGATAGTGGGCCGGCAATGACACGCCTTGATCGCTGGCGCGCTGATGTTCCCGTGTGATCAATGCCGCGACGTCGTCGATGATGTCCACAGAGATGGTACTGATGCTCATCGAACAACGCTTCCGAACGCGACCCTGACCTACCGACCGGATGAGCTCTTCACCAGCGCAGTCTTGCACGCATGCATGGTGGGACGATCTGACGAGGCCTTCCTCGCCAGAGCGCATGTTCTGATCTGTGAGTCGGTTCGCCGAGTTCGGCGGAGGTGCGACGGATGTCGTGCTGGATGAAGAGCTGTCCGGCGATCAATCACCGTCCGGACGACACAGGTGACGGGTGGGCTTCGCTTGTCTCGTGCGCTTCGTCAGCGCTGCCGGTTGAGCAGACCCGACGCTCCCGACGCCCAAGCCGACCACGCCACGAGGACTGGCTGGAAGAGGAGTCGCCCGAAACGCTTCACATCCGTATCGAGCCCGAACGCATCAGTTCCGTCAGTCCACTGGGCGATGTTGCCAGGGAAGACCGCCACGAAGAAGATGGCGACGATGATGCCGACCAAGACGCGGTGCCGACGCAGAGCGATGAGTGCAGCACCGAGGGTCAGTTCGACGACGCCCGACGCGAGTACGACGAGGTCGTCATCGAGCGGGAACCAGCTCGGAACCTGCGCCTGGAACTCCACTCGCTGGCTCGTGAGGTGGGCGACACCGGCGACCAACAGGATTCCACCGAGCATCCATCGTGCGAACGTCCGCACGCCACTGTCGTCCGCGCCGCGTTGCTCGAGTTCGACAAGGTCCACGCAGGGACGCTACCGATGCGTGGAGCATCTCTTCACTGAGCAGCAAGTGATCGCAGCACGCGAGGGCTCGCGTCGATGCTTGATGACGAGACCCGTCGACCGACGGCCCACTCCGACGCGCCCCGGAACACCTCCAGAATTGCCCCCTTGACACAACGAGGCTTCGCCATGTCACGCGCCACACGCTGAGGGAGTCACCGGGAGCGGGCGGCCCAGACGGCGTACAGCGGGTCGCCGGGCGTACCGGGATTCCGCAGGCTGATCGTGGGCGCGTCGAACCCGGGAGCCAGGTCGAAGTAGGCACCGACGATCCTGCAGCGGCCCCGATCATCGGTCGACAGCCAGCCGCGGATCGCCTTGCTCGGAAAACACCGGTTCGAGAAGGTGCAGACGAAGACGCCGCCGGGCCGCAGGACGCGGGCGCAGTCTGCGAAAACGTCGAGGGGACGGGTGAGGTAGTCGACCGACACGCAGCAGGTCACCGCATCGAAGGACGCGTCGCTGAACGGCAGGGTCGGATCGACATTGAGGTCGTGGACCACGAACGAGGTGGCAGCATCATTTGCCGTGAGTTCGGCTTCGTTCATGCCGAGTGCCACGAGTCGGTCGGGTGCCGGATCGAAGTGTGAGATCCACGACGAGCAGATGTCGAGCACGTCGCCGTCGAGGCCGAGTTCCAGGTACAGCTCCGTAACCGCAGCGATCGCACCGCCGTCGATGTGGGTCACGAGACGATCCACGGTGTAGAAGCGGTCGTCGGGAGTGTCGTCGGCGCGGTCGAAGAAGCCGTCGGGGAACGCCGCTGCGCCTGGCGCGTTCACGTGAGGAACTCCGTCAGGTCGTCGACGCCGACCAACTCCTGAGCGCCGAGCGCGGCAAGCGCGCGGTTGCCAGCCGGGGCGTTCGGCCCGGTGACGACGACGACGGAGGCCGGCTCACGCTGCACTGCATCGAAGGCAGTGCCCCAAGCCTGACCGGTGCCGTCCTGGCACGAGACCACGAGCGTGAGCGTGCCTGCAGCGTGCAACAACGAGTCGCGCGCCCGCGTCGCCGCTGCCGACTCGGTGGCATCAGGGCTGAACGGACTGAGCAGGCAGACCGCTCCGGCCTGCACCAGCTTGCGGAGCTCGGGTTCCCTCGCTGCCCGATTGATGCCGGCCCCGGCGAAGACGAGCAGTTCACCCTCGCAGGCAACCGTCTCCTCGATCACCGTCGCGGCGAGGTCGCCGGGTGCGTTGCTTCCTGCGGTCGCGATCGACCAGCCGCCGACAACGGCCGCAGCAACGGCACGGCGTGCCACGAGCCGAGCGGCCTCGGTGCCGTCGGGTTCGCCGACGATCGACAAGGTCGGGTGCTGTGCCGCTGACAGATCTCCCGCCGCGAAGACATGGGGCGGGCATCCGTGGTCCAGGCGGTCACGCAGCAGTGGTGGGAATCGGTCGTCGAGTGCGGAGACGACGTGGATGCCGGCCTCCTCCAAACGCTCGACTTCGAAGGCGAACGCGCGTGTCGCATCCAGCAGGTCCCGCAACCGGTCGCCGGTGATCGCATCGACGGCGACCTCGTCGCAGCGTGCCGGATCGGTGAGCAGTTCGCCGACGTCCAGTCCGAGGTCGTCGGTGCGGTCGAGCACCGTCCAGAACTCGCGCGCCTTCAGCGGAGCGACGTCGAGCCGGACCAGCCGGTTGCTGAGGAGGAGCGCCGCTCGGACGTTGTCGGAGGTCATGGACGGGTCGCTGGAGTCAGAGGTTCGCAGAGTTCGCGGTCATGAGCGGCGGCCGGTACTGACCGCCAGGACCAGAGGGTAGACGGGCCCGCTCCCGCTGCGGGAGAGCAATCGACCGATCTCGGTCAGTGTCCATCCCGAATCCACGAGATCATCGATCAGCAGCATCGGGCCCGGCAGCGGGGGTTCGCCCAGGGTGAAGGCCCCTGCGACGTTGGCCGACTGATGAGGGCTGTTCTGCATCTCCATCTGCGGCGGACGATCGGTGGCCCGTTCGACGAGGGGGACGAGCGGCAGACCGAGCTGCTCGGCGACTCGCGCCGCGAGGTCGGGGACGAGGGAACCGGTGCGCAGCGATGGGACGGCAGCGACCCACTCGGGCGCCGGCGACGGCGCCCAGTCGCGGATCATCTCGACGACCGCGCCGACCAGTTCGTCTGCGAAGTTCCCGTCGCGCCGACCCTGTTGGACCAGCGGACCCCAACCGCTGTCGCCCCAGTGCGCCAGGGTGCGGCCCTGCTGGTTCCGCTCGGACATCGGAATGCCCTGCTTGCGGGGCTCGATCATCAGCGGTCGGTTGCGGATGAACGACTCGGCATCGGCAATCAGTGTCGCCGACGTGCTCGGCTGCAACATCTCGCCCCGACAGTTGTCGCAGATGCCGCAGCCGCCGGCCATGTCGTCGTCGAGCAGATCGGTGAGGAAGCGCATCCGGCACCCCGACGTGTCTGCGTAGTCGAACATCAGCTGCTGCTCGAAACGGCGGGCGTCGGTGACGCCGGCGACCCGCTCGTGCGGATAGGTCCACGCCGCAAGGGTCCGCTCGTAGGACTGGCCCTTCACTCGGCGGACGACACCTTCGACGTCGAGCTGTTTCAACACCAGTTCGATCTGCGTCCACTTGACGTCGACGCTCGCAGCGATGTCGCGGAGCGAGACCGGACCGGCTGCGTCGTCGAGGATCGCCAGGACGGCGTCGACGTCCTCGGGGGCGGGGAAGGCCGCGTCGATGAAGTAGTCCTGGATGTTGACGTCTTCCTTGCCACACAGCAGCAGAGCCTGGCTGCGTTCGAGTGCGCGGCCGGCTCGCCCGACCTGCTGGTAGTAGGCAACCGGAGACCCGGGCATCTGGAAGTGCACGACGAATCCGAGGTCGGGCTTGTCGTAGCCCATGCCCAACGCCGACGTGGCGACGAGTGCCTTGAGGTCGTTGGCCTGCAGGCGGCGCTCCATGGCTTCGCGGTCGTCGTTGATCGTCGCTCCGGTGTACCCCTCGACCTCGTGGCCCTGGCGCTTGAGCCAACTGGTCACGTTCTCCACGTCGCGGATCGTGAGGCAGTAGATGATTCCCGAGCCCGGCAGCTCGGCGAGGTGTTCAGCGAGCCACGCCAGCCGCTCGGCCTGCCGGGGAAGACGCACGGCGCTGAGCGCCAGACCGTCTCGACCGAGCTGACCCCGATACGTGGTGATCGAGGCGCCGAGCTGTTGTGCGACATCGTCGACGACGCGACTGTTCGCGGTCGCGGTGCAACCGAGGACCGGCACGCTGCCGTCGCCGAAGTTGGCGATGAGCCGACCGATCCGTCGGTAGTCGGGCCGGAAGTCATGGCCCCAGTCGGAGATGCAGTGCACCTCGTCGATGACCACGAGGCCGGGACGACGGCCGAGAATCGGCATCGCCTTCGCGGCGAAGTCAGGGTTCGCGAGTCGTTCGGGTGAGACCAGCACGAGGTCGACGTCGTCGGCTTCGAGCCGCGCGCTGAGCTCGTCGACGGTGGTCGCTGAGGATGAGTTCACCGTCATGCAGCGCAGCCCGAGCCGCTCGGCCGCGTCGATCTGGTTGCGCATCAGCGCGAGGAGCGGTGAGATCAACAGCGTCGGCCCCATCCCCTGCGCGCGCAGCAGATGTGTCGCCAAGAAGTAGACGGCGCTCTTGCCCCAGCCGGTTCGCTGGACCACGAGAACCCGGTCGCGCCGTTCGACCAGTGCCTCGATTGCCTCGCGCTGGTCGGGTCGGAAGTCGGCGCCGGGGCGCCCGGTGAGTGAGCGCAGTGCATCGAGCAGTGGGTCGGCGTCGTCCATCAGCCCATCATGCCTGAGCGCTGTCACACTCGGCCGTCCGATTCGTCGTGCAGTCCGGTTCCCGACGGACCAGACTGACCCGGTGAGCAACGACGAGATGCCGACGCTGCCGACGGACCCGCGGCGCACAGACGAATCGGAACGTCAAGCCACGTTTGCAGCGACCAGCGAGCGCCGATTCACCGTCGAGGTCGCCGTGCTCAGCGTGGCGGTCATCGCACTCCTCGTCGCTGCCGTCGTCACGCTGCTCTCGATCAACGGAGGAAGTGACGGCGACTCGCTCACGATCGGGTCCGAACCCGACCGTCCGAGACCGACGTTCGACGCATCGCTCAGCGACGACGACGCCGGCGACGAGTCGGCATCGCAGGTGGGGCGCGACATCAGCATCACCGACGAGCCGATCGTGATCGACGCCGACGGCAACGTGGTCGATCCGGCAGGCGGTAACGGCACCGCAGCGTTGCCGAGCGAGGCGGCTGGAACTGGTGACGACGCAGGTGCACTCGACCTGCCCGACGACGTGTTCACCGGCGACGAACAGGCCGACGCTGCGGAGCCCGACGCTCCCTCGGCCACCGGCGCGCAGAGCGCTGCCGATGAAGCGGATGACGAGGGGATCAACCTGCTCGGTGGTGACGACCCGGAGGACAAGCTGATGCCCGACTTGATCTGCCGCGGTCTCCAGGCTGCACAGGACGAGATCCAGGACCGAGGCGTGTTCGGCTCGAAGAGCAAGGACGCGACCGGTCAGGGGCGCCGACAGCTCTGGGATCGCAACTGGATCGTCGTTGCTCAGGACCCCGAGCCGGGCGAGAAGATCGGCGAGTTCGAAGCCGTTCTCTACGTCGTCAAGAAGAGCGACGACGAGAACACCTGCGATTGACGGATTCCCGCACCGACCATCTTCTGGTGCGCGTAGAGTCGGGACATGACCGCTGACAGCACCCTGCCCGTTGTGGGCCCGGTCTTCAACCCGCTCGAGGCGGGCTACATGGAGAATCCGTACCCGCACTTCGCGGAGATGCGCGACGGCGAACCCGTCCACCTGTCGATGATCGACCTCTGGGTCCTCTTCGATCACGACGACGTCTTCCGGCTGTTGCGTGACCCGTCGATGAGCGTGATGGACGAAAAGATCGAAGTGCGCGACGAAGCGCGGATGGCAGAGATGGTCGAAGCTGCCGGTGGCGAGTTCGAGCGTGACCGCTCGATGCTCAACACCGACCCGCCTGACCACACGCGGTTGCGCCGGCTCGTCAGCAAGGCGTTCACCCCGGCAGCGATCGCTGCGCTCCGTCAGCGCATCCAGGAACTCGTCGACGACGCCCTCGACGGGATCGAGGCGCGCGGCTCGGGCGACGTGGTCAGCGAACTGGCTTTCCCGCTTCCCTTCGACGTGATCTCCGAGATGCTCGGCATGCCCGACGCCGACAAGGACAAGATCGCAGCGTGGTCGAGCACATTGGTGAAGTCGCTCGATCCGATGCTCGCGATCGACGCGTTCGCGGAGATCCGGGCGGCGTCCGACGCCATGAACGACCACATCGCCGGCGTGATCGAATGGAAGCGTGCGAATCCGGGCGACGACCTCCTCACCGCGCTGATCACAGCCGAGGAGGACGGCGACGCCCTGACACCGATCGAGTTGCGCGACCAGGTCACGTTGCTGTTCGTCGCAGGACACGAAACGACGGTGAACCTCATCGGCACCGGGATCTACGAGCTGCTGCGGAACCCCGAGCAGGCCGCCATCTGGCGCGACGATCCGGAACTCGACGCGACCGCGGTCGACGAGATGCTGCGCTACGTGAGCCCGGTGCAGTTCTCCCGGCGCATCACCCTCGCCGACATCGACATCCAGGGGACGACGATCCCCAAAGGCATGTTCGTCCTGGCCGGACTGGCCTCGGCCAACCACGATCAGAAGAAGTGGGGCGACACCGCCGAGGATCTCGACGTCCGCCGCGATGGAGCCGGCCAACACCTGTCGTTCGGCAGCGGCGCGCATTACTGCCTCGGCGCATCGCTCGCGAAGCTCGAGGCATCCATCGCGATTGCCACGTTCCTGCGCAGATTTCCCGATGCGACGGTGTCCGGTGACGTCGAATGGAACGGCCGCATCAACCTACGTGGCCTCGAACACCTCCCTGTGACCGTCTCCCCGTGATGGTCTCGTCATGACGGTCTCCTCATGACGGTCTGAGGACTCGCTGCCGTCCCCGCAGGGACTTCCGCCTTGGTGGCAGTACGGGTCCGAGGGTGCCCGTGGATGTGTGACCAGAGGCTCCTTGTGACAGGAGTGAACGCCTGTGAACATTCCGCCCATGAGTTCTGAAGTGCTTGATGACGTCGCGCCCGTCGACACGTCCCCCGAACCACCCGCTGCGGCCCCGCGCCGCTCGGTCATCGCCTCGATCGGGGCGGCTGCAGCACGGCGCTGGCAGGTGACCTTCGGGTTCCTGGTCGTCGTCCTGATCGCCGGTGTGTCCGCCTACGGGTTCGGGTTGGACCGTGAGGGCTTCCCGCCGATCAACACGCCGATCTCCGTCGTGAGCGGCACCTACTTCGTCGATGACGCCGAGCAGGTCGACACCGACGTCGTCCAAGTCCTCGAGTCGGCCTTCGGTGACGTCGAGGGTGTCGTGTCGACCGAGGCCACGGCGCTGTCGAACGGCTTCTCCGTGGTGGTCGAGTTCGAATCGGACATCGACTCCGACACGGGCACCGCCCGACTGCTCGATCTCGGTGTCGAGGTCGCTCAGGGTGCCGAGGTCACCTACAACCCGGTCAACGCCGCCAAGCTCGTCGGCCAGTACGACGTGCTGGTCTCCGTCTTCGGTCCCGAAGATGCGACACCCGCTGAACTGCAGATGCAGGCCCAAGCGCTCAGCGAGTATCTCGCTGCCGAGTCCGACGTCGCCCAGGCCGACGTCCGTGATCTCGAGACGGCGTCGATCGACCCGGCGACGGGTGAATCAGAGGTCCGGCTGACACGCTTCACTCGAGTCGCACTCGACAGCTCCGGATACCAGGATGCTGTGGCGGTCGGCCTCACTCGGAGCGAGACGACCGAACTCGACGTGCTCGGATTCTCCGACCTGATCGACGGTCGACTGGACAGCGTGGACTCGCCGCTCGCCGACGGCTACTCGTCCGCGATCACCGCTGACTTCGCCACCGGTGTCCGTCAGCAGTTGTCGTCGCTCACGTCGAACCTGCTCTTCGGCCTCCTCGCCGTCGCCTTCGTCAGCCTCATCCTGATCGGCTGGCGCGTCGCGGTGATGACGGCGGGCTTCATGGCGATGGTCATGATGGGCGCACTCATCGGCCTCTGGGTCTTCGGCTACTCGCTCAACACGATCACCCTGTTCGGCCTGATCCTCACCCTCGGTCTGCTGGTCGACGATGCGATCGTCATCTCGGAATCGATCGACGCCAGTCGTGAGGAGCCGAGCCCGGCCGAGGACAATCGCCGGCTGGGCGTCGTTCGGACCGCGCTCGAACGAGTCGGCTCGGCATCACTCGCCGGTTCGCTCACGACAGTCGTCGTGTTCTCGCCGATGCTCTTCGTCGGAGGCATCCTCGGTGAGTTCATCCGGTCGATCCCAGCGACGGTGATCATCACGCTGATCCTGTCGTTCATCTTCTCGATCCTGTTCATCCCCGCCATGGCGCGGGTGTTCCTGCTGCGTGGCCCGACGAGCAACAACCCGGTCGTGCGGGCAGAGCGGTCCGCGGCGCGTGCGCTCGGCCGCCTCGCCGCCTACCCGTGGCGCAACGGGTGGAAGGGCCGCGCCGCCGGCGGTGGTCTGGTCGCCATTGCACTCGCTGCGATCATGACCGGCGGAATGATCGCCGGATCGCTGCCGTTCTCGATCTTCCCGGCGGGCAAGGACTCGACCGGCCTGGCGATCTCGGCAGAGTTCCCTCCGGGGACGAACATCGAACAGGCCCAGGAGATCTCCGACGAGATCGACGACGTGGTGATCGATGTCCTCGGCGACGAACTCGACCGATCGCAGTACATCCGCGGCAACGAGCGGCTCACCGAGACCTTCCTCGACCTGACGCCGATCGGGACTCGCACCAAGGCGCCAGTGTTCGTCGAACAGATCGAGGAACAGTTCGCCATGATCGCCGCGTCCAACCCCGGCGTGCGCCTCACGGTCGGCCAACTGGAGAACGGTCCGCCGATCCTCGAGTTCCCGTTCGCGACGCAGATCGACGTCACCGACCCGGCTGACGTCGAAGCGGGACAACAGCTTGCCCAGGACATCCGAGACGGCCTCCTCGGACGCGAGTTCGAATCAGGTGGTGCGACCATCACGATCACCGATGCCATCGTGTCGACCGATGGTCAGATCACTCGCCTCGACGGAGAACGCATCATCGAGGTGCGCGCCAAGTTCGACGAGGACCAGGGGATCTCGGGCATCTTGAACGACGCGCAACTGCTCGTCGAGCAGGACTTCCCGGCGTCGGAGGTCGAAGCACGCGGGCTCGATGCAGGTGTCGTCGAGTTCGACTTCGGTCTCGAATCCGACAACCAGGACGACTTCGCCGGTCTGCTCATCGCCGGTGTCGTCGCACTGATCCTGATGCTCGTCCTGATCGCCGTCCAGTTCCGGTCCATCGCCCAGGCGCTGCTGATCTTCCTGGCGATCCCACTGAGCTTCCTCGGCGTGTTCGGCGTACTCAAGTTGACCGACAATCCGCAGTCGTTCCTGTCGAGTGTCGGGTTCATCGCGTTGATCGGTGTCGCGGTGAACAACACGATCCTGCTCGTCGACTCCGCGAACCAGCAACGACGGGCAGGCGCGTCGGCCGGTGAGGCGATTCAGTACGCCGTCACCTCGCGATTCCGACCGCTGATCACCACCACGATCACCACCGTCGTCGGCCTGCTGCCGCTCGCGCTGAGCGACCCGTTCTGGGAATCGCTCGGCTTCACCCTGATGGGTGGCCTCGTCAGCTCGACGATCTTCGTGTTGCTCTGCTTCCCGGCGTTCTACCTCGGACTGGAATCGGTCCGCACACCGCTCCGTAATGCGGTCCGCCGTCGCAGGGGTCGCGAGCTCCTGACCTGAGTCACCGGGACCATCCTGCGGTCGTGGCCGCGAGAGGACGTCGTCGTTGTCGCAGTGCGGCCGAATTTCTGTGCACGTCACGCACTCGCCGTGTTCTACTGGGCGCATGCGCATCACGGTCCGGCGTCGGCACGCCTTGATACTCGTCGCCACGATCGTGTTGGCCGCGTGCTCCTCGTCGGGTTCGGAGTCGAGTCCAGCGGCGTCGACCGTCGATTCGGTTGCGCGTACTGAAGTCTTCAGGAGTGAGCCGGCGGCGACCATCGCCCCCGACGACATGGAGTACGAACCGTATGACGACTTGGTTGCCGCCACGGCTGGCGGAGATCCTGCTGCGATGGCCCGGCTCGCGTTCGCCGAGGTTTCGGCGGACCTCGGTCCGATCGAGGGTGCGCCCGTCGTTGATCCGTCGCTCGTCGATGTCCGACACGGAACCGATGCAATCGCTCGACTGCAGTTGCTCGGCGACGAGCTCTCCGCAACGCAGCGCGAGGCCGTCGAGCGCTGGTGGGCCGAACTCACCTCCGGCGACGCACTCATCTACCGTTCCGCCGACGACCCGGAGTACCAGCAGGCTCAGAGCGATGCGATCGACAGCGGTCTGCCCGTGGAGATCGACCCGGACGAAGCCGAAGCGGCTGTCTCTGACGAGCTCGTGGAAGCGCGGCCTGAGGACACCGAACCCCAAGGTCTGCAGAACGGTCGCACGGCTCGACTGCACGGTTTCGGGGGCACAGCGCAACGGGTTGTGCGACAGCTCGACCAGGACGCCACGGAGGCGACTGCACAGCAAGCGTTGATCTATTTCACGAGCCGCCTCGGCGGCGTCGAGGTCGACATGGAGGTCTTCGTGATCGCAGCTGACGACTCGCGGCTGCGACCAGACGAATACGCCCGGGCCACGACGACGATCGAGGGAACGTTCTTCACGGGAGACGCGCCTGGCGATCCGTGGGACTTCGACAAGTCCGCCAGGACGTGCACCGTCCACGTCGCCAACGCAGGGTCGCTTGCCGCGGATCGGCTGCGATACCTCTCGGTCGTTTCTCACGAGGTCTTCCACTGCTGGCAGCGTGCCAATGCGTTCTCCTTCACTGGTGCGATCGCAGCACCGGCGTTCTACAAGGAGGGCACCGCCATGTGGGCGGGCGAGCAGTTCAGCCGAGAGGGGTCGGGCTACGGGGGCGACGCGATGACGGTGTTCTTCGAAAGGTCGCCGTATGACACGGACGTCTCGCCGGAAGAGGGGTATGACGGCATTGGATTCTGGACACAGATCGCTCAGCTCCGCGGCGGGGTCGAAGGTCTGTGGAGGAAACTCCCGTCGATCAACGCAGTCTCGCAACGGGGTGAGGAAGCGACCTTTGCGACTGCCGTGTCAGGTCTCGATGACGGCCGTATCGCCCAGCTCGCGTCGTCGGCAGCCGGCAAGCCGACGTGGGGTGCGGAGTGGGACCTCACGGGGTTGAGCGTCGATGACGGTCAGCGCTCGGTCGATTCGCGTCTCGTGGGGGAACGGGCTGTCGTGGCGGAACGCCAGCAGCAGACTTTCAACTACTCGGTCGACGAAGCAGACCTCGACGGCGACGGACCCTGGTGGATCATCGACATCACCACGGAAGGACTGATCAACGCCCACTGGGCCAACGACGAGACCTTCACGGTGACCACGCCCGGTACCCGACAGTTCTGCACTGATGGCATGTGCGAGTGCCCAGGCGGGTCGACGCCGGTGAGCGGCGCTGAGCCGGTCCCCGGCGAGAGCGACTCGATCGACGTCGCGTTGACCGGTACCGCGTCTGATGGCGCGTCGGTGACGATCACGTCGGCCACCGCTGACGATGTCTGCCCGCCCATCGCTTTCGAGATGTCTGACCGGTCCACGTACATCGATGACGGTCCCGGCACTGTTCGGATGACAGGAGTGGTGCAGTCGGGGGTGCTCCGGCCCGGCGACCGGCTCGACATGTTGAATGGCGGGCCGTCCGTGACCATCCTCTCGATCAGCGTCGGGGTCGGACAGAGTGCTGTCGTGGTGGACTCGCTGGCCGCCGGCGAGCTCGGCCATCTCGTGGTTCTCGGGGACGTCGACAGCTTTCCGTTCAACGGTCGACTTGTCCGCCCGACCGACTGACGCGCTCAGGTCGCAGGTGTCTCAGGTCGCAGGACGTCTCATTCGCAGGGTGTCTTGGAGGTTCGGGACACGTGAGGAAGCACCAGACGACTGGCCAGCCCGGTTGTTAGGTTCGCTCTGTGCCTGACCTGACGAAACAGAAGTGGCGTTCGAAGTTCGAAGCGAAGTTGCTCGACTCGAGCGCCGCCGACTCCCACGTTGCGTGGGGCGAACGCAAGACAGCGACCATCGGCGCGATGCGTGGCACGGTGGTGGAACTGGGCCCAGGCACCGGGGTGAACATGCGGTACTACGCGCCGGGCGTGCACGTGATAGCGATCGAACCCAATCCGGTGATGCACCCGTATCTGCAGGCCAAGGCCGACGAACACGGTGTCGACCTCGAGATCCGCCAGCTCGACGGCGCAGCGATCGACGTCGGCGACGGTGCAGCAGACGGCGTGGTCGGCACGTTGCTGCTGTGCGGTGTCGACGACGCCGAGCAGGTGGTCCGCGAGGCCCATCGGGTCCTCAAGCCGGGGGGCCAGTACTTCTTCATCGAGCACGTCGAGTCCCCGTCGGGGTCACGGACGCGGCGGGTGCAACGATTCCTGCGCCGCCCACACCGATGGATGTTCAACGGCTGCGATGTCATGCGTGACACCGCCTCGACACTGCGATCCGGGCCGTTCGTAGAGGTCGAGATCGAAGCCGTCGATCGCGGCCGTTCGGCGCTGTGGGTGCGCCATCAGATCATCGGCGTCGCCCGAAAGGCGTCCGAGCAGTAATTCGGCATTCGGCCGCTTGCCGGTGACTACCTTGGAAACGTGAACCTCAGCATCCGAACAACCTTCCCTGTCGCGCTCGCCACGCTGGCGCTCGTCGCGTCATCGTGCGGCGGCAGCACCGATTCTGCGGCGCAGAGCACCCTTGTCTCAGCAGAGACCGAGGTGGCCTCAGCGTCCGATGTTCCCGTCGAGACCGAGCCGACCACGACAGTGGCGCCGGAGACGACGGTCGCCACGGAGACCACGGTCGTCACCACGCTGGCGACGACCGTCGCGCCCGCCACGACGGCAGCTCCGGCGACCACAGCGGCTGAGCGTGACGTGACACTGCGAGCCGGCGCAATCGGTGGTCTGGCGTTCGGCTCCACGACGCCGGCTCAACTGATCGACGTGCTGAGGCCGCTGCTCGGTGAACCGACACGAATCGAACCGCTCGACTATCCCGATGATCAGGACCCGTCGATTCCCTTCTATGCGAACAGCTTCGAAGAACGCGGCTTCGCCTTCCCGTTCGGTTCCGACATCTGCTTCGGCAACGGGCTGTGCACCTACTTCGGCGGCGCGCAACCGGATGCGATCACGCTCGTCGGATACCGCCAATCCGAGGGTGCCGGAGCATTGAGCACGGCTTCAGGTGTCACGGCCGGTTCGCGAGGAGCTGACTTCGTCGACGCGATCACTGCCGAGGCAGGCGGGTGTTACTCGACAGGCGGTGGCTCCACCGACGGTGTCCGACTCTTCCTGCAGTCCTCGGGTGACCTCTTCGGCTACTTCGACGACGTCACCGGGGAGTACGTCGCGCAGACCCCGGGTCTGGCCGACATCACCGTGCTCAGCGTCTTCGCCGGCGAGGAGCCGTTCGGGCTCTACGAAGACTGCTGACTGGGCCTCCCGCGAACCCCGTCAGTTCAGGATGGGTCGGCGCTGCGCCCAGGGGTGTGCAGCTTCGAGCTGACTGGCGACGGCGATGAGTACGTCTTCGCGGCCGTACCCGGCGACGAGTTGGACCCCGATCGGGAGACCGTCGTCGTTCCAGTGCAGCGGGAGGCTGATGCCGGGGTGACCGCTGGCGTTGAACGGTGGCGTGAAGCCAACGAAGCTCGCCGCCCGCTTCATCCCGGCCATCGGGTCCTCCGCCGTGGCGTCGTGTTCGCCGATTCGTACGGGTGGCTCGCTGAGGGTCGGTGTGAGCAGGAGATCCCAGCCCTCGGTCCACCAGTGATGCATGGCGCGTCGGTACTCCATCACGGCGCCGAGTGCGGCGCCGTATTCGACGCCCGACACGCTCTTGGCCCATTGGGCCTGGGCCCAGTTGACCGGCTCGATGTCGTCGGCGGTCATCTCCCGCCCGAGCCAGGATTCCATCGTCTTGATCCCGAGGGCCATGTTCGTCGCCCACATCGCCATGAACCGGGGTGTGAACGACGGGTCGTCGAGCACGGCTGGGTGACCGAGGGTGACGTCGTGACCGAGGTCTTCGAGCATGGCAGCGGCTGACCGGACAGCAGCGACGCAGTCGGCGTGCAATGGGCGCCCCTGCGGATCGCGATCGAGGAGGCCGATGCGAAGCCGGCCGGGGTCGCTGCCCAACTCGTCTTCGTAGGGTCGGCGGGGCGGGGGTGCGATGACGGAGTCGCCGACCCCGGGGCCGTGGACGGCGTCGAGGATGCGTGCGGTGTCGCGTACCGAACGGCTGACCACGAGGTTGACGCTGAGTCCGAACTCGTCGCGATCAGGCCCGAGCGTGATCCGGCCTTGCGAGGGCTTGAGCCCGACGAGCCCGCTACACGACGCCGGGATGCGAATCGATCCGCCACCATCGCTCGCGTGGGCCATCGGCACCATGCCTGCAGCGACGGCTGCTGCTGCTCCGCCGCTCGATCCGCCAGGTGTGCGGCTCGTGTCCCACGGGTTGCGGGTCGGACCGTGGGCGATGGGTTCGGTGACGGGGAGGCTGCCGAGTTCGGGGCTGTTGCTGCGCCCGAGGTTGATGAGCCCGGCGTCGCGGAATCGCGTCACGAGGGTCATGTCGTGGTCGGCAAGCGGCGGGTCGGCTGCGAGGGCGACGTTGCCGTTGGTCATGGGCATCCCTGCCTCGGGCGCCCACAGATCCTTCAACAGGAACGGGACGCCGAGGAAGTGCGGTCGGTCACCGCTGCCGCTCCCGGCCGGTGCCGTCGCAGCTCCGGTCGCGTCGATCGCATCGGCCTGCTGACGGGCGCGTTCGTACCAGTGCAGCACGACGGCGTTGATGGCGTGATCGGATCGGTCGATGCGCTCGATGGCGGCATCGACCAGCTCGCGTGCCGACACCTCACCGCTCGAGACGAGCCCGGCCTGTGCGGTGGCGTCGAGCCATTGCGTTTGGTCCGCGATGTTTTCCATGCCCGTTGTTAGCAGTTCGCCGACAGGCCACGCGGACTCGTCCCGAAATCCTGCGTAGTCGTCGCGCTCAGCGGGACCAGCGCGCAGGATTTTGGGTCTCGGGCGGTTGGTAACGTGGGTGACATGGGACTGTTGAACGCACGCAACCTTCGCAAGGCGAAGGAACTCCTCGAGAAGAACCGGCACAAGGTCGGCGACGTGGTGGGCAAGGCGACGGAGAAGATCGACAAGGCCTCCGGCGGCAAGACCTCGAACATGTCGAAGAAGGCTGAGGAAGCCGCTCGCAAGTACTCGGCCGGGAGTAGTTCGACACATCACGGAGCGCATCCCGACGCGGTCTCCGACAATTACTCCGGTGGTTCGATGTCCAAAGAGGAGGCCGAGATCCGTCGGGCCGAGGCACAGGCCAAGGCGGCAGCCGCGATGGCCGGCTTGGCCAACGCAGCGAACGGCTTCATGGCCAAGGCGCAGGCGCGAGTCGACGAGGCCAGTGGAACGACCAGCGCCAAGATGCCGCCACCGGACGCGTCGGCTGACGACAGCAACCCGCCCCCGATGGATGCGCCCCCGCCGCTCCCGAACGGCTGACGGTCAGAGATCGACGGTCGGGGTTCCGCAGTCCCAGTACTCCTGCGAGTCGAAGTAGGCCGAGGAGCTGAGCCAACGCCATTGGCCGTCGTTGCCGCGTCGGAACAGACCGTGCTGCAGTCGGCTTGCGTCGGCGAGGCCGTCGAAGTAGACGACGCTCATCAGCCGGTCGCTGGGTTGCTCGATCGATGCACTGCAGACGCTGATCGTCCCGGTGTCGACGGGAACGGCATCGTCGTCGACGACGAGTCGAACGACGGTCGGATACCCGGCGGAGCGGACGTCTTCCACCACTGCGGCAAGGTCGGCGTCGCCGGTGCCGATGATCGCGCCACCCTGGGCAACGAGGAACGGCAGCCACGCTGCAGGGTCGTCGACGGCCAGTTCGGGGACGCGGGTCTCGCCGAGCGAGGCGTCTGCGTCGCCGGGTGTGGCATCGAAGGCGGTGATGTCGACTTCGCAGGTGAGGCCCTGGTCGGTGCCGCGGTTCACCAGGTACTCGGCGGTCAGCGATGCCGATGCGCCGGGTTCGAGCGACCAGATCACCAGCGGCTGCAGCGTGCTCCCGACCGGGCTCTGGGTGTCAGCGGCCTCGGCGCGGACGAGGCGCAACGAGGCGTGGACACCGACCGGGTGGTCGACTTCGTTCGTGATCTTCAGCGAGAAGTTCCCGGCGTCACAGATCAGATCGCTGGCGGTGAGCGGTGCGGCATTGGCACTGAACGCGACCATGCGCTGCTCGATCTCGATCGCCGAGTTCAGACGCTCCAGGTCGTCGGGACAGCTCGTCGTCAGCGACGAAACGCTGTCGCCGTCGAGCGAGGCGACCAGCGCCTTGCGAGTCTCGTAGCCCGCTGTCGCGAGCGTCGCGCACGCAGCCGTCGCGGCGCCGGCCGACGGGTCGGCAGCGGCCGGTTCCTGGGCGGTCGGCGTCCCGGTGTCGTTCCTGTCGTCGCTGGTTGCTGGAACGGTGTCGCTGTCAGACGGGTCGGCAGCGGTGTCGCCGACGGTGTCAGGTGTGGATGTCGGGCCGGTCGACGAGTCGGCGTCGAGGCCGAGATCGGGGCTGCCGTCGAGGCCGGGAGCCGGGGCGCTGCCGGTCCCGCACGCAGCAACGCCGAGTGCCCCGACCAGGAGCAGTGCCGTGACTCGCATGTTGCCATGCTGCCACGTGGCAGTCCGCCGGTCCGGTGCTCAGTCCTCGCGCGACGGCCGACTGCGCGGGAAGTCACTGACGGCGTCGAGGCGTGCGAGTGATTCCCCGGACAGCGGCCGTTCGAGCCCACCGAGGGTGTCGAGCAACTGTTCGGGCCGGTTCGCACCCACGATCGGAGCACTCACCCACGGCTTGGACCGCAGCCAGTTGACCGCTGCCTGCGCCGGGGTCTGGTCGTCGTTGGCGGCGACCTCGATCAACGTCTCGATGATGTCCCAGTTCTTGTCGGTGAACCGGTTCGACGCATTCTCTGCGGCGCGGACACTGTCGGGGAGCGGCGCATCGCGTCGGTACTTGCCCGTGAGCATGCCGCCGGCGAGGGGGCTGTACGGCACCATGCCGATCCCGTACTGCTCGCACATCGGCGCGAGTTCCATCTCGACGAACGAGCGTGCTGGGTCGAGCAGGTGGTACTCGGGTTGCACGGACACGAACGATTCGTGGGACCGTCGGTCAGAGGTCCAGAGCGCTTCCATCAACCGCCAGGCGCTGAAGTTCGAGCAACCGAGGTAGCGGACCTTGCCCTGTCGGACCAGGTCGGTCAGCGCCGACAGCGTCTCCTCGATGGGAACAAGCGGATCGATCCAGTGCACCTGGTACAGGTCGATGTGGTCGACGCCGAGCCGTCGCAAGCTGTCCTCGCACGCTCGTGTGACCCACTGGCGCGAGAGACCCTCACGTTGGCGTTGCGTGCCTCGGTGATCGGCGAACATCTCGCCCATCGCGCCGCGCACCTTCGTTGCGATGACCATGCGGTCACGGTTGCCGCGCGCCGTGAGCCAGCGCCCGATGATCTCCTCGGACACGCCGCCGGAGTTCGGTGGGGGTGGCGGTACGGCTCATGTGGTCTCCGTCTGGTCTGGAGTCGGGATGTCGGCTGCGTCGGTTGTCTCAGCGGTCACGTTGTGCCTGGCACGACGTGACCGCTCAGCGCCGGGTCAGGGTCGGGTCAGAGGACGAAGCGCATCTCGCTCAGCAGCGCACCGGGGAGTCGGGCGCTGGCGGTGCTGCGCTCCATGTACGTGCTCGGGTCGAGGAGCACCTCGGCATCGTCGGTGAGTCCTTCGAGGCGATCACCGAGCATGTTGAAGGCGGTGTCGTCGAAGCGCAGCACGCTGACCGGTGCGACGATCTCACCGTTGTCCATCCAGAACGTGGCGAACCGGGTCATGCCCGTCGTGCGGCAGGCTGACAGATCACTGAAGTTCGTGTACCAGAGGTTGCCGACGAAGAGCCCGGTACCGAGTGCCTCGGCGACGCCGTCGGTGGGGATCGTGCCCGGGGCGATGGCCATCGACTCGGGGTACTCGCCGCCGTGGGCGCCGTTCGTCGGCACGCCGTACTCCTGCGCGGAGCGAGGCGAGACGAGGGTGTCGTTGAGTTTGCCGTCGACGATCAACTGCACCGAGTCGGGCCGGGTGAAGCCGGATGACTGGAAGTTCGGGGCAACGCCGCCGGCAGTGTTCTCACTGATCGTGACCTGCGGTGAGAGGACGGCGTCACCGGCGAGCATCTTGAGGAACGGTGTCTGCTTGGTCTCGTGTGCCCGGCGGCCGAAGGCGCCGTAGTACGAGAGCAGTGACATGACTTCTTCCATCGCTCGCGGAGCGAGGTAGGTCCGGTAGTCGCCGGGTCCGAGGACCTTGGGGTCGCGGGCGAGTGCGGTGAGCTGCTGACTCGACCAGTCGACCTTGCGGGCAAATGCGTCGTCGTTCCAGTCGAAGCCGGCGTAGAGATTCTTCGCGGCCTTGTCGGCCTGGAGGTAGAAGCACCAGTCGAGGTTGAACGTCGACGACTGGAACCAGTTGCGTTGGCCGAGTGAGTTGGCGAAGCCGTGGAATGTGTCGCCCGATGCATAGATGCCGACGAGGTCCTTGCCCTGGCCGGCGCTGCGGATGTCGGCAAGTGCGGCGTCGGGTGCGGGGATGTCACCGGTCTTGACGGTCGCGGTCGTCGTCGGCTCGGTGTTGAAGAGCAGGTACGGGTCGTCGGGCACGAGACGGCGCTGGTCGCGGAGCGTTTCCAGGAGCGCGGCGACGCGGGCGTCGTCCATCGACTGGTCACCGGTGAGGTTGATCGTGCCGCCGACGTGGCGTTTGCCCTCGATGAGGTCGACGCTCAACTTCTGCTGGTCGACGCTGCCTGCCTGGCGGACGTCGTTGTTGTTCAGTCGGATGAAGTCGGTCGCCTCACCGGCCAGATTGGCGAGGAGGACTTCTTCGCCCTGCAACTTGGTGGTGGCCGTGGTGACGAGTGCGTCGAACGACGACTGGCGCTCGGCGCTCGCGGTCGACTGCCTTGCGGTGACGTCGCTCATGACTCGCCTCCGAAGACTTCGATGTCGGAGAACTTGCAGGCGGGTGAGGCGTGCCCGGTGCCGATCATCTGGTTCAGTTCGCCCTTGCCGCAGTTCGGCGTGCCCATGACGGTGAAGCTGTTGGTGTCGGCGACTCCGGTCAGGTTCGTCCAGAAGTTTCGGCTGATGCCGCGGTAGCCGGGATTGCGGACGGCGCCGATGATCTCCCCGTTCTCGATCCGCTGGCCGTACTCGCAGTTGAACTGGAACTTGTTGCGGCTGTCGTCGATCGACCACGAGTTGTTGGTGTGCATGTACACGCCGTCTTCGATCGACGCAATGAGCTCGTCGACGGTGGAGTCGCCCGGCTCGACGTTGAGGTTGGCCATGCGGTCGATCGGGGGTCGGTTCCAACTGGCGGCACGCGAGTTGGACACGCCGTCGAGGCCGCTGCGCTGCTGGCTGACCGCACCGCCGAGGCCGCGCTGCAGGATGCCGTCTTCGATCAGGAATTGCTTGGTGGCGGGGGAGCCGTCGTCGTCGAAGCCGTAGCTTGCGAGTTGACCGGGGACGGTCGGATCGAACGTGACGTTGAGCAGGTCGGAGCCGTAGCGGAACGAGCCGAACATGTCGGGCGTGACGAAACTCGTGCCGGCGTAGTTGCGTTCGTCACCGAGGATGCGGTCGAGTTCGAGGGGGTGGCCGATCGACTCGTGGATCTGGAGGATCATCTGGTCGGGTGCGAGCAGGATGTCCATGACGCCGCTCGGGCAGTTCGGCGCGCTCAGCAGTTCGAGTGCTTCGTTGGCGACTCGGGACGCGGCGTCTCCGAAGCCGAAGCGACCGAGGACCTCGGCGCCGCCCTGGCCGCAGAACGCGTTGGCGCCGAATGTGCGGGTCTGGGTGTTCACGCCCTCGTTGGCGGTGGCGCGCATGCCGGGGTAGACGAACTGAAAGCGTTGCTCGACGGTGCCGCGCTGGCCGTCCTTGCTGGCGGTGACCAGGAGTGTGTCGACGCTGCGACGGGTGAGTTTGGCCGACCAGTCGACGATGCGATCATCGATGCCGAGGAGGCGTGACTGGTGGTGGAGGAGTTCGAGGCGGTCGTCGAGCGGCATCGAGTCCCAGCTGACCTCGACCGGCGACTCGTACGAACCCGTCGGGTGGTGCGGCGGCGGTGCGATGGCGCTCGCCCCTTCCGAGTGGCCGCCGACCATGTGCCCGGCGGTCACCGTTGCCCAGTGACGGGCACGGGCGACGGCCTGGGCGAGACCGGCTTCGGAGAGATCGGCGGTGGCTGCGTAACCCAGGCCGCCGCCGTCCCAGATCGAGATCATCACGCCGGTGTCGAACTCGTTGAAGATCGGTTCGAGGTTGTTCTGCCGGACGGTGAGGTGCTCGGAGCGTTCGTCGAAGAGGCGTGCCGACGCGTAGTCGACGTCGGTCGGCAGCGCCGCCGTGAGCCGGTCGGCGATCGGGGACGTGTCGAGCAGCGGAGCAGACAACAGATCGGTCATGAAGCAAGGCTACGCAAAGTTACGTGGGGTCAGACCCCACGTAACTTTGGCGCGGGTGCGTCACTCAGGAGATGTCGACGACGACCTTGATCGCGCCCGCGGCTCGATCGCCGGCGGTGTCGAACGCCTCGCCGGCACGGTCGAGTTCGACTCGGTGGCTGATGAGGGCGCCGGGCAGTTCGGGAATGTCGGCGAGGAGTTGCGCAGCGACATCGGTTTCACGTTCGCCGTCGTGGTAGCCGTAGTAGAGGGCGATCTTGAGTTGTGCCTCTTTCAGGCAGAGCGCCATGCCCGGCACGGTGATGTCGCCCCAGTAGATGCCGGATACGAAGATCGTGCCCGTTGGTCGGATCGCTCCGATCGCAGCGGTGAGCGATGACTCGGTGCCCGCAGCGTCGCTGACGAGGTCGTAGCCCGTGGCGAGCTCCTCACTCCGAACGGGGCGCAGACCAAGCTGCTCGGCGGCGGCGAACTGCGGTTCGTGGCGGGCGACGATGTCGACGTCGACGCCATGCGACCTGGCTGCGGCGGCTGCAACCAAGCCGATCGAGCCCGCACCGATCACGGCAACACGCATGCCCGCCTCGGGGCGTGCCTTGTTGACGGCGTGCACCCCGACCGCGATCGGCTCGACCAGGCAGGCCGTCGACGGGTCGATGCCCGCCGGCAGCTCGACGAGGCACTGACGTTCCAGTACCAACTCGTCGGCCAGCCGTAACGATGGATTCCGTAGATGCCCTGACTGGCAGCGGCACAGACGTGATGATCACCGCGGGTGCAGGCAGCACAGGCGACGCAGTAGGCGGCGGGTTGGATGGCGACGGCGCGACCCTCGTGCATCGCAGCGATCTCGTGGCCCATCGCGATGCCCTGCACGCCGAGCCCGATGATGTGCAGATCGGTGCCGCAGATCCCGACCGAGATCGGAGTCACCGTGACGGGGCGGACAGGTCAGCACCGTCGGGTCGCTCGACATCGAGTACCTGGATGCCGTCGTTGGTGTTCCGTACCGCTCGCATCAGCCCGTCATCGCACTGTCATCGCACCACCGGCGCGCTGGATGCTGCTCGACGCGTGACCATTCGGAGTCCCGGTGAGCGTTCGCCACGGCATGCGTGGATACTGCTCACCGGTTGGCGTGTGAACGAGGTGCCGGTGAGGGGTTCCCACCGATGCTGTGGGATCTGCTCACTTCCGATCTCAGTTTTTGGTGCTGAACGTTGGCTGAGCGTTGGCTGAACGGTGGCTGAACGGTCCGATCAGGCGGTGCGGCCCAGGAGCTCCTCGACCAGTTCCTGGACGGCGAGGGCCTCGGCGAAGGTGGCAATGGCTGACGGTGCACCGTCGAGCAGCTTGGACAACTCGCCGAGCTGAGCGGCGTAGGCGTTCGCAGCCAACTCGGCGCGATCCGTACCGACGAGGTCCGACCACTCGCCGCCGTCGGTGTGTTGCAGTCGGTACCAGTCCCAGATGCGGAGCGATCCGTCGGTGCCGCGGATCGTCAGGTCGTTGACGTCGGGCCCGGCTCCGCCGCTCGTCCCGATCATGACGAGTGGATGCCCCGGTGCGGTCAGGTGTGCGGTCGCATCGGTCTCGGACAGGACGCCGTCGGGTCCGTCCGGGTAGACGGTGTTCGCCGACTCGATCGTGAGGGGGCCAAGGACGCGCTGGGCGACGAAGAGGAAGTGCGACACGACTTCGCGCATCCATCCACCCTGATCGCGCAGCGTCAACCATTGGGCCTTGGCATGCCACGCACGCGGCCATTCGGCGAAGTGCAGCCGCAGATCCCCGCGCACGACGTCGCCGATGGCTCCTGCGGCGACGCGCTGCTCGAGTTCGACGGCGGACGGGGCTGCACTGAAGACGAAGTTCACGCCCGCAGGAAGACCGCTCTCGGTGACGAGGTCGGTCAGACGGCGACTCTCGGCGACGTCGATGCCGAGTGGCTTCTCGCAGAACACGGCGACACGAGCAGCGACGCACTGCTCGACGTAGCCGGCATGGAACAGCGGAGGGACAGCGATGTAGACGGCGTCGGATGCGTCGATGACGGCTGCGGCGTGCGCAACGATCGTGACCTCAGCAGCCTGGCTCGCACAGGCCGCCGGGTCGGGGTCCCATGCAGCGACCAACTCGAAGTCGTCGTGCTGATTGAACTGTTCGACGAATCGCGCGCCGACCGTGCCGAGTCCGATGATGCCGATGCGATGCGTCACGGGTGCCAGTCTCGCCGCTCGAGCGTCTGGGTCAGTCGTCGGACGGCGACGGTGCACCCCACGACGTGGGTGGCGGCATCGATGCCTGCTGCGCAGATGGTGCCGGCGGCGGGATCGGTGGGCCGGTCGGAGTGCTCGGGGGCGGAGGTGGGGGCATCGCCGGCGAGTTCGCCGGCGCAGGCGAAGCGGCCTGGACGGATGGTGGAGGGGGTGGTGCCGCCATGGTCACCGGTGCTGCTGCTGCCGGTGCAGATGGAGCGTTGCTCTGAGCGAGGGTTGAACTGATGGGAGCGTTCGGCGTCGGGTCGACCAGCGGCCGGATCGGATCGGCCTTCGATCGATCTTCGCGGGCGTCGGGCTCGCGCTCGTGTGCGTCGGATTCCGGAGCCGCTGGGGCGTCGGGTGCGACAGCAGACGCCGATGGTTGCGCCGACACAGTCGCGAGTGCAGGAACCGGCATTGCTGCGAGAGCAGGAGCAGGAGCCTGTGTCGTAGCAGCGGCCGGGGGCGGTGCTGCAGCCGGAGCGACGGTCGGTTGAGACATGGCCGGGGCATCGGGATCTGATGCTGATGGCACGGGCGATGGCACGGCGGCCGCGACCGCTGTGAGCTCGGGGCGCACCGGAAGACCGGCGAACTGCCCGCCGAAATCGTTGAGGTGTTTGTCGGCGTTGATCACCGAGACAACGGCCGGACGCTGGGGATGGCCGGCCACTTTGCTCAATGCGGTGTACGCCAGTCGCTTGGACTTCGTCTCGAGACCGATGCCGAGCACGAGTGCGGTGGTCTGCCAGCCCTTGAAGCTGTGAATGGTGCTGCCGGTGATCGCGTGCGCATCCGGGTCGAAGCGGTACTTGCGTCGGCGGCGTGCGTCGTCGGGATCGCGACTGAAGATGTGATGGACGGCGTACCCGGCGGATTCGATCTGCCGGACAGCAGCCACGCCATCGTGGTGGTACTCGCAGATGAAGGTGACATCGCTCGGGTGCAGAGAGGGGTACTGGTTGAGGAGTCGCACGACTTCTCGGCCGACGTTGACCCCGATGTCGCCGACCCGGTTGACCGTGCGCCACAGTCGCAGCGAGCCGTGGGACGGTCCGACCACCGCCGTGAGATCGCTGGGAGAGGTCAGTGGGACGTCGCCACCGACCGATCGTTCGGGAATGAAGTCCTTGGTGGCCTCGACCAGGTCGGCAGGCATCCGGTAGGAACCGCCCAGGGTGAGCCAAGGGCTGTCGAACCCGGCGTCGGCCATCGCCTCGTCGCGATGCCATGTCGTGCGGCCATAGATGTCCTGTGCGGGGTCGACCACGAACAGCATCTCGCCACCGGGGTTCACGAGATGCTCGCGGAGCATGTTCCACCAGGCGAGTTCGAAGTCCTGTCCCTCGTCGACGAGAACGGCGTCATAGCCGGGGACATTGCCGGACGTGAGGACCTCCGCAGCCTTCATGACGATGGCCGTGGTCCACCGCGCACCGCGCGGTGCCCTCGGTTCGACTCCTACCCGAGCAGCGTCCTGGACGATGCGGGTGCACAGGGAGTGGAAGTTCGTGCAGGTCACCAGCGTCGGGTTGGCGCCGTACTCGGCACATCGGTCGACGACCATGGAGCGGAGGTGGTTGGCGAGCGTGACGTTGAACGACAGGACCAGCACGGTCTTGCCCTGCGCTGCGAGGTGAGCGGCGCGAGCAGCGAGGCCGAAGGACTTGCCCGATCCGGAAGCGCCGTGGACTCGACGGATCAATCCGCCCTGTTTGTTGACTTCGATCTCGAAGGCGCCGGCGCTGCGCGGTGCGGGCGTGGGGCGGTCGGTCGCTACTTCGGATGCCACGAGGCTGGTGTGGAGGCGAGCGATCGATTCGGGAAGCGGGTGGGCGCAACCGGTGCCCTGCACGATGCGTGACAGTTGATTCCGAAGGCTGTCGCCACCCCACACCTCGGTCTCTCGTTCATCGCCTTCGGCGTTGGACGTACCGAGGAGTTCGGCTGCCTGCGCGTCGGTGCAGCGCGGCATGATGACGGCGCCGCGGACGGCGGTGGTGACCTGCGTACCGTCACTCGGCAGCGCGAAGAACTGGTCGTGGAGCACGGAGCGGGTGCGCGTGGCGCAGAATCGTGGGTCGTCACCATCCGGCAGGGTGTCGCCAGGGCTGCAGTTGCGTACCTCGATGACGCAGACGCCGAGGAGGTCGTGGACGGCAACGAAGTCGGGTTGGTCCAAGGCGAGTCGGGGCTGGATGTACACGGTCCACCCGTCGTCGAGACGCTCCAACTGTTGCGCGACGGCTGCCTCCGACGGGTTCAGCGGCTGGGTGAGCTGGTCGAGTTGTTGCAGCGCGGGGCGAAGCAGGGCCATGTGTCTCGTATCGACGGTTTCGCGCCGATTCTTGAGGACCGCTTGAGGGGCGACTCAACGGCGGGGTGTCGTCAATCGTCCTGCCGCCTCCACGACGAGGTACACGACCGCTGCAGCGGTGGCACCGGCGAGCACGCCGAGCAGGTTGAAGGCCGCGTCGCTCGCCTCGACCCGGCGGGTCGTCGAGTAGCGGCCCTGCGCCACTTCGAGGAACAGACTGGTCGCCGCGATCACCACACCTGCCGAGATCAGACCGAACCAGGACCAGACCGCCAGACCGACGATGACCGTCGCAATCGCCCACAGCCCGAAGTGGACGATCGAGTCGCTGCCGATGTCTCGAGCATCGAGCGCCGATCCGGCCCGTCCACCGGTGTCGAGTCGCTCCGTGATCCGGCGGACCGAGTCGCCGAACACCGTGCGCAGCACGCGTGGTGCGCGATCGGAGAGCAGGAGTGCGGCGTTCGAGAGGACGACGCCGAACCCGACGAGCGCGATGAGCGCCCGAACACCGACGGGCGGGCGATGCTGGAAGCTCATCCGGTGTGGCCGGTTGCGACAGGCCGAGCAGGGTCGGTCGACCACCCGGACCACGAGCCGACGTAGACGCGAGGACGCGGCAGGCCGGCAGCCTCGATGGCGAGGGCGTTGTGGCATGCGGTCACGCCCGAGCCGCAGTAGACGATCGCGGTCGGGTCGGCGGCGGCCGGAGCGAATCGGGCTCGGAGGTCGGCGGCACTTCGCCACCGTCCGTCGACCAGGTTGGCGCCGAACGGGAGGTTGATCGCTCCGGGGATGTGGCCCGCCACCGCGTCGATCGGTTCGACCTCGCCCGCGAAACGAGCGGCTTCGCGTGAGTCGACCACGACGCCACCGGCCGCGATGTGTGCCGCCACCGCGTCGGCGTCGGCCATGGTGTCTGACGGCCACGGACGCGCAGGGCACTCCACGGTGGACGACGCGCCGGGACCCGACTCCATCGGACCGGTCCAGGCGTCGGAGCCTCCGTCGAGCAGGGCGGCGTGCTGCCCGAGGGCGCGGAGCATCCACACCAGCCTGGAGGCGAAGGCGCCGTTGCGGTCGTCGTAGACGACGACGGGATCATCGAGCCCGACACCGACACGACCCAGCGCTGCCGCGAAGTCTTCGGGAGTGGGCAGCGGATGGCGGCCGACGACGGGCGCCGGTGGGCCTGCCAGATCGTCATCGAGCGAGAGGTAGCGGGCGCCGGGGAGGTGGCTGTCCTCGTACGACCGGTACGGGTCGTGGCCGGTCATGGTGGTGCCGACGTGGACGACGATCAAGCGGTCAGCGGCATCGGGATCCTGAGACGTCTGCTGTGCGAGCCAGGCAGCGGTGACGATCGGGGGAAGTTGCATGGCCATGGTCGTGACCGTATGCGCCCGGGCGCCGCGATCGGCCTCGCCCGCCAGGCAGGCGGTGTGTGACAGGGATACGTTGGGTCTGGTCATGCCGGTCCATCTCGTTCAGATCACCGACACGCACGTCGTCACCGCCGACACCGATGAGGTTCTGTACGTCGACAACAACGCCCGGCTCGCAACGGCCGTGGCGTCGATCAATGCCGAACCCACACCGATCTCTGCGGTGATCGCGACCGGCGACCTGACGCAGTGGGGGATCGCTGCTGAGTTCGCTCAGCTCGCTGAACTCCTGGCGCCGCTCGACATGCCCGTGCTCCCCGTCCCCGGCAATCACGACGACCGCTCCGAGATGCGCCGCCGTTTCCCCGACCACCCCTGGGCCGACGCCGAGCACCTCAGCTGGGTGGTGGTGATCGACGGCGTCCGGATCGTCGGGCTCGACTCGACCGTTCCGGGGGAGGCGGGAGCGACCTTCGGCGCCGACCGGGAACGATGGCTGGTGTCGGTGCTGGGAACACAGCACGACGGGCCGACGATCCTGGCGATGCACCACCCGCCATTCGTCACCGGCATCGAATGGATGGACCGGTCAGGGTTCGATGCGCTCGAGCGATTCGAATCGGTGATCCGCGAGTCGGGGACGGTCGACCGGATCGTGTGCGGCCACATGCATCGTCCGATGAGCGCGATGGTCGGGGGTGTGGTGGCCGAGGTCGGCCCGTCGACGGCGATTCACGTGGCACTCGACCTCCAACCCGGCGGGCCGAAGCGAGTCGTTCGCGATGCGGCGGGCTATCGGATCTTCCGGGTCGACGGGACGGCGATCGTCGGTCACGTCCGTCCGGTCGGTACGGGAGAGTCGGCGTTCGTTCCCGGTTGGGCGCTCGCTGAGGAGGCCGCTGCAGCCGCGGTGGCTGAGGCTGATCGGTAGGACCGTCAGGCGGTCGACGCGGGCTCGAGCCCGCGAGTCGCGGCGACGTCGTCGTCACGCAGGAACCAGCTGCCGATTGCTGCCGGTGCAATGAGGAGACCACAGGTGAGGAAACCCCACTGGTAGGCGCCGAGCCGGTCGGCCGCGGCAGCGTCGTCACCACCGACGGACGTCAGTCGTGCCGCGATGACGGTGACTGCGATGGCCACGCCGCTCGTGTACGCGATCTGGCGGACGGTGTTGAACACGGACGTGGCACGGCCGGTGTCGGCGAGTGAGATGGTCGCGTAGACCGCCGTCTGGATCGACACGAAGACCATGCCGACCGACGCACCGCGCCCGAAGGACAGCGCTCCGAGCACACCAATCGGTGTGGTGAGCGTGGCGAGCGCGAAGGACGCGGTGAAGGCCGCGTGGACGAGCGTGCCGACGATCATCAGGCGGCGCGGACCGATCACTCGGTAGAGGCGGCGACCGAGCAGGTTCGACACGAGGAAGACCCCGACTGCCTGGGGTGCCTGTACGAGGCCGCTCGTCGTCGCCGAGAAGTCGCGCAGTGTCTGCATGTAGAGCGGCAACACGATGATCCAGCCGAAGAACCCGGCGTAGACGAACGGGGCGGCGATGTTGATCGTTCGGAAGTGCCGGTCGGAGAGCAGGCGCAACTTGAGCATGGGGTCGCGCTTGCGGAGTTCGACGACGATCAGCGAGACGCCGGCGACGACGCCGAGGGTGCCGAACCCGATCACTCGACCTGACGCCCAGCCCTGCTCGGGGCCGATCGTCAGGGTGTAGATCGATGCGCTCACGGCAACCGCAGACAGCACGAAGCCGGCGGCATCGAAGCGCCCGGCGGGCCCGGCCTGCTCGGCGTCGTCGGCGCGCAGCCAGAGCAGCGCGAGCACGATCGCGATGGCGCCCATCGGACCGTTGATGAAGAAGATCCATCGCCACGAGACCTGATCGACGAGGATTCCGCCGAGCACGGGTCCGACAGCGGGGGCGATCACGACGACACTGAGGACACCGATAGCGGCCTTGGCCCGATCGGCCATCGGGTAGGCGCGGAACAGCATGGCGCTGCCGACCGGCGTGAGCAGCCCGCCGCCGATGCCCTGGAGGACGCGCAGGATGACGAGCTGTTCGAGGGTCTGGGCGGCACCACATGCGAGCGAGATCGCGACGAACACGGCGAGTGCGATGGTGAAGACCCGCTTCGAGCCGAAGCGGTCGCCCAGCCAGCCGGCGACCGGGATCACCGCCGCCAGGCTGAGCAGGTAGCCGACGGCGACCCATTCGATCTCGGTCGACTCGACCCCGAACTCCTTGGCGAGCGTCGGCAGTGCGACGTTGACCATCGTGCCGTCCATGACGGTCATGAACACCGCGAGGATGTACACGATCATCACCCGCGTCCGATACTGCACCGAGCGCACCATAGGAGTTCGGTGCCGGATCAGACACGTCGGAGGATCGAAGCGCTGAGCGCCCCTGCTCGGTGGCTTCGGCCTACTCGGTCGCTGCTGCGACGTCGACCGTGTCGCACGTCGTGGCGATACACACCGTGTGGTTGCCAGGCGTGTCGATCGGCACCGTGGCGATGAAGATGCCGTCAGGGGTGCTCTCGAAGGTGAGGAACGCTGCGACCGCATCGTCGATGGTGACGGGGTCGGTCGACACGGCATCGCTCCCGGAGATCTCGACGACGTTCTCCTCGAGCACCGTCAGGCGGTCGAACACCACATTTCGGCGCCCAGGATTGATCGGTGGAACGGTCGTCAGTGGGACGATGACTGGCGTCGTCGGTGCGGCTGTGGGTGTGGTCACCTCGTCGGCAGTGAACACCGGGTCGGAGTCATCGCCGGCGCAGCCGACGGCGACGATGATCAGCAACGTCGGAATCGGCCATCTCCACACGCTCACATGTTAGAGATCGCCATGCTCGCCGGGGTGTCAGTTCGCGACGGCGAGTGCGTCGACGCCTCCGAGGTCGGCCGGATCGGTCGCGTCCTTCGAAACGGTCGTGTCGGTGGCGATGGTCCGCCGTTGGGCGATCTCGTCGGCGATGTCGTGCGCGGTCCTGATCGGGATCAGACCGGAGGACCGGATCTTGTCGGTGAGCGAGCGCGGCCAGACGATCCAGTGGTTCTTCACGCGGAACGGGCGAGCCGACATGGGCCATGTGGCGTCGACGAGACACGTTGCCGTCTGGACCTCGACGCCGAACTTCATCGCGTCGATGGCGTGACGAGTCTGGCGCAGGATGCCGAGTTCGTCGACGAGTTCGGAGCGGTCGTTGCCATCCAGGAAGAGGCGGACGTCGGGTTCGGAGCGTGTTCCGACGTCGCGCTTGGTGATCCGTCCATTGATGTGCATCACGTCGATCAGCCAGATTCCGGAAGGGGCCACGACGAGGTGGTCGAGCGTGTGCATCGTGCCGGTGAGGCGGACGTCGTGCAGCACGGCGCCGAGCCCGCGCAGCTCGCGTTCGAGGTGCCCACGCAGGTCGCGGTCGGCCTGGCGGCTGAGTACCGGACGGCGCAGCCAGGTCGGGTGCGGCGGGTCGTCGCCGAGCACCGGAATCGATGCGGGATCGGTGGCCGCGCTGTTCTCATGGTGGCGCAGGCGAAAAGACACGCTCCTTCATCGGCCGAAAGCCACTGATCTTGAGGAACGCTTCACCGTTGCTCGTCAGGCGTAGGCGTGCGAGGTGTACATGTCCTTGTCCCGGTCGTAGTCGAATCGTCGGGTGAGCCCCAGCGACTCGATCGTGGCGATCTGGTGATCAAGATGCTCGTTGGTCACGATGACCGGATTCTCGAGTGACCAGTCGTCTCGGAGCCAGTCGAGCACTGCCCCGAGCAAGGTGCGTTCGAACCCGACCTCCCATGTCGAGACCCGGACCCAGAAGGCGACCGTGGCGTCGATGGACGCCATGTCGGTCCCGTCGTGCGACGTGACCTCAGCAGTCCGATACATCGGGTCGTTGTTGGGGGCGAAGTAGATGCAGCCGAGCACTCGGGTCTCATCGGCGTTCATGACCGTGAAGATGTACCGCTTCCCGCTGCGGTGGTGGCCGTCCATCTGCACGAGGTCTTCGAGATTGTCGTCCACGGAGAAGTCGGCTGGCGGATACGGAGGGTCCTGCTCCCAGTGAAAGAGGAACTCGCGGCTCGACATCACGGCGTCGTGATCGAGCGCATTGTCGGACGGCACGAGTGGCCGAACGATGAACCCGTCCCCGGTGAAGCCGGCAGCGGGCTCGATGCCGTGCTCCCGGAAGCTCACTGGCCTCCGCGGAAACTGTTCCCGATGATGTCCTGCTGTTGCTCCGGGCTGAAGCGGTCGAGCTTGCCCCCGCTGTACCGATGCGGAATCAGGCCGACGATTCGGCGGAGCAGACGACGCAGCAGTGCCATGTGATGACGGTACGACGCTCTGCTCGCAGGGTCAACCGAGTATCCCGGTGGGGTGGAATCTCGTGACGGCTGACCTCTCCTGCGTTTCTTGGAAGAATTCTTCAGATTCTCTCGTCCGCACAGCACCGTCAGATCGGTCTGCAGTCGCTCGTGTGGATCGCTGATTCGCGTCGGTCGAGCGGCCACACCAGCTCGCTCGACGATGCAGATTCAGCCGCATGCGGACCGCTCCGGCGAGCCTGCTGGCACACCCGGAGATGCGTGCATCGCCCCAGCTCAGGGGCTGTACAGCACGTGTTCAACGGGGTAAAATCAAACACATGTTCGCAGCGCTGATCGACGACTTGATGGGCCAACCCATCGACGTCGTCGACGCTGCACTCGCGGCAGCGAAAGCCAAGCGCGATGAGGCCGAGTTGAAGATCGCGGCGATCACTGCCGTGGTCGATCAGGGCCAGTTGTTCCAGGACCACGGGCACCGTTCGGTCACCGGATATCTGAAGCAACAGTTGAACTGCTCCACCGCTGATGCCCGTCGGTTGAAGCTGCGTGGCCGACTGTTCAACCAGCACCCCGACATCGGTGATGCACTCGGGTCGAGCCGGATCGGCGTCGGTCAAGTCGACCTGCTGGTCGACGCGCAGAAGCACCGCGTGGCCGGTGAACGCTTCGCTGAGTTCGCTCCGATGCTGACCGAGCAGGCCGAACATCTCGAGTACGCCGACTTCAAGATCACGGTCAAGCACTTCACGACCCAGGCCGACCCCGACGGGTCCTTCGACGACCAAGACTTCCACGAGGACCACCGGACCGCGTCGGTTGCTGTGAACAACGGTGCGGTGAACGTGCACGCATCTGGCGGTGACCCGTTACGGGCAACGGAGATGAAAGCCGTGTTCGATCGGGCTGTGGAAGCAGAGTTCGACAAAGACTGTGCTGAACGACGCCGTGTTCACGGTGGCGACGCACTCGCACACCCATTGCCGCGAACCAGTGATCAACGCAAGTTCGACGCCATGTACGAGATGTTCATGTCCTGGACGACCATGCCTGCTGACGGGATCCGGCCCCAGCCGTTGGTGAACATCATCGTCGACCCGGCCACTGCGATCGAGACCCTGATCCGGCACGGCTTTCTCGACGACATCACCGTCGACAGCGACACAGCCAACGGTCATGGTGATGAAGATGGTGGGGTGGCGGCATCGTTCGATCCGACGACGCGACGGTGTGCCACATCGACCGGTACCCCGTTGCACCCCGACGTCGTGATGCGGGCCATGTTGCGTGGCCATGTCCGTCGGGTCGTGGTCGACGCCCACGACGTGATCATCAACATGGGCCGCAAGCAACGCCTGTTCACCGGCAAAGCCCGCCAAGCAGCCCGACTCCTGACGATCCGCTGCGGACACCGCGGCTGCGACGTCCCCGCAGAGTTCTGCGACATCGACCACATCGACGAACACGCCGACCACGGCGAAACCAACCAAGCCAACGCACTCCCGCTCTGTGGAGTCCACAACCGATGGAAACACACCAAACGGTTACGTGGCCGACGCGACACGACCGGCCGTATCCACCTGATCAGACCCGACGGCACCGTTATCAAACCACTCGGCTCCAACGACCCCATCTGGGCCGACACGGATGAACCGACCAGCAATGCCGACCCCGACCCCGACCCCGACACGTTCGACGCACCGGTGCACACCACGACCTGGGGTGAGTGGACCAAGAACTCGACATCGCCCTCACGGCACTCGATCCCAACCGACACCGTCGTCGAGATCATCGACCTCCGAGCCGCATAGCTCCCGAGCCGCATAGCTCCCGAGCCGCACAGTTCTCGAGCCGCACAGCTCTCGAGCCGCCTGGCCCGGGGCCGCAGCGTTGACGAGTGGCGCAGGTCCCCGAGCCGAGTGTTCGTGCTGAAACCGCCGCCTCTGGTTCTCGACAGGTCCTCGTAGGGTGAGTGCGTGGCCGCCGTCGTCGCAGGACTCCCGTATTCGCACGTCGGCGAACCGCTCGCATCCGGGTCGTGCGCGCCATGAGTACTGATCGCAAGCGGTCCGGTCGATCGAAGCAATCCAACTCCGGCGCCCGGAGTTCCGCCGGTGGTGGTCAGGCATCCGTCGACGCTCGCGCCGCAGCCGCAGCATCCATCGTCGAACAGGGCCGGCTGAAGTATCCGGACACGCTGCCGATCACCGATCGTCGCGACGAGCTCCTCGACCTGATCCGCAACAACCAGGTCGTCATCGTCGCCGGCGAAACCGGCTCGGGCAAGAGCACGCAGCTCCCCAAGATGTGCATCGAGGCGGGCCGCGGTGTGAGCGGCCTGATCGGACACACGCAACCCCGCCGAGTCGCCGCACGCACCATTGCCGAACGGGTTGCCGAGGAACTCGGCTCTCAGCTCGGCGACGACGTGGGCTACACCGTCCGCTTCACCGACAAGGTCAGCGACCGCACGATGGTCAAGGTGATGACCGACGGCATCCTGCTCGCCGAGATTCAGCGCGACCGGATGCTTCGTCGCTACGACACGCTGATCATCGACGAGGCCCACGAGCGCAGCCTGAACATCGACTTCATCCTCGGCTACCTCAAGCAGCTGCTCCCGAAGCGCCCCGATCTCCAGGTCATCGTCACCTCGGCGACCATCGACACGCAGCGCTTCGCCGAGCACTTCTCCGCGCCGCCTTCCGATGACCCGAACGGTGATCCGGTGCCAGCACCGATTGTCGAGGTCACCGGCCGAACCTTCCCCGTCGACGTCCGCTATCGCCCGTACGGACCTGACAACGAAGAGGACCCGGACGACCGGCGCGACCAGGTCCAGGCAGTCATCGATGCCGTCGAAGAACTCGTGCAACTCGGCAACGGTGACGTCCTCGTCTTCCTGTCCGGTGAACGCGAGATTCACGACATCGCCGATGCGATGCGCCGGCTCGACACTCCGGGATGGAATGCGATCGACGTCCTGCCGCTCTATGCGCGGTTGTCGAGCGCTGAGCAGCAGCGTGTGTTCAAGACGGCGAAGCGCCGTCGCATCGTGCTGTCCACCAACGTCGCCGAGACCTCCTTGACGGTCCCGGGCGTGCGGTACGTCGTCGACGCCGGCACGGCCCGCATCTCGCGGTACAGCAAGCGGCTGAAGGTGCAACGCCTGCCCATCGAGCCGGTGTCGCAGGCGTCGGCGAACCAGCGCTCGGGTCGATGTGGCCGTGTCGCACCGGGCGTCGCCATTCGTCTGTACGCCGAGGACGACTTCGTCGAGCGTTCGGAGTTCACCGACCCCGAGATCCTGCGGACCAACCTCGCGTCCGTCATCCTGCAGATGACCAACATCGGCCTCGGCGATGTCGGGAACTTCCCGTTCCTCGAACCGCCGGAGCGGTCGATGATCCGCGATGGCTACGCACTGCTCGACGAGCTCGCAGCCATCCACCCGGCGGAGAAGGACAACCCCGAACGCGAGCTCACCCGCATCGGCCGCAGCCTGGCCAAGTTGCCCGTCGACCCGAGGCTCGGGCGCATGGTGCTCGAAGCCCAGGAGTACAACTGCGTCCGCGAGGTGCTCGTCATCGCGTCGGCACTGTCGATCCAGGATCCGCGTGAGCGTCCGCAGGAGAAGATCGAGCAGGCCAACGAGTTCCACAATCGGTTCAAGGTGCCCGGGTCGGACCTGCTGTCGCTCGTCGCGCTCTGGGATCACCTCCGGCTCAAGCAGCGCGAGTTGTCCGGCAATCAGTTTCGCCGGATGTGTCGGAACGAGTTCCTCAACTACCTGCGCGTGCGGGAGTGGATGGATCTCTACAGCCAACTGCGCCGCGTGGCGGGTGAGCTGAAGATCCGTCCGCATCAGCCCGGTGCGAACGAAGCGGAGAAGACACATCCCGATCACGTGCACCGCTCACTGCTCGCCGGCCTCCTGTCGCAGGTCGGGATGCGGGACCGCGAGACCCGCGAGTACAAGGGTGCTCGCGATGCCCGCTTCGTGATCGCCCGGGGCTCGGTCATCGGGCGCAAGCAGCCGGACTGGGTGATGGCGGCGGAACTCGTCGAGACCAACCGGCTGTACGCCCGCCGGGTCGCAGAGATCCAACCCGAATGGATCGAGCAAGCCGGCGCCCACCTGGTGAAGAAGTCGTACAACGACCCGCGCTGGGATGCCAAGGCCGGGCGCGCCGTCGTCACCGAGCAGGTCACGCTGTTCGGTCTGCCCGTCGTGTCCGATCGGCTCGTCGGCCTCGACAAGATCGACATCGACGGTGCCCGTGCCTGGTTCATCACCAAGGCGCTGGTGGAGGGGGAGTGGCAGAGCCGCCATAAGTTCGTCGCCCGCAACCGCGAGTTCCTCGACGAAATCAAGAACATGTCGGAGCGGGTGCGGCGGACCGAGCTGGTCGATGACTCGATGCTGTTCGCCTTCTACGACGAACGCCTCGATGACGACGTCACCGACACCCGACGGTTCGACGCCTGGTGGAAGGAGGAACGTCAACGCAACGGTCGGCTCCTCGATCTGACCGTCGAAATGCTCGCCGACCGCGAGTACGGCGTCGGGATACGCATCGAGGACTTCCCCGACGTCTGGCGTCAGGGCGACATCGAGCTACCGCTGACCTACCGATATGCACCCGGTGAGCCGCTGGACGGCGTGACCGTGCACATTCCGCTCAGCGCACTCAACCAAATCGAGCCGACCGGCTTCGACTGGCAGATCGCCGGCCACCGCGGCGACGTGATCGCGATGCTCGTCCGGTCGGTGCCGAAGCACATCCGACGCGAGCTGACGCCCATGGCCGAGACGATCGAGGCGACCATCAACCGGGTCGCCGACTTCGAGCCCGGCTCGATGCCGCTGACGCATGCGGTCGCCGTCGGCCTGACGCGGGCGTCGGGGATCCGGATCGATCCATCGGCATTCAACACGGCGGTGCTCGACGACTACCTCCGGATGAACTTCGTCATCACCGACGAAGACGGCCAGGTACGCGACGTCGGAACCGACCTCGCCGTCATCAAGGGTCGTCGGGTCGGCGAGGCACGCGCATCGATCGCAGCAGCATCGCCCATCGAGGAACGGCGCGGCATCAGGTCCTGGGATCTCGGCGACCTGGCGCAGACGGTGCAGTCCAGTGACCGGGCCCTCGACGTGGTCGGCTACCCGACCTTGCTCGATGTCGGCGACAGTGTCGCGCTGCGTGTCGTGACCAGTCCCGATGTGCAGCGGCGGGCGATGCGTGGTGGGGTGCGTCGCCTGCTTCTGCTGACAGCGGCGCCGGGACGCAACGTCGTCGAACGGTTGCTGACCAATGCCGGCAAGCTCGCCCTCGGTGCCGCCGACGTGTCCGTCGCGGCGCTCGCCGACGACTGCATCGCGGCTGCTGTCGACCACGTGCTGGAGGACCATCTTTCGACGGGCGGCGCACTGCCGTGGACGGAAGCGGACTTCGAGTCGCTCCGGCAGATCGTCAAAAGGCGCTCACCCGCGCTCGCTCGTGACGCACTCGTGCAGGCAACCGCAGCGGTGGCCGCGACCGGCAAGGTCTACGCCCGGCTCGCCCTCCTGCGGGCCGACGCGCTGCAGCCGTCGGTCGAGGATGCGAACCTGCACCTCGGACGATTGCTCCGTCCCGGCTTCGTGTTCCACACCGGCCTGAAACAGCTTCCAGAGATCGAGCGCTACGTGCGCGCCGTCGGGCATCGGCTCGACGGCCTCGCTGGTGGCGTCGAGCGCGACCGTCGGCGGATGGCCGAAGTGCTGCCGCTCGAAGCGCGCTACGCAGCACTGCTCGACCGTCTGCCGGCGAGCGAAGTGACCGCCGAGGTCGCAGCTGTCGCCTGGCAGCTCGAAGAACTCCGCGTCAGCGTCTTCGCCCAGCCGATCGGTGCTCGCGGTCAGCCCAGCCCCACCAAGCTCTCCCGCACCCTCGACACCCTCCGCGCCTGAAGTCCCGTCGGGGCCAGGCACGAACGTGACCAGAAGTCGCGTTTGTGCCTGGCCCCGACGCGACCAGAAGTCCCGTCTGTGCCTGGCCCCGACGGGACGTGCGACACTCGGGGATGGATGATCGCGAGCTCGATGGACTGACTGGTGAGACGGTCGAACTGCTGCAGACACTGATACGCAACCGTTGCGTCAACGAGGGCACGCCGGAGTCCGGCGAAGAAGTTCGCAATGCGGACGTGCTCCAGAACGTGATCGAGGGACCCGGTGTCGAGGTCGAGCGGTTCGAGCCGACCCCGGGACGGGTTTCGATCGTCGGCCGGATTAAGGGATCCGACGTCGACGCCAAGAGCCTCTGCCTCATGGGCCACACCGACGTGGTGCCCGTCAACGCCGACGGATGGGATCGCGACCCGTTCGGCGGCGAACTCGTCGCCGCGCCCGACGGAACGCGTGAGGTGTGGGGGCGTGGTGCGGTCGACATGCTCAACCTCACCTCGTCGATGGCGGTCGCGTTCCGTCAACTCGCACGGGATGCAGCTGATGGCCGGTTCAGGCCCAAGGGCGACCTCGTCTTCTTCGGCGTGGCCGACGAAGAGGCAGGCAGCGCACATGGCGCCCGGTGGATGGCGGACAACCACCGTGCTGCGATGTACGCCGACTATGTGCTGACCGAAAATGGCGGCCTGCACTCGGGCCCCGCCGACGCGCCGTACGTAGGTGTCAGCGTGGCCGAAAAAGGGGTGGCGTGGCGCCGGCTGACGGTGCGTGGCACACCCGGCCACGGGTCGATGCCGTTCCGGGGCGACAACGCGCTCGTCAAGGCCGCAGGCGTGATCCAGCGGCTTGCGGACTATCGCCCCACGCCGAAGTTCACCGAGCTCTGGCCCACCCGTGTCGACACCCTCGGACTGTCAGCGGAGATGGCTGCGGTGCTCCTCGACGAGACCAAGATCGACGCTGCCCTCGATGCGTTGCCGAGCCGTCCCGCTGCCGCGCACCTCCATGCCTGCACGCACACGACGTTCTCGCCGAACCTCGTCGACGGTGGTCTGATGAAGACGAACACGGTGCCGGACCGTGTCGTCGTCGACGTCGATGTTCGCACGTTGCCGGGCGAGACTGCCGAGGACGTGGAAGCGCATCTCCGGCTGGCGCTCGGCGACCTGGCGGACCATGTCGAGGTCGATGTGTTGATGAGCGATCCCGCGTCGATCAGTCGGACCGACACGCCGCTGTGGGATGCGTTGCACCGCGCCGTCAACGATCCGTTCCCGACTGCTCGGCTGACACCGCAGCTCGTCGTCGGCTTCACGGACTCACGGATCTATCGCGAGCTCGGGGCGGTGTCGTACGGCGCCGGCCTCTTCAGTCCGTCGCTCGAGGCAGGCGAGTTCGGATCGCGCTTCCACGGGAACAACGAGCGCATCGACGTCGAATCGCTCGCGCTGACCACGCGCCTGTGGGATCACGTCGCCCGCGACATGCTCGGCTGAACAGCGGGCCCGTCGTCAGGTGAATCAAGATCATTGCGAATGAAGTATGTTCGCCGGACGGGTATGATTCGCTCGTGCACCCTTCATCGCGCATCATCGGCTCGCTGTTCGCCGCACTCTGTCTGATGACTGTGGTCGCCGCATGCGGCAGCGACGACGCAGTCACGACCGGAACCGACATGGCGGGAGGGACGATCGTCCCGCTCGAAGCAGCGGATTCGACGGTCGACACCGACCCAGGCACCAGCACCGTGACGGTCTTCGACGAACCCGCAGGAACGACGGCAGCCACCACCGTCGCGACGACATCGGCTGCGAGCACGGCACCCGCTGTGCCGACGCCCGCCGCGACCCAGCCGGTTGCCGCCGCAGCCCGCTGCCTGATCGGCGACTGGCGCATCGCAGACGGCGACGTAGCGGCATACATGGGCCGCAGCGCCAGCTCGGTCTTCGACGACGTGGTCGCGAGCGGACAGCTCACACTCTCGTTCACGGCATCGAACTACACGTGGACGCAGAGCGCCCGCATCGCCTTCACCGTGGACTACGACACGGGGCCGACGCCAGCGACCTTCAGTCAGGATCGCGTCATCACCGGGTCGTGGACGGCGACGTCGTCGACGATCAGTGCCACGAACCTGTCCAACAACGGCGACTACGTCATCACCGAGAACGGCGTCGAGCCCGGCGACACGGGCGACCTCTTCCTCGGCATTCTTCCGTACGACCCGGTCGACGGCATGACGTACTCATGCGACGGCCCGACGCTCGATCTGCGGCTGAGCGACTTCAGCGCCGACACGATGACGGTGACGCTGCAGCCGCGCTGACCTTCGCCGAACCCACCAGCGCAAGTTCGATCACTTCAGCGCTCAGGCGAACGGGTCGATCATCCCGGGAACGAGGTCGGCCTCGAAACCGTTCAGCATGAACGAGACGAGGCTGTAGTAGCCGATCGTGATCACGAGTTCGGTGACGCCTTGCGCCCCGAACCGTTCGACGGCGTCGGAATACGTCGCATCGGTGAGTCGGTGTTCGGCAAGGAGTTCCATGGCAACGGCGTGCGCAGCAGCGGTGTCGCCGGCGAAGCCGGGATCATCGCCGTTGGCCAGGGCATCGAGTTGTCGTGCGTCGACGCCGGCTTCGAGTGCCATCGCGCGGTGTGCAACGAACTCGAACGAGGACCGGTAGTAGGCGCCGACCGAACAGATCGCCACTTCGGTCACCGATGCGGGCAACGACGCCGTGAACCGGATCGCCTTGCCCAGGGCGGCCATCGCCGCCCCCATCTCGGGTGCGTGCATCATCATCCCGAACGGGCCGACGAGCCCGTGCTGCTGGACCTCTGGGCGTGTGGACAGCGCGTCGAACAGCGTCTGCTGTTCGGGCGTCAAGTTGTCGGTGTCGATGTCGGGAAGGCGCATCGCCAGATGTTGCCACGGAACGAACGACGTCCGCTTCGTCCGTGAGATCGTGAGTTGTCGTCAGTCAGTCTGACATCTCACTGGTCGAGGTTTGGACTCATCGGGACCCGTGCACGCCGTCCTCATGACAAACACATTGACCCGCAAATTCCTTGCCGCTTCTGCTGTCGGTGTCCTGTCGCTGGGCGTTGCAGCGTGCAGTGACGATGACGGCAACGATGACGACATCGACAACCCGGTCGACGGGGTGGATGATCAGATCGACGATGTGAGCGAAGACATCGATCAGGAGATCGACAGCGAAACCGACGACTGACACATCGGCGCATTCTCCGGCGAGGGCCCATGTCGTTTCAGCGGCATGGGCCCTCGCCGGTTCTCGATCAAGCGGCGCGGTAGCGACCGGGTTCGACCTCGACAGCTTCGCCGCGAGCCAGCATGCGCTCGACGTGCATCATGGCGCTGCGGACCTCGACCGAGTCGGCGAATGCGTGTTCGACATGCGGACGGTAGATGAACCGATTCGCACGCATCTCGTCGATCGTGTGAGGTTCGGCGAGGAAGTCGAGCATCGCGGTGTGGCGGCGGGCGATGACGGCGGTGAATGCATCGATCATCTCGACAAAGGTGTCCCGCCCTTCGATGATGCCCTTGTGGTGGAACGTGACGTAGAAGTCGGCCTCCTCGTCCCTGACTCGGGCGAGGCTGGCCTCGAAGTCCTCCAAGTCGCTCCACACGTCGCCGTAGTACGGGCCGAAGCCGGTGAGGTCGATGTCGGAGAGGAAGAACACACCGTCCATTCGGAAGCCACTGTGCCCACGCGTGTGGCCCGGTAGGTGCACCGCCTCGACATTCACGCCGCCGCCCAGATCGAAGACGTGGCCGTCTGTGAATCCCTGAGCGTCCGGGCGAGGTGTGTAGTGGAACTCGTCGAGAACTGTCTGCTCGAACTTCTCACGCGATTCGCCGACCAGGCCGTACACCTGCATCAGGCCGTCGATGCTCTGCGCCCCGATCAGGTCAGCATCATGAATGTGGAGCTTCGCATCGGCGAACAAGCCGTTGCCCGCCATGTGGTCTTCGTGGCTGTGGGAATTGATGACGGCGTCGACGTTCACCGGCGCACCGCCACGCTCGACGACGGTCACCGACGGATCGATGAGCACCGACTCGCCCGCACCGCGCACGAGCAGCGTGTTGCCCGACGGGTATGCGCCGTTCGCCTCGCCGACCAGCACGCTGATGCTGTCGGTCAACCGTCGTTCACCTGCGCCCCAATCGATGATCACGTCGTCGAACCTAGCCAGAGTCGACCGCAGCGGTACGGGCGGGCGATACGGGTGAGCAGCACGGGTGGCCCCGGATCTGCTCTGGCTCTACCCTGCTCTCTCCAGCGACCGCCGCGAAAGGAATCAATGACAGGACTCGAGGAACGCCCGGCAACAGTGGGTGGTGGTGGTGCAGCTCGCGGTATCGGAGACCGACAATTGCGCGAAGCGTTGGTCGCCGGCGGCGACGAGCGCACCGAGATCGACCCGTCGAGCGGACGGAACCGCTATTTCATCGATCCGGTCGACAGTCGGAAGATCTTCAACCGGGGGAGCTGCACCGCCGGCATGCTCAACGGACGGTCACGAGTGGTGGCCCGTGAGTTCCTCGCCCGGTATGAGACGCTCAACCATGCGTCACTCGTCGAAGAGCAGTCGTTTCGACTCAAGAGTCTCCTGGGCTCGATGCACAACGATCCGTTCGACGTGTTCTTCGGCCCGTCGGGCACCGACTTGGCGTATCTGCCGACGATGTTCCAGCGGATGCTCCACCCCGACCGACCGATTCTCCAGCTGGTGTCGTGCCCCGAGGAGTTGGGCAGCGGGTCGATGGACGTGGCGGCGGCACGGTTGTTCGGCCACCGCAATCAGTTCGGCCAGACGGTCGAGCAGGGAGCACCGATCGACCCGACGGCGCCCGAACCGACCGTCGTCGAACTCGATGCTCGCGACAGCGCCGGCAACGTGCTCGATCGGCGCAACGAGATCCTGCGGTTGATCGACGATCACCCGGACGCAGCGATCGTCGGCAGCCTCGTCTTCGGGTCGAAGTCAGGGATCAAAGACGATCTCGACGTGATCGACCGCGTCGGCGACAACATCTTGTGGGTGGTCGATCTCTGCCAACTCCGCGTCGACCCTGCGCTGATCCACGACCTCCTCGACCGTGGAGCGATGGTCATGATCACGGGCAGCAAGTTCTTTCAGACGCCTCCGTTCTGTGGCGCGCTCCTCGTGCCCCGTCAACTCACCGAACGACTTCGTGCCATCGAGTTGCCGGACGACGGTTCGCCTGTCGCTCCCTTTGGTCAGATCTTCGGGGCGCACGATGTCCCCTGGGCACTCGACAACGTTCGGCGACACCTCCCGCACGACGAGAATCGAGGGCTGCGGCTGCGTTGGGAGATCGCGCTCGACGAGATGGAGAGCTACGCGAACTGGCCCTTCGACGTGACCAACGCTCTGATCGACGAATGGAATGCACATCTGTCGAAGGTCGTCGACGCTCACCCGAACTTTCGGATCATGCCCGACCAGCACAAGACCAACGACTCGATCGTGTCGACGCAGGTGTTGGCCGGTGGGCGGGAGTTGTCCCACGACGAGCTGCGCAGTCTGTACCAGGAGGTGGTGACCTCCGAGCACACCGGCCTGAGCAGCGGAGCGCGCCGGGTCTTTCTCGGCCAACCGGTGCGCTACGGCCAGCGATCCTTCCTGCGGTTTGCGATCGGGGCACCGAGCGTGCGGTGGATGTTGGAGCGCGGCACACTGTTCATGGACGACGACGAGCGCCTCGTCGAGATCATCGCCGAACACGCCGAGCGGCTTGCGTGATGCTGTCGAGCGAGACTGCAGCTGTAGACGCGTCGGCCGAACGAGCCCGTCGGGCGGCTCGTTCGCTGCTTGCTGCACGGAACACACTCAAAGGCGACGAAGCGGTCGGCGACGACGACACTGCGCTCATCGGGATCGATCTGGAGGTGCTCGATGCCCGGCTCACGGCGTTGCGCTCCGCATTTCCCGAATCCGTCCGGCATGCGGTCGCCATCAAGACGATGCCGCACCCGCAGATGTTGCGCCATCTGGTCGACAGTGGCTTCGGTCTCGAAGCTGCTTCGATCGAGGAGGTCCATCTCGCGCTTGCTGCGGGAGCGGCGACGAGTGATGTGATCTTCGACTCCCCGGTCAAGACCCGCCCGGAGATCGAGTGGTGTGCAGCGAATCTGCAGGGAGCCCTGCTCAACGCGAACTCCATCGACGAGCTGCAACGCTTCCCGGCGTCCCCCGCGTTCCAGGTCGGGTTGCGCATCAATCCGGAGATCGACACGGGGGCTCCGTCGCGTTTCGACGTCAGCGGCGCTCGGAGCAAGTTCGGTGTCGCGTTGAGCACCGATCGGTCGGTCTTGATCGAAGCATGCGTCGGGGCCGGCGTCACCGCGTTGCACATGCACATCGGAAGCCAGGTGCCGAACTGTGAAGCCCACGTGACTGCGGTCGGCCGGCTGGTCGAGTTGGCGGCCGAGATCGATGCCGTGCGACGCGGCCGCGATGACGAGCGCCGCATCAGGAGCATCGACATCGGGGGAGGCATTCGTGCCGAGGCCGACGGTTCGGTCGTGATGACCCAGTACGGGCAGCGGCTTCAGGACGACCGTTCAGAACTGTTCGAGTACGACGTGAGAACCGAGTTCGGGCAGTGGGTGCACGCCGACGCGGGATGGGCGGCGAGCAGAGTCGAGTCCGTCGAGGAACGAGCTGTGCCGATGGCGTTCCTGCACCTCGGGGCGGACTTCTTCATGCGCGACGT
>RCMY010000128.1_pt1 | contig 77047 bp, 62 predicted proteins | sample 2041341 | NCBI WGS metagenome assembly RCMY01 (sample SAMN09708234, study PRJNA481090) | Marine sediment metagenome, whole genome shotgun sequencing project. | reverse complement strand
CTGGTCGTCGCTAGCCCGGTAACTAACGATTCTAGGCGGTGGCCACGCCCCTTACCTGGGGTGCTGACACCAAGGTTTGGCACGCGACCAATGGACGCTGAAATATCGTCGTTTCGTGCCAGACTGGGGGGCACGGTCCTGGTCGCTCACGCATCGCCCGGACTCCGTCGCACAGGGAGCACCCATGGCGTTTCTCGGCGTTGACATCGGCGGCACCACCACGCGCGCCGCCCTCATAGACGACCTCGGCCATCTCCTCGGCGACGCCCAGGAGCTGACGCACGTGGACGGCGGCGTCGAGGGCGTGCTCGACAGCGTGTGGATCGCGACGCAAGCGGCCTGCGACCGCGTCGGAATCCACGTGAGCGCAATCGACTCCATCTGCATCGGAATCCCCGGTGCCGTGGACCCGGACAGGAACATGGTCCTTCTCGCCCCCGTCCTGGGCTGGTACGAGGAGACCGACGTCGTCTCGGTGGCGCGCGAGCGGCTCGACATCCCCCTGCAGCTCGCGAGTGACGCCCTCTGCGCCGCGACCGGCGAGGCGGAGTTCGGCGCCGGCAACCACTACGACGACTTCCTCCTGCTCAAGCTGGGCACCACGGTGAGCCTCGCCGTGGTGAGGGACGGCCATCCCCTCGGGAGCGACACCGAGCTCGGCAGGCATGTCTCGAACGCGTCCGTCGACGACGTGGAGTTCCACGAGTTCGGATCCGCGGGCTCGCTCGTGCGCCTCGCGAGAGAGGCTGCCGAGACGGACGAGGACTCGCGACTCTATCGCCTCGGAGGGCATGACCTCTCCAGGCTTGACGACTCGCTCGTCTTCGAGGCGGCACGCAGGGATGACGCGGCGGCTCTGGCCGCCGTCGAGCGCTACGCCGATCACATCGCCAGAGGGGCGAAGCCGCTCGTCGTGTCCCTGTCACCCGAGGCGGTCGTCATCGCGGGCAGCGTCGCCCGCGCCGGCGAGCTCCTGAGGGAGCCCGTGGCGCGTCACCTCGGCGCGGTCCTCGCGGACAGCGACACCCCCTGCCCCGACGTCGTGACCTCGAGCATCGCCCCCGCCATCGGAGCCTACGGCGCGGCGGTGATCGCCATGCGCCTCTCGGGGGTCGACCCCCTCGTCGAGGGCCAGATCACGTAGCGAGCCGTCTGGCGCTAGCGCCAGACGTAGGCGCGGACCTCGTACGGGCGCAGACGGAGCTCGCCATGCTCGCCAGCGGCATCATCGTAGTTGGCCACGAGCACCTCTCCGTCCGAGACGACGCCCGTCGCGAGCGCCGCGACGTCGTCTCCCGAGAAGTTGCAGGCCACGACCACCCTCGTGCTGCCGAGCGTGCGCTCGTACGCGATAACCGCGTCGGAGAGGACCGGCAGGAACCGGACGTCACCTTCCTGGATCACGGGCTCCGTCTTCCTGAGACGAATGATCCCCTGGTAGAAAGACCAAACCGACGATGGGTCGTCAACCTCCGCCTCGGCGTTCACCATGACGTGGTTCGAGGGGACGCCGATCCACGGCGCGCCGGTCGTGAACCCGGCCATAGGAGTCGCGTCCCACTGGACGGGCGTCCGCGAGTCGTCGCGGGACCGCTCGGACACGATGCGGAAGGCCTCCTCGGCGCTCTTCCCCTCCTCTTGGAGAATCTCGTAGTAGTTCTTTGACTCGACGTCGCGGTACTCGTCGATGCTCGAAAAGTCGGGGTTGGTCATGCCCAGCTCCTCGCCCTGGTAGATGTAGGGCGTACCGCGCATGAGATGGATGCAGGTGCCGAGAAGCTCGCTCGTCCGCCTCCAGCTGTCCGGGGTGGAGACGTCGCCGAAGCGCGAGTTCGGGCGCGGCTGGTCGTGGTTCGACCAGAAGAGCGCGTTCCATCCGCCCTGCTCGGTCATCTGCTCCTGCCAGTCGCGGAAGATGGCGCACAGCTCGGGGATGTCAGGGTCCTTGAGCGCCCACTTGTCCCCGTTGAGGTAGTCCACCTTGAGATGGTGGAACGAGAAGGCCATCGACAGCTCGTGGGAGTCGGGGTTGGTGTAGCGGACGCAGTTGTCGATGGAGGTGGAGCTCATCTCGCCGACGGTGACCATGTCATCGATGCCGGACTCGCGGACCAGCTCCTGGAGGTACTCGTGAACGTGCGGACCGTCGGTGTAGAACCTTCGCCCGTCTCCCTCGTGGTCGTCCTCCCAGACGGCGGGCTTGGAGATGAGGTTCACGACGTCGAAGCGGAAGCCCGAGACCCCCTTGGCCTTCCAGAAGCGCACGACGTCGACGAGCTCGGCGCGCACCTCGGGGTTGTCCCAGTCGAGGTCTGCCTGGCTCTTGTCAAAGAGGTGCAGGTACCACTTGTTGAGCGAGGGGACGTACTCCCAGGCGCTGCCACCGAACTTGCTGACCCAGTTGGTCGGGGGCTCGCCGGGGTTCTCGGCGGTCGCGTCTGGCGCGGCGTCGACGAACTTGTAGTACGCGAGGTAGCGCGGGTCCCCCGCGAGGGCGCGCCGGAACCACTCGTGGCTCGTCGAGGTATGGTTGAACACCATGTCGAGCATGAGGCCGATTCCATGCGCCTCGGCCTCGCGGGAGAGCTCGTCGAAGTCGTCCATCGTGCCGAACATCGGCTCGACCGCGCGATAGTCGGCCACGTCATAGCCGTTGTCGTTCTGCGGCGAGACGAAGAAGGGCGTGATCCAGAGGTAGTCCACGCCGAGATGCTCGAGGTAGTCGAGGCGGTGCGTGATGCCGCGCAGGTCGCCGATGCCGTCGCCGTCGGAGTCCTGGAAGCTGCGGACGTAGATCTGGTAGACGACCTTGTTTCCGAGCGTGCGTGCGCGATTGGCCATGATGGCGCCCCTCCCGGGTGGATGGGGCCGGGTCCATGGGGACCCGGCCCGAGAGATTGACTAGAACTTGACGACCGGGGTCTTCCCGGCCCTGACGCTGCCGGACTCGGTGAGCGTGAGCTCGCCGGCCTCGCCCGGCTCGGTGACGATCTCCATCACCGTGTCCTTCTTGCCCGCAGCCGCTATCTTGGCGCGGTCGAAGGAGACGAGCGGGTCGCCGGCGTGCACGAGCTGACCCTGGCGCACATGGACCTCGAAGCCGTCACCGTTCATCTCGACGGTGTCGATGCCCACGTGGATGAGGACCTCCATGCCGTTGCCGAGCTTGAGTCCCACGGCATGGCCGGTCTCCGCCATCATGACGGTGACGAGCGCGTCGGCGGGTGCCACGACCTCGCCCTCGGTGGGCCTGATGCCGACGCCCTTGCCCATGGCGCCGGAGGCGAAGACCTGGTCCTCGACCTCGGAGAGGGGCACGGCGGTGCCGGTGACGACCGCGCGGAGGGTGCCGTCGACGGAGAGGGACGAGAGGTCCTGCGCCGCGGGGATGGCCGCGATCTCGTTGCCCTCGAGGCTGACGTTCTCGACGCCGACGCCCTTGTCGATGCCCTTGCGCTTGCCGATCACGAAGGTAAGGGTGAACGGGACCACGACGGCGATGAGCATGCAGATCGCGAAGCTCGCGATATAGGCAGGCTGGATGGAGAGGATGCCGGGAAGGCCGCCGACGCCGATGGCGTTGGCCGTGGTGCCCGTCGCGGTGCAGACGATGGCGGCGAGCGAGGAGCCGATCATGGCGCAGATGAACGGGAAGGTGTACTTGAGGTTGACGCCGAACATGGCAGGCTCGGTGACTCCGAGGTAGCAGGAGATGAAGGAGGGGATATTTACCTGCTGGGCCTTGTCGTCCTTCTTCTGGAGCACGGACATGGCGACGACCGCGGAGCCCTGGGCGATGTTGGAGAGGGCGATCATGGGCCAGAGCATGGTTCCGCCGTAGTCGGCAATAAGCTGCAGGTCGACGGCATTGGTCATGTGGTGGAGACCGGTGATGACGAGCGGGGCGTAGACCGCGCCGAAGATGGCGCCGAAGAGGACGCGGAAGGGACCGGTGATGCCGAGGTTGACGATGTTGCCGATCGCCGCGCCGATGGCCCAGCCGATGGGGCCGACGATGAAGTGCGCGGTCATGACGCCGAGAAGGAGCGAGCAGAACGGGACCACGATCATCTGAACGACGGTGGGCGTGATCTTCTTGAAGAAGCGCTCATAGTAGTTGAAGCAGATGGCCGCGAGGATGGCGGGCAGGACCTGGGCCTGGTATCCGATCATGTGGACCTGGGCAAAGCCGAAGTCCCAGGTGTGAGTCGCCCAGTCTGCAGCGGTCGCGGAAGGCACGGCGTAGGCGTTCATGAGCTGACTCGAGACGAGCGTGAGACCGAGCACGATGCCGAGCATCGGGGTTCCGCCCATCTTCTTGGTGATGGACCAGCAGATGCCCACGGGGATGCCGAGGTGGAACACGGCCTCGCCGATGAGCCAGAGGAAGCTGTAGACGCCTGTCCAGAACTGCGAGAGGGATGCGAGCGTCTGCGTGCCGTCGGGCCCGAAGTACGGCATGTCGCCGAGGACGTTGCGGAAGCCGAGGATGAGGCCGCCGGTGATGATGGCGGGGATGAGCGGTGCGAAGACCTCGGCGATGGCACCCATGGCCTTCTGGAGCGGGTTCTGGTTGCCGACGGCGGCCGCCTTGACGTCAGCCTTCGAAGCCTCCGAGACGCCCGAGATGGCGACGAAGTCGTCGTAGAAGTCGGCCACGTCGTTGCCGATGATGATCTGGAACTGGCCGGCCTGGGTGAAACTCCCCTTGACGACGGGCAGGGCCTCAATCGCGGGAACGTCCGCCTTGCTGGGATCCGCGAGGGCGAACCTCATGCGAGTCATGCAGTGCGTGACCGCCACGATGTTCTCCCTGCCACCAACGAGCTTGAGCATCTCCCTGGCATCGTGCTCGTACTTGCCCATTCGATCTCCCCTCTCTCTTCCCTCTACCATTCTTATCCGAAAACTTATTTGCATAAGTTCGTCGAGAACACTTTGTCATACTCATTTGAATAAGTCTAGTATCAGCAAGGAATCGTCGTAAACGGTAGGTTTTATGTTGTGAACGGTATTCGAATCCCTGATGCTCGCGTCGCCGCGGGATTGGGTAGGTTATTCAGGTAAGTTTTCGCCGCCTACGAGCGCGGCGCCCAATTCCCTCGAGGGGAGACTGCCATGGTCAGGGCAATCTACGATGGCATCTACAAGGACCTTCTCGACCGCATCGTCGACGGCGAGTACGCCTACCAGAGCTTCATTCCCTCCGAGGCGGTGCTCGTCAAACACTACGACTGCTCCCACAACACGCTCCGCCGCGCGCTCGCGCTGCTCACCCAGGGCGGCTACGTCCAGCCGGTCCACGGGAAGGGCGTTAGGGTAATCTACCAGCAGCACGACCGCACGCCCTTCGACATGGGCGGAATCGAGACCTTCAAGGAGACGGCCGCCCGCAACGACCTGCACTCCGTCACCAAGGTACAGGTGTTCGAGAACTTCGTCGCCGACGAGACGTTCGCGCGGACGAGCGGCTTTACCGCAGGCGACGAGCTCGTGCACATCGACCGCGTCCGCGTCCTCGACGGGAGCGCGCTCATCCTCGACCGCAACTGGTTTCTCGCCAGCCTCGTCCCCGGACTCACGCGTGGGATCGCCGAGAACTCGATCTTCGAGTACATCGAGGGCACCCTCGGCATGGCCATCGCAACGAGCAAGCGAACCATCACGGCAGAGCGGGTGACGTCGGTCGACGAGCTCTTCCTCGACCTGGACGACTACGACTTTCTCGCCGTGGTCACGAACCGCACCTTCAACGGCGACGGCCTGATGTTCGAGTACACGCAGTCGCGCCACCGGCCGGACTGCTTCTCGTTCAGCACGGTGGCCCTGCGAAACGTCTAGGCGGCCTACTCCCCTATCTGCATCCCCAGGAAGCGCTCGGCGTTGTGCCAGCACATCTTCTCGTAGTCCTTCTCGGAGAAGCCCAGCGCGCGGAAGCGCTCGAGCTCCTCTCCGGGGTTCCACATGGGGAAGTCCGAGCCAAAGAGGATGCGATCGATGCCGTATGCCTCGACCAGCTCGCGCGTGCGGCGAGGGCCGAGGAAGCGCATCGAGCTCGACATGTCGAGAAAGCAGCTCTCGTCCTCGAGGAACTCGAGGGCGTAGTCGAAGACCGACCAGCCGCCGAAGTGCGCGGCATCCACGACGAGGTTCGGGAACTCGTGGAGGACGCGCTTGAGGCGCCGCGGGTGCGAGTAGTCGTAGCGGTAGTCGCCGCAGTGGATGGTCACGGGGAGCCCGCGTCTCTCGGCGATCTCGTAGACGCGCATGAGACGGGGGTCGTCCATGTTGACGGCCTGGGTGTCGGGATGGAGCTTGATGCCGTGCAGGCCGAGGCCCACGGCGCGGTCAATCTCGGCCTCGGGGTCCTCATAGTCTTGGTGCAGGGTCATGAAGCCGATGAAGTGGGAGTGCTCCGCGCAGGTCTTGGCGATGAAGTCGTTGATGGACTCCACGTTGGACGCGCGCACGGCCACCGAGTGGACCACGCAGTCGGTGATGGGCGTGTCGCGGACGATGCCCAGGAGCCGGTCGACCGACCCCTCGGAGACGTCCATCTCGATGTTGTAGAAGCGACTGATGCTCGATGTCGCTCGCTCGGCGATCTTGTCGGGATAGATATGTACGTGGACGTCGATGACGGCCATCAAAGCTCCTCGCCCAGACTACATGCCTGGCCACATGTGGCGCATGGAGGTGCTCACCGTGGAGGCACAGAGCCTCCTGGTCGTCGCGCAGGGAATCCTGTGCGAAAGCCACATCGTCGCCCTAAGAAGACCCCACCGCAGCTCAGCTAGCATCTCGGTCTCCCACCCTGTTCGCCTCGGGCGCCTTGATCTCGAAGGGGAAGGTGCCCTCGCGGTTGAAAGCCGCGATGAACATGCGAATAGCATTGGAGGGTGTTGTTCCGATTTGCTCAGTGGCCTCGAAGAATCGATCCTTCTCCTGCGGGGACACTTTGGCGACGATCGGTGTCATCTTGTCGGCCACCGTCGCCCCCGTAGTCCGTTTTTTGTCGCGTTTAGGTATTACTTCGTATGCCTATGTTATACCCTCGCCAAAATCCTAGCAAAGGGAGGATGACGAGAGGCGACGAATTCTCCCTTTTTCCAAACGGCCGAAAGACCAGGACGAGCGGTTGGGATGAAACGGCAGATGGAAGCGCCCATCCTTTCAGCCAAGGTGCCAACGCCCTTTGGCAGCCAAAGGGCCACCCTCCGACGAGCCGGTGCCAATAAGCCAGAAGGATCCTTTGGCGTTATTGCGGACGGCTCAACTGGGCAAACGCCGCCGAGACAAAAGCCCGTTATTGGCACCCGCAGGTGGACGGCTCGCGGCCGGTACCAATAGCCGAGAAGGATCCTTCTGGCTTATTGGCACCGGCCCAAACGGCGTCCTTCTCGCCACGTCATCTCCCGAGACATGCGTCAGGGGCGGACGCCACAAAGGACGTCCGCCCCTGGAAGGGTGCCGCACCGTCAGGAGGGGATGAGGGGAAGGGGGACTCCGTCAGGTGGAACGGCTTACGAAATCGCGGAGCTACAGCGCGATCGCCAGAAGGACCACGCACGAGACGATCGCCCAGACGAGGGTCTGGATTCCGCCCACGCGCTCGACGAGCCGCGACTTGGGCTGGCCCTTCCTGCTCCGAGACGCCTGCAGGTTGACGAGCGCGTACGCGACGGTCCCGGCAGCCGCACCGGCGGCGATGTTGGTGAGAAGGACCGTGGCGGCGACGGTGACGACGAAGGGGGCCGCCTCAGCCACATCGCTCACGTCGATGGTGCAGGCACGCGCGGCCATGGAGAGGCCCACGCACATCATGACCGCGTCGGCGACGGAGAAGCTGCACTGCGAGAGAAGCTGCAGGGTCGCGCCGTAGTGCCCGTACATGTTGAACGAGATGCCATAGCTCGTGACGGTCGCGAAGATCGTCGGGATGACCCACACGAAGGCCGAGACGAGAAGCACGACGGAGGCGACGACCGCGGAGAGTCCCGAGCGGGCACCGTCCTTCGCGCCGGCGACGGACTCCTTGCCGATCGCCACGGGGCTCGCGCCGACCAGGGCGGCGACGACGTTCGTTCCCGCGTTCACGAGGAGCGGCATCGCCTCGGCCTTCTCGTCCAGCAGCCCTTCGCCCGTCTCGGCACAGACCGCGCTGATGGAGGCGTCGGCGTCGTAGACGAACATGAGGACGTAGCTCAGCACGCCGGAGGCGAGGACGCTCGCGAGGTTGCCGCCGTTGCCCGTGAAGCCCGAGAAGTCGAAGCCCTGGGTGAACACCTTGCCGATGGAGAGGCTGGCGAAGGCGGCTGAGACGTGCGCCTGCATGGCGTCCTCGGAGCCGATCATCCACAGGCGGGCCCACAGGAACGAGAGCGCGACGTTGAAGTTCTTCCAGTTGACGCCGCAGGCGAGAACCGTCGCCACGAGGAAGAAGACGGTGCCCCAGACGAGGGCCTTGCCGCAGGGGTCGGTCTGGCGCCGGCGGGCAACGAGGTAGACCGCGACGGCGAGAACGACGGCGATGGCCGAGAGCAGCATCTGGGGATGGTAGATGTCGGTGAGGAACGAGAAGCCGGTGATGTGGGTCATCGCGGAGGTCTGGACGGAGCCTGTGCCCAGGTTGGCCGCGGTGCCATAGTCGGGGATGACGCCCTTGGTCGAGAAGAGGCCCGAGAGCTGCGCCGCGATCCACGCCATGAGAAGACCTGCCGCCGCCGGGAGCGCCAGGCGGACGGGCCTGGGCAAAGCCGCGAGCACCAGAGACCTTAGCTGCGGCAGCGCACAGACGACGAGGTAGAGAACGTTGGCGACAAAGACGATGGCCAGCATGTTGTAGTACGTGAGCCCGGAGTTGAGGCTCACGGTGGAGACGAGCACGCAGGAGAGCGAGAGGCTCGTGACCTGTACGAACGGTCGTCTGGCGACAAGTCCCATCACGAGCGTGCCGACGAACGCCACGAGCATCGACATCAGCCAGACCAGGGCGTAGACCTCTCCGTTGGCCGCGATCTGCTGGCTCGAGGACTCGGTGTACGGGGTGACGAACAGGGTTGCGACGAGCTGCATGTTCATGAACATGCCGCAGACGGAGAGGACGGCCATGGTGATGCCGGCCACGAGCTCGCCGGAGAACGACCCGCCCCTCTCCGCGTAGTGGAAGATGCCGTCAAGCGGTGTCGCCGCCGGCCTCTTTGCCTTCTTCTTTGTTGTCATGGGGATACCTCGATGCGATGAGAGGGAACGTGTCAGGGGAAGCCCGCGCGCCGCACGACGGGAGGAGAGAGCGGCGCACGGGCCAGGAGGGGAAGCTACTTGACGAGCTCGGCGGTGGTGGACTGACCCGCCGCAAACCCGACGCGGTCGGTATAGGTGCCCGCCTCGGCGCCCGCGCCCATGGCCGAGTTGGTCGGATCCTGCCAGAGCGAGCTCTTGGTCGCGACGAACTGGCCCGTCTCGGCATCCGCCGTGACGGTGAACTCGACTGCGTCGGAGGGCTTCGAGTCGGAGATCGAGCCGTCGTCGCTGCCCTTGGCCGTGGCGGTCACGTAGTAGGTGCCGGCATCGAGGTCATCGATGACGAGCTGGGACGTGAGCGCGACGGGCTCGGTCGGTGCCGCCATGGGGCCCATCTGCTGGCCGCCGTCGCTCGACGGCTGGAGGTAGGCGTGGATGCCCTGGGCGTCGGTCGCCCAGTTGGTCCCGGACGCCCAGGGGCCGGACGCAGCCTGGGGAGCGAGGTCGGAGAGGTCGACGGTCTTCGTCGCGACCGACTGCGTGCACGCCGCGTCAGAGTAGACGTTGAACTCCACCTCGGGCATGCGCTGGTAGGTGTACCAGTCGGAGAGCGTGTAGAGGTCGATGTAGAACTCGGCCGTGTTCCCGTCGGCGAGGACCATGAGCTCGGGGCGCTCCATCACGCCGCCGACGCCGAGCTGATAGGTGTAGGTCTGGACGGCGGGAGCGTCCTTGTCGGCACCGGATGCGGCATACGAGACGAGGTTGAAGTCGTAGGTCCTCCAGCTGAGGCTCGAGAGGTCGATGCTCCCGGTCATCTCGCCGGTCTTGCTCGCCGAGACGCGCGAGGAGGTCGCCACGTACTCGGTCCCCTCGACGCCGTCGTCGTTCGTGTAGACGCGGACGAAGTAGTAGCCGATGCCGTCGTCGTTGGACGTGAAGGTGAACTTGCCGGTCGACCAGTCCATCGTGAAGTCCGTCGGTGCCGCGAGGGTGTCTGCCGCTGCGCTCGTGGTCGTGGACGAGGTGGACGTGGCGCTCGTGTCGGTGCTCGTGGCACCACAGCCGACGAGTCCGAGGCCGAGGGTGGCGGCGAGTGCCGCCGTCAGGGCGCCGCGCGCGATGAGCACGCCGGGCCTGCTGCTCTTGTTAGTCATGTTGGTCATCCTCTCTGGATGCTCAAGGTAGGGGTCTACTTCTCGGATTCGGACGCTTCGCCGTCGGTGTCGTCGGACTCGTCGTCCTCGTCGGCCTTGTCACGATGACGCTTGACGCCGAGAAGGACGCCGGCGACGATCGCCGCGGCGGCGACACCGCCGATGACGTAGACGCCCGTGCTGACGCCGCCCTTCGAGCTGGACGCGGTCACGGACGTGGTGACCGCCTTGCCCTCGGAGTCCACGCCGTGAGGGCCAGCGTACTGGTAGAGCATGTGGCGCATGACGTCGTGCAGGCACTGCTGGCCATAGGCGTACTCGGTGGCGTCGCCGAACGCCGCGAGCGTGGATGCGTTGTTGATGTAGCCGCCGTTGTTGAGGATGGCGCCCTGGATGGAGAGCATGGCCTGAGGCGAGTTGTAGACGTCGCCGTCGTTTCCGTCGCCGTCGGTGATGAGGTAACCCTCCCAGCCCCACTCGTCGCGCATGGCGGTGACGTACATGCCGTAGTGGAACCAGGTCATGCCGATGCGGTTGAGGGAGCCCATGACGCCGTTGGCGCCGAACTCCTTGATGGAGATCTCGTACGGGCGCAGGTAGAGCTCGCGGATGGCCTGCTCGTTCGCCCAGCACGTGTTGCCGGAGCGGTTGGTGTCGCCGTCGTTCATGCAGCAGTGCTTGATGAAGACGTTGGTGCCCGTGGACATGATGCCGTTTGCGGCGGAGCCGCCCATCTTGCCGGAGATGAATCCGTCCTCGGAGTAGTACTCGAAGTTGCGTCCGCCGAAGGGGCTGCGGTGGAGGTTCATGGCCGGCGCGTAGGCGCCCTGGACGCCGGAGAGGATGGCCTGATGGCCGTAGGCGACGCCCTCGGCGTAGGCGAGGTCGCGGTTCCACGTGGCGGCGATGGTGATGGCGCAGGGGAACCAGGTGTTGCCGGCGCGCGTGCCGTTGGCAGGCTCGCCAGGTCCGTCCTGGCACTTCTGGTAGGGCTTGCCCACGGAGGCGACCTCGGGGACCTTCCAGCCGGAGTTGCCCTGGACCTCGATGGCCTCGTCGATGGTGGTCATGCTCGCGAGCTTGTCCCAGGCGGCCTTGCCCTCGTCGGTGTCGATGGGCACGCCGGTCATGTCGGCGACGGTCAGCTGGTGGAAGGAGCCACTCGAGGGCTTGGTGTCGACGATCTTGATCGGCAGGTCACCGTCGGTCTCGCCCTCCACGACGTAGTAGACCTGCTCCCACTGGGGGAACTCGAGCGAGGTCACGTCGGTGCCGTCAGGCAGGGTCTTGGAGAACGGCATGACGTCGTTGCCGTGAGCGTAGATGGTCTCGGTGATGGAGGTCTTGACGCCCTTGCGATAGGTCTCGAAGGTGTACTGGGTCTCCGCCGTGCCCGTCCCCTCGAGGGCCGCCTTCAGCGCGTCGCTGACCTTCTCGTTGGGCGTCTCGTCGGAGCTGTGGGTCATGATCTGCTTCATGCCGGCGGCGAAGTCGGCGCGAGAGAGGTAGCCCTCGAGCATGTTGCCGTCGCCTGCGGTGACGTCGTCCATGGAGTTCTTGGCGGGAACCTTGTCGGACGAGCGGGTGCCCGCGTAGTCGGCACCGGAGAAGTCGCCGTCCTCGTCGTAGATGATCGGCGTGACGAGCTCGAAGGACAGGGTGGCGGAGGGGGCGTTGGTCGAGCCCTTCTCGCCCCACTGGTGGGCGTTCTTCTGGACGTTGAAGTTGTAGGTGCCGTTCTCGAGCACGTAGCAGCCCTGGCCGAAGTTGTCGAACGTCGCGATCTCGTCGGTGTCGAAGGAGAGGGTGATCTCGCCGCTCTTGCCCGGCTCGATGGAATCGGTCTTGCCGAAGGCGATGAGGGTGACCTTGGCCTTCTCGAGACCGACGCCCTTGATGCCGAAGTTCTCGGTGTCGGTCTGCCAGGGGGCCTCGACGTAGAGCTCGACGACGTCCTTGCCGGCCACGTCGCCGGTGTTGGAGACCTTGACCGTCACGGTGTTGGTCCCGTGCGCCTCGAGCTTGACGTCGGAGCTGGTGATCTCCTCGGTGAAGGTCGTGTACGAGAGGCCGAAGCCGAAGGGGAACTGCACGACCTTGTCGTATCCGGAGGCGGTGCCGTTCTTCCACGTGTGGCCCGTGAAGTCGGACGAGTCGAAGTAGCCCATGGCGTCGGCGGTCTCATAGAAGCGATAGCCGACGTAGATGCCCTCCTCGTACTGGTAGAAGGTCTGCGCGCCCTCCTGGGCTCCCATGCCCACCTGACCCGTGGCCTGCGTCGCGTTGGTGTAGCGGTTGTCATCGGTGTTGTAGTAGGTGGGGTTGGTGGTCATGTCGAAGACGTAGGTGTCGACGAGACGGCCGGAGGGGTTGGCGGTGCCGGCGAGAAGCGCGGCGACGCCCGAGATGCCCGCCTCGCCGGGATGGCCGATCCAGAGCGCGCCGTCGACGTTGTACTCGCTGGAGTCGATGAAGCCGAGCTCCATCGGCGTGGCGGAGTTGATCAGGACGATGGTGTGCGAGAAGTTCATCTTGCAGAAGGCGAGAAGGGCCTTCTCGTTGTCGGAGAGCTCGAGGTAGGTGGAGCCGGTGAGCGTCGAGCCGTCGCCGTCGTAGTCCATCGAGGGCGAGGCGCCCTCTGAGCCGGAGCGGGCGAAGGTGACGATCGCGTAGTCGGTGTAGCCGGACGCGAGGATCGTGGACTTGCCGGACTCGTAGACGTCGGAGCCGAACTCGTGAATCGACGTGTAGCTCGTCCAGTCGCCCTTGCTCTGCGTGCCAGAGACGCCCTGCGCCGCGTTGCCCGTGAGCCCGCCGACGACGCCGGGATCGCTCTCGGAGACCGCGCGCTTGCCGCCGCACTGCTTCTCGAGCCAGGACCAGGCGTCGGCGTTGACGTCGAGGCCGGCCTCGTTGAAGGCGTCGCTCATCATGACGGTGTTCTCGTCGTCTGCGCCGCCGGCAGAGCCGGTGCCGCCCTCGACGTAGTTGTAGGACATCCCGCCGAGGATGGTGACCTTGGTGCCCGACGCCAGGGGCAGGATGCCGGAGTTCTTGAGGAGGACGGCGCCCTCGGACTCGATGTTGACGCAGGACTCGTAGCCCTCGTTGAAGCAGTAGTCAGAATCGTACGTGGTGGTGTCGGCGGTCGAGCTGCCGGAGTCGGCGGCGATGGCCGTGGTCGGTGCCGCAAAGTGCGCGGCGCTCGCGGCGAATCCCGCCGCGGCGGAGATGCCGGAAGCCTTGATGAGCTCTCGACGTGTGATGTTAGCCATTCGAATCTCCCTTGCCTTGCTGGTTTCTGTTCCGAGCGCGTTAAGCGAACACGATCTCGACGCCCTGGGGCGCCGCCCCCCCTCCTTCCCCGCCGGAGTCTGCCGTCATCGTCCGCATGCCTTCCGCGTGCGGGCTCAGTTGCTGATGACAGTGTCTCTGACCTGGTGTTTTGTCTCAATGCACCGGGAACGAGCGGGACGGGTGGAGTACAAGCGGGAGAGGAGGGGGGAACGTTCGGACGCTCGGCGGGGACAAATGGCGCGCGCTCGCTGACGACGCGCCGCCCACGGCTCGGCAGGCTGCCGTCCATCCATACGTACCGGCCTCGGCACCGCTCGTGCGTCCGCGGCACAGGCAAAAAAGACGCCCGGGAACGAATGCTCTCGTTCCCGGGCGCCCATCGTCATGCAAGGATTGCGTGGCTTAGAAGACCATCCGGTCGTTGTTCTGGACGAGCTCGAGGAAGCGGTCCCTGACCTCGTGCTCCTTGCGCCTCGAGATGGGCAGGAGCTCTCCGGTGGTGAGGCGCACGTCACCTGCGTCGATCACCTGGATGTAGCGGTAGTTCACGAGATAGCCCTTGTGAATCCGGATGAATCCCTCTCCCGAGAGCTCGTCCTCGAGCTCCCCCATGGTCCGCGTCAGGACGATGCTCTTCTCCTGTCCGTCCACGTGCACCACCTGCTGCTTTCGCATGCCCTCGATGTAGGTGATCGAGACGATCTGCACGGGATAGACGGCGTCATGGTCGTGCAGCACGACCACCGACTTCCGATGACGGTCCTTGCGGGCGGCGAGATAGGCGCCCACGACCTCGGACATGTCCTCGAGGAAGCGGCTCTTGCGAATGAAGCCGACGGGGTTCACGCGGAGCGAGTCGAAGACCTTGTCCTCCCGGTTGGAGATGTACATGATGTCGACCTGGTCCTGCTGGTCGCGGAGCTGCCGGGCAAAGGAGATGCCGTCGAGATCGGGCATGTCGATGTCGAGAAGGAGCAGGTCAAAGCGGCGGACGGGCATCACCGCGGCCAGGTCGACCGCGGACGAGAAGAGCGACGTCGTCGCATCCACCCCATGCGCCCCGAAGACGTCCCTGAGCGAGCTCGAGATGATCCCGAGCGCCGCCTCGTCGTCATCGCACACGGCGACCCTGAGCCTCTCCCCTGCCATTGCCGTCTCCCCCCTGGACGCGATGCGTCCTTCTCACTCGGCGCTCGTACCGGCGAGCATCACGTTGGCGACGAAGGTCTTGCCCTCGGCGGTGAACCTCGCGCTCCCCTGGTACTTCTCGGCGATTCTGCTGATGACCCTCGTCCCGTATCCGTGCACGTCATCGTCGCTCTTGCTCGTGAGAAGGACCCCGCCCCTCGTCCGTCTCATGAGCTTGGGGTCGCAGGGGTTCGTCGCCATGAAGAAGTAGTAGTCGCCCTCGGGCCTGATGCTGAGCCGGATGCCCTCGTCCTCGCGCCCGCAGGCGCTCGTCCCCTCGATAGCGTTGTCGAGCAGGTTGGCAAGGAGAGAGTAGAGGTCCCCTGCGGAGAACGGCAGCTCGGAGGGGACGGCGAGCATGGTCTTGACCTCGATGCCGCGAGACTGCGCGAGGGTGATCTTCGAGTTGACGACCGCGTCGACGGTTCGGTTGCCGCACGAGACATGGTGGAGCACCTCGGCATGGTCGGCCGAATAGACCTCGAAGAAGTCCTTGAGCTCCTCGTACTCTCCCGCGTCGAGCAGCGACTTCATGTACGCGTCGTGGTTCTTGATCTCGTGGCGCATCTCCCGCAGCTGCTCGTAGGTGCGCTGCGTGAGGTTCGCCATGTCGGCGCTGTCCTCCTCGCTCCTCTTGGTGACGAGAAGCTCCGCGCGCTCGTCGTGCTCCTTGGCGAGCAGGTGGAACATGACGTACGAGATCGAGATGAGCATGATGAAGCTGACGTTCACGAACAGGTTGACGCTCGCGAAGCTCTGCTCGAACTGCATCAAGTAGATGCTGAGGTAGGAGTCATTCTTGGCGGCGAGGTAGTACGAGTAGGTCGTGATGAAGCTGTTGCTCGCCACGGCTCCCGCCACGTCCGTGAGGAGGATGAGCACCACGTAGTGGCTCGGGATGAAGGAGAAGCGCTCGACGGAGAAGCGCCTCAGGAGGAACACGAAGAAGAACATGGCGGCGTACGAGATGGCGCTGGGAATGGAGTAGCCGAAGGAGAGCCTTCTCAAGAGCGAGAACGCCGTGGTAATCATGCCCGTCATGCTCACCGTGATGACGAAGAGCGCCATGAAGGTCGCACATCTGACGACTCGGTCGATGGGCGTGAGGCGGGTCTGGAGCAGGGCGTAGGCAGTCATCATGAGGAAGAGCGAGGGCATCGACTGGGTCTGGGCCAGAAGCGACTGGAACACGACGTCGAGGGCGGTCTGCAGGGCGATGAGGAGCAGACCGTCGACGACGCGCCGGACGATGGTGCGAGAGGAGCGGCCCAGCTCGCCGAGGAGGATGACGGTGCAGACCGTGAAGAGAAGGTTGGTGATGAGGTTGCCCATATTGTAGGCACCTCCCGTCAGCAGGCAGAACAGGTCCATGCGCTCACCCCCCCATCTTTCCCCTGGTAGAAGTATACCGTCTGGCGAGAAGACCGCTCGTACCTGCCGATGGCCAGTTGTTCTCCTCGGGCGACCGCTTGTTCCGCCCGTCCTTTCAGCCTGCCAAAGGTGCCAACGCCCTTTGGCAGGCTGAAAGGTCCACCCCACGACGGCCGGTGCCAATAAGCCGGAAGGATCCTTTGACGTTATTGCGGACAGCCCAACTGGGCAAACGTCGCCGAGACAAAAGGGCGTTATCGGTACCCGCAGATAGGGGGCCCGCGGCCGGTGCCAATAAGCCGGAAGGATCCTTTTCCCCTATTGGTACCGACCGGCTTCGAGACAGAAAAGCCCCCGACAGCCTGAGAAGGCCTGCCGGGGGCTCAAAGGGAAGTGCTGCTTGTCGGAGGTTCCTCCCTACGCGATCTCGTGGACCCAGCCGAACTTGTCCTCGATCTCGCCGGACTGGATACCGGTGAGCGTCTCGCGGAGCTTCTTCATGACGGGCCCGACCTCCTCCATGCCGTAGATGATCTTCTTGTCGTCGGAGTCGACCTCGCCGACCGGCGAGATGACCGCGGCGGTGCCGCACATGCCGCACTCGGTGAACTGGTCGATCTCGTCGAAGCGCACCGGACGCTGCTCGACGGTGAGACCGAGGTAGTTCTCAGCGACGTCGACGAGGGAGCGGCGGGTGATGGAGGGCAGGATGGAGTCGGTGTGCGACTGCGGGACGACGAGGGTCCCGTCCTTCTTGACGAAAAGGAAGTTGGCGCCGCCGGACTCCTCGACGTAGGTGCGCGTCTGCGGATCGAGGAACATGTTGTCGGCATAGCCCTTGCTGTGCGCCTCGACGGAGGGGTAGAGCGACATGGCGTAGTTCAGACCGGCCTTGATGTTGCCGGTGCCGTGGGGCGCCGCGCGGTCGAACTTGGAGACCTGCAGCTTGACGGGCCTGACGCCGCCCTTGTAGTAGGCGCCGACGGGCGTGACGAGGATGCGGAACTGGTACTCGTCAGCCGGCTTGACGCCGATGACGTCGCCGGTGGCGATCATGAACGGGCGGATGTAGAGCGTGGCGCCGGTGCCAAAGGGCGGGACCCAGGCCTCGTTGGCCTTGACGACCTGCTCGACCGCGTCGACGAAGCGGTCCTTGGGGAACGGCGGCATGCAGATGCGCTTCGCAGAGTCGTACATGCGGGCGGCATTCTGGTCGGGACGGAAGCAGACGATCCTGCCGTCCTCGGTGGTGTAGGCCTTGAGCCCCTCAAAGACCTCCTGGCAGTAGTGCATGAGACCGGCGCACTCGGACATGACGATCGTGTGGTCAGGCGTGAGCGTGCCCTCGTCCCACGCGCCGTCCTTGTAGTTGGAGACGTAGCTGTAGTCGGTGTGCTGGTAGGCAAAGCTGAGGCTGCCCCAGTCGATGTCCTTCTTCTCAACCATGGTTGATCCTCTCGTCTGCGGGCGCACGAACGGTCGCCCGCGCTCTATGAGCCGGGCTTCTACCATAGCCGCAATCCGGCCATGCGCGCGCACGCATGCAGAGCTTTTAACAAAAGCCGTGCGCGTTCTGCCCGCGCCGGTCCCTCTCGCTAGGCGCTCTTCATCACGACTGAGCGGACCACGCCGGCAGCCTTGTCGAAGGCGTCCATGCCCATCTCCATGCGGTCGAAGAGACGCAGCCACGCGAGCGACTGTCGGGCGTCGTAGGAATCCTCGTGGAAGAGGCGGTAGAGAGCGCTGTGGTAGATGTCGTCTCCCTCGTTCTCGATGTTACCGATGGAGATGGCCTTCTCCATGACGACGGGGTCGTTCTTGTAGTCGGGAAGGTGGTCGATCATCACGCGGAACTCGCGTGCCGCGTGAAGGCACAGCTCGGCGACCTGCGGCGCCTCGCGGCGCGTCTCGTCGAGGTTGAAGAGGTCGAGACGGACGATCACGCCGTCCATGTTGTCGACGATGTCATCCATCGCCAGGGCGAGGCTCGAGATGTCCCCGCGGTCGAAGGGCGTGACGAAGGCGCGATAGAGCTCGGCCATGATGCGCTTGACCATCTCGTCGCACTCGTGCTCGTACACGTGCATGCGGGGAATCTGCGGGTACGTGTCGGGATAGCCGAGGAGGATCGCGTCGTAGAGCTCGGCGGTCTCCTCCACCTTGGCGGCGAACTCCTTGAGGAGGGTGTAGAAGATGTCTTCCTTCTTGGCGTGCGGCATGTCGTTTTCTCCTTAGAACAGGACCAGGAAGAGCTTTGCGAGCAGGAAGCCGATGAGGCCGCAGCCCGGGAATGTGAGCACCCAGGCCATGATCATCTCCTTGGCGACGCCCCACGAGACCGTGCGCATGCTCTTGGCAGCACCGGCACCCATGATGGCGGCCGTCTTGGTATGCGTGGTGGAGACGGGAAGTCCCGTGAGGGTGGCGATGAGAAGCGAGACGGACGCACTGACGGAGGCGGCGAAGCCCTGGTACTTCTCGAGCTGCACCATCTCCATGCCCACCTTCTTGATGATGCGGCGGCCACCGACGCCCGTGCCTATCGCCATGACGCCCGCGCAGAGGACCTCGAGCCAGAGCGGGAAGCCACCCATCTCGCCGATGGTCTTTCCCATCGAGAGAGCGATTGCGACCATGGCTGTGGACATGAACTTCTGCCCGTCCTGCGCGCCGTGCATGAGCGCCACGAACGCCGAGCCGAGCACCTGGAGCTTGCCGAACCCCTCATCGAGTCTTCGTCGGTCGGAGTGTCGGAAGGCCACCTGGATGAGCGCCGCAACCGCCCAGCCCGCGGCGAAGCCGAGGACCGTAGAGAGGACGAGCCCGTAGATGACCTTGACCCACTCGTTCCAGTTGACGCCGCCGAGGCCTCCCTGGACGGCGAGCGCGGCGCCCGTGAGGCCGGCGATGAGGGCGTGGCTCTCGCTCGTGGGAATGCCGAAGACCCAAGCGCCCAGGCCCCAAGAGACGATGCCCACGGTCGCGGCGGCAAGCGCGATGAGCGCCGCATGGGTGTCTCCCCCGAAGTCGACCATGCCCGACATCGTGTCGGCCACGGCCGTGGAGATGAAGGTCATGACGACGAGACCGACGAAGTTGCAGATGACGCTCATGACGATGGCCGCGTCGATGCCGATGGACCGCGTGCCGACGGCCTCGGCGATGGCGTTTGCCGCATCGGTGGCACCGTTGACGAAGATGGTGCCCAGCACGAGAGCCATCACGACGACGAGAAACGGGTTCTCGGCGAGCATGCCGAGAAATTGCGAGAACGAGATCATACGGTATGCCTCTCATTCCACGTGCCGACAGGGGCACGTATGGTTCCCCCAATTGTAAGGGGATGGCAAACTCCGAATGTAAGGAGAAAGTAAGGCATCGCGGTCACCGAAAAATTGCGCATGTTCGCGATATCGTCGACCACAAGGCGTTATCCGGCCCCGCTACTCCGCGCTCTTGAGGGCGCCGACCATGTCGATGCGGTCGAGGGAGCGGTCGGTCATGACGTTGACCACGAGCGTGAACAGGATCGCGAGCGCCGCCGAGACGACGTAGGAGACGGGCGCCACGGTGACGTCGAAGTAAAGCGACGGCATCGCGAGCACGTAGGTGAGGCATCGTGCCAGCGCGTATCCCAGCGGCAGGCCGACCACCACGCCGATGCCCGTGAGCACGAGCGTCTCCTTGTTGACGTAGCGATGCACCTCGCGGCGCTTGAAGCCGAGCACCTTGATGGTGGCGAGCTCGCGCTCCCGCTCGGAGATGTTGGTGTTCGAGAGCGTGAACACCACGGTGAACGAGAGCGCGGCGGCAAGCAGGAGCAGCACATAGACGACGAGGTTGATGAGCGTGAAGGCGGTCGAGAAGTCCCGCACGTACTTCTGCGTGCAGACGACTGAGAGGACGCGGGAGTCCTTGGCCAGCTCCTCCGAGAAGGCGATCTGCTCGTCCGCGTTCCCGCTCAGGTGGACGAGGACGGCATTCGAAGCGGCCTTCTCGCCGAACGCGTCCTCGTAGCCGGTCTCGGTGAGATAGACGGCGTTGCCGAGGTAGTTGGTGACCTCCGCCGCCACGGTGGTAGGACCCTTGTCAAGACGGCTGTTCTCGACCGTGATCGCGGAGCCCGTCGAGAGGCCCATGACCTGCATGGCGTTGACGGTCACGAGCGCTCCGTCATCCGTCGGCGAGACGCTCGCGCCACTCGCGTCACGCAGGCTCACGAAGCCGTCAAGCGACTCCCCCTCGGGCTCGACGACGAGCTGCGCGCTCTCGCGGTCGCTGCCGGACACGACGGTCACGCTGTCCGTGTAGACCTTGACCAGGTCATCCACCCCGTCCTTTTCCTGGAGGTCCGACGCGAGGCCGTCGAGGTCGTCAGACGAGGTCACGGCGAGAAGGTCGTACTGGGTCACGCCGCCAGCCCCGTACTGACGGTCGGGCAGCGAGATGACCGTGTCGCGGATGCCGAAGCCGCAGATGAGAAGGGCAGTGCAGCCCGCGATGCCGAAGACGGTCATGACGAAGCGCCGCCGGTAGCGCAGGAGGTTCCTCGCCGTCACCTTGCTGAGGAAGGACATGCGGCTCCAGAGCGGGCGGATGTTCTCGAGGAAGATCCTCGAGCCGGCCCGCGGGGGCTTGGGGCGCATGAGCGAGGCGGGCTTCTCGCGCATCTCGCCACGGCAGGTGACCACCGTTGCCCCGACGACGCCCACGGCGAAGAGCGCGACCGCCAGGACGGCGCTCGCGAGGTCAAAGTGGAGGGTGAACGAGGGCAGGGCATACATGATGCGGAAGAACACGAAGATGATCTCGGGGAGGACGACGAAGCCGAGGACGTTGCCCGCGATTCCGCCCGCGAGACAGGCGGAGAGCGCGTAGACGACGTACTTGCTGAGGATGCGCCCGCGACCGTAGCCGAGGGCCTTGTACAGGCCGATGAGCTCGCGCTCCTCCTCCACCATGCGCGTGATCGTCGTGAGGCTGATGAGCACGGCGACCAGGAAGAAGATCGCGGGGAACACCGTTCCGAGGGCCTCGATGGCCGAGGCGTCCGACTCCACGCTCGCGTAGCTCGAGAGGCTCGAGCGGTCCTGCACGTACCACACGGCATCGCTTATGGACGCGACCTCGCCGCGCGCGTCGGCGATCTTCTGGAGGGCGTCGGTGCGATTCTGCTCGTACTCGGCGCGGCCGTCGTCGAGCTCCGCCTGGGAGTCCGCGAGCGTGACGGCGTTGGCGTCGAGCTCGTCGCGGGCGCTCGAGAGCTGCGAGAGCGTCGAGGCGCGCTGGTCGGCGAGAGTCGCCGCGCTCTCGTCGAGCGTGGCGCGGGTCTCGGCGAGCTGCTCGCGTCCCGCCGCAATCTGGTCGAGGCCCGAGACGATCGTCGAGCGCGTGGTCTCGAGTTCCTGGCGCTTGTCGGCGATCTGCGCGAGCGCGTCCTCCTGTGCGGCGTCGAGCTGGGCGTAGCCGTCCGCGAGCTGTGCCTCGCCCTGCACCACTGACGCCATGGACGGCCCCAGCTGGGCTGCCGCCTGCGCCTGGGCGCGTTGCGCCTCGAGCTCGGCAATGGCTGCGGCACCCTCTGTCGTCGTGGGGTCGAGACCGGCCTCGGCGGCGTCGATGGCTGCCTCCGCCGACGCGACATAGACGGACGTGGCGGCGTCGACCGCCGCCTGGGAGGTGGCGTCGCCCGTCTGCGTGAGCGTCGTCCAGGCGTCGGCCGGCCAGGCGCTCCCAAGGGCGGTGGCCACGGTCTGGGCTGCCCCCTCGAGCTGAGAGCGACTCGCCGCGAGCGTCGCCTTCTGGGCGTCGAGCGCGTCTCGCTGCGCGGAGATGTCGGACGTGGTCTTTGCCTCGGCGTCCGAGAGCTGCGCAAGCCCGTCGTCCACCTGGGCGAGCCCGTCGTTCGCCTCCGCCTCGCGCGAGTCGAGCTCCGTCTCCCCTGACGCGACCTGGGCGTATCCGTCGTCGATCTGCTGCTGTGCCGAGGCGAGCTCACTTCTCGCCAGCGTCTCCTGGAGCGAGAGCTCCTCTCGCCCGGACTCGAGCTGCGCCATGCCGTCGTCAATCTGGGCCTGGGCGTCGTCAAGCTCGCCCTCGGCGTCGGCGAGCTCGGAGAGCGCGTCCTGCTCCTTCTCGTCGATCTTCGCATTGGCGGCATCGCGGACCTCGCTCGTGCGCCGATCCTCGCGGTTGGGGCGAATCTGCTCGATCTCTTCGTTGACGGCGTTCACGAGCCCGTCGTATCCGTCCGAGTAGCACAGCAGCGCCGAGGCGCCGTCGACACGCAGGTAGACGACCGTGAAGGTGTCGACCAGAACGTCGTCGGGAAGCACGAAGAAGGCGTAGTCGGCGCCTCCCGTGGAGCGGAACGACATGGATTGGCCGCCCGCGTTGATGTCCATGGGGTCGAGCACGACGCCTGTGATCGTGTACTCCTTGCGCTCGAAGACCGCCGAGTCGTCGCCGACGTCCACGAGGTCGTCGTCGGAGGCCGCCTGCGCGTCCTCGTCCGCCTCGCTGCGGAAGGTCACGGTGTCGCCGATCGAGGCGCCGGAGTCGGCGAGGTAGCGCTCGGTGACGGCGACCTCGCCAGCCGTCTGGGGAAGACGACCGTCGACGACCTCGGGTTCGTTGATGCCCGTATCCGAGAGGGCGCGCACGTCGACCTTCGACGAACCCGAGCCCACGGTCGTGTAGTCCGTCTCGGTCCAGCCTCCGACGGCCTTCTCGACCCCGTCGAGGGAGGCGAGCGAGTCAACGTCATCCTGCGTGAGGCCGAGGGTCGACTGGACGCGGACGTCGAAGAGCGACTGGGCGTCGAAGAACTCGTCCGCGGACTCGCGCAGGTCGACGCAGGCAGCCTTGAGCCCGACGAGCATGGTGACGCCGAGGGCGCAGATCACTGCGATGGCCACGAAGCGCTTGAGCGTCCCGCGGATGGTCCGCGCGATGCCGATGTCGAACATCTTGTGCGACGTCACGCGCGCCATCCGACTACCACTCGATCTCGGAGGTCGGCCTCGGGCTCTCGTTGACGCCCACGTCCACCACGCGACCGCTCTTGAAGCGGATGACGCGGTTGGCCATCCCGGCAATCGCCGCGTTGTGCGTCACGATGACGATGGTGATGCCCTCCCCCTGGCAGGTGTCCTGCAGGAGCTGGAGGATCTGCTTGCCTGTCTGGTAGTCGAGTGCGCCGGTGGGCTCGTCGCAGAGGAGGAGCTTGGGGTTCTTGGCGAGCGCGCGGGCGATGGCCACGCGCTGCTGCTCGCCGCCCGAGAGCTGCGCCGGAAAGTTGTCGAGCCTGTCGGCGAGCCCCACCTTGGCGAGCGTCTCGGCGGCGTCGAGCGAGTCGGGGCAGATCTGGCTCGCGAGCTCGACGTTCTCGAGAGCCGTGAGGTTGGGGACGAGGTTGTAGAACTGGAACACGAAGCCGACGTCGGAGCGGCGGTAGAGCACAAGCTCGTCCTCGCTCGACGAGCTGATGTCGCGACCGTCGACCACGACCCTCCCCGAGGTAACGCCGTCCATCCCGCCGAGGATGTTCAGCGTGGTCGTCTTGCCCGCGCCCGAGGCGCCGAGAATGACGGCGAGCTCGCCGCGGTCAACGGAGAACGCGGCGCCGTCGAGAGCGTTGATCTTCGTGGCGCCCGCGCCGTAGCTCTTCACCACGTCTGTGAACTCGATGTATGCCATGGCCACCCCGACCGTGCGTCTCAGCCGTCATGCGACAACGTGTTGTCTAGACGAAGTATACTGATGGGGACGCGTGGTCCAAAGCGCCGCTCGACAGCAGCGGGGAAATTGTCGAGCGATGGCACGGGAGGTACGCCATGAACAGGCAGACGCAGGTCACCGACCAGACCAGGACGAACCTCCGCGAGGCGTTCTGGGAGCTCTACGCGGAGAAGTCCATCGAGAAGATCACGGTGCGCGAGATCACCGACCGAGCCGGCTACAACCGGGCGACGTTCTACCTCTACTACCGTGACGTCTACGACGTGCTCGAGCAGGTCGAGGACACGGTGGTGGGCGGCATCGAGTCCCTCGTGAACGACCGCCTCATGCGCGGCGAGAGCCTCGACTTCACGGAGCACATGGGCACGATCCTCCAGCTGTCGCGGAAGTACAGCAGCTACATCGCGGTCCTTCTCGGCGACAACGGCGACCCGGCCTTCGCCAACCGCTTCAAGGAGGCGGTCAAGCCCCTCGTCGGACGCTTCGTGCTGCCCGTCGAGGGTGTCACCGGCAGTGAGGGACACATCGTCGAGGAGTTCTACCTCTCGGGGCTCGTCGCGGCAATACGCGCGTGGCTCGCCGATGACGACCCGCTCCCCATCGACCAGCTCATCCGTCTCATCATGAGCATGGTGCTCGTCAGACAGTCGAGCTAGGTGCAGGCGCGTTCGCGGGGTCGCGCTCGCGGCGACGGGGGATTATCGCACATTTTGTCCGGCATCGGCGACAAAAGCCCAGTTGGCGTCCTTCTCGCCAGGCAAAATGTATATTAATCGGGACCGTGGGGCACAGCCGAAATTGATATCGCACATTTTGCCCGACGTCGGCGACAAAAGCCCAGTTGGCGTCCTTCTCGCCAGGCAAAATGCGCGTTATCAAAGATAGAATCCCGGCCCGACTCGCCTCTCCCGCGCCCGACGGCGCTCGCAGGTCACGACGAGCACGGCTGCCAGCGCGAGACCAGCACCCGTCAGCGCGAGGCCGAGGTCGAGCCCCGGCGTGCGATAGGTGAGGACGACGTCGTGGGTGCCGGCCGGCAGGTCGATGGCCATGAACGCGGTGTCGGCCCTCATGAGGTCGACGGACTCGCCGTCGACCGTGGCGGTCCACCCCTGCGACCAGGGAATCGAGAGGAACAGCACCTTCTCGCTGTTGACCGAGATGCTGCCCGAGACGGTGTTGGTTCCGACCTGGACGTCCTGGAGCGTGTCCTCGGCGAGGGCGGAGACCTCGGAGTCCACGTTATCCATGGGCTGGCACACGACGGACAGGTCGTTAAAGGTATAGGTACCCGTGGTCGTGAACGTGAGGACGACCGTCGACTGCGCGTCCTCGGAGTAGCCCAGGTTGAGGGTCCAGTCACGCTTGCCGCCGTACATGTGCGAGCTGCTCGCGAAGTTGGTGATGCAGCGGTTTGAGGAGCCCCGATCTGCCTGCGCGTAGATCGAGTAGGAGCTCGAGGGCGTGGTCTGGAGCTGCGTGGAGACGGCCTTTGCCTTGGTGTACCAGGGTTTGGACGAGAAGGAGTCGGACGAGAGCAGCGTGGAGAGGTCGTAGGGCTCGTAGTCGAGACCCTCGAGCATGAGGTACGTCTCGCTGTTGTCGAGGCCGGCGACCGAGAGCGTGACCGTGGCGTTCGCCGACGTGACGACGATCTTTCCGTCGCTCACCGTGCAGCCGCTCGTGGCCATCACGTCCGACTGGACGGCCGTGGTCGAGAGTGTGGGCTCGGTCGTCGCCACGGAGGTCGACGCCGCGTCGTCGTCGCTCAGCACGACGCCCTGGAGGAGGGCCTCCTGGCGCTCGAGCATGGACATCGACTCGTACTGCGAGCGCGTGATGACGCTCGGGAACGCGATGCCCAGGGAGAGCGTCGTGTCTCCCTGGTAGACCGTGTAGGAGTGGCCGTCGACCGTGGTCGAGGAGACGGCGTTGTCGTAGCCGTAGGCGGTGGTCTGCCCGCCGCTGTCGGGGACGAGGTAGTACTTGGTGCCGAGAAGCTCCTCGAGAGCGGAGCGCCCCTCGAGGTTGCGGTACGAGAAGTTGATCCCGTCGTCGTTCATGCCGAGCTCCGTCTGGAAGCGGTCGATGAGCGAGTTGTAGTTGCTGCTGTAGAAGGTGTAGCCGTTGAGGCCAAAGAGGAGCGAGCCGTTTCGGGGAATCCGGTACGAGTCGGTGCTCCACGACCACCTGGCCGGGTCGACGTCGTAGCGCCAGAACGAGTCGTCGCTCACCTGGGACACGGCGTTGAGCGGCGACTCCTCGACGAAGGCCCGGTAGGCGCCCCCGATGGCGGTGCTCCGCTGGGCCCAGCCCCCCTCGTTGGCGTCGATGTAGTAGACCATGTTGACGCAGAGGGACATGAGCACGCCGAGCACGAGCGCGGCGCGGCGGGCGCGCAGGCTCGTCCCCGCCACGAGCAGCAGGGCGATCACGAGCGCTATCGCCATGAGCGAGGCCATGTTGGCCTCGGTGCGCTCGCGGGGGATGAGGAAGATCCACGCGGCGAGGACGACCGTCGCACCCATCACCGAGAGGACCCGCCTGCGGTCGAGCGACCCGAGGTCGTCGGCCATCACGGTCACGACGTAGGAGACGAGCATCGCATAGGCGAAGACCCAGCGGTTGGTGGCGTAGTTGAAGCCGTTGAGCGCACTTCCCACGGCAGGTATCAGGAGCATCGCAGTCGCCACGGCGAGCGAGATCTTGAGCGCGCGCCTCCCCCTTCCGGAGAGGTACAGGAGCGCGCACGACACGAAGGCCGTCGCCCCGTAGCCCACGTTGCAGTCGCTTCCCACGACGTCGGAGCCCACGAGGCCGGGCACGACGTCGAGGTAGTACGTGAGCGTGTAGAGGACGGACGTGCTGGTCTCGGCCGTGGTGGCCCTGTCGAGACCGAGGACCTCCGTGATGGACGGGACGAGGGCGGCGCAGGCGAGAAGCGCCGCGAGGAGGATGCAGCCCCCGATTCGCACGACCCAGCCGAGGAAGGGGCGGAGCGAGAAGCCCTGTTCGAGCTGGACCACGCGCACGACGCAGTAGGCGACGAGCAGGATGAGGACCATGTAGGCGAAGTAGTACGAGGCCGCGAGGAGGATGGTCAGCGAGACCACGAGCGCATAGGGACGCTCGCGGAGGAAGACCTTCTCGACGCCGAGGAGCACGAGGGGAAAGAGCACGCCGGCCACGAGGAATCCCGGCCAGATGAGCCCCTCGAGAAGCGTGACCGAGAAGGTGTAGGTGACGGCGCCCACGAGCGTGGCAAAGCGGCTGCGGCCGCGCTTGAGCGCATAGAGCGAGAAGGCCGCGCCGGCAAGCCAGAGCCTGAGAATAATGAGGACCTGGTAGAGGTACTCGGAATACCTCATGGGAACGAGGACGGACAGCAGGTTCACCGGGTCGAAGATGCTGTCGATGGTGATGAGGACGTCGGAGCCGTAGCCCAGGCTGAACTGCCAGGCGGGAATCTGCAGCCCGTGCCCGCCGATGAGCGACGAGACGATGCCGCGGAGCCACTCCCCCTCGAAGGCGAAGTAGGGGTAGTACTGCTCGTAGCCGTCAACGCTCCACAGGATGGAGCGGCCGTTCACGAGGTACATCGCCACACAGAAGCAGGCGAGCAGGACGAAGGCGAGGTTGAAGCAGCGCCAGTACGACGACCTCCCGCGACCGGGATGAGCGTCGTCCCAGGCGCGCACGCGCCCTGCTCGCCGGTCGATCCATGCCAGGGGGCCGTGCGAGAGAATGCCTTCCGTGGTGTCGGCTCCGTCCTCCTCCTTCATGACTTCCCCCCTATCCCAGCGTCGCAAAGACGACGATGCCGATGACGATGAGCGCGAGCGCGAGGAGCTTCTCGCGCCCCACGTGCTCGTGGAAGATGGTCACCCCGAACAGGGTCACGTACAGGTAGCTCGTGGCCTCGAGGACCGGCCCGAGCGAGAGCGGAATCCCCTGGTAGGCCAGGATGGTGAGGAGCGTGCACCCCACGAAGAGCACGTACGCGACGATGACCAGCGGGTTCAGGTACTCGGCCACGTGGTTCGGGTACGTGCGCAGGGCGGCCTTCTTGAGCATCACCTGCGAGATGGCGCTCACGAACACCGAGACGAGAAGCACGACGGCATGTCCGAGCTCGGACGTCATGACGAGGCCCCCTCGTCACCGCCGGCCGGCGCCGCGTCGTCCCTGTCGGCACGCGCGAAGAGCACCACGCCGCAGATGATGAGCGCAGCGCCCACGAGCTTGCCCACGCTTACCGCCTCGCCGAAGACCACGTATCCCCAGAAGATACCCCAGACCACCGTGATGGCGCGGTTGGCGTAGGCGCTCGAGAGCGGCATGCGCTTGATGACCTGCTGCCAGCCGATCGCATAGACGGCGAGAAGCCCGAGGACGGCCGCGTAGAGCAGCACGAACCCGGGGCTCAGGAACGTGGTCCCCGCCGCCTTCTTGCTCGCGACGTCGGAGAGGGAGTACACGCCGAGCAGCACGTGGAGCCCGAGGAGCACGCCCGCCTGGCTCCTTCTCGCCCCGGTCATCGCCGCTTCCCGAAGAACGACAGGACCGTCTCGATGACCTTGTCCCTGTCCGCCGGCGCCATGCCGAAGTACATGGGGAGGCGCGTGAGGCGCTCGCTCTCGCGCGTGGTGTAGACGTCCTCGCCCGAGAAGCGGCCGTACTTGAGGCCGGCCGGGGCGGAGTGCAGCGGGATGTAGTGGAAGGACGACTGGACGCCGTGCTCCTTGAGGTAGTTCATGAAGGCCGTGCGCTCGGCGAGGTCGGCGAGCTTGACGTAGAAGAGGTGCGCGTTGTGGACGCAGCCCTCGGGAACCGTGGGGATGCCGAGAAGCCCCTTCTCGCTGAGCGGGAGGAACGCCTGGTAGTAGGCGTTCCAGGTGGCGAGGCGGTCGTCGTTGATGCGGTCGGCCTCCTGGAGCTGCGCCCAGAGGTAGGCGGCGAGCATGTCGGAGGGCAGGAGGCTCGAGCCGTAGTCGACCCAGGTGTACTTGTCCACCTGGCCGCGGAAGTAGCGCGAGCGGTTGGTGCCCTTCTCGCGCAGGATCTCCGCCTGGTCGTCGAGGGCGGGGTCCTGGATGACGATGGCACCGCCCTCCCCCATGGAGTAGTTCTTCGTCTCGTGGAAGGAGTAGCAGCCGAAGTCGCCGATGGTCCCGAGCGCGCGTCCCTTGTAGGTGGACATGACGCCCTGGGCGGCGTCCTCGACCACCATGAGACCGTGGGCGCGGGCGATGCCCATGATGGTGTCCATCTCGCAGGCGATGCCCGCGTAGTGCACGGCGGCGATGACCCTGGTCTTCGGCGTGATGACGGCCTCGATCTTGGTCTCGTCGATGTTCATGGTGTCGGGGCGGACGTCGACGAAGACGAGGCGGGCACCCCGCTGCAGGAAGGCCGTCGCGGTGGACGAGAAGGTGAAGCTCGGGAGGATGACCTCGTCGCCGGGCTCGAAGTCGCTGAGCCATGACGCCATCTCGAGCGCGGAGGTGCCGCTCGTGGTGAGGTAGGCCGCCTGGGCGCCGAAGCGCTCCTCGATCCAGTGCTTGCACTTGAGGCAGAACTCGCCGTCGCCGCCGATGTTGCCCGTGGCGATGGCCCCCCGCATGTAGTCGAGCTCGGTGCCCAGGAACGGCGGCACGTTGAACCTAATCATGAAGCCCCTTCCCCTCTTCGCGACGGTCGAGCACGTCACGTACCACGTACTGCGGCTTCTTGTTGATCGAGATGTAGATGCGACCCACGTACTCGCCGAGCATGCCCACGGCGAGGATGATGACGCCGCCCATGAGCAGGAGCACGGCCATGAGGCTGGTCCAGCCCTCGGCGATGCTGGGGTCGAGGACCTTCTGGACGATGAGGACGATGCAGGCGACGAATCCGACGAACGCGAAGACGGCGCCCAGGAGCGAGGCCACGCGCAGGGGCACGATCGAGAAGAGCGTCACGCCGTCGAGCCACTGGGCGACGAGGCTCCTCAGGGTGTAGCCCGAGCTGCCCTGCTCGCGGGCGTGGTGCGTGACCTCGACGTTCGCGTAGCTCCCGACGGACTGAATGAGGAGCCCGTCGATGTAGGGGTAGGGGTTCTCGTAGCGCAGCGCCTCGTCGACCACGTAGCGCTTGACGGCGTAGTAGTTGTTGATCTGCAGGTCCTTGGGCACGCCAGCAAAGTGCCTCACGCACCAGGTGTTGAACGAGCTACCCCAGTTGCGCCAGGCGGAGAACTTGCGGTCGGGATAGTAGGCGTATGCGATGTCGACGTCATCGTCGACGACCTTGTCGACGAGGCGGAACATCTCCTGCGGCGGGCACTGCATGTCGTCGTCGAGAACGACGACGATGTCGCCCGACACCTGCGCGAAGCCCGCCATGATCGCGGGGAACTGACCGAAGTTGCGGGCGAGGTTCACGACCACGACGTGCTCGTTCGTCTCCGCGATTCGGCGCAGCTCGGCCAGGGTCGCGCCACCGTCGGGGCTCGCGTCGTTCACGAGGATGATCTCGTGGTCGAACTCGCCGGAGCGCGCGGAGATCGTCTCCTCGAGAAGCCCGACGACCTCGCCGATGGTGCCAGCCGAACGGTAGCAGGGAATGACGCAGGAAATTCGATTCTTGTGCATGAGACCTGGCCGCTCCTTGCTCCTCGTGGCGCCGCGCCGCGCGCCGCCCGTGAGACCGTCTGTCAAAGCCACCGTAGCCTACCGCAGTGGGGGCTTTGTGGGGCTGGCGACCGAGAACCGCCTGGGCACGCACGACTCCTCGCGCCGAACGACCGTAGCCGCCATCAGGGCGGAGCCGCTCGCCGACACGTCGCCGTGCCAGCACCCGAGGGATAAGCATGCGACTTTGGCGAAAAAAGTGATGGAGGTACGATGGCGTACACGAAAGTACCATCGCTCTTTGGACGAATGCCCAGGTAACTGGCCTGAAGCCAAAGAAACGTCCTTCTCGCTAGATAATGAGGACGCCCAGGTGCTCGAGGAGGATCTTGAGGCCGAGGAGGATGAGGATGACGCCGCCGGCGATGCTCGCGGGCCGCTCGTAGCGCGACCCGAAGGCGTTGCCGATCTTCACGCCCGCGAGCGTGAAGGCGAAGGTCGTCGCGCAGATGATCAGGGATGACGAGACGATCTCCACGGAGAGGGCGGCGAACGAGATGCCCACGGCGAGGGCGTCGATCGAGGTGGCGATGGCGAGGATCGTGAACTCGCCGAGGTCGATCGCGTCGGCGGGCCTGCAGTCCCCCTCGTCATCCTCGTGGACGGCCTCCCAGAGCATCTTCCCGCCGATGAAGGCGAGAAGGACGAAGGCGATCCAGTGGTCGACGGGGGCGATGAGCCACAGGAACTGGGTTCCGAGCGCCCAGCCGATCAGCGGCATGAGACCCTGGAAGCCGCCGAAGAAGAGCGCCAGGACGAGGGCCACCTTCCAGTTGACCCGCCTCATCCCGAGGCCCTTGCAGACGGACACCGCGAAGGCGTCCATGGAGAGACCCACCGCGATGAGGAAGAGCTCGATAAGGCTCATGTCGTCCCCTTTCAGCATAAAAAACGAGGCTCGTGGCGACGACCGTCCCCGGTCCCGCCACGAGTCTCGTTGATTAAGGTGCACCAGGCTGTGTGCCAGTGTGTTGACGCACCACACGCGTTCGCGTGCCACTACTCCCTCGTAGGGCGTGAATGGTACCACATCGAAGGTCCGGCTGGCGACATTAAGGGAAGCGGACTACCGGACCTCCGCAGGAACGCCGCAGCGCGCCCTGGTCAGCCGCGAAGCAGCAGGGACACCTCGGTGAACTCGAGCCTGCCCTCCACGTAGTCCTCATAGGCGCTCACGGCATCGCGGCCGTGGAAGGAGGCACAGATGCCGCAGAGGTCGCAGTCGGCGATGCAGGGACAGCGACGCTCGACGTAGGAGCGTCGCTCCTCGGGCGTGGACTCGGCTATGAGAGGCGCGGGACCGGTCATGCCGCGCCTCCCGGCTGCGCGAAGGGCGTCGGCCAGGCCGGCTCGTTGTCCGTCACGTGGATGTGCCTGCTCATGGGGTCTAGCCAGCGATGAAGAAGAGGACGCAGAGGAGGACCACCATCACCACGACGACGCCGACCGCGGCGTAGAAGAACGCCGAGGCGGTCCTGACGGCGGCGCGACGACCGTCGTTCGTCTCGCGGAGGTCCCGGAAGACGAGGTTGAGTGACGAGCAGAGCATCTCCGCCGCGTCGAGCGCACCCGCCTCGGGCTTGGAGCGGAGGAGCGCCGCAAGACCGTTGCCGAAGTCCTTGGGCGAGCCCAGGTGCACATGACCCTCGACGGTCTGCGCGCCGACCGACACCACGATGGTCGCGAGGAGGAGCGCCACGTCGACAGCGCAGGCGATGGCGAGCACACCGCGCTCCCAGCCGACGAGGAGCTACGAGAGCACGGCGGATGCGACGAGGACGCCGACGGCGAACACGCAGGCGCTGAAGGTGAGCGTCCGAGCGAGCCGGGCAATGCCGGCGCCACGCTCCTGCTCGGTCGAGAGCGAGAGCCTGGAGGTATCGATGAGGTGCGCGGCGAGCACGTCCGAGACGGAGGTCTCCTCGTGGCGGACCTCCTCGTGGCGGACCTTCCCCATGCGCTTCTTCTTGCCCATGACTGCCTCCTCGGACGGCGCCGCGGCGCCTTTGTGCCCACTTACACCACTCTAGCAAACCTTACAAACTCGAAAGGCGAAGGTAAGCCACTTCGATGGCCCGTCACCTGCCCGCATGCGAGGATTGCATCGTGAAAAGAAGGCGTCAAGGCAAGGGAGAACGACATGTGCGCAGGAAACGTCATCACCATCATCGTGTTCGGAATCTTCGAGGCACTTCTCGGCGCCTGCCTCTGCGCAGGTTGGATCTGCGACTCGCGGCACGACGACTCCGCCCGCGCGTAGAGGCGGGCGGGGCGAGACTGGCTGGACGGGCGGCGCGGGTGCCTGGCGCTAGTTCTGGATGCCGTGATGGACGACCACGGTCTCGCGCGTGATGGCCTGGAAGACGAAGCCCTGCGACTGGTAGTACTCGATGATCCGAGGGAGCGCCTCGACGGTCGTGGTCTTCGCGGAGGCGTCGTGGCAGAGCAGGATCACGTTGGTGAAGTTGCCGTAGGCCGTCGCGTTGGCGACGAGCTCGTCGGCGGAGAGGACCCCGCCGCCGTCGCCCGAGCTCACGTTCCAGTCGTAGTACTGGTAGCCGCGGGCGAGAAGCTCGGGCGCGAGAGCTGACATGATGCCCGAGCAGTAGCTCCTGGAGACCGTGTTCGACGAGCCGCCCGGGAAGCGCACGAGGTAGGGAACGTAGCCGATCTGGTCCTTCACGACCTGGCCGATCTGGTCGAGATCATTGAAGTAGGCGTCCACGCTCGCATAGCAGGTGGCGTAGTCGTGGGTGTACGTGTGCAGGCCGATGGTGTTGCCGCGACGGTACGCCTCGCCGATCATGTTGTAGTAGTCGGACCTCATGCCCGTGACGAAGAACGTGGCGTGGGCACCGTACTGGTCGAGAATGTCGAGGACCTTCTCGGTGTTCTCCGAGGGGCCGTCGTCGAACGTGAGGTAGACGGTCTTGACACCGTTGCTGTGGTCGAGCCAGTCAGTCGTGCGCGAGGGGTCGAGCTCGAGATCGGACTGACGAGCTGCCTCATCCGTGCTGTCGCTCGAGCTGGCGGACGTGGAGGAGTCGGACGCGGCGGAGGTGCTCGCGTCGGTAGTCGCGGAGGCTGCGGAGGACGCGGACTGGTCAGAGACGACCTCGCGCGAGGAGGAGCCGTCGGCGCTGGTCGAGACGTCCGTCTGGTCCGTTATGGTGACGGTGGAGTTCGAGCGAACCATCGCCGCGATGGCGATGCCCACGGTCGCGAGCACCACGACCAGCGCAATCGCGACGACGTGGGCGCTCTTCTTTCCCATCCCAGAGCCCCCGTCGCTGCGACGCGTGCCACGTCTCGTATTCCTGCTGTCTCCTTGGCTCATGACGCCCTCTCACCCTCAAATCCGACAATCGAAGTAACATTTATCTGTCAACTTAAGTATACCCACTCTTGGGTCCGTTGCTGAAAAGTACCTGGAAAAGGGGACAGGTTGCTTTTCCAGGTTTCCTATTCCGGGAATTCGAACGGGCTGGTACCACTAAGCCAGAAGGATCCTTTGAGGTTATTGCGGACAGCCCAACTGGGCAAACGTCGCCGAGACAAAAGGGGCTTATCGGTACCCCCAGGTAGAAGGCTCGCGGCTGGTACCAAAAAGCCAGAAGGATCCTTTTCTGTCATTGGTACGAGGGGCACGACCCACGTAGCGACAAGAACGACTCGCGTGACCAGGACCCCGCAGTAGGAGCCAGCCCCGTCCCACAAAACCTGGAAAAGTAACCTGTCCCCTTTTCCAGGTTACCGGGTCTTGAGCTCCGCCACGCGGACGACAAGGTGCCTCCCGTAGGGAAACGGCGTGCACCACACCGTGACGAGGTCGCCCTTCTGAACGTACTGGGGCGGGTCGCCGCCGTCGAGCCACGCGATCGACTCGACCCGCTCGTCCAGGCGGAAGTCCCTTCTGAGCTCGGGGTGGTCCGTGGGCGTGACGTTCGGGTCGCCCGACATCGGCAGGTGGGTGCACACGAGGTAATACGTATCGCCGTCGCGGAGAAGGAAGTCGTCCTTGTCGCCAGCGACCTCGATGGCCGTTGGCCGAGGCTCGTGGAGAAGAACGTCGTTGACGACGGTCCACTGCCCGATGGCTCCCAGATACGCGGCATCGAGTGCCCGGAGCGAGCCGTCGCCCCGTGGGCCGACGTTCAGGAGCATGTTCGAGCCGTGCCGCCGGCAGGCGACGATCTCGCGGATGACGTCCGCCGGGGACTTGTAGTCGATGTCCTCCGCCGCGTATCCCCAGTGCTCGCCGAAGGTCTCGCTCATCTCGCTTGCCACGTACTTGGGCGAGTCGGCGAGGTTGATGGCCTGGGGGATGCCGCGCTCGAAGGTCACGCTGTCCAGCTCGATGTTGCCGAGCTGGCCGCGAGCGTTGAGCCCCGTGTTGTTGACGAGAATCGCGTCGGGCTGGAGCTGCCGGACCATGCCGTAGAGCTCGTCCTCGTGCCAGTCCTTGTCGGGGTGCGCCCAGATGCCGTCGAACCAGAAGCCGCCGACGCGACCGTAGTTGGTGCAGAGCAGTCGGAGGGATCCCCGCAGGTAGTCGAGGTAGGCGGGCCAGTCGTCCGGACAGCTCGGCTCGTGCCAGTCCTCGAGCGTGTGGTAGAAGAAGGGAACGAGGCCCTGCTCGCGGCAGGCGTCCACGAACTCCGCGACGAGGTCGCGCCCGCACGCGTGCGGTGCGTCGAAGGTCGAGAGGCCGCGCGTGTCGTAGAGGGAGAAGCCGTCGTGGTGGCGGCAGGTGAGCGTGACGTAGCGGAAGCCGGCACTCCTCGCCGTGCGCGCGAGATCGGACGCCCAATCCGGCTTGGGGCAGAAGCGGTCCGCAAGTCCTTCGTACTCGGCGGCGCCCATGGGCACGAGACGCCTCGCCCACTCGCCGCGGCCGAGCACGCTGTAGAGGCCAAAGTGAACGAAGAGGCCCAGCCCCATCCGCTCGAAGTCCTTGACGCGCTGCTCGACGATCATGCGTACCTCCTTCGATCGATCTTGTCGTCAGATAGTAGACCTTCCCTGATGGTTCGCCCAACACTCGCACGCGCGGACCGCGATGTGTCATGCTTGACGACGAAATCGCGACGAAAGGGGATGCGAGCATGCGTGACGATTGCCCCAGCGGGCAGACGGACACAGACGACAAGGCCACGGCGCCCGTCAGGGAAGCCGCCGACGAGCCCGTCGAGAAGGGTCGACTCCTCGGGACGTTCACGGGAGTCGCCCTGCTCTCCCCTCTCATCGGTTTCGTCGTGGGCGTGCTCGTGCTGGTGCTCCTCCGCGGACAGGAGGCGCTCCAGAGCCTCGTCTGGGGAATCTCCGGCACCGCCACGAACATGGCCATCCTCCCCGTGGTCATCTGCCTGGTGGGAGGGCTTCTCATCGGGTGCTGGGCTAGGTCTGCCGAGAAGCTCGACTCCCTCGAGCAGGTTCTCGACGAGGTCCGTTTCACCGGCGGGTATCACGTGCGCAGCTTCGGGAAGTCCATCGTCACCTTCCTGCTCCCCCTCGCCTTCGGCGGCTCCGTCGGCCCCGAGGCCGGCATCTCCGGGCTGGCGGCGGCTGCGGTCACCTGGATCGGCGAGACGCTCCGCCACGCGGGTGTACGGGCGATGCGCACGGCGGACGTCTCGGTCGCCGCTGTGCTCTCGGCGATTTTCAGCACCCCCTTCGTCGGCCTCGTGGCACCGCTCGAGGATTCCGGGGCCGACTTCGAGCGCTTCACGTACGCAAAGCTGCCGCGCGCCATCCTGTACGCGCTCTCGGCTGTCGGCGCCTTTCTCGGCACGCAGGCCTTCATCGCCCTCTTCGGAGGGGGCACGGGACTGCCGAGGTTCGAGGCAATCGGAGGAGATGTCCTCGGAAACCTGGTCTGGACGCCGTTGCTCATCGCCCTCGGCTACCTGCTCGCACAGGCTTCTCGCCTCTTCGGACATGCGGCTAAGGCGGGCTTCTCGCATCTGGATTCGAAGCCTCTCGCGCAGGCGCTCGTCTGCGGCCTGCTGCTGGGACTCGTCGCGCTCGCCCTACCAGGCGTCTTGTACTCGGGAGAGGCTCAGACGGGCACCCTCATGGGTTCATGGGGGACGGTCGGTGCGGCCGTCCTCATCGCGACCGGCATCGTCAAGCTCGCGACCACTCAGGCCTGTCTCGCCGGAGGCTGGATGGGCGGATCGTTCTTCCCCAACATCTACGCAGGGGTGAGCTTCGGCTACGGAGTCGCGGCGCTGCTCGGCGTGAATCCCCTGCTCTCGGTGGCCGTGGTGACCACTGCGCTGCTCGCCGGCGTCACGAGGAAGCCGGTGCTCGCCGTGTCCATCCTCGTGCTGTGCTTCCCCCTCGTTGACCTGCCGTGGATGCTCGTAGCAGCCTTCGCCGCGGGCAAGCTGCCCTCCCTCGTCTCCTAACCTGGAAAAGGGGACAGGTTGCTTTTCCATGTCCGACTTTCCGAGGTTTCGGTGGACGGTACGCCTGGCGAGACGGACGTACGGGGTGAATGGACAATGTCGACCCACGCATGGCCGTACTTTTACCGGACAAATGCAACGTGCGCGGCGTTTGTCGCGACAAGGTCGACCTACGCATGCCCCGAAGGGTCCCGGCGCACGCGTGAGCTGTGTTTTACCGGACAAATGCAACGTGCGCGGCGTTTGTCGCGACGACGTCGACCTACGCGGTTGGCGCCGAAACCAGGTCCCCAGCGTATGTGAGGAAGCAACTCGACCTTTGCCCGCGACACACCTCACGCCGCACTAAAGGCACCGCCGAACGAAATCCCGGAAAGTCGGACATGGAAAAGCAACCTGTCCCCTTTTACAGGTTGACGAGGATCACGCCGATGACGAGAAGGACGATCCCGACCCCGCCCGCCGTCGAGAGCTCGTCGTGGAAGATGACGAGCGACGCCGCCGTGGTCGCGATGATGCCCGCGGCCGACCAGGTCGCGTACGCCACCGAGAGGTTGATGCTCAGCAGCACCCGCGAGAACAGCACGAGGCTCGAGACGAAGAGGACGAGCGTCAGCAGCGAAGGCCCCACGGCCGTGAAGCCCTTCGTGTACTCGAGGATCACGTCTGCGGCGACCTCGAGCGCAATCGCCAGGGCGAGAATCACGTAGCTCGACGTCATGCTCGTCACCTCCCGCCGCGCCCTCATCAGAGCGCGAGCTCGAAGATTCGCCGCACGTCCTTCTCGCCCAGCGAGACGAACCCGCCGACCCTGCCCGTTCGCCCTCCGGCATGGCAGGTTTCGTACGCCATCGCCTCGACGTCATCGGCCCCGGCGCCGATCTCGCCCAACGTGACGGGCATGCCGAGCGAGGTGAGAAACCCGCGGAGCCTCGCGATCCCCTCGCGCGCGGTGGCCTCCGGACCCTCGGCCGACGACTCGCAGCCCCAGACGCGCACGGCGAGTCTCGCCAGGCGCTCGGGGTCATGCCCGCAGGTGTAGCTCATGACGGCCGGCATCACGATGGCGAGCCCGGCGCCGTGCGCGCAGCCGAACCTCGACGAGAGCGCGTACTCGATGTCGTGGCTCGCCCAGTCCTGGCTCCGGCCGACCCCGGCCACGTCGTTATGCGCGAGGCAGGCGGCCCACATGAGGTTCGCCCGCGCCTCGTGGTCGTGTGGGTCGGCCATGACCTGCGGCGCTTCCGCGACGATGGCGAGCATGAGCCCCTCGAGCAGGCGGTCGCTCGTCTCGACCTCGGGCGTGTTCGTGAGGTAGCGCTCCAACGCATGGCTCAGCATGTCCGTGATCCCGCAGGCCGTCTGGTAGGCGGGCAGCGTCTCGGTGAGCTCGGGGTCCATGACCGCGAAGCGCGGCAGCAGGACCCGCGAGCTCGTCTCGCGCTTGAGCAGGGTCTCGTCGCGCGTGATGACCGAGTCGGGCGAGGCCTCGCTGCCCGAGGCGGCGATGGTCAGCACGACACCGACGGGCAGCGCCTCGAGCGGAGCGGCATCACCCTCGTAGAAGTCCCAAAAGTCGCCGGGGTAGCAGACCCCGGCCGCGACGGCCTTGGCCGTGTCGATGACGCTCCCGCCGCCGACGGCCAGGACGAAGTCCACGCCCTCGGCCCGGCAGCGCCTGATGCCCTCGTAGACGAGGCCGCTCCCCGGGTTGGACCGCACGCCGCCGAGCTCGACGAACTCGACCTGCGCCTCGCAGAGCGACCTCTCGACCCTGGCGAGAAGCCCGGTGCGTCGCGCAGACCCCCCGCCAAAGAGCACGAGCGCCCTGCTCCCGCCGGACTCGAGGACGAGACGGCCCGTCTCGTCCTCCCTCCCCGGGCCGAAGACGATCCGCGTCGGCATGCTGAAGTCGAAGGGGTCCATGCGCCCTCCCTACGCCCACGCGCGGAAGCGGTCGTACCTGAACGCGGTCACGTCGAGCGTGGTCTTCTCGCCACAGCAGAGCTCGGCGACGAGGCGCCCGACGATGGGCGAGATCCCGAAGCCGTGCCCCGTGAACGCGCACGCGAGGGTGAGGCCCGGCACCTCGTCGACGGTGCTGATGACCGGCACGCCGTCGGCGCACTCGTCCTCCCAGCCCGCCCAGGTGCGAACGATCTTCGCGTCCGCCAGGCGCGGCACGTACTTCATGATGCTCCGGCAGATCGCGGGCGCCGTGATGCTCGCGGTGGGGACGCCACCGGCATAACCGTTGGACTCCTCGAGGCCGGAGTCCCCGCCGAAGACGAACGACCCGTGCGCGGTCTGGTGACCGTAGAAGTCGGCGTCGGCGGTGCCCAGCATCTGCGGGAACATCTGAGGCTCGGCCTCCGTCACGAGCGCCTCGATGAGAAGTCCGCGCATGGGGACGTCAATCCCGACGCTCGCGGCGAGGCGACGCGTCCCGAGGCCGGCGGCGAGAACGACCTCGTCGCCCTCGAACACGCCCGCGGACGTCACGACCTGGCGGGCGCGACCGCGGACCGTGCGCACGCCGAGCACGTCGACGCCCGTCACGAACCGCACGCCGAGCGCGCGGGCGCGGCGGTAGAAGGCGAGCGTCGTGCGCAGGGGATTCGCGTGCCCGTCGGTCGGGCACCACGACGCCCCGATGACCTCGTCGGAGAGGAAGGGGTTGAGCTCGCGCACCTCGTCCGTCGAGAGCATCCGCATGTCGAGGCCATGCTCCCTGCCGGTCTTGGCAAGCCCCTGCAGCACCTCGAGGTGGTGCTCGGTCTTGCCCAGGCGGAGGTTGCCCTTCTTGACGTACTCGACGTCGGCCCCGAGCTCCTCGGAGAGGCTCGGCCACAGGTGCTCGACGGCGTACATCGCGAGCGGCAGCTCGCGCGCGTCTCGCCCCGACTGCCTGACGCCGCCGCCGTTTCGGCTCGAGCCGCCGTTGCCGATGCTCTCGTCACGCTCGAGCACGACGACGGAGCGGCCGCGCAGCGCGAGGTTGTAGGCGGTCGCGCATCCGATGACGCCGGCGCCGACGACGATGACGTCCGCCGTGCCCCCCAGCGCCTCCACGCCCTCTGTCCTGGTGTCCGTCATCGCGCGTCAGCTCCCCCCGCGGCTTCCTCGTTTCCCAGTACCCGCATCTCGACGGGGCGCATCGGCGCCCGCGAGGTCTCGGCGTCGAGCGCCGCCTGGGTGACCCCCAGCTCGGCGGCCATGATCCGCCGCACGAGCTTGGTGCACGACTGCCCCTGGCAGAGCCCCATGCCCACCCGCAGGTAGCGCCTGACCTCGGTCATCGTGTACATGCCGTCGTGGACGGCCCGCCGGACGTCTCCCTTGGTGACCTCCTCGCAGCGGCAGACGAGCACGTCGTCGTCGGGCGCGGGCACGAAGTCCCCGAGCCCACGCGAGCGGTCCAGCGGCGCGGGCGAGAAGGACCTGCTTGCCCCGTTCGTGGTCATGCGCACGGCTTCGTCGCTCATGAGACCGCCTCCTCGTCGGCATCGGCGGGCGCCGGCCTGAAGAACCTCGCCCGCATGGCACAGTCCTCGGGAACCCGCATCGTGAGCAGGTTGGTATGGTCGAACACGGAGACGCAGCGCACGGACTCGACCACGGCGTCGCAGATCTCATCGCCCGACCTCGAGAGTCCCCTCCCCCGCGTGCCCACGGCAGGAACGGGGAGAAACTCGTAGGGCAGGGTCACCGTCGCGAAGCCGTCGCCGGAGTCCTCGTCGACGAGGAAGATGGCCTGGCCCGGGCAGGACGCGACGCACATGCCGCAGGCAACGCAGGCCGCGTCGCCGACCACGACGGGGAGCGACGTGATGTTCTTGCCGATGGAGATGCAGCCCTTCCTGCAGGCGTCCTGGCAGGGGTTGCAGGGGATGTTCTGACTGCACTCGATCACCGCGTGGACGCCCTTCGCGTGGGTGACCCCGGGATAGGCGAGGACCTCGTCGTCGGAGAGGAAGCCGTGCTCGAGGAGGTTCATCGAGACGGGGCAGCCCTCCTCGGTCCTCTCGGGCACCGTGCCGCGGTTCTTGGGCGCGAACATGCCCTGGCGGAGCGCGTCGAGCGACCCCTCGAGCTCGTCAACCCGACGCGTCTCTCCCTCGTGCTCGAGGTAGCCGAGGTAGTCTGCTATGGCGGAGCCCGAGATGCGCCCCTCGATCATCGCGGAGGAGGCCTCCTCGATGCCCGAGACGTCGCCCGAGGCGAAGATGCCCGCCACGCTCGTAGCACCGCTCTCGTCACAGACGGGGACGAGCCCGCCGCGCCTGGGGTCGTCGACCATGTCGCAGCCGGCCATGTCGAGCAGCTGACTCATGGGCGACAGGCCAACGGCGACGCAGATGGTGTCGACGTCGAAGCGCTTCTCGGTGCCGGGGACGATCTGCCAGCTCTTGTCGACCTCGCCGATCGTGACGCCGGTCACGTGGTCTGTCCCCTCGGCCGAGACGATCGTGTGCGAGAGGAAGAACGGCACGCCGCAGCGCGCGAGCTTGGCCGCGTGCACCCCGTAGCCGCCGACGCGCGGCGCGGCGTCGACGACGCCGACGACCTCGCAGCCGGCCTGGAGGAGCTGGAACCCCACGACGAGACCGACGTTGCCCGAGCCGAGCATGAGGACGCGGTCGCCCGGCCTGACGCCGTGCAGGTTCATCATCGTCTGGGCGGCTCCCGCGCCGATGACGCCGGGAAGCGTCCAACCCGGAAAGCCGAGGGTGTTCTCGGAGGCGCCCGTCGCGACGAGGACCGCGTCGCCCTTGGCGTGGAAGACCTCGTCTCCGTGGCGGACGACGACCTCGCGGTCCGGATAGAGTCCGAGCACGGACGAGTCGAGCTCGACGCGCACGCCCGCCGCGTCCGCCTCCTTCAGGAGCTCGTCGCCGATGCGGAACCCGCGCACCTTCGCGTGGTGCTCCTTCGACCCGAAGAACTTGTGGATCTGCTTGAAGAGCTGGCCGCCTGGCTGGGCGTTCTCGTCGAAGACGACGACGTCCATGCCCGCATGGGCGGCCTCGATGGCCGCCGAGAGCCCGGACGGGCCCGCACCTATCACGATGAGATCATGACGATCCATGCCCTACTCGCCTCCCCTCTCGGCGGCGTCCGCCACCATCGAGGCGAGACGGGCCGCGCGCGGGTCGTCCGGGTCGAGGGGCTCGATGCCGTCCTGCGTCCTGACGTCCATGCCGGCCGCAAGCGGCGTCATGCAGGTGCGCACGTTCGGCCTGCCGTCGACGACCATCACGCAGTCGGTGCAGCGCCCGATGGCGCAGAAGACGCCCCTCGCCTCGTGCCGCTTGGCCGTGTAGCGGTGCACCATCACGCCCGCGGCGTGCAGCGCCATCGCGATGGGCTCGCCCTCGTACCCCTGGAGCTCCCGCCCGTCATACGAGAAGGTCACGAGCCTCCTGCGCTCGGGGGTGCCGAGGATGGGATGCTCTGCGATTCTGCTCATGAAGACCACCTGCCTCGCTTGTCCGTCTCTGCCCGTCCGACCCGTCCGTCCGCCCTCACGCGAGCGCGGGCGCGTCCCAGAGCTTGAGCTTCGTGCCGATGCCGAGCTCGACCGCCCTGCGGTAGACCACGGTGCCCCAGGAGATGTCCTCGACGGGCATGCCGCCGATGCTGAACCAGAAGATGTCGTCATCGGACTCGCGCCCGGGTGCGGTGCCGCGGACGATGTCGCCGAGGTCGACGACCTGCGACCGGTCGAGCCGGCCCTCGTCGACCATGTCGACCCACTTGTTGCCGAGCGTCCCGCAGACGTCAAAGCGGCCGATCTGGTCGCGCCAGTCCTCGTACATGAGGTAGTTGTCGCAGACCATCTTCCAGGTGCCGTCGATGAAGGGCTCCTCGTCGCCGTTGGCGTCGGACGGCATGCAGACGAGGGCGCCCGGCTTGACCCACTCGCGCCTGAGGTACGGGTAGGTCTCGATGCCGCCGTTCTCGTTCGTCGCCACCGAGACGAGGTCGGCGCCGCGCACGGCCTCCTCGATGCTGCCGACGATCTCGACGGTCGTGACCTGGGGGAAGTTCGTCCGCACGTAGTCGACGTACGACTCGAGCGAGCGGGTGCCACGCCCCTTCACGCGCACCGTGTCGATCTCGGGGCACTCGTGGATGAAGCTCCGGAGCGTCGTCTTGTTCATGACGCCCGGTCCCACGATGCCGACGACGTGCGCGTCCCTTCTCGCCAGGTGCCGCGCGCCCACGGCAGGGACGGCGGCCGTGCGGTACGACGAGATGAGGTTCGCCGACATGAGCGCCACGGGAGCCCCCGTCACGGGCTCGTTGAGCATGAGCGTGAGGATGGAGCGGGGCAGCCCGCGCTTGCGGTTGTCGATGTTGGAGCCGTACCACTTGACGCCCGCCATGTTGTAGCTGCCGCCCAGGTAGGCGGGCATGGCCATGTAGCGGCGGTCGGCGCTGGAGAGGGGCATGTTGGGGAAGGGGGACGACTCGGGGAACTCGATCATCGAGCCGTGCGAGTTCTCGTTCCTGCCGCTCATGCGATAGTCGCCGAGCGAGAGGAGACGGAACGTGTCCTCCATGACGTCGATGCAGGCCGACATGTCGGTGCAGCCGGCCTTGATAACGTCCGGCTCGCTCAGGAACAGGAACTCGACCTTCTCGCTGTCGACCTTCTCGCTCTCGACCTTCTCGCCTGCCGCGCAGACCATGGGAACGCTCCTTTCAGAAAACGATGTACTCTCAATGAACCGCAGCTCAGATGCCTTAGCTCTTGAGGTCGGTCCAGATGTCGTTGTAGATCTTGAGGACGTCGGAGGAGAGGCTCTCGGTCCGGTGCCCCGACTCGAAGACCGTGGCCGGGACGTTCTCGGCGGGGTTGTCCTTGAAGTCGTCGTCCATGAGGTCGATGGCGGCGGTGTTGGGCTGGACGTAGGGATAGTCGTCCGAGATGGTCTTGGCGACCTCGGGACGCATCATGTAGTCGAGGAACTTCATCGCGTTGTCAGCATTCTTGGCGTGTGCGGGGATGACCCAGTTGTCCGTGGAGATCTCGGCGCCCTCGGTCGGGAAGACGATCTGGATGGCGGGGTTCTCGCGCTGGGCGAGGGCGATCTCGGCGCTCCAGACGGCGCCGAGCGTGCAGTCGCCGTTGATGAGGGCGGACTTGGGGCTGTCGGAGTCGTAGACCTTGATGTTGTCCTTGAGCTTCATGACCTGCGTGCGCACGAGCTCGAGCTTGTCCGGGTCGGTCTCGTTGTTGGAGATGCCGATGCTGTCGGCGGCGATGCCGAGGACCTCGCGGTAATCGTCGAGCATGACGAGCTTGCCCGCATAGGCGGGGTCAAAGAGGTCGGCGTAGCTCGAGATGTCCGCCGTGACCTTGTCGGTGTTGACGGCGATGGCCGTGACCGAACCCATGTAGGGCACGGAGTACTTGTTGCCCTTGTCGTAGTCCTGGTCGAGATACTGGCTGCCGATGTTGCCGATGTTCTCCAGCTTGCTCGTGTCCATCTCCTGGAGCAGGCCCTGGTCGATCATGAGCTTCACCATGTAGTCGGAGGGCTGGAGCAGGTCGTAGGCGTCATCCTCCCCCGAGGTGAACTTGGCGAGCATGTCCTCGTTGGTCGAGAAGGTCGACGGGTTGACCGTGATGCCGAACTCGCTCTCGAAGTCCTCGATGACCGAGTCGGGCACGTACTCGGTCCAGATGAAGATGTTGAGCTCGCCGCCGTCACTCGCGGCGCTGCTTCCGCATCCCGCAAGCCCCGCGGATGCGACGCCGGCAAGGCCCAGGGCAGCCGCGCTCGAGCGCAGGAAGCCCCTTCTCGACATGGTCGTGTCTCTCATAGCTCCTCCTTCTGATGGACGGGCGACTCATCTGCGGAAACCCGGGCACGCAGGACGTGCGCCCTGCGGTTGCGCAGCTTGGCGACAATGCCGGGCACCAGCTTGCTCTGGGTGAGGACCACGAGCAGGACCGTGCCGACGAGGATGAGCGTGGAGAGGGCGTTCACGTCGGGCGCGACGCCGCTCTTGATGCTCTGCCAGACCTTGAGCGGGTACGTCATGGTCTGGCCGTTGACGAAGAAGCTCACGACGACGTCGTCGATGGAGAGGGTGAACGACAGCAGGGCGCCGCCCGCGATGCCGGGCGCGAGCATGGGGAGCGTCACGCGGAAGAACGTCTCGAGCTTGTTGGCCCCGAGGTCCATCGACGCCTCCTCGAGCGACTGGTCGTAGCCGTCCAGACGGGCTCGCACGTTGAAGATCACGAAGGGCAGGCAGAAGGTCACGTGGGCGATGACGAGCGAGACCATGCCCTGGGGCAGCTGGATGCTCGTGAAGAGCACCAAGAGCGAGATGCCCATGACGATCTCGGGGATGACGACGGGGATGTAGAGCAGCGCGTCGATAATCCCCTTGCCGCGGAAGCGATAGCGGTACATCCCCACCGCCACGATCGTGCCCATGACGGTCGCGATGACGGTCGTGGCGATGGCGAGGACCATCGTGTTGCCGAACGAGGCGAGCAGTGCCCTGTCGGAGAAGAGCTTCGAGTACCAGGCAAGGGTGAAGCCCTTCCAGGTCATGTACGGCTTGGTGTCGGTCGCGTTGAACGAGTTGGCGACGATGACGGCGATCGGGAGGAAGAGTATGCCGTAGATGATGGCGCAGTAGACGATGCCGCCCCGGCGGGAGAGCTTCTCCCGCAGCTGCCTTCTCATGGCCATGATCACACCCCCAGGCTTTCCATGTCGCCGCCGGTGCTCTGGTAGATCTTCACGAGGATCAGGGTTATCGCGATGAGGATGATGGAGAGCGCCGCGCCAAGCGGCCAGTTGTTGCCGCTCTGGAACTGCCGCTGGATGAGGTTGCCGATGACGTCGGAGTTGCCGCCGCCGAGGATGTCGGAGATGTAGAAGGCGCCGAGGCTCGGGATGAAGACCATGATGCAGCCCGAGAAGATGCCGCTCACCGTCTGCGGCACGACGACCTTGAACAGGGTGGAGAGCCCGTGCGCGCCGAGGTCGTGCGAGGCCTCGATCTGGGCCTCGTCGAGCTTCTCGATGGCCGTGTAGAGGGGCAGGACCATGAATGGGAAGAGGTCGTAGGTCATGCCGAGGACGGTCGCCGCCTGGTTGAAGAGGAAGTCGACGGGCGAATCCACGAGATGGAGCCCCATGAGGGCGGAGTTGAGGAAGCCGCTCGCGCCGAGGAAGGTCCTCCATCCGTAGATGCGGATGAGCGAGTTGGTCCAGAACGGGATGATGACGAGCATATAGAGGATGACCTTGTGCTCGTGGAACGTGCGCGAGATCAGGTACGCGAAGGGATAGCCGAGGGCGAGGCAGATGGCGGTGGAGAGCGCCGCGATCACAATCGACTGTACGTAGATCTGCACGTAGTTGGGGTCGAGAAGGTCAGCGTAGTTTCCGAGCGTAAACTGGAACGTGACGTTGTAGTACTCGTCGATGCTGCAGAAGCTCATGACGAGGACGTAGACGAGGGGAATCGCCACGAAGAAGGCGAGCCAGGCCACGGCCGGGATGACAGTGATGGCCGCCGGCAGCGTGTTCGATCTGAACTCATGGCTGTTGAGCTTCATCTCGTCCTCACCTAGAGAAACGTGGCGTTCTGGAGGGCCGTGTAGACGACCTGGTCGGGAGACTGCACGACGCGTGCGTCCATGGGGTCCCAGTACAGGAAGACGGGGCCGTCGGCGGGCAGCGGGTCGCTCGCGAGCCGCTCGAGCCGGACCTCCTGGCCGTTGGGGAGCTCGACCATGCTCTTGAGCACCGACCCCACGTAGACCTGCTCGCGGGCGATGCCCTCGATCGAGAATCCGTCGACGGGCATAGTCGAGAAGCGCATGCGCTCCGGGCGGACGGAGACGGAGGCCATCTCACCGACCTTGACGTCCCCGCACCTGCCGAGCACGGTGCCGGACTCGACCTGGAGCCGGGCGATGTCCCCGCCGATCGCGTCGATGACGCCGTCGAAGAGGTTTGTCTCGCCGATGAACGTGGCGACGAACCTGTTTGCGGGCTCCTCGTAGATGTCTTTGGGGACGCCCACCTGCTCGAGCACACCTTCGTGCATGATGCCGATGCGGTCGCTCATCGTGAGCGCCTCCTCCTGGTCGTGGGTGACGTAGAGGAAGGTGATGCCGAGCTTGCGCTGGAGGCGCTTGAGCTCGATCTGCATCTGCTTTCTGAGCTTGAGGTCGAGAGCCCCGAGCGGCTCGTCGAGGAGCAGGACCTTGGGCCTGTTGACCAGCGCGCGGGCGATGGCGACGCGCTGCTTCTGGCCGCCGGAGAGCTGGGAGGGCCGACGGTCCTCGAAGGAGGTGAGCTGCACGAGGGCGAGGATGTCCCGAACGCGGCTCGTGATTTCGCCCATGGGGACCTTGCTCATCCTGAGCCCGTAGGCGACGTTGTCGAAGATCGTCATGTGCGGGAAGAGCGCGTAGCTCTGGAACACCGTGTTGACGTCGCGCTCATAGGGCTCTCGGTCGGCGACGTTCTCGCCGGAGAGCAGGATCTCGCCGGAGGTCGGCTGTTCGAAGCCGCCGACCATGCGCAGCGTCGTGGTCTTGCCGGAGCCGGACGACCCCAGGATTGTGAGGAACTCCCCCTCGAGGACGTCGAGGTTGAGGTCCCTCACCACATGGTTGTCTCCGTAGAACTTGTTGATGTCCCTGATCTGGACGATCGGCTCAGCGCTCATGGCACCTTCCCCCTTCCAGGCGGCCTTGGTTACTTCAGTTGGATTGGGACGCTGCCTAAAGGGCTTCGACGCCGCGCTCGCCGGTGCGGATGCGGACCGCGTCGGCCATGTCGCGGATGAAGATCTTGCCGTCACCGACCCTGCCGTCAGCCATGTGCTCGCGCACGTCCGCGATGATCGGCTCGACGTCCTCGTCGCGCACGACGATGCTCGCCTGAATCTTGGGGAGCAGGTTGATGTTGACCTTGAAGCCACGAATCTCGTTGACGCCCTTGGCCTCGGAGAAGCCCTTCTGGGTGCCGCAGCCCATCACGCTCATGACCGTCATGCCGCCACCGTGGACCTTGTCCAGGATCTGCTTGAGCTCCTCGAGCATCTCGGGACGAATGATGAGTACGAGTTCCTTCATGGTCTCGACCTTCCCCTCTGGTTATCCCCGGTCGTCAACGCCTCTGGGGGCGTCGCATGAGGTTCATTATCGAGAGGAAACTGCCGCTCGCCGAAAGCGTTACGAGCGGTTCGAAAGTTGTGCGAGACGAGAAACGCAGGGTCGGCGGAGCGAAACGAACCTGTTGCACGAACGGAACGGCACGGTCCGCTGCTCGAAACATGCCCAGGTAAACCTGGAAAAGGGGACAGGTTGTTTTTCCAGGTTTGACTTTCCGGGATTTCGGTGGGCGGTACGTCTGGCGAGACGGACGTGCGCGGAGGGGCGTGGACGCACGCGTGAGCTGAGTTTTACCGGACAAACGCAACGTGCGCTGCGATCGTCGCGACAAGGTCGACCCACGCGTGCGCGGAGGGGCCCCGGGGCACGCGCGAGCTGCGTTTTACCGGACGAATTCAGCGTGCGCTGCAATCGTCGCGACAAGGTCGACCTACGCGTGTGCCAAGGGGTCCCGGCGCACGCGTGAGCTGCGTTTTACCGGACAAACGCAACGTGCGCTGCATTTGTCGCGACAAGGTCGAGCCACGCGTGTACGGAGGGGCCTGGGCGCACGCGTGAGCTGCGTTTTACCGGACAACGTCGACCTACGCGGTTGGTGCCAGGACATGCCCCCCGGGCAACATGGAAAAGTAACCTGTCACCTTTTCCAGGTCAGCGGAGGGTCGAGCAGAACTCCTCGAGCTTCTCGCCGAGCTGGGCATCCTTGCCATCGGCGGGGTTGCGCAGGCTCAGCACCGGCGGATTGGCCTGGCCGCGCATCTTGGAGACGCAGTCGGCGACGCACTTCTCGCCACTGCCGCCCGCGCTCGAGACGACAAGCGCCACCCGCACGCCGCTGAGGTCGTGATCGCGAAGGAACGTGTTGATCGCCGGCGGAACCTTGTCCGCCCAGACGGGAAACGCGAGAATGACCAGGTCGTAGCCCGTGTCGTCAAAGGTGTACGGCCGCAGCGGAGGCTCGACGCCAGCCATCGCATCCTTGCCACCCTTGATGAACTTGAGCGGTCCCCTCGCAGGATAGGGCTTCTGGCACTCGAGCCTCACCAGGTCGCCGCCGAGGCGCCCGGCGAGGTTCTTGGCCATGAACTCGGAGTTTCCGTTGAGCGAGTAATACACGATGGCGGTCTTCATGGGTGTCCTCCCTGACGTCTTCGTGACATTATCGCCCAGCAGGCCGCGCCTACACCAGCCCGAAGTGATCGAGCGCGGTCACGACGCCGTCGCGCTCGGCAGTGCCCGTCACGTAGTCGGCGTGCGCCCGAACGCTCGCCGTGGCCTGCCCCATCACCACGGCCACGTCGGCGATGTCGAGAAGAGAGACGTCGTTCTCCGAGTCGCCGAAGGCGAAGACGCGCGACGGCGCGACACCCTCCTTCTCCGTCAGCGCGTCGAGCAGCGCCGCAGCGCCCCTCCCCTTGCTGGCGCCCGGAAGGGCGAGCTCGCAACTGCCACCGCCGGCGTCGTAGCAGGTCAGCTCACGTGAGAGGAACCCGCTTCTCCGCAGGGCGGGGATCTGCGTGTCGAGAAAGTCAATCTTGCCAAAACGCAGACCCGGGTCGATCTCGCGGAGCTCGTCGATGCTTCGGCACCTCGGGATGTCGAGGTCGCCTGCGTCAAAGTCCCCGAATGCGACGTAGCAGCTCTCGCCCGCGAACAGCGCACTCATCCCGACCCGCTCCATCTCGTGGACGACGCGCTCCACGAGCGGCACCGGGAACAGCTGGTCAAGCACGACCCTGCCGTCGAGAAGGACGTAGGTTCCGTCCATGGTCACGTGGCCGCGGAAGGGCATCCGCGCTAGCGGCCCCGCGAGGCCCGTCATGTTACGACCCGTCGAGAGGACCGCGACGCCCCCGCGCGCAACGAAACTCCGTACCGCGTCCTCGACCCTTCGCCGCGGTACGTTGGTCGGCCTCTCGTCAGGATTCTGATAGGTAAGCGTCCCGTCGACGTCGAAGAAGGCGACGACAGGACCACTTTCGTCTCGATTGCGTTGCTGGTACTGATCCACGTTGCTCCCCTGCGACCATGCTGACGTCATTCGTCGGAGGGTGTCCCTTTTGGCTGCCAAAGGGCGTTGGCACCTTTGGCAGGCAGGCACCTTTGGCAGGCACCTTTGGCAGCCAAAAGGGACACCCGAAAACCTGGAAAATGAACCTGTCCCCTTTTCCAGGTCAGCGGACCACGTACTGGTACGTGTCGGTCATGGGGACGAAGGTGACGGGAATCTCGTCGGTGCCGATCGCCTGCGGAATCCACCGCGGCATGTACTCCATGCCCGGCTCCTCGAGGTTGAAGTGGCCGATGGTGATCGCGCACTTGCCCTGGCCGAGCATGCCGGCATCGCGGATGTACTCGCTCGTGGTGAAGTCGATGAACTCCATGGTGACGAGGGCGTCGACGTCGTTCTCGTCGGCATAGGCAATCTCGTGGTTGTCGGACGCGGGGTTGCCCAGCACGTGCATGGGCACGTGCACGCGACGGACGCGGGCATCCGCGTCGCCGATGATGCGGGTCCCGTTGAGTCCGAGCGTCCTCACGAGATAGCCCGCGAGCTCCCTGCCGCTCGTCTCCGGAATCTCGAAGTCGAGACCGAACGAGACGTCGCCCACGCGGTAGTCGAGCCACCCGAGCTTCCAGTCCAGGCCATAGAAGATGCCGTCGACCATGGCACCGCCCTCGTCGATGGGCACCTTCGAGTGAATGTAGTCGTGACAGCGCCAGACCGTCCCGCCCCACTCGTCGAGCAGCGCCCTCTTGGCAAGGTAGGTCTTGTTGGAGGCAATGACATCCTGGTGGTCGCCATGGTTCCAGAAGAGGGCCTCGTGCGGGATGATGAGGTTGGCGCCCAGGCGCGAGGCCTCCCGGATGACGTCGGCCGTCGCCCAGATGCACGTCACGATGCCCGTGCACTCCTTGTCAACGCTGCCGTACGTGACCTGGTCGCGCGTCGTGGCGTCGTCGATGGGGTCGCCCGTCTCGAAGGCGGTGCCGCCGCAGAATCCCTTGATGCCCTGGATGACCTCGCTGATGAGCATGAGCTCGCACTCCCTTCGGCGGACGTCCGTCCGCACGTACCGTTACTCGTCGTCCTCTCCGTCTTCCACCTGAAGGGTGTTGATGAGCCGCATCGACTGCCTGCCCAGCTCGATCGCCTCTTCGATGCCCTCGACAGTGAGCGCATCGGTGGAGAGGCACAGCTCGAGCGCCAGCGCGACGTTGACGCCGGCGACGAGAAAGACGTGGCTGCCCACGTATGGCGCGAACGCCTGGTTGACGCTCCCCTGCAGGATGTCCGTCAGCACGAGCACCTCGTCCTCGGCAGGGAATGAGGAGAAGAGCTCGGCGACCCTCGGCGCGAGGGGCATGTCGTCGACGTAGGCGCAGACGACGTTGAGCTCCGCCTTGTTCCCCAGGAAGTCGAGCGTGTCCGCGAGCCCCTGGGCAAACCTGTGGTGCGAGGCGATGATGACGTGTCTCATGGTTCTCTCCACTTCCAGGGCCATGTTCCATGCAACGGCAGGGGACCCAGACAATGAGCTATCGGAAAGTTTAGGGCACCTGCAGGTACCCTGACGAAGGCAACCCGTCTCACTGCACCGGTTGTCTTCGTCAGGGGGCTCCCGTCCGCGGGCGACGACCCCCCCTGTCGCCGCCCGCGTTGGAAGCACTCGAGGTAGGTCAGCCGAGAATGCCGAAGGCGGAGCAGACGCAGCTGATGACGATGATGCCGAGAATGATCATGTTGAGCTTGACGCCCTCCTTGATGAGCTTGTAGACGATCACCGCAGCGATGACGGCCAGCAGGTTCGGGAAGATGGCATCGAGGACGCCGGTCTGAAGTGCGAGGGTGATATCGCCGTACGCGAACGTGATCGGCGTGGTGATCTTGATCGCCGAGTAGATGAGCGAGCCGACGACGGTCAGTCCGAGGATGGAGGCGGCATCGGTCAGGATGTTCAGCTTGTCGGCCATGTTCGTGATGACCTGGGCGCCTGCGGTATAGCCCTGGTTGTAGTTCTGGAGTCGCCATGCCAGGATGGCCATCCAGAGAGCGCACCAGAGGAGGATGCCGACGGGGCTTCCCTGCATGGCCATGTAGCCCGCGATGGAGCCGAGGATGGTCATAGGGAGGATCCAGATGAACACGTCGCCGATGCCGGAGAGCGGGCCCATGAGGCCGACCTTGAGGTCGTTCTCGGCGGCCATGCCCTGGAGGTGGCCCTTGTCCTCGATGGCGAGGCCGGCGCCGAGGAGCAGGCCGGAGACGGGAGGCGTGGCGTTGAAGACGCAGTCGAGCTGGTTGAGCATCGCGGTGTTGAAGGAGTCCTGGTCGTTGCCGTAGATCTTGCGCAGCGCATAGTAGGCGGAGAAGGCGGCGCAGGGGGCGTTCTGGGTGGCGTAGGAGTAGGAGACCGTGTCCATGAGCCACATACGACGGCTGCAGATGTTGAGGTCCTCTTTGGTGAGCACGGGCTCGTAGGTGCCGTCGGGCAGCTGCTGTGGCGCGGACGCCTCGTCGAAGTCCTTGAAATCTGCGGGCTTGAAGAAGTTACTCATCTTCGAGCTCACCCCCGTTCTCAGAGATTGCGGTCGTGGATGCGGTGGTGGTACTGGACTTGAGCCTGAAGTACTCGATGGCGACCGCGCCGCCGAGAAGGGCGATGGGGAGCACGGTGAGACCCATATAGGCAGAGAGCACGTAGCCGACGATCAGGAACGCGTAGAACTTGTTGACGGGCATGAAGGTGAGGAGCATCGCGAAGCCCGTGACGGGGAGGATGCCTGCGGCGATGGTGAGACCGCCCGTGAACCACGCCGGCATGAAGGCCAGGATGGCGTCGACGGCAGACTGACCGAAGGCGAGCACGATGGCCATGGGAATCGCGCCCTGAAGGAACAGGTAGGCGTGGGACAGGAAGAACGAGCGGAGCATCTTGCCGTACTCGCGCTTGGCCGCATGTCCGCGGATGACCTTGAAGACCCAGGAGTTGTAGATCTTGAAGAGGACGTCGAGCTGGACGTAGAGCATGGCAACGGCGACGCCGACGGCGAGGCCGACGGAGATGTCGTTGGTGCCCGCGAGGACGGCGAGGACGGTCGCGACCATGCCCGCCATGCCGTAGTCGGGAGCGGAGGAACCGCCGAGACCGGCTGCGCCCATAGACATGAGCTGGATGGTACCGCCGACGACGAGGCCGGTGTTGGGGTCACCGAGGATGATGCCCACCAGCCAGCACATGAGCGCGTGCTGGAACGGGAAGAGCTGCGTGGAGTACTGGTCGGCAGCCCTGAACCCTGACAGGAGGACGATCAGGACAAACTGAAGCGCGTTGACCGTCATGACAACCACCTTTCGCTAGATCGAGATGTATTCGGAGATGGGAACGGACTTGTCGGTGGTCATGTAGCGGACCTCGACCTTGGTGCCTGCTGCGACGATCTTCTGGTAGATGGGGATCTCATCCTCGTGGATGAAGGCCCTCCTACCAGCCTTGACGCCTGGCGTCCCCTCGGGCGGCAGCTCGGTCAGACCGAGCGTCAGGATGGGAACCTTCTGCCCCTGCTCGATGAGGTCGAGGAAGGTCTGGGGGTCACGTGCGATGACGAAGACCGTATGGCCGTCGTACTTCCCCGCCTTGAAGTTGGTGTACGCAACCTCGTGGGTGATGATCGACAGCGCCTGTCCTGAGGGCTTCGACATCTTCATCGCCGTCTTGCGCACCTCGTCGCTCGCGGTGGCGTCGTCGATGATCATGGTTCGCTGGGTCGCGTAGGTGGGGCACCAGAAACCCTGGACGATGCCGTGCAGCAGGCGATAGTCGATTCTTCCGGCAACGATGCTCATGCACTCTCCTTTCCGAATCACCGCAGTTCTGAGATAAGTACTCGTCGAACGGGACGGCGACCGGACGTCTCCTGCCATCCCACGTTCATCTGGAGCCTAAGATAGCGGCGCGGGCGAGAAGGTCTCGCACAAGTGGAACGTCTCGCCAACGCGTGGGGTCTTTCGACAGCCCGCACGTACGAATGCGAAGGCGTTGTGAAGTTGTCGACACTCTTCTTCGACACTCACGCCAGAAAGGGCCCGACAGGCCACCCCCTGGGGAGTGCCGTTCCGGCTTACTCGTCCTCGAGGCGCCTCTCGGGCGTCCCGGGCTTCTCGTCCCTGTCGGCCATGTCGACGTTCAGCATGTGGTGGACGTAGGCGACCTCCGACACGGGTATCTCGACCTTGTATCTCTTGCACATGTCGGAGAACGACGCGCGGAACCAGCGGATGAATTCCTCGTTCTCGCGCTCGAACTTCTCGACGTCGGGATAGTCGTCGACGAAGTTCTTGGTGACGAGACGTTCGATGAGCCCGCAGAGGTGGACGTAGAGGCCGATCTGTCGGCGCGAGTCGATGGTCTCGCCGGACAGGCGAGAGAGCTCCTGCATGGCGCGGTCCGCCTCGACGTAGAGCATCTCGGGATTGAGGATGGTGATCGACTCGGCGACGTTTCTCAGGGTGAGGTTCCGCAGCAGCCTCGAGTGGAACTCCACCATCTCCTCCGGCCCCAGGACCCGCGCGAGCGCACGGTCGAGGGCGTCGGAGGTGCCCGCGTAGAGGATGTCCTCGAGCGCCACGAAGGGGACGGTCGTGATGCCGGGGTTCATGGTCCCCACGAGCGCACGGACGCGATAGCTGCCGAAGACCGTCGCCTGGTCGCCATGGTGCTCGAGCTCTCCGTAGTCGCAGGTGACGAGACGAATCGAGAGCTGCTCGGGAAGGCTGTCCTGCACGAGCTGCCGTATCTTGTCGGCGGCGGGCGTGCCCGCCTCGGAGCAGAACGCGATCGCGTCGTATCCCTTCGTGCCGCGCACGACCTGGTATGTGGGAGCGCACAAGCCGGTGCCCGCACGCAGCGTCCCATCGATGTCCTCGTGGGCGACGATCGCCGCGCCCACCTCGAGCGCGAGCCCCGTCGAGACGTTGTTGACGATGTAGAGGTCCCCGTTGACCACGCCCGGAATCGCATCGCTGACCTGCGCGAGCGACCCCATGTCCACGAGGACGACGACGGTGGTGCAATAGGTGAAGCGCTCGAAGAGCCGGGAGAGCGGGCCCACGATGTCGGCGACCTCCTGGTCGTAGGTCATGTCGATGGCCTCGAACACCCGCTGGTGGAGGATCCTGTTGGCCGCGTCGGCGATGCTCGTGGCCGTGGAGTAGCCGTGGCAGAGGATGACGCCGAGGGTCTCCCGGCCGTCGGTCGTCGAGTTGATGGTCTCACGGACCTCGAGGTAGAGCGGCAGCAGGCTGAGCGCGTCGAGCTCCACGCCCAGAGCGACCCTCACCTTTGCCGCGATCTGTCCCACGATGGTGGCCGTCGTCAGCGAGCTCTTGCTGAGCGTCGAGACCATCTGGTCGAGAACGTCGCGGTTCTTCCTGCGCCAGAGCGAGACGTACAGGCCACCCCAGAGCTGGATGGAGAGCGACTGCGCCAGCGAGCGCGCGACCTTGCGCGAGAGCTCGATGCCGTAGTCGGTGTTCACCTCGTCGACGATGGGGTTGAGCACGCGCTCGTATGAGCTCAGGCGCGGATTGACGGTCTGAGTGTCGAAGTTCTGGAAGTCCTGGTTGGCATGGGCGGCCTCCGAGGCGGCCATGAAGAACTCGTCGAACGAGACGTGCCCGTCGCGATACGAGAGATAGGAGTCGACCATCTGCTGGAAGAAGGAGATGGCGTGGGACGAGGTCTCCGACGAGACGCGCTTGTCGCCCGTGACCAGCTGGTCGTCATCCGCCTGCGGCGGCGTCGTCCCGAGGATGTGCGACGGGAGGTTGTAGGAGCGGATGGTCAGGTGCTCGTCGTCGCGATTGAGGTAGGCACCGGCGCAGCAGTTGGTGATGCAGGCCTTGAGACCGTCGATGTTCTCGGCAAAGTCCGCCCCCACGAGGGCGCGGAGCGCGCCGCGACTGATGGAGACGTCGGAAGCCACCCTTCGCCCCTCGACGCGGAGGTAGTGCATCACGAGGGTCGAGCGCTCCTCCTCGGTGCGCTCGGAGAAGCGCGGCAGCGTGACCGTGATGGGAAGTGCGCGGGAGAGCCGCGCGACCTCCTTGCCGCCGGCGGGACGGGCGGTCGCGAGGATGAAGCGCACGGGACGGTACGCGCTGGCGACCTCGCCCCGCGCTTGCTCCTCCTCGGCGACGCGAGAGAGGAGGAGCTCGCAGGTCGTCTGTGAGAGATGGTCGACGCGGTGGAGATACACGACGCCGCCGTTGGCCTCCCTCACGGCCCCCGTCACGGTGGCGTCGCCGAACACGTCGCGCTCGAGCGCCGACTCGTTGTCGGAGTATCGGGAGCAGTCGACGGCGACGTAGCGGGAGTCCTTGGGCAGCACGCCGGTGTTGATTCCATACTCGTAGGTCAGGTGCGAGATGAGCGACTTGCCCGTTCCGTGACCGCCGACGATGACGACGGGGAGCCCGTGCGGTGGATAGCACATCGCGCTCTTGAGCTGCTCGATGCAGGCGCCGAGCGAGAGGTCGCAGCCGATCGCCTTGTCGTAGTCGACGCGTTCGGCGGCGCCGACCGTCGAGAGCAGCTCCCGCATCGAGGCGTACTCGGACTGGTCGAGCGTGGTCTGCAGGTAGCGCTCGAGACCGCGGCGATGCAGGAAGAGCACCGGACGCGCGTTGACCTTGACGACCATGCCGTCCCTCACGAGCTCGTTGAGGTACTGGCTGGCGAGGTTGCGGCTCACCGTACAGTCCGACGCGATTCTCGCCGTGGTGAACACGTTGACGGAGTTGGGACCGAGCTCTCGCGTGATCTTGTCGAGATGTCGGAGTATCTCGTCCTTGGTATCTGATGCAGACATCGCCCGTTCCCCCCTGTTGCCGACCGAGCCTGCCACAACACTACCATTCGAAACGCACCGACAAGGACGCAAACCGCGGCACGGTATCCCAGACGGCCGCGGAAGCCAGACGTTCCTCTCGCCAGTTTCGTTGCATGAGTGTCGAATGCCAGGTAACGTTGTCGAAGCCGGCCCCCGGCAGGGCGCGACGGCAGAGCCGAACCTAGGATGGGGTCAGAAAACCACCCCAGGAGGCATGCCATGAACCTCAGTCCCCGCCCCATCAAGAGCGACATCCCCGTGCACAACTTCAAGCCCGAGAAGGAGAAGGTCTCTCGCTGGTCGTTCATGAAGGTGCTGCGCGAGCACAGCGACCTCAAGGAGTACTACCCGGAGGTCAACCCCTTCGTGGAGTGCTACCGGTTCCGGCCGAACACCTACGCCATCTTCAACCCGTCCGTCATGGCAGGCTGCGGCGACGTGTGGAGCTACCTCATCATCGGACCGGAGCGGGCGCTCCTCATCGACACCGCCTTCGGTCTGGGAGACCTGCGCGCGACCTGCGAGCACCTCGCCCCCGGGCGCGAGGTCGTCTGCGCCAACACGCACCGGCACGTCGACCACATCGGTGGCAACGTCTGCTTTGACGTCGTCTACATCAACGAGAACGACGCGGACGCGCTGCGCGACGAGGAGACGCCCGACTATATGGCGGGGTTCCTTCTCGATGACGACGGCAGGCCCTCCGCGTCGGACTTCGACCCCGAGGACCTCATGCCCTTCCACAGGTACGAGGTCGTCGGCGTGCCCGACGGATACGTCTTTGACCTCGGGGCACTGCCGTCTGGCGAGAAGTACGAGGTGGAGCTCGTCCACCTCTCGGGTCACACCGCCGGGCAGTCGGGCTTCTTCGACCGCCAGACCGGCTGCTTCTTCATGGGGGACTCGACGAGCGCGCTGCTGGACGAGGGAGAGCGCCATCCCGAGCTCTGCACGATTCGCTCGATGCGCGACCGCCTCCAGGCGGCCCTCGACAGGCACGGCGACCAGATGACCGGCGTGTTCCCCGGGCACGGCGCCATCGACCTGCACCCCGTGACGCTCCAGTACCTCATCGACGCCGCCGACCTCATCCTCGCCCACCCCGACCAGTACGACAAGAAGATCGACTGGTTCGGACGTGCGCTCTACACCAAGAACGTCTACCAGTTTGGCAGCGACCTCAAGTACACGATGGAGACCGTCGGCTAGTCCTTTCAGCCTGCCAAAGGTGCCAACGCCCTTTGGCAGCCAAAGGGCCACCCTACGTCAAAATCGGAGCCCGCCGTAAGATTTGCGGCAGGGACCCTCGCGGCACGGCTTTCAGGCAGATCTTGTGGGATTCCGTTCATTTCGCGGCCTCAGCAGGGGCTCGAAGTGAACGGAATCCCACAAGATCTGCCTGAAAGCGAGCATGGCGGAACCCCGGCGGCCAGCGGCCACCTGGAAAATCAACCTGTCCCCTTTTCCAGGTCAGAGCGAGAAGCCCTCGAAGCTGTCGATGCTCTCGTCGGCGGCGCTCGTGTCCTGCACGATGCTGCCGCCACGGAACCCGATCACGTACGTGCCGGCAGCTCGCGCCGAGGCGATTCCCGTCGGCGAGTCCTCGAAGACGACCGTGCGCCCGGGCGCGATGCCGAGAAACCCCATCGCCCGCTCGTAGGGCTGCGGGTCGGGCTTGAAGCGCTCGATCATGTCGCCGCAGACGATCGTGTCATAGAGCGACGTCATCCTGAAGCGGTCGAGCGCGTACATCACGTCGCAGGTGGGCGTCTGCGAGACGAGACCGACGAGAATCCCGCGCGCGCGAAGCCCGCGGATGAGATCGACGATGCCCGGCAGCGGCTCGATGTCCATCTCGCGGTAGACGGCTCGGTTCCCCGTGCCGTCGGGAAAGAGCTCGGCGACCGTGCGCGTGGAGTGGTGCGCATCGAGAACGCCCTGGAAGGGCTCGTCCCCCGCCGTGCCGGTGAGCGCCTCGATCTCCTCGACCGAGACGTCGACGCCGATCGCCCCGAATCGCTCGACGAGAAGCTCCACGCCGAGCGGCTCGGTGTCGGCGGTGACCCCGTCGAAGTCAAACAGCACGCACTCGATGTCGGCCGGACGTCCCATGGCAGCCCCTCTCGCGGATCTCGTCGCAACAACGTCGAGCATACCAGGTCGTACGTGCCCGGACGACCGTCGACGGGCGAGAAGGACCCCGCCCTCACAAGCTGCAAAACGAATTTGACAGGACTCCAACTCGTTTTGCTTTCCAACTCGGCGCGGAACCTCGATACTGTGGGCAGAAAGCCAGTCACAGCCACCTACCAGGAGGAGCCATGTTCGGAGAGCGCATCGCGGAGCTTCGCAGACGTCACGGCCTCAGCCAGCAGGAGGTCGCCAACCTTCTCGGCGTGACTCGCCAGACGGTGTCCAACTGGGAGTGCGGTCAGGGCGCGCCGACCATCGACAAGGCCATGGCGCTCGCTCGCACCTACCACATGAGTCTCGACGAGCTGGTCGACCCGGACTTCGACGCCGATGCGGGCCAGCTTCCGGAGGGGCCCGCGCCAGAACCTGCGAGTCCCGTCGCGTCCCTCAGCCTCAAGCTGGTCGACGACGCGGACTCCGTCCGCATACTCGCGAGCGACAAGACCGGCGCCATCGCGTACGAGGCACGAGCCGCGAGGTCGCCCCTCGGACCGCGCGACTTTGCCGTCCGTGACGAAAGCGGCAGGAGGGTGGGCTCGCTCGCCCGGCGGACGACCACCTTCATGGGATTCGACATGACACGAGTCGCCATCAAGGTGAGCGGGTTCGACAAGGTGGAGGCCGTGCGGGACATGGAGCAGTTCGCCATCGCGTATCGGCTCGACGGCGAGGGCCTCTCCCTCACGTCGAGGTGCGACACGACGACCTGCGACATCAGTCGCGGGGAATCCCCGTTCGCGAGCATCGACGCCGCGGGGACCGCCCGAGACGGCTTCGCGGCCACGTTCGCGGGCGACGCCCCCATGGACCTGGCGATATGCGTCGCGATGGCCGTGACGCTGCTCCTTGCCATCGACAGGCCGGGGCTCTAGGGGCAGCCACGGCGAATCGTGAGCCGGAGCGCCTCTCCCCTACCTCACGTCCACGAAGTCGATGTCCTGCTCGAGCGGGAGCGAGAAGGTCCTGAGCTCGGTCGCGTCCACCATGTCGCCGAGGCGATAGGCCGTGATGCGTCGGTTGGAGAAGGGGCTCGTGTAGTACGTGAGCGACTCCGCGCACAAGGCCGAGGTGTAGAGGGTCTTCTCGCCCACGCCGGACTCGTTTCTCACGAAGCCCTCGGGCATGGCCACGCTGCCGAGCACGCCGAAGAGGTAGGTCACGGCCTGGACCTCGTCCGCGGGCTCGGGGAGGTTGGCCTTGACGTAGGCGAGACGGACGAAGCGCGAGGGCGGGGTGAAGTCACCGGGAAGGCCGAGCGAGCCGGCGCCCACGCCGTACGGCGCGAGGTCGAGGCCGAGGACCTTGGCGGGTCTGGGCTGCTCGGGCGTGAGCGTGAGGTAGTTGCGCAGGTTCTTGACGTGCCAGTCGTAGTCGGGCGCGTTGGCGAGCACGCCGATCGTGTCGCGGTGGACGGAGAGCCCGCCGGCGTCCGGCTCGATCACCACGGCCTCGCCGCTCCGGTCGGAGAGGAAGAAGTGCATGGGCATCTCGTAGCCCGGGACGACCTGCTCGGAGGAGAGGTTGTGCCCCGTGAAGAACGCGACCGCCTCGTCGAGGTCGGCGCAGGTGGCGAGCGCCAGCGTGACGGCGAAGGCCGGGTTCACCGAGGTGGCCGAGGGGTTGGTGTCGTAGGTCGCGAAGCCCGGGTAGAAGAGGGTGCCCCCGCAGAGGCCTCGCTCGTTGACGCCGTCGTAGAGGACGGGGGCGGCCGACTGCCCCACGGCGCCCATGCCGAGGCAGGCGTAGCGAGAAGTAAGGCGGTCCTCGCAGGCGGAGTCCTGCATGAGGGGGATGTCGAGCCCGCGGGGGACGAGCGTGACGGTGGAGCCCTCCGCCGAGGGGAAGTCGTAGTTGCGCGCCCAGAAGTGCTTTCCGTCGGCGCTCGAGAGGGTCATCCCACTGCAGCCGAACCCGTTGAAGCCAAACATGCGAGCCTCCTGTCAGACGTGGCGACTGATGGGTTCAGTGTAGCTGGCTGGGCGGACGTGGGGCAAGGCGGGAGACCCGTACGAATACGTAGCTAGCTCTTATTGATGCTCGAATGCGTCGCTTCAGAGACGTTAGACCCCCAGCTTTGTCAGCGGGATCACGAAAACCCCTTCAGGGGTCCGATAGGAATAGTCAGTTTTGCCGACAAGCACGGCCAGGAAGCTCGGTTCAGGATTATGGGCCGCGGGGTTTGCCATCACCTTGTCTCGGAGACGAAGCAATGCATGTACGCCCGCATCAATCTTGTTCTGCCCGAGCTTCACCTCGAAGGCGCCCCATCTCCCATCCTTCAGTTCAATTATCGCATCAACCTCCAGCCCATCGGCGTCACGGTAGTACCTCAGAGCATCAAAGCCTGCATCTGGCAGGGCGGACGCATAGACTCGCAGGTCGCGCAGACACATCTCCTCGAACAGCTGGCCGAAGACCTGGGTGTTCTCAAGAATCGAGGACGCGGAGACGCCCATGAGCGATGCGGGGAGCGAGGGGTCCGCGAAGCAGAGCTTGGGCTTCGTCCTCAGTCGTTGGGGCGACTTTATGGGAGCATCCCAGCCCGCGAGCTCAGTGAGCACAAAGTGATTCACAAAGTAGTCGCGCATCGCCTTCACGCGATTGCGCCCCGAGTCCGTCGGATCACCTTTCGGAGAGAGATAGCCGAGGTCGCGGACAAAGGTGTCCGTGACCGCTGCGCTGCCCACATTTCTTGCGGCCGAGGTGAGAAAGCGCATGAGTTCCCGGCCGTTTTCTGGAGCGTTCTCATCCTCTGAGGACACGAGCGTATCCAGGTACTGCGCGGGAATCAGCATCGCGGACTCGTCATCGAGGTCGGATGCGGCAGGCCAACCACCGCGGCAGCACATTCTGGCTAGGTCGAGAAGCCCGACTTCGACTTTCCCGCCCGAGAAATCCCCTTCGAATAGTCCTCGCAGGGATACGCTCGAGTCCGAGTCTCCCGATTCTGCAAGGGACATCGGCCACATGCGCAATCGGGAAATGCGCCCAGACCCGGAATGGTTTACGTACTTCTTGTTCGGTCGGGATGACCCAGTGAGAATGTACATTCCGCGCCGAGCGTCTGGCTTGTCAACCTGTCGACGGACCCGATCCCAAATCTGCGGGACTTCCTGCCACTCGTCTATGACGCGAGGAGTATCGCCGTCCAACACGACATCGGGGTCGATTTCGGCGAGCTCGCGCGACTGGGGGCTGTCGAGCGCGACGTTGCTCCTTGAGTGCGCTAAGGCGGTCCAGGTCTTTCCTGACCACATGGTTCCCGCAATCTCAATCGCACCAAAAGCCTTAAGGTGCTTTTCGACCGTCGCGTCGATTACCCTCTTGCGGTACCTGGTAGGGTCAAATTCCAGGTCTGGCATGCGATGCCCCCCCTCGCTCAATCATGCATTGCGAGAAGACGTGTTCCTAGAAAATTGTAGCAACAGAATCAAGAATAATGTAGTGATGAATCAAGGAAGAATGTTGCAGGTGATTGATTGAGCTTGATTGCCATTTCAAGTGCAAAGGAGTGGGCATTAGGTCTGGCACGGCCCCCCAGACCAGGCAATGATTGATTGCAGTTGTCTTCATTCGCTCTTTGCACCCGCTGGCTGCTTCGCATCCTCAGCAATGCCACGCATCAGGTCCCATGCTGGGGATTGATCAGGCGTCGGGTCGATTCCGACATCAAATCGAAAGACCCTGACCTTGAATTCTGGATCACCCGGAACGTGGTACGGGATATCCCGCCCCCACCCCGCACGGTTCGGGTCTGCGGTGGGATAGACGAGTACCACTTGTGACGCATTGAAGCTCTTGCCATATGCGAACATCTGGTACATGTCGCCGCCCGTGGGGCTGGCGCCGGCATTGTCCATGGTCTTCCACTTCGTATCGAGAATGACGGGACGATTGTTCCCCGTCTTCAGCACCATGTCCGGCCTCAGAGGGCACTCGTTCTTCGGGCTGTCGAAGAGGTAATGCCCTCCCACCTGCGTAGCGAGCTCCCACCCTTTGGCCTCGTCACGCCACATCTCTCGTCTCAGTGCGAATGGAACGTAGTCCTCAAACACCTTTTCCATGGGAAAGAGCAGTGCTTCGCTCACGGTCCTCCCCTGAAAAGAGGTGAACGTCCTCCCCTCGAGGAAGATGCATGCCCACTCCACCGCATGACCGTAGCAGGCCGTCTCCTTGTCCTTTTGGAGCCTGCCGATATCCGAGGCGACGTCGGACGGGAGAGGAACCTCTTCCATCAGCCCCAGCAGACGCCTGATGCGCCTCCGGTTCAACTCCGACGAGCTGCTGCCATTCAGTTTTACGAGGGCACCCTTCACAAGGCGGTTCTCTGGCCTGTTCAGGTCGAAGGTAGAATGCCGCACGAAGACCATCGACTTGTCGATGGGGTTCCTGCGCATGTCTTCATCCAGGAGGAGCTTCCCCCTAAGGAATCGTTCGTTGCCGTCGACGACCGAGTAGCCCGAGCGGAGCCCGGCACGCACCACGCGCTCGACCTCCTCCACGAACATTGACACGAACAGCTCAAAGAGAGGCATTCGCTCCGTCGTCAGCTCGGCACGACCGAGGTTCCTAAAGGCCCCACCCCTCAAGGCGGGAAGCATCCTTCTGAGGGCCGCGCGAGCGAATGCCGTAGGGTCGTCCGCAGGCGACTCGTCAGAGCAAACCTTGGGAAGAATCTCGACCGTTGATCCACTCCTGGTCGTCACTACGCCCACGTAGTTTTGAGCAACGAGCGACTCTCTCCCCGCTCGGGAGGAGAGCATCATGACCTCGACGCCGGATGCAGCCGCCTCGAGGATGAACTCCCGGAGTTCCACGTAGCCAGCATCCGAGATTGACTCCCAGCCGTCAGGACAGTTTGAGAATTGAAACGTCCGGTCGGAGCACAGCCTTTGAAACTCGATTAAGGATACGGTCTTGGAGGAGTTGCGCATCTTGCTAGCTCTCCGCTGAAGGGTCGCGGTATATCTTCTTGAACGTCTCGGGACCCCAGCTCTCCTTCTGCTTCACCTCGAACGATGGGGTTGTCTCGGCTCCAAGGTCTACGTCGTTGAATCCCGAGAGGCCGAGTGACTCCGCGCTGGGCTGTTCGTCGATTGCGATGAAGTCACCGTCGGAGTCGTTGAGGACAATCCTCATCTTCACGGGGTCGTCGAAGAAGTACTCCTCGAGCAGCGGGATAACCCCCTCTGCGAAGGCATCCCGCAGGTCGTCGAGGCTCTCGACGCCGAGGAGGACGGAGTGGCCAATCGCGTGGTCCCTGTCGTAGAGCGCCCGGATTCTCTTGTTCATCTCGTCGAGCAGGCTGGCGAGGTTTACGCCCTCGACGATGCCTTTGTCTTCCCTCCCCGTGATGACGCTCGAGTCTGGCGCCATCTCACGGAAGGAGAACCGTCGCCTCAGCGCGGTGTCGAGCTGCGTGAGAGAGCGGTCGGCCGTGTTCATGGTGGCGATGACGTAGACGTTTCCCGGCACGCCCCAGGGTTTCCTCGAATATGGCAGCTCGACGGTCCTCTCCTGGGAAGCTCCGAGGCGTTTATCCTCCTCGAGGAGCGTGATAAGCTCGCCCAAAATCGCCGAGACGTTGCCGCGGTTGATCTCGTCAATGATGAAGACGTAAGGGAGGTCTTCTGCTGGGGCAGCGCCCACCACGTCGATGCCCGCCGCGTCGAACAAATCCCGGAGCTGCACGTTGCCGAGCTCGTAGACCGAGGAGAGTGTCATTCGCTTCCCGCCGTTAAGATCGCGCAGGTAGAGCTTGTCCTGGCCTTTGTAGATCCTCATCCAATTGACGTCCCTGACGTGACGGAAGCTGCCCAGCGTCTCGTCGTATCGCGCCTTGGACTTAACGATGCCGATGGCGTCAACCTCGTCTTCACTCCAGCACGAGCAGACCACATCGCCCACGGACATCCGATTCCAGAACGTATTCACGACCGCATGACCGGTACCATCCGGGATGACTCCGCCCTCCGGCTCCAGGTCGTCGAATCCGATACGTATCCTGCCTTTGTTGAGACAATCGGTCCTTATCGGGTTCTGTCCGGTCCCATTTAGAGAGATCTTCCAGACATGGACATCAGGCGCGAGTCTATGCCCCTCTGTCACGCCGGCGTTGCGTGCCCGGTCACAGAAGGCCTTGAACACGCCGTCCACGCGGTCATAGCGGATGACACCCGATGCGTCCGATGAGTCCTCTGACCCATCATCCGAGGTGACGGGGCGCAGACCCTCAACGAAGTCCTCGTAGGAGAAGGACTGGTGGAAGGTGACGAAGCCTATCCTCCCCTCCTTCACGAGGTCCCTGTATCGCCTGAACGACTTCTCGTCCAGGGGCTCGCCGTTCGGCCTACCGTCGATGATCTCGAGAGCCATCCTCGTCGTCTCGTAGGTCTTTCCCGTCCCTGGGGGGCCATAGAGGATGGTGTTGAGCTTGTAGGCGCGATTCGCTGTCACCATTTTGTCTGCTTCCGTGTGCCTGTTGGTCACTGATGTGGCTACTTTTTTTGTAGCCTGCTTTGAGTCCCATGCAACTGCAGAGAGCTCGGGGATACTCGAGAAAGGAATTCGTCCAGCATCAATCGAACTTCTAACCTTCTCACAGAGGGCTAGGTACGCCTCCCCGGACCTCGCGGCAGCACTCATATCCGATTCGGTAATGCCATACTGCGGGTTGTTATTGAAGAACCCTGGCTTGCCCTTATCTACCGTATGCATCGTACTGTCAAGCGGTACATAGAACTCCGGCCTAAAGACGAAAAGTGAATCTGTACCCGAAGCAGTGTTAACTTCTTTGTGAGACCCGGGAATAACCTTGTTATAGAGTGCGCAGAAGTTTCCACGAGAGCTCAGGTCATTGGGGCCATCACAATAATCGAGAGCGGCCATGAAGAACTGCCAGAGTTCCTCGACGGCCTCTGTGCCCTCTAGCACGCCGTCGAAACACCAAAATTTGCGGCTCCTCTTCGGAACACCTGGAAAGCTGACTGGGGCCTCCATTCCCATGTCGAGTCTTTGCCCAAGCTCTCTAAGAATCGCAGTTCGCTCTTCCCCATCCACGCCGTTGATAAACGCGAAGAAGGAGAGAGGATCCATCTCAGCGGGGTCGGGGTCGCTGTCCCCGTTTTTGTACCATTTCTGCCCGACCGAGAATCTTGCAGCCTTCATGAGCGCAGCAAGCTCTCCGCTGCGACCATGAAATTGTCTGAGCTTGTCTGCAAGCACAGAGTAGTACTCAGTCCAGTAGTACTCATCATTAACGTCCATCTTGAGCCCTTCCTCGCAAGCAAAGCTGACTGAGTCATTCTTGACGGACCAAAGCAAAGCCACTCTTTGGAATGAACATAGCAGATGCCATGGACACTAATTCGTCAATCGTTCTTTGGATGGGTCGCTCGGTCAACGGAGGCGCAAGCACAGGGCTTTCGGCCTTCTGCTGAAAGGGCATCCGTTCGCGCAATCCTTACATTCAATCATATGTAAGATGAGACAGAGAATTCCCCCCCCGCCACGTAAGGAAGTCGACCATGGCACTCATTCGTCCTGTCTCGGATCTCCAGCGCAAGCTCGGAGAGCTCACGAAGCTCGCTAAGGGGACAAAAGAGCCCATCTACCTCACGCGAAACGGCATGAAGCACCTGGTGCTTATCGATGCTGACACGTACGACCAGATATCCAAGACGGCAGCTGGAAAGGCTGGTGAGAAGTAGGTGGAGTTCCTCAACAACAAGGGAAGTAAGCGGCTCGGTACCGCACTCGAGTCCTCCATCGAAAAGGGTGCTCAGCTTTCAATCATATCTGCCTACTTCACTATCTTCGCGTATGGCGAGCTGAAGGAGTCACTATCAAAGGTAGAGTCGCTCCGTTTCATCTTCAGCGAGCCGACCTTCATAAAGAGGATGCAGGAAGATAAGGACCCTCGCGAGTTCGTCCTCGACAAGCGCTCTCGTGAGCGGGGCATCGCAGGCACGGGACTCGAGCTCACCCTTCGAAACAACGTCAACCAGAGGGCACTCGCACGCGAATGTGCTGAATGGGCAAGGAGCAAGGCCTCATTCAAATCGGCAAAGTATGCGGGTGCAATTCAGACGGGGTCGCTGTATCACGTCGGCAACATCAGCCAGCAGAACCACGGATTTATGGGGACGAGCTCGCCATTCACTCTAGAAGGGCTTGGCTACGAGAGACGTCCCGGAATCGTCACGGGCGTGAGCCATTTTCAGACGTCCTCGGAGGCAGCTGGCCTCAAGGAGACGTTCGACGAGCTGTGGGACGATCCGGGGCAGGTGGAAGACGTTAACGAGCAAGTCATCGACCAGATCGGGACTCTCTACCGCGAGAACCCGCCAGAGTTCATCTACTTCCTGACCCTGTATCACGTCTTCAGGGACTTTATGGAATCCTCCGAGGAGGAGCTCATCGACCCCGCCCTCAGATTCCAGGAGAGCGTCATCTGGAACAAGCTCTACGACTTCCAGCGCGACGCTGTGGTCGGGGCGATTCACAAGCTCGAGAAGTACAAGGGCTGCATCATTGCCGACAGCGTCGGGCTCGGAAAGACCTTCGAGGGTCTCGCCGTTATCAAATACTACCAGCTGCGAAACGCGCGGACGCTCGTACTCGCGCCGAAGAGACTCCGCGACAACTGGACCCTATGGCTCCAGAACGACACGAGGAACACGCTGGCCGAGGACCGCTTCGACTACACAGTCCTCAACCACACCGACCTGTCGCGATTCAACGGAAGGAGCGGAGATGTCAATCTCGAGACCCTGAACTGGGGAAACTTTAACCTCCTCGTCATCGACGAGTCCCATAACTTCAGGAACAAGCCGACAGGCCGACAGAGCAGGTCCCGTTACGACCGGCTTATGGAGGACGTCATCAAATCTGGGGTTCGCACGAAGGTGCTCATGCTGTCCGCCACCCCAGTAAACAATCGCCTCCTCGACCTGAGGAACCAGATTGAGATCATCTCGGAGGGCGACGACACGTTCCTGTCGGGCACCGATGGCATCCCCTCTGTTAGCGCCGTCACGAAACTCGCCCAACAGCGCTACAAGGAGTGGAGTGAGCTCCCCGACGAGGAGAGGACTGCCGAGTCTTTCGTTGACTCCGTCAACTTTGACTACTTCAAGCTCCTCGACGTGCTCACCATTGCGAGAAGCCGCAAGCATGTCGCCAAGTACTACTCGAGCTCAAGCGGAGCCAAGTTCCCACAGAGAAGGAAACCGATCTCTTTCTCACCGAGCATCGACGCGAAAGGGGAAATGCCCCCAATCGGCGTGCTCAACGATAAAATCGCGAGCCTAACCTTCGCCCAATATCAGATGCTTGATTACGTGCTACCAGAGCGCCGGGAAAAGTACGAGCGACGATATGGCGACTCGTGGGGCAGCGACTTCGACGCTCAGGTGCACAGGTCGAATGCCGTAGCCGTTCTCATGCGAGTGAACCTCCTGAAGCGCCTCGAAAGTTCGGTCTCGAGCTTCGGAAAGACGCTTGGCCACGTCCTCGCCACCACGGTAAGACTCCAGGCCGCCATCGAGTCTGCCAGCGGCACCGCTGGATACAACCCAGACGAGCTCGAGGATGAATTCGATGACGATGAGGACGCTCAGGAGTTCGAGTCGGGCGGCAGGGTGAGGGTCGACGTCCGGGACGCCGATCAGTTGCGACTAGCTGACGATCTTACCTGGGACAGGCAGATACTCGAGGAGCTCCTCAGCTATGCTGACGCCGTCACCCCCGAGAGGGACGAGAAGCTCATCACCCTGCGTGGATTCATCCGGGACAAAGTGGAGTCCCCGTTCAACCCGGGCAACAGGAAGGTCCTCGTATTCAGCGCGTTCGCAGACACGGCAAGATACCTTTACGACCAGCTTTCTGGCCCCCTCAAGGAGCACGGACTCGAAACCGGCCTCGTGACGGGAGCGAAGGGCACCGCCTCGACGCTCAGCCTCAGGGGCTCCACCTTCGATGTCGTGCTGGGGCAGTTCTCCCCGAAGTCGAAAGAGACGCCAACCTGTGACCGCAATCATGGCGAGATCGACGTAGTCTTTGCCACCGACTGCATCTCAGAGGGACAAAACCTCCAGGACTGCGACTGCGTAGTTAACTACGACATCCACTGGAACCCCGTCCGCATCATCCAGAGGTTCGGACGGGTCGACCGTCTCGGATCCGACAATGAGAGCGTGCAGCTGGTCAACTTTTGGCCCGATGTGGATCTCGACGAATACATCAAGCTCGAGAGCAGGGTGAAGGGCAGGATGGTCATGCTAGACGTCTCGGCGACCGGCGAGGAGAACCCCCTCGCATATAAGCGAGACGACGAGATGAACGACCTGCGCTACCGCCGGGACCAGCTTAGGCAGCTCAAGGAGGAGGTGCTCGACCTCGAGGACGTCGCAGGAGGAATCTCCATCACCGACTTCGCCTTCGACGACTTCAGGGTCGAGCTCAAGCGGTACGCAGCAGACCATCCGGGGACGCTCGAAGAGTCCCCCTGCGGGCTCCATGCGATTGCTCCGATACCCCCAGAGCTCAAGGGCGAGGTCAAGCCGGGCGTAGTCTTCTGCCTCAGGCAGAGCGACGAGAGTCGTCGCTCTGCTGATGGCAATCCGACCTTTCCCCACTACCTCGTGTACGTTTCGAAGGATGGCGAGATCCTCTCGAGGTATGTCAACCCGAAGCGAGCCCTCGATGTCATGAGGGGACTCTGCGCCGGCAGGCCCGAGGCGTTCTCGAACCTCTGCCGGTCTTTCAACAGGGAAACCCGCGACGGCACCCGAATGGACAAATACACGGAACTCCTCAACGCCGCTGTGTTCGACATCACGGGGGTCCAGGAGAAGAAGGGGCTGGACTCGCTTTTCTCCCTCGGTGAGGTGGGGTCGGGGCCTGCCCTCTCCTTCGACGACTATTCCCTCGTCTCGTTCCTGGTGGTGAGGTGAGATGGAGATAGATGGATTCGACTGGCAGGGCGTCCTCTCCCTCCCGGAGGCCACCCTTCCCTCGGGCAGGACGACCGTCTACAAGACGGATATTGTCAGGAACGGCGCGCTCACCAAACGAGAGGAGAGACTACTTTCCTCCGTCGCCTCGATAGAATTCTTCGCAGCCGTGAGCCGGGAGAGCGCGAAGGTCCCTGCCGTCGTCGACGATGACCATGACATCCGCAGCATCGTGTTCCTAAGGGTCATTGCGAGACCAGGCGCGAGCCTTGTGGAGCTGGCACCCACCATCCACAAGGCATTCCCGAACCCCACCGTTATCCTCTTCGAGTGTGGCAAGCGAATCGGCCTTTCCGCCGCCGTGAGAAGGCTGAGCCTCGCCGAGAAGGGCGCAGTGGCCATGGAGGAGGTGCAGGTGTCTCCTCTCTTCGACTCAGGCGACTCGCGATACAGCGGGCTCCTCGAAGCCCTCTCCTTTCGATCGCTCCCGCAAGACGATCAGCTATCGTTCGTTCGCGGCATCGCCTCGGGCATCAGGCTCTCCCGAGCCGTCGCGAAGCTTGGCTACTTCCCTTCTTGTCCGCCCAAAGAGAGAGAATCCTTATGGGATTTGATGGGTGCCTATGAGGAGTCCGCAAGCAAGGTGGAGGCGCTCGAGGCGCGTCGGAGGGACAAGGATACCTCCTTCGGTGAGTCTGCGTCACTGAGGGTTACGATTGAGCAGGAGAAGGTTATCCGTGATGAGGCAGCCAGAAGAATTGGGGAGTTGTGCGATGAGTGAACTCGAGAAGTTGGACTTGGGCTCAGGAGATCCCGACGAGGAGCGCAGGGAGAAGCTCGTCGAGCTGTTCCCCGAAGCGTGCGAGGACGGGAAGATAGACCTGGAGGCCTTGAAGAGGGCCCTCGGCGACGTCATTGACGAGGGCGACGAGCGCTACACATTCACTTGGCCGGGAAAGGCCGACGCGATCCGTCAGTCCCAGATACCCTCGAAGGCGACGCTTCGCCCTCGCCCCGAGAAGAGCGTGAACTGGGACACGACGAAAAACCTCTACATCGAAGGGGACAACCTCGAGGTGCTGAAGCTCCTGCAGCGTGCCTATCACGGCAAGGTGAAGATGATCTACATCGACCCGCCCTACAACACGGGTCATGACTTTGTGTACAAGGACTCCTTCGGCGACTCCGTGAAGAACTATAAGGAGCAGGCGGGTCTCACGAATCAGTCAAACGCCGAGACCAGCGGCAGGTTCCATTCTGCCTGGTGCTCGATGATGTACCCGAGGCTTAAGCTCGCGAGGGAGCTGCTCTCTGATGACGGCGTGATCATCGCCAGTATTGATGAGAGCGAACGGCTCGACCTCCAGGCCATCCTCAACGAGACATTCGGAGAGAACAACTTCGCCGGAGAGATCGTTTGGAAGAACAGCAGTAAGAACGATTCAGCCTATGTCTCCATGCAACACGAGTACCTCCTTCTCTTCGTCAAAGACAAGGGCGTCAATGCCGGCGAGTGGGTCCAGAGGAAGGACGGCCTCCAAGAGATTTACTCAGCATTCGATGGGTTCCGCCAGCGGTATGGGAATGACTGGAAAGCCATCCACGCCGCCGCGCTGGATTGGTACAAGCAATTCCCCCCTTCAAGCCCGGTGTATGGGAGCAAGCACTACTCCTGGATGGACGAGAGGGGCGTCTACTTTCCTGATAACATTTCCGGTCCTAACGATGGACAGTATGTGTATGACGTCGTCCACCCAGTCACGGGGAAGGTGTGCAAGGCCCCAGGCAGAGGTTGGTTTTGTCCAAAGGACGAGATGAAGAGGAGGATTTCTGAGAATCTCATACATTTTGGCGATGACGAGACAACAGTTCCGAATCTAAAGACGTACCTCAGAAACACCGAGAATCAGAGCTTGCCGAGCATCTTGTATAAGGATGGGCGTGTCGCTTCAAAGAAGCTCGCGAAGATGTTCGGGGCGAAGGTGTTCTCGAACCCAAAGGATGACGAGGTCATCTCTCAACTCATGACGGCACTGGGCGTATCAAATGACGACGTCGTGCTCGATTTCTTTTCGGGATCCGGCACGACCGCAGAGTCAGCCATGAGAGCCAACGAGACCTCGGGCTCACGCATCGAATGGTTGTTGGTCCAACTCCCCGAGAATCTCGACGAGAACCTAAAGACCGCAACGGGTAGCTCAAAGAAGATAGTCGCGAATGCAATCTCCTATCTTGATAATGAGGGGAAACCCCATCTTCTTACCGAGTTGGCTGAGGATAGAATCGTTCTTGCCGGAAAGATAATCGCCGCCGAGGTCGAGAAGGCCAACCTCCAACCATCGTTCGACGAGGAACCGAAGAAGATACCGGACGTCGGCTTCCGGGTCCTGTCTCTCGACGAGTCATGCTTCGACGAGAGCGACGGCACGCAGCTACTTGACAGCGTCATCAAGGAGGACAGGTCCGACCAGGACGTCATCATGGAGGTCATGCTCAAGTGGGGCCTCGAGCCCACGCTCCCCGTCGAGCAGGTCGAGGCGGCTGGCTACCCTTGCTGGTCCGTCGCCAACGGCGAACTGGTCTGCTGCATGGCGGAGGGCCTAAGCGTCAAAGCGCTCGAGGCCATCGCAGCCATCTCCCCGCGCCGCGTCCTCATCCTCGACCGCGTTCTTGACGACTCCCTCAAGCTCAACGCCTCCTATATCTTCGGCAAGGGGACGCCCGAGGGTGACGAGATAGAACTCCGGACGGTGTAGACAATGGCCGAGATGGAATTCAAGTACTCCTCGAACCAGGAATATCAGGTCAGGGCAATAGAGTCCGTAACCAATCTCTTGCGGGGACAGGAGTTCGTATCAACGCGATTCACCGCGGGAATCGCCGGTGGCATGCTCGGCGAGGCGCCGGCTGCCATTGGCTATTCGAACGGCATACACGTCTCTGCGAGGCAGCTTGCTGACAATCTCCATTCCGTTCAGGAGGAATACTGCCTTCCTCGAACGGAGGCCCTGACTGATGGCAGGCTTCGTGACTTTACGGTCGAGATGGAGACTGGCACCGGCAAGACGTATGTCTACTCACGAACGATCTACGAGCTCAATAAACGATATGGACTCACTAAATTCGCAATAGTCGTGCCGTCCGTCGCGATTCGTGAGGGCGTCCTCAAATCGTTCCAGAGCACTCGAAAGCACTTCGCCACGCTCTATGACAAAACGCCCCTCGACTTCTTCGTCTACGACTCGAAGGACATGGGGCCAGTCGGAAACTTCGCGACCTCGTCGTCGATTCAGGTCATGATCATCAATATCGGAGCCTTCAACAAGGCCTTCGACGACAGCGGAGACGCCGACAGGTCGAACCTCTTCCATCGTCCCAGTGAGAAGCTGCCGGGAGGGAGGTCACCGCAGGAGCTCGTCTCCATGTGCAACCCCATCGTCATCATCGACGAGCCGCAGAGCGTGGACAACACAGCAAAGGCCAAGAAGGCCATCAGGAGTCTCAACCCACTGCTCGTACTGCGCTACTCGGCCACGCACAAGGAGACCTACAACATGGTCTACCGGCTAACTCCGGTCGACGCCTACCAGCAGAAGCTTGTGAAGGAGATATGCGTCGACTCGGTGCTCGCCGAGGCCGACCTCAACGGATCATACGTGAGGTTGGAAGGGACACAGGCCGACCCTTACAGGGCGAAGCTCACCATCGACATAGTCAATCCGAAGACCGCCTCACAGAAGAGGAAAGCCCTGAGCGTGAGACGTGGTGACGACCTCTTCGAGAAGAGTGGGGGCAACACTGACTACAAGGCGGGATGGCTCGTGACGAACATCTCCACCGCCGCGGGAAACGAGTTCGTGGAGTTTCAGAACGGCAAGCTCTTAGAAAAGGGAGAAGCAGTCGGGGACGTCGCCGCGGATGCCGTAAAGAGAGCCCAGATTAGGAGGACGATCGAGAACCACCTCCAACGTCAGGTCCAGCTCTGGCCGCTCGGAATCAAGGTTCTCTCGCTCTTATTCATCGATAGGGTGGACAAGTATCGCGATTACTCGAGGAAGATCAAGGGCGAGTATGCACAGGTCTTCGAGGAGGAGTATCGTGCCGTGGCGAGCCTATCATCGTGGAGGAAGCGCTTCGAGAAGGCGGGGATACCGCTTCCCGATGATCCTGTGCCACTCCACGAGGGCTACTTCGCGGAGGACAAGAACCACCACTTCAAGGACTCGTCGGGCAACGCGAACACAGAGGCCGACCTCAATGCGTTCGACCTCATCATGAGGGAGAGGGAGAAGCTCGTGTCCTTCCCCTCGGAAGGGGACTCCCCGGAGGACCGCAGGAAGAAACAGGTGTGCTTCATCTTCAGTCACTCAGCGCTCAAGGAGGGCTGGGACAACCCGAACGTATTTCAAATCTGCACCCTCGTGGAGACAAAGGACCCCCTCTCAAAGAGGCAGAAGATAGGTCGCGGCCTCAGACTTCCCGTCAACCAGGACGGGGAGCGCTGCCACGACCCAGAGAAGAACGTGCTTACGGTCATCGCGAACGAGTCCTATGACTCCTTCGCTTCGGGGCTTCAGTCCGAGCTCTCAAAGGAGGGCTTCAAGTTCGGGATGCTCACCCCTGAGTCCTTCTCGAACCTCGTTGTCGAAACCAAGGACGGCACCGAGAAGAAGCTCGGCTTCGACGGCTCGGCGAAGGTATTCGAGCATCTCAAGGACGTGGGGCTCGTAGACTCGAAGGGCTTCATCACGCCCGAGCTCAAGGAGAAGGCCGTGGCCTTCAATGTCCCGCTACCAGAAAAGCTTACGGTCTACGAAGAGCAGGTTGCTACAGTTATTGTCCAGAAGAGCGAGAAGCTACAGATTCGGGACAAGCAGAAGGAAGTCACCGTCGAACTCCAAAAGGATGTCACAGAAGACCCTGACTTCCAGGAGCTGTGGGAGCGAATCCGACAGCGCACCCGGTATGAGGTAATTATCGATTCCGACAACCTCGTGAAGTCCTGCATCAAGGAGGTCAACCAGATCGAAAAAGTCACTCGGCCCATGGTGATAAGCGAGCGCGCAAGCCTCGATGTCGCTGGCTCAGGCGTCTCGGCGACCGGCACCGGCACATCCATCGTCTCTAACGACACGGGTGTCACCTACGACCTCCCCGACCCAATAGCCCAGCTGCAGGACGCCGTCGGACTCACGAGACACACGATCAAGAGGATTCTCGAAGGATGCGACGTGTTCGACCAGTTCCCTGTAGACCCCGCCACCTTCCTCGAGCGGGTGGCCGTCAAGATCAACAGGGCAAAGAACGACCTCGTCTCGCAGGGAATCAAGTACACGAAGCTACCAGAGAGCAACTGGTACACGATGGAAATCCTCGACCAAGGCGACGTTAAGGCGTTCATCGGACAGAACGCCTGGGCACCCGAGCACCTGGGCAAGAGCCTCTACAACTATGTCGTCTACGATTCCTCCACGGTCGAGAAACCCTTTGCCGTGGAGCTTGACCAAGCGGACGAAGTGAAGGTCTTCGCTAAGCTTCCACCGAGCTTCGTCATCGACACTCCGCTCGGAAGCTACAACCCTGATTGGGCCTACGTCCAGGAGATCGAGGGCCAGCAGAAGGTCTTCTTCGTCGTTGAGACCAAAGGAGGAGGCAACTCAAATCCGACGACACGCACCTCGGAACAGGACAAGATTGATTGTGCGAGACAGCACTTTAAAGCTCTGGGTACCGACACGGTTGAGTATCGACTAGCAACGACATACCACTCCACACTGAGCAAGTAGAGTCTGTCTGTTCCACATCGACTATGTGCATGAGCTGCTGATATTTGATGGGTTTCTTCCCTTCTCCGCCATCGTTTAGCGTCCCAAGCGGCGACGGAGAGATTAGTCGCAGGAAGGCTTGGCTGTGGCTATGACCTGCAAATAGAGACGGCCGTCCAGGTTTTCCCTGACGGCCGCCTTCCTTCTCTTACCAGTAAAATCCAATTCCCTCCCTCACCTCACCAGCTTGCCGTCCTTCGCGACGAGCACGTCGTCCAGGTAGACCTCTGGCGCAAGCGTCACGCAGGCGATGTGCGTGGAGTCGTAGATCTTCTCGTCATTCAGGATGACGCCCGTGAGACGCGCGAGGGGGTTGGTGCCAATGCCCAGCTCGCCGGTCATGCGCAAGCCCTATCTCAGTTAGGCTACCAGTGCTGGCGCCCGCCTCTCAGGATGCCCTGGAGAGTGGAGAACCTCATCGCCCTCACGCCTCCCGTCTTGATGTGCGACATGTTGACGCGCGAGATGCCGACGGCATCGACGAGCTGCTGCACGTTGCAGCCACGCTCGCGCACAAGGTCATCCAGATGAAGTGCTTATTCCGTCGAAATGCCAGCTCAATAGAGCTGTCGCAAGCGACCAAATGAGGGTGCTGCGAATAGAAGAAGTGCAGGGTAGGTACCGTCATCTATTTCTGATGAGACAATCCGATGGTATTATTTTAATTGTTACTTCGTTATTGCAAACTGAGCTATATGCGACCGTATTGCCTAAGGGGGGCTTACGAATGCCAAGCCAGCCTCAAAACCTCGAAGAGCGGATAGAGTCGTGGTTGAGTTCTCAGCCCGGCTGGTATGCAAAAGCGCTTCATATTGCCTGTAGAGCCTATTCACAAGATGATGTGAACAACCTGACGGTCGCGTGCCAAACCTTGGTGTCAGCACCCCAGGTAAGGGGCGTGGCCACCGCCTAGAATCGTTAGTTACCGGGCTAGCGACGAC
>RCMY010000102.1_pt1 | contig 77065 bp, 77 predicted proteins | sample 2041341 | NCBI WGS metagenome assembly RCMY01 (sample SAMN09708234, study PRJNA481090) | Marine sediment metagenome, whole genome shotgun sequencing project. | reverse complement strand
CGCACTCGTTGGTTCGGGCATGTTGGTGTGGCACGCCGTGCTTCGCATCGGCGGGCCGGCGGTCATCGCGGCCCGGCCCTTCAACGTCGGACTCGCCCTTGGCATGAGTGTTCCGGTCTCGATGCTCGGTATGTGGCTCACCACCGCTCGCCAACCGGTATCAACGGTGTATGTCGCCCGTCTTGGGTTCGACGCCGCGGTCAACGACCAGCATGCCGGTGGGGCGCTGATGTGGGTCATTGCCATGGTGACCGGACTCAGCCTGACGATCGTTGCCGTCATGCGCTGGGCCGGGCACGAACAACGAGTCACCGAACGACTCGAAGCCATCACCGAGCGCACGATCTCGTCCAATGTCTGAGCGTCGCTATCTTCCGATCGCCGATTACGCCCTTCTCTCAGACTGTCACTCCACTGCACTGATCAGTAGATACGGCTCGATCGACTGGGCATGCCTCGGCCGTTTCGACGCGGCCAGCACATTCGGTCGCCTCCTCGACTTCGACCGGGGCGGGTATTTCTCGATTCGGCCCTCCGCTCCGATACTCGATGTCGAGCGCCACTATCTACCCGGCACGCTCGTTCTGGTCTCGACCATGAGAACCGAGCAAGGAGCGCTCCGCTGCACCGATGGGTTCGCGATGGCGCCGGGAGGATCGCTCCACCCCGGAGGTCAATTGCTTCGGTTCGTCGAGTGCGTGGAAGGCAGTGTCGAAATCGATGTCGAGGTCGAACCGCGGTTCGATTACGGATCGACTCGGCCGTGGCTTCGCCGTCACCCCGACCGGCGCATCACCGCCGTCGGAGGCAGTGCGGCGATCATCATCGATACCACCGAGGATCTCGTCATCGACCAGCACCGAAGCCGACTCGCCCTGAGAACGACCCTTGGTGGCGGCGAGTCGTTCGCCGTCAGCCTGGTCGGAACACCGGCCCATCTCATCGACCGATCAACCGTCGATTGCGAACTCGTGTCGACCCAGATCGATACCACCACCGAGTGGTGGACGAAGTGGTCGGCAGCCACCACGGCCGACGGCGAGCATGCCGCGTTGGTTTCGCGTTCAGCAGTCGTGCTGAAGGGTCTGACGTGCGCCCCAACCGGCGCCATCGTTGCCGCTCCGACCACCTCGCTACCCGAGGTGGCCGGCGGCAACGCCAATTGGGATTACCGCTACAGCTGGGTACGGGACTCGACGATGGTCCTCGCCGCCCTGGCCGACGTTGGCCACCACGAGGTGGCCCAGGGTTTTCGAGACTTCCTGATTCGATCATCAGCCGGACACGGTGACGAACTCCAAATCATGTACGGCCCGTACGGGGAACGCAGCCTCCCCGAACGGGAACTCCCGCTCGAGGGTTGGCGGTCGTCGTTCCCAGTGAGGACCGGCAACGGAGCGGCATCACAGTCGCAGCTCGACGTGTACGGGCATCTCCTCGATGCGGCCCATCTGTGGCATACCAAGGGAACCGACATCGATCCCGACGAATGGGACTTTCTCACCTCGGTGGTGAATCAGGCGGCGCTCCGAGCCGAAGAACCCGATTCCGGCATGTGGGAGATGCGAGGCGAGCCGAGGCACTTCGTCGAATCCAAGGCCATGATCTGGGTGGCGCTCGATCGCGGTCTTCGGATGGTCGATGACCACGATTACCCCTGTTCGGCGGCCGACCAATGGCGTGCGACCCGAGACACCGTTCGGACACAGATAGAGACCCTGGGTGTCGACAACGACCGCGGCATCTTCGTCCAGAGCTATGGAAGCAACGAGGTAGACGCCAGTTTGTTGAAACTGCCGCTGATCGGATTCATCGATGCCAACGACGAGCGGATGCGCCGCACCACCGAGGCGATCATGGACGAACTCGGGGTCGGAGCTCACGGCTTTCTGCGCCGTTACCGCCACGATGGCTCAGACCCGTCAGGCTCGGGTATGTCGGGTTCAGGAACGTCCGGCACGGGCCGGGCCGGCGTTGATGAGTCGGGGGTTGGCGAAACTGAGGGTGTGTTCCTCCTGTGCTCGTTCTGGCTTGTCGAGGTTCTTGCCCTGCAGGGACGAGTCGGCGAAGCCACCGAATTGTTTCGTGCTCTGGCTGCGCTTGGCAACGACGTCGGGCTGTTCGCCGAAGAGTTCGACATCGCAAACAACGAGATGCTCGGAAACTATCCGCAGGCGTTCACCCACCTTGGGTTGATCTCGGCCGAACGATGTCTTCGCAACGCCGAACGCTGAACACCGACAGCCCCCACCGGCAGAACTGCTGAACTGCTGAACCCCCGAACTGACGCCGTCGTACCGGCGCTGTGGTACTGGCGCTGTTGTGCTGGCGGCGAGACCTGTTTGCGTCATGCCGCCTGCCAGCACCTCTCTTAGTGTCACCTTTGGAAACGGTATTCCGCCGTGTCCGGGTCAGAGAATCCGTTGATTCCTCCTGACCGAGAAAGGCTCGTGACGAGATGACCACTCAGGAGACATTCGTGATCGTTGGCGCCGGACTCGCCGGCGCAAAGGCCGCCGTGGCACTGCGTACCGAGGGCTTCGACGGCCGGGTCGTACTCGTGGGCGACGAGTCACAGCGGCCGTATGACCGCCCCCCGCTGTCCAAGGACTACTTGCAGGGAACGTCGGAGAAAGACAAGATCTACATCCACCCGGCCGGGTGGTATGACGAGCACGACATCGAGTTGCGTCTCGGGACCCGCGTCGTCGCCGTTGATCCTGCAGCCCACCAACTGACCATCCAGGACAATGTGGAGATCGGCTACGACAAGCTGCTTTTGACCACCGGCTCATCGCCGCGCCGTCTGTCGGTATCGGGAGCGGATCTCGACGGCGTCTTGTATCTGCGTCGGGTGGAGGACTCCGAGGCGATCAAGGCGGCCTTCACAACGGCCAAGCAGGCAGTCGTCATCGGGGCCGGATGGATCGGTCTCGAGACCGCGGCGGCGGCTCGTGCCGCCGGGGTCGAGGTGACCGTACTCGAGACCGCGAAGCTGCCCCTGTTGCGAGTGCTCGGCCCGGAGCTCGGCGAGATCTACGCCGCCCTCCACGGTGGTCACGGCGTCGAGCTGCGAACAGACGTCGAGGTGGCCGAGATCGTTGGCGTGGATGGCCGGGTTTCCGGGGTGCGTCTGACCGACGGCAGCGAGATAGATGCCGACGTCGTGGTCGTCGGTATCGGCATCACCCCCAACACCGAGCTGGCCGAGGCGGCCGGCCTGAGTGTCGATAACGGGATCCTGGTCGATGAGTACCTACAGACCTCGGATGCCGACATCTTCGCCGCCGGCGACGTCGCCAACACCTACTACCCATCCCTCAACCGCCACCTCCGCTTGGAGCACTGGTCGGCGGCCCTCAACCAAGGTCCCGTCGCGGCAGCCAACATGGTCGGCCGAGCGACCGCGTACGACCAGCTGCCGTACTTCTTTTCCGACCAGTACGACATGGGCATGGAGTACCGCGGTCACGTCGAAGCCGGACGCTACGACCGGGTCGTGTTTCGCGGCGAGGTGTCCACCGGCGAGTACATCGCCTTCTGGCTACAGCACGGACAGGTCCTGGCGGCCATGAATGTCAATGTCTGGGATCAGAGCGATGCCATCACGGCCTTGATCCGTTCCAGCGACAGCGTCGACCTCGAGCGGTTGGCAGACCCCGGTGTCGCCCTGGAGGACGTCGCCGCAGTGGGCCAGAGCGCAGGAACGGCACGGACACGATGATGGACGACGACAGGCTCGATCTCGCCGGACGATTGGCCACCCAACTTCGGGTGGACGCAATCCGCTGCAGCACCAAGGCCGGCTCCGGCCACCCCACCTCGTCGCTCTCGGCTGCCGACCTGATGGCGGTGCTACTCATCGGGCACCTTCGCTATGACTGGGACCAGCCCGACCTGGCAACCAACGATCATCTGATCTTCTCGAAGGGACATGCCTCCCCGCTGCTTTACTCCATGTTCCGAGCGGTCGGGGTGATCGACGAGACCGAACTCATCACGACCTACCGGCGCTTCGGTTCCCGTCTGGAGGGCCACCCCACCCCCATCCTGCCCTGGGTCGACGTGGCCACCGGCTCGCTCGGCCAGGGGCTCCCCGACGCCGTTGGAGTCTGCCTGGCAGGGCGCCACCTCGACCAGCTGGACTACCACGCCTGGGTGTTGTGCGGCGACAGCGAGACTGCCGAGGGCTCGATGTGGGAGGCGTTGGACAAGGCCAGCTACTACCGCCTCGGCAACCTCACCGCCATCGTCGATGTCAACCGGCTCGGCCAGCGCGGTCCGACCGAACTCGAATGGGACCTCGATCGCTACGCCGCCCGAGTCGAAGCGTTCGGCGCTCGACCTCTCGTCATCGACGGCCACGACCTCGCTGCCATCGACGCCGCGCTCAGCCAGGCCCGAATGGAGCCCGACAAGCCCACCGTGATCCTGGCCCGCACCATCAAGGCCAAGGGCGTCCCCGAGATCGAGGACAAGAACGGCTGGCACGGCAAGGCCCTTCCCCCCGACATGGCAGCAAAGGCCATTGCCGCCCTGGGAGGGCCGACCGACCTCCACATCACGACCCCTCGACCCGATCCCGGCTCACCTGCGATCACTCCGGCACCGGACACGCCGATCACCCTGCCCCGCTACCCGCTCGGCGAGAAGGTAGCCACCAGGGTGGCGTTCGGTGCCGGGATCGCCGCCCTGGCCGCCCGTCCCGAGGTGGTCGTTCTCGATGGCGAGGTCGGCAACTCGACCCACGCCGAGGAGTTCGCCAAGGTCGCCCCCGACCGCTACTTCGAGATGTTCATCGCCGAACAGCAATTGGTCGCCTCCGCAACCGGCCTCGCGGTACGCGGCTACCGGCCCTTCGCCGCCACCTTCGCCGTGTTCTTCTCCCGGGCCTTCGACTTCATCCGCATGGCCGGCATCTCGGGCGTCAACATTGCCTTGGCCGGCTCGCATGCCGGGGTCGAGATCGGCCAGGACGGACCGTCCCAGATGGCCTTGGAAGACATCGCCTCCATTCGCGCCGTCCACTGCTCCGTTGTGCTGTACCCGGCCGACGCCACCTCGACAGTGGCACTGGTCGCCCAGATGGCCGACACCGATGGCATCGTCTACCTGCGCACCACCCGGGGTGCCTACCCGGTCATCTACGGACCCGATGTGACCTTCACCATCGGGGGGTGCCAGGTCCACGGGGCGAGTCCCAGCGACCAGGTGGCGCTCATCGGGGCCGGGGTGACCCTCCACGAATGCCTCGCTGCCGCCGCCGAACTCGACGCCGCAGGTATTGCCGCCCGAGTGATCGACCTGTATTCGATCAAACCACTCGACCGCTCAGCACTCATCGAGGCCTGCCAGGTCACCGGTAGCCGGCTGGTGATCGCCGAAGATCATTACCCGGCCGGTGGGATCGGGGGCGCTGTCCTCGAGGCCTTGGCCGACGCCGGGGTACCGGCCCTTCGGGTCGCCCACCTCGCCGTGTCGGGCCTACCCGGCTCGGGAACCCCCGGCGAACTGTTGGACGCCGCAGGAATCTCGGCCCACCACATCGTCAGCGCCGCCCGGAAACTCGTCGGCCGATGACCGCCACCGCGTGCTCCGCACGCCCACGTGTCGTGGTGGTCGGCGGGGGTTTCGCCGGAATGAACGCGGCACAGGCACTCGCCGACACCGACGCCGACGTGACCCTGATAGACCGGCGCAACTACCACACCTTCCAACCCCTGCTCTACCAGGTGAGCACCGGCTATCTGCCCGCCGAAGAAGTCGGCGCCGCCCTCCGCTCGGTGTTCCACCGCCAGGCCAACCTGACGGTCCGGGTCGCCGTCGTCGTCTCGGCCGACTGGACCGATCGCACGCTGAGGCTGGCTGACGGTTCGGCGCTCGACTTCGACTATCTGATCCTGGCCGCTGGGGCCGAGACCAACTTCTTCGACATTGCCGGCATGGCCGAACATGCATGGCCTCTCTACACCCTCGCCGACGCGGTCGCCCTCCGGACCCACCTACTCGCCACCCTCGAAGCAGTGGCAAACGCCAAACCCGAGACCGATGCGCAGGTCACGATCGTGGTCGTCGGTGGAGGGCCGACCGGAGTAGAAACCGCGGCTGCGCTCGCTTCGATGACCCATGATGTCGTCAGACCGGCAGCTATGACGCTTCGGGTGGTCCTCGTCGAAACCGGACCCCGCCTACTCAACGTCTTCCATCATCGCTCGTCGGAACGCGCCCTGCGAGACCTTCGCCACCGGGGTGTGGAGGTTCGCCTGAGCCAAAGCGTCGAGGCCGCCGACGACCACGGCGTCACACTCGCTGACGGAGAGCGGATCGAGAGCAACACGGTGATCTGGGCGGCCGGGGTCCAGGCGAACGGCCTCGCCGGCGCGCTCGGATTGAAACTTGACCGAGGCAGGGTGGTGGTCGATCAAGACCTCCAAGTTCCGGGCCGGCCGAACGTGTTCGTTGCCGGTGACCTGGCAGCGGTGAACTCGCTTCAGCCGGGCAGCTTGCTGCCGATGCTCGCACCGGTCGCCATCCAGGCCGGCAGGCATGCCGGCGAACAGGTGACGCGCCTCATCACCGGAGCACCCCTCGCCCGTTTCCGCTATCGCGACAAGGGAATCATGGCCGTCCTCGGGCGCGGCGACGCCGTTGCCGAACTGCCCCTTCCCCTCGGCGCCGACAGCAGCAGCCGCTACCGACTGCGCTTCGGTGGACGGCCCGCCTGGCTGCTGTGGAGCGGGGTCCATATCGCCTACCTGATCTGCTTCTCCAACCGCATCAAGGTCCTCCTCGACTGGGGATGGAACTACTTCACCTCCCGTGGCACCGGAGCCATCCTGATCGGTACCCCCGACACACGAGTGCTCCGCCCGTCACTCTCGATGAGACCGGAAGGGTCACGATCATGACCGAACACGGCGAACCGATACGTCTCGTGCTTTCGGACGTCGATGGGACACTCATCACCCGCGCCCGGGAGCTGACACCAGCGGCGATCGACGCGGTGAAACGACTTGGTGACGCCGGGATCATGTTTGCGATGACCAGCGGTCGCCCCCCTCGTGGCATGGCGAAGTTCATCGAACCGTTGGGAATCTCCACCCCGATCGCCGCGTTCAACGGGGGTGTCTTCGTTGATCGGGACATGACGGTGCTCGAACATCACACCGTCGATCAAACGGTGATCGGGCCGATCCTGCAGCTCCTCGATGCCCGGGGCCTTGATGCCTGGATCTACCGGGGTACCGAGTGGATCGTACGAGATGCCGACGCCCCGCACGTCGACCGAGAGGCGGCGACCGTCGGGTTCGACGCGACGATCGTGGCCGACTACGACGATCTTGCCACCGCACGGTCGGAGGGAGCCCTGTCGGCAGGGGTCTTGAAGATCGTGGGTATCAGCGACGACCTCGACAAGGTCGCAGCGGTCGAGACCGAGGCACAGAACTTGTTCGGTGATCATGTTTCTGCTGCCCGATCCCAGCCCTACTACCTCGACATCACCCACCCGAGCGCCAACAAGGGAACCGTCGCCCAGTATCTCGCAGCCCGCTACGACCTTCCCGCTGCTGCCATCGCAACGATCGGCGACATGCCAAACGATGTCCTCATGTTCGCCCACTCCGGGCTGAGCATCGCCATGGGCAACGCGAGCTCGCAGGTTCACCGGGCAGCCCGGCGAGTGACGACCTCGAACGATTGCGAAGGCTTTGCCTATGCGGTGAACCACTACATCCTTCCCCGCCGCCCGACTTGAACCAACAAACAACCAACATCACGAACGAGACAGACCATGACGACATCAAATGACCATTCACCAACCCAACTGCTCCACGACCGAGGCCAGAGCCTCTGGCTCGACAACATCACTCGAGTCATGCTCGATGACGGCACCCTCGGCCGCTTCATCGACCACTACAACGTCACCGGGCTCACCTCCAATCCGTCGATCTACGACAAAGCGATCCGGACCGGCGCCTATGACGACTCGATCAGAAGTGCTGCGAAAGACCGCAGCAACGAAGACGTCTTCTTCGATCTGGCAATCGACGATCTGCAACGCGCCGCCGACCTGTTCGCGGGTGTCCATCAACGAACCAACTCCGTCGACGGGTGGGTGTCGCTCGAGGTATCCCCCGAGCTGGCCTTCGACACCGAAGCCACGGTCAACGCCGTCACGGAGCTCCACGCTCGAGGGGGTCGCCCGAACCTGTTCATCAAGATCCCCGGGACTCCACAAGGGCTCCCGGCAATCGAAGCATCCACCGCGGCCGGCGTTCCGGTGAACGTCACGTTGCTGTTCGATGCCGACCAGTACCGAGCCACCGCCGATGCCTACCTCCGGGGAATCGAATACCGGCTCGATCACGGCCTCGACCCTTGTGTTGCTTCGGTCGCCTCGGTCTTCATGTCACGCTGGGACGTAGCGGTTCATGAACTGGTGGCAGAGGACCAACGAAACAAGCTGGCACTCGCGATCGGCCACGACGTCTATCGGGCGTACGCAGAGGTCCAGCGATCAGACCGCTGGCTTCGCCTGGCGAATGCCGGAGCCCGAATGCAACGGCTCCTTTGGGCCAGTACCGGAACGAAGGACCCCAACGCCTCTGACACCCTCTATATCGAAGGGCTGGCCGCGCCCTTCACCATCAATACTGTGCCGGTCCCGACCCTCGAAGCGTTCGAAGACCACGGTGTCGTCACCGGGCTCCTCGACGCCGACGGCAAGGACACCAGCTCGACGTTGCAAGGTTTCACCGATGCCGGGATCGATCTGAAGGCGCTGGCCACCAAGCTCCAGGACGATGGGGCCGCCGCGTTCGTCGTGTCGTGGAACGATCTACTCTCGGTGGTCGAAGCCGAGCGTGCCATCACACCAACCCGCACCGCTCGAGCATCATGACCATCCAGATCCCCGACACCACCACAACAACCACCAGCGCCGCCTGGCAGACGCTGCGAGTCCACCATGAAGAGGTTGGTCGCCTGCATCTGCGGGACCTGTTCGATCAGGATCCGACCCGAGGCGAGCGAATGACGGCCGAGGCTTGTGGCCTCTACCTCGACTACTCGAAGAATCGGATCACCAACGACACCATCAACCTCCTCGTTGAGCTGGCGAACGCTGCCGGGCTGCGTCAGCGCATCGAGGCCATGTTCGCCGGCGACCACATCAATGTCTCCGAGGACCGGGCCGCGCTGCATGTCGCGTTGCGGATGCCCCGCACCAGTCGTCTCGCCGTCGACGGCGTTGACGTCATTGCCGCGGTCCACGAAGTCCTCGACCGGATGGCCACCTTCGCCGATCAGGTTCGCAGCGGCGAGTGGCTGGGTCACACCGGGCGCCGTATCCGCAACGTCGTCAATATCGGAATCGGTGGTTCCGATCTCGGCCCCGTCATGGCCTACGAGGCTCTTCGCCGCTACAGCGATCGTGAGCTGACCATGCGATTCGTGTCGAATGTCGATGCGACCGACTTCGTCGAAGCCTCCCGCGACCTCGACCCGGCCGAGACGCTCTTCATCGTCGCCTCCAAGACCTTCACCACCCTGGAGACGATGACCAACGCCCAGACGGCACGAGCATGGCTCGTTACTGCGTTGGGTGACCAAGCCGCAGTGGCTCGTCACTTCGTCGCCGTATCGACCAACGCAACCAAGGTCACCGAGTTCGGCATCGATGCTGCCAACATGTTCGGGTTCTGGGACTGGGTCGGTGGCCGCTACTCCATGGACGCGGCCATCGGCCTCTCCACGATGATCGCGATCGGTCCTGACAACTTCCGCTCCATGCTGGACGGTTTTCACGCCATGGACGAGCACTTCCGAACTGCTCCGTTCGAGCAGAATCTGCCCGTCATCATGGGTCTCCTTGCCGTTTGGTACCGGGATTTCTTCGGAGCGCAAACCGTTGGCGTGATGCCATACGAGCAGTACCTGAAACGATTCCCGGCGTACCTTCAGCAACTCACGATGGAGTCCAATGGCAAACACGTCACCCTCGACGGCGACCGAGTCGAACACGACACCGGCGCCATCTACTGGGGCGAACCGGGAACCAACGGCCAACACAGCTTCTACCAACTCATCCACCAGGGCACCACGCTGATTCCGGTCGATCTGATCGGTTTCGCCAAATCGCTGAACCCCCTCGGCGACCATCACGACCTGTTGTCGTCGAATGTGTTCGCCCAAGCCAAGGCACTGGCATTCGGGCGAACCGCCGACGAGGTCCGCTCGCAGGGGACACCAGAGGCAGTCGTTCCTCACCGGGTGATGGAGGGCAACCGACCAACAAACGTGATCCTGGGCGAGACTCTCACCCCATTCCTTCTGGGCACGCTCGTCGCGCTCTACGAGCACAGCGTGTTCACCCAGGGAGCGATCTGGGGGATCGATTCGTTCGACCAATGGGGCGTGGAACTTGGCAAGGAACTGGCGGTCGAGATCGCCCCTCAACTCCTCGCAACCGACGAGCCAACACTGCTCCACGATTCGTCCACCAATGCTCTCATTCGCCGCTATCGCCGCCTCAAACGGCATTGACCAAGACGGCTACCTGCACTGTGGACCCAAACGGTGCCGGTCACTTCGTGAAGTCAGAGGGATGAACCGATATGGCACGTACCTACACCGCGCTGCTCTTCGACATCGACGGCACGCTGATCATCAGCGGAGGGGCCGGCGCCGAGTCGTGGAAGCTCGCCTTCAACGAGTTATACGGCATCCCGGCCGACATCGGTGAATTCACCGACACGGGCATGACCGACCCCGACGTTGGACGCCAGACGTTCGAGGCTGTCCTCGACCGCGAACCAACCCTGCAGGAGTTTGCCAAACTGCTGGAGCGTCGATTGCACTATCTGTACCAGACGGTGGAGCAGTCCGAGGACTACCGCATCCTCGACGGCGTCGAAGATCTCCTGCCTTCGCTCCTGGAGGAGGGCTACCTTCTCGGGGTGGTCACTGGCAACCTGGAAGCGGCCGCACACATCAAACTCCATCGGGCCAGACTCAATCGCTTCTTCTCCTTCGGCGGGTACGGATCCGACTCGACCGATCGTGGCGAGCTCACCAGGATCGCGCTCGAGCGGGCGGCACTCGTGTACGGCGCCGACGTCGACCCGAACCAGTGCCTCGTCATCGGCGACACGCCCCACGACGTCGAGGGCGCCCATGCCGCCGGCATCGCATGTGTCGGCGTCGCCAGCCACAACTTCAACGCAAACCAGCTTCGCGAAGGCGGGGCGGATTGGGTCATCACCTCGCTCGCGGAAGGACTCCCACTGTGAACAACGAGATGGCGAACAACGAGATGGCGAACAACGACATGCAGGACCTCAGGAAGCGTCCATCCACGGCTCGTGCCAATTGCTGTGTCCACGGACCAGATCGTTGGCCTGCCGCGGTCCCCACGAGCCGGGCGCGTACGAATGCACCGGGCCCGGAGCATCGAGTAACGGCTGCATGACGCGCCACGCCTCCTCCACGCCGTCCTGGCGCGTGAAACGGGTTGTCTCTCCGACCATGGCGGCATGCAGGAGCACCTCGTAGGGGGTCGCGCCTTCGCCACCCTCGTCGGCGAATTTCATGTCCAGCGTGATTGCTTCGGCCCGTACCGACCCTGCCCGTTGGGCTTCCATCACAATGCGTACACCGGTCGACGGATCGAGCCGCACGATGAACTGGTCAGGCTGGGAGTGACCGCGTTGGTCCAGGTCGAAACCGAGCTTGGGCGGATGTTTGAACACAATGCGCAACTCGGTCTGGGTGACGGCAAGCAACTTGCCCGTGCGAATGAAGAACGGAACGCCCGACCAGCGCCAGTTGTCAATCTCGAGTCGCAGCGCCGCGAACGTTTCGGTTGTGGAGTCGGGAGCGACGCCCTCGACATCGAGGTAGCCGTCGTACTGGCCCCGCACGTAGTGAGCCGGGTCGGCCGCGTTGACCGCCCGGATTGCTGCGACGTGCGCATTCTTGAGGTCCTCAGGTCGTCCACCGGTCGGCGGCTCCATCGCGGCGGCGGCAACCACATGCATCAGATGGTTGACCACGACATCGCGTAGGGCACCAACGGGATCGTAGAAGTGACCGCGATCGGCGACCCCGAAGTCCTCAGCCAGCGTGATCTGCACGGACTCGATGTAGTTGCGGTTCCACACCGGTTCGAGCATCGTGTTCGCGAACCGCAGGTACGGGATCTCTTCGACGCCCATCTTGCCCAGGTAGTGGTCGATACGGAGCAACCGGGACTCTTCCACGTAGTCGTGGAGTTCGGCGCTGAGCGCTCTGGCCGACTCCAGGTCGTGACCGAATGGCTTCTCGATGACCACGCGGGCGTTCTCGGTGAGATCGGCGTCGTGCAGGCCTTTGACGACGGTGGCGAACAGGAACGGCGGAACCTCGAGGTAGAAAACGGGCAGCACTGCTCCGCTGATCGCAGCAGCGACGCGCTGATACGTGGCGCGGTCGGTGAAGTCACCCTGCACGTAGGAGAGCCGAGCGGTGAAGCGGTCGAACACGGCATCGTCGATCGATTCCCCGGTGCCGACGATCGACTCCCGGGCCCGCTCGATGAGTTGCTCGAGGGTCCAGTCGTCACCCGCGACGCCCACGATCGGACAGTCGAGCAGCCCACGTCGTTCGAGGCGGTACAGCGAGTGGAAGGTCATCACTTTCGCGAGGTCGCCCGTGATCCCGAAGATCACCAACCGGTCGCCGTTCGTCGTGGTCGCCATGATCAGATCTCCTTGTGATAGCGCGATGTCGTCGTCAATCGGTGAATGGCATCGACTGGCCACGCCCCGGTGGTGGGAGCGATCGTGCCTCGCATCGTGATTCGCGCGCGAGGTCTGACGCATGACACAAACGGGTCTCCGCGTCGACGCGGAGACGTCCGTGTCGACAGCGACGGCGGCGACACCAGACATCCCGACCGGTGCTGCTTTGCCAATAGCAGGACTCGATTGCGTCATGCCTCACCCGAGCCCCTTCTCCTACCGTTACCTTCCCCTCCGCCCGCGCTGAATCGCAACGAAGGAACCAGATGAACCACAACCTCAAACAGGACCGAACTGACCAGCACCGACCACCGGAGGTCGAGCCATGACAACCGCAACACCAATGCAGATCGGCATGATCGGGCTTGGACGAATGGGCGCCAACCTCGTTCGCCGGCTACTCGACGACGGCCACCACTGCGTTATCTACGATCGGAGCGCCGGAGCGGTCGCCGACCTCGTGACCGGAGGGGCGATCGGGGCAGCAACACTCGAAGAATTCGCCGGTGCCCTCACACGGCCTCGTTCGATCTGGCTCATGATCCCGGCGGGGGCTGTCCAGCCGACGCTCGACGATCTGAGCGAACTCCTCGACGCCGACGACATCGTGATCGACGGTGGCAACTCTTACTACCGCGATGACATCGCGCGGGCCAAACAGCTGGCGGAACAGCGTGTCCACTACGTCGACTGCGGGACCAGTGGCGGCGTCTGGGGTCGAGAGCGAGGCTACTGCCTCATGATCGGTGGCGAACCCGACGTCGTCGAGCGGCTCGACCCGATCTGGCGCACCATCGCCCCCAACACCGACGCAGCCAAGCCGACACCCGGACGAAACCGGCCCGACGGCACCGCCCAAGACGGCTACCTGCACTGTGGCCCAAACGGTGCCGGTCACTTCGTGAAGATGGTCCACAATGGCGTGGAGTACGGCATGATGGCCGCGATCGCGGAGGGTCTGAGCATCATCAAACACGCCGACGCAGGGCTGCATGATCAGACGGTCGACGCCGAAACCACTCCCCTACGCAACCCGGAGTTCTACCAATACGACATCGACGTTGCCGAGGTTGCCGAAGTCTGGCGCCGGGGTTCGGTCGTTGGCTCATGGTTGGTCGACCTCACCGCCGCAGCCTTGGCGCAGTCCCCCGAGCTCGACGGATTCGAAGGCAGGGTGTCGGACTCGGGTGAGGGCCGCTGGACCGTGATCGCCGGTATCGAGGAAGGCGTCCCCGCCGCCGTCATCGGCGCCGCTCTCAACGAACGGTTCGAATCGCGAGATCTCGGGCAGTTCACCGGCAAAGTCTTGTCGGCCATGCGCGGCCAGTTCGGCGGTCATGTCGAGCGAGGATGAGAGATCGTCAACGGGAGCCATTTTCCGAAAATGGGTGCTTGCACCCGCACACCGACCAGGAAGACCATGATGCGAACCGAGCTACGTATCGACGGGGCGAACTGCCCCATCTGCCTCAACGAGACCCTCGCCGCGCTCCGGTCCAGCCCGGGCGTCGAGGACGTGGAGGCCTCCAGCACGTCGGGCTGTCTCCTCATCGACCACGATGACGTCGACGTCGCCACCCTCATCGCCACTGCCCGCTCCCACCTCCACGGCGTGGCGATGGCGTCGGCCGAGATCGTCATGGTCTCGGTCGAGCCCCTCGTCGTCGAACTCCATTGCGACCACGGCACGACAGGTCACGGTGACACGTGCTGACCCGCGCCCACCCACCTGAGAACAAGCGGCCACACCACCGATCTGGTCGCGACGCCCAAAATGCCGGTCAACCGATGACGCGATCAGGTCACCGCGAGGACGCACCGCTGCGCTGAACGGGCGGGGACCGCGGCGCGACGATGGCAACAGGCTCCTCCACGGGCCGTCCACCGACAGGAAGCGAGCCCCACAATGACCTCCACGATTGCCGCGCCACCCACCATCAAAGCAGTCCAGCGGGGAGCACTCGTCGCTGGTTCGGCGGCCGGAGTGCTGGCGAGCTTGCCGTGGATGTAGGTGTCGGTCCCGATGTCGTGACGCTTCACCTCGATGATCGCGTCCTGGTGTGCGAGCCCGACGCCTCGATGTCGAGAGATTCCGGGCATGGCTTCCTGGCCGCTGATACCCGTTTCGTCTCCGGCTATAGGTTGCGCCTCGGGGGCTCCGCTCCTGTACTGCTGAGTAGCGCGGCGGTGTCGTCGTTTGGGGCCCGGTTCGAGTTCACGAACCCCACGCTGAAGACCGCGCTCGGTGTGTTGGAAGCCGACACCGTGCATCTCCGCCTCGAACGATCACTCGGGGGTGGACTCCACGAGGACTACGACCTGATCAACTACGGACCGGATGCCATCGACGTGACCATGGAGATCAGTGTCGAGTGCGACTTCAGCGACATCTTCGACGTAAAGGACCGGGTGGTGATCCGACGTGGGGTGTTGCAGAGTTCGTGGGACGAAGACGCCGAGGTGTTGACCACCCGCTACCGCAATGCGGATTTCGCTCGAGCAATCAGCGTGGGGGTGAGCCGAGCCGACTCGACCCCGCAACACGCCAACGGCGGCATTTCGTTCCGACTCGAGATCCCCGCCGGCGGATCCTGGCACACCTGCCTGACATGGGATCCCGAGATCAGCGAGGCGAGCACCGCGGTCGGTGACCGGGATTGTCATGACCTGACAGGCGGCACACACCATGTGGACCTTGCCCGGCAGACGTGGATCGACACGGCATCCAGCTTCAACAGCTCGGCACCGGGACCGAACGCGGCCGCGGCCCAGGCAATCGAGGATCTGTCGGGTCTCCGGCTCCATGTACACGATGCGCTCGCCGCAGGTGCGGGCGACGACGCCCCCGATCGGTGGGTCGCCGCGGCCGGTGTTCCCTGGTTCACCGCTCTGTTTGGGCGGGATTCCCTGGTCGTCGCGATGCAGACCCTTGCGCTGTCCCCGATGTTCTCCGCCGGTGCCCTCACCGCACTCGGCGCGTTGCAGGGCGACGGCTACGACGACCGACGTGACATGCAGCCGGGCAAGATCCTCCACGAACTGCGACGGGGTGAACTTGCGCATTTCGGGCTCATCCCACACACCCCCTACTACGGAACCCATGACGCAACCGCTCTCTATGTGTGGACCGCAGCGCAGGCGTGGAAGTGGCACGGCAACCGAGCGATGCTCGACGCCCTGCGGCCGACCGTCGAGCGAGCGCTTGCCTGGATCGACACCGACGGTGATTTCGACGGCGACGGACTCCAGGAATACGCCACTCGATCACCACATGGCGGGTACTACAACCAGGGATGGAAGGACTCCGGCGACGGCATCATCGATGAGGACGGCAGTATCGCCTCATTGCCCTTGGCGCTGTGTGAACTCCAGGGATATGTGATTGCGGCCAAACGTGCGTGGGCCGACGTCGTCGCCCAAGCCTGGAACGATCAGACAACTGCCTCCCGGTTGCGAGACGAGGCCAACCGACTCGCATCGTTGGTCGAAGAGCGCTTCTGGTGGGAGGAACAGGGGACGTACTACCTCGGCCTCGATGGCGAAAAGCGACCGATTCGCAGTGTCGCTTCCAACCCGGGCCACTTGCTGTGGACCGGTGCCATCGATCCCGACCGGGCACGCCGAGTCGTCACCCGATTGCTCGCTCCCGACATGTGGAGTGGCTGGGGCGTTCGCACCCTCTCAGCCGAGCATCCGGCGTACAACCCGTTCTCCTACCACTGTGGTTCGGTCTGGCCTCACGACAACGCGATCCTGGCGGCAGGCATGCGCCGGTACGGCTGCGACGACGGGGCCGTTCAGGTGGCCGGGGCGATCTTCGATGCGGCCGACCGATTCAAGGACCGCCGACTCCCTGAGCTCTTCGCCGGCCTGCAACGTAGTCCCGACGGATTTCCGGTGCCGTACCTCGGGGCCAACGTTCCTCAAGCCTGGGCTTCGGGTGCGATCGTGCACCTCCTGGCCACACTCGTCGGCCTCGATCCCGACGCCAGCGGCGCGACCCTCGGTGTCGACCCCGTGTTGCCGCCATGGCTTCCCGACCTCACCATCACCAATCTCGAAGTCGGAACGGCGGCGATCGACCTCACCCTCACGACCGCCCCTGACGGCGCCATCCACATTCGCTCCACCCCACGCGGCGGCGACCTCGTCGTGCGGACCGGCACCGTCGATCGGACGCAACCAATCGGCGACGATGACCGACAAAACGGCAAGACGAAAACCGAGGTGACCTCATGAGAATCGGACTGATCGCACCACCCTGGGCCGCAATACCGCCGATTGGCTACGGCGGCACCGAAGCCGTCATCGACCAACTGGCGCGCGGTCTTCAAGACGCCGGCCATGATGTCGTGCTCTTCACCATTGCCGAAAGCACCTGCCCGGTACCGAGCAAGCATCTTCTCCTCACCGCCGAGGGAATGCGAATCGGCGCATGCGTGCCCGAACTCCGCCACGTCCTCGCGGCGTATGACGCCGTGACCGATGTTGACATCATTCATGACCACACCATGGCCGGGCCGATGCTGGCCGCCACCCCCGGCTTCACCCACCTCCCGGTCGTCACCACCAATCACGGTCCGTTCAACGACGAACTGAACGACCTCTACCGCAGGATCAACGACCGTGTGGCGTTGATCGCCATCTCCAACGACCAAGCAAGCCAGGCTCGCGGTGTCAACATCGCGAAGATCATCCATCATGGTGTCGATCCCGACGCCTTCCCGGCTGGCGCCGGTGACGGCGGGTACGTGCTGTTTCTCGGCCGGATGACGGCTGAGAAGGGCGCCCACCGAGCCATCGAGATCGCCCGGTCGGCAGGCAAACAGCTCGTGATTGCCGCCAAGATGCGTGAGGAGTCCGAACGTCGATACTTCGAGTCCGAGATCGAGCCTCGCCTTGGCGACGACGTCGATTTCGTTGGCGAAGTCCACGGTCAAACCAAGCTCGACCTCCTCGCCGGCGCCGAGGCCTTGCTCAACCCGATCCGGTGGCATGAGCCGTTCGGGATGGTGATGATCGAGGCGCTCGCCTCCGGGACTCCCGTCGTCTCGTTTCCCGAAGGCGCCGCCCCCGAAATCGTGACGTCCGGCCATGATGGCTTCCTCGCCAACAGCGACCGGGGTCTGGCCGATGCACTCACCCGCATCCAACAAATCGACCGCCGGGCCTGCCGTGCGACCGTGATGCAACGATTCACGACCGCGACCATGACACAGAACCATGTTGCGCTCTACGAGGAGATACTCGCCGGGCAACACCTGCGGCGGCGGGCACGCAAGCAACCATCTACTGATCTCGTTGCGCTCCCCGCCCTCGACCTCTCCCGGTCGACGCCACCCCGAGTGGCATCGGGACCAGCCCCGAAGTCGAGAGTGCCCGTGGCGGCGCGGATGACCCGATAGGCGGGTCACCCAGCGGCGTCTCGGCTTCGGATTGATGTCGGGCTGCGCCGCTGAACGGTCCACCTCTTCACGAATGGAGCCATCGTGCCCCGAATGGATCATCCCAACAAGAATGAAGTCGCCACCGAAAGGCCTCGTCAGGATCAGAGCTTTCGTTCACAGTTGACCGGCGGCGAGGAGATCGTCGACCGCCTCACGTGGGCAGGCTTGGCACCGCAAGCAACCGGCGTCGCCCCGCGAATACGAATCGGCAGAAACCATTGGTTCAATCTGCTGTGGCTGCTCCCCATGGCGATGGCCACCATGCTCATTGCCGTTGCCGCCGCAAAGGGAATCCGCAACACCGGCCCAGGGCAGGACTTCATTGATCGCTACCCCGGCACCATCGATCCTCCGCCAACAATCATGAGTCTTGGAACGCCTCTTTGGGTTGGCGTGCAGCACTTCTTCAACCTCTTCCTGATGCTGTTCATCATGCGGTCAGGGCTACAGATCCTCAGCGACCATCCACGGCTCTATTGGACGCGCCACAGCACTCCGGGCAAAGACTGGTTCCGCGTGCAAAAGCCGGTGCCCTCCGACCCACTCTGGACCGCGAAGGAGGACTCGATCAGCCTCCCCACTCACATCGGCCTCCCCGGAATGCGCCACTCGATCGGGCTGGCTCGATGGTGGCACCTCGGCATCAACACGCTCTGGCTCGCCAATGGCCTGGTCTTCTACGTGCTGATGTTTGCGACCGGCCGGTGGCGACGGGTGGTACCAACGAGCTGGTCGGTCTTTCCAAACTCATTGTCGGTGCTGTTGCAGTACCTGTCGTTGGAGTGGCCGACCGAGAACGGGTGGGTGTCGTACAACAGTCTGCAGCTCCTGGCCTACTTCATCACGATCTTCGTTGCCGCTCCGCTTGCCTTCATCACCGGGATCGGGATGTCGCCGGCATTGTCGACCCGTTTCAAACGTGTCAGCAAGGTGCTCAGTATCCAAGCGGCTCGTTCACTTCATTTCCTCGTGTTCGTGTGGTTCCTGTTCTTCATCGTCATCCACGTCACGCTCGTGTTCACCACGGGCCTGCTCCGCAATCTCAACCACATGTATGCCGGGCGCGACGCCACGACCTGGGTGGGGTTCGGCGTGTTCACCGTGTCCATGGTCGTGTTCGTCATCGGCTGGCTGGTTGCGACACCGTTGACGCTACGCCACCCTCGACTCATCCAACGGGTGGGCTATGCGCTGATCGGACCGACCCAACGCCTGTTCGAACATCTCGACGCGACACCCGGCGAGTACGACGAGTCCGACATCTCGCCCTACTTCTGGCACAACGGCGAGTATCCGCGCTCACCCGAGTACCGAAATCTGGCCGACAACGACTTCGCCGACTACCGCCTCGGGATCGGTGGGCTCGTCGACAATCCTGTCGAACTCAGCCTGGCCGAACTTCGCTCGCTCACCCACCACGACCAGATCACGCAACATTTCTGCATCCAGGGCTGGTCGGGGATCGCGAAGTGGGGCGGTGTCTCCATGCAAACCATCACCGACCTGGTACAACCACAACCCGAGGCTGCATGGGTCGTCTTCTACTCCTTCGGCGAGGGCCCGAACACTGGGCTCTACTACGACGCACACCCCATCGAGCAGATGTCCTATCACCTGACCATGCTGGCGTTCGACATGAACGACGAGCCACTCTCGTTCGGACACGGGGCACCACTGCGCCTTCGCAACGAGATCCAACTGGGGTTCAAGCAAGTCAAATGGATCAAGGGCATCGAGTTCGTTGCGAGCTTTGATGACATCGGCGGTGGCTTCGGTGGCTACAACCAGGACCACGAATTCTTCGGCTACCGACAGACGATCTGACCAACAAGGGAGATGGCACGAGTCTGGTTACGTTGACAAAAAGTCGAGTAGGGCATTGCGATCATCGAGGTTTTCATGGCTGATATCGAGCAAGAGAAGCGACTGGCGGGCGAGGCCGCGGCCGAGTTGGTCGAGGCGGGGATGACGGTCGGTCTGGGCACCGGTTCCACCGTCGCTTACCTGCTGCCCGCCGTTGCTCGACGTCAGCTGGACATCCGCTGCATCGCCACCTCTCCGGCAACCGCGGAGCACGCACGGAGCCTCGGCCTCCACGTGGCACCATTCAGCACGATCGACCGCCTGGACCTTGCGATCGACGGTGCCGATCAGGTGAGCCCAAGCGGCTGGCTGATCAAGGGCGGGGGCGGCGCCCACACCAGGGAGAAGATCGTGGCCGGTGCGGCGAAGCGGTTTGTGGTGATCGTCTCGTCGAACAAGGTGGTGGATGCGCTCCACGCTCCGGTGCCGCTCGAGCTGCTGGCGTTCGGCATCAATGCCACCCTCAATGCCGTCGGCGACGCCCGCCTGGTCGACGCGCCACCAACCCCCGACGGCGGACGACTCGCCGGGTACTTTGGGCCGCTCGATGATCCCGAGGAGGTCGACCGACGACTCTCGGCAACACCCGGTCTCATCGAGCACGGACTGTTCCCACCTCACATGGTGAGCGAGGTCTTCGTCGGCCAAGGCAAAGAGGTCCAAAGCCGCAAGATCAGCGACTGAGGACCCCGTAGCAGGCGACATTGGCTGCCGTCAGAACTTGGCACCCAGGGACGTCAACTCCTTGCCGATCTTGTCAATCTCTTCGGTGGCCTTGGCATCGGATTCCGCATCGACCTTGGTCTTGAATGCGTCGAACTCGGTGTTGAGCTCCTTCCACTGCTCGGTGGCCGTGGTCGAAGGCGTCTCATCTCTCACCTCGATGGCAACCTCGACCAGGTTTGCGTGTACCTCCGCCCATTGATCCTGGATCTCTGAGGGAAGAGCTGTCACGGTCTCGTCAAACGCATCGGCGTAATCGATCACTGCGCCCCAGTCGGTGTCGGTGAGCGTTGCCATCTTCTCGGCCAGCTCCGCAGATTCGGCGGCGGCGGCATCGGAACCGTCGTCGGCTTCGGCCGTCGTCACCGCCCCGCCTGCGGTCGTCGTCGCTCCGGCTGCGGTCGTGGTCGCACCCTCACTCGTGGTGGTAACCGTCGACGAGGCCCCGTCGGATGATGAGCCGCTACTCGAGCAACCAGCGGCGGCGAAGGCCAGAGCCAGTGCGAGCACCGAAGCCCGTGCAATCGACGTGGCATGCGAGGCCTTCGCTGCCGTGCCGCTTGCGTCAGGTGTCGTGGTGTTGATCATCGTGGTATCTCCTTGCCAAACAGCGACGCATCCGGCCGCATTTCTGTTGGTGCTGACGAGTGTCTGCGCCATCGGTCACACCGCCATCACCCATTGACGCCAACGACGTGACACAGATCTGTCATACGACTGGCCACCGACGAGTCGGTGACCCGAATAGGTCAGTCGTTCGGCGCGATCGCGGGCTGCCCCGGCAACGGCATGGACGGCACAATCGAGAGAGATACCCGTGCAGAACCTCGATCGGAGACACCAATGATCAACCGCAAACGTTTGAGCACCAACGACGTTCGACTCACGTTCAGCCTCACCGAAGATCGACCGGTTTCGGTCGTGACCGATCGGTTCGGTTGGGACCCAATGGCCCACCCGATGGCGAAACGATCGAACGGGCTTCGGTCGGCGTCGATCGAGGTGCCGAAGGGTACCGAGGTGCGATTTCGTTACCTGGTCGACGGTGGACAGTATCTCGACGACGCCGATGCCGATTGGCACCTCGACAACGGCATGGGATCCGAGGACAACGTGGTGGTCGCCAGCATTTCCAGTGATCGGTGATCACCATGACGCCTCGCATCTTTCACGTATCGGCGGAGTGTCAACCCATGGCCAAGGTCGGCGGATTGGGCGAAGCGGTTGCCGGGCTGGCCGGCGGCCTCAGATCACTCGGATGTCCGATCGAGACCATCATTCCCGACTACGGCAATGTCGCACTGGCCGGCGAGTCGGTCGAGAAGCTGAACACGCCTCCGTGGGTTGGTGAATGTTGGGTTCGTCGAGGTGTCGCTGACGGCTTCGGCCCGGTTTCGCTCATCGGCACACGGGCGCTTCACCGTCCGCACCCATACAACGACCCGGACACGGGCCTGGCCTGGGCCGACAATGACGATCGTTTCTTTGGGTTCTCCGCCGGCGTCGCTGCGCTGATCGACCGTGACCTTCCAGATCTGGTGCACGTCCATGACTGGCACGGCGCAGCATCGACGCTTCTCGCAACCCACCGACCCCCGACGGTGCTGACCATCCACAACCTCGCCCATCACGGTCTCGCATCGCTCGATTGGTCGCACCGACTCGGTGCCGCCGCCACATCGATGCTGGTTCCCGGACACATCGATCCCCTTGTCGGTGCGATCCGCACCGCCAACGCCGTGCTCACCGTGAGTCCCACCTACCGCCGAGAGATCTGCACGACAGCCGGCGAAGGCATCACCGAGATACTGTGCGCCGCCGCTGATCGGCTGTACGGCATTCGCAACGGTCTCGATCACGAGGTCTGGGACCCGGCAAACGACCCTCGGCTGCCCTTTGCCTTCGATTCGACCGATCTCGCCGGCAAGGCGGCGAACCGCTACCAGCTGTTGACACAGCTTGGCCGAGTCGAGCGACAGGGCCCCATCGTTGCATTGGTCGCCAGGATGACCGAACAGAAGGGCATCGATCTCGCGCTGCGAACGGCTTCGTCCATCGCCGAGGCCGACGGACTTCTCGTCCTTCACGGCGACGGACAACGATCGGTGTCCGAACTCGCCCGCTCAGCCGCGTCGATCGACCCTGCCCACGTGATGGTGCTCGATGGCTTCGACGAAACGACGGCACACCGGCTCATGGGCGGATCCGACCTCTTCCTCATGCCGAGCCGGTTCGAGCCCTGTGGTCTCACCCAACTCCAAGCAATGACCTACGGCACGATTCCAATCGTGACCGATGTCGGGGGCCTGCACGACACCGTCGTCGACGCCGACCGTTATCCTTCCTCCGGCACTGGTTTCGTGGCGGCAACCCCGACGGGCGCTGCCGTCGTCGAAGCGACGAGGCGTGCGATCGATGCCTGGTGTGATCGTCTCCGGTGGCGTGAGATCCAGGCTCGAGCGATGAGCACGAGATGGTCCTGGACCGAGCCGGCGAACGAGCACATCGAGATCTATCGGCAGCTCTTGGCACCGGCCGGCCCGGTGCACCGTGCAACCGATATCTCCGCCACCATGACTCCCGCAACGACGAGTTTGGGGACCGCCCGCGGCCTCACCCGGAGTCTTTCGCGCCGAGGGTGCGTACGCCCAACAACGACGATCGGCATCATCGACAGAAACGAGGGTGCAACGCCTCGACTCACCGGATCGGCACCGCTTGGATCGGCACCGCTTGGATCGGCACCGCTTGAAGCGGCATCGCTTGAAGCGGCACCGCTTGAATCGGCACCGCTTGAATCGATACGGCCATGACCACCTCGATCATTCTCGTCGGTGCCAATGGCGAGTTCGCCGACGTCCGATGTGGGGTTGACAACTTGGGTGATGACACGAAGAGGTCACGGGCAAACCCGGATCACGTCTGAAGATTCGGTCGGACCAACACGACAATTGAACCTGTGTCGGACCTCGTTCCTGTCTCCCGCCCCGCATCGTCCGACCGGCTCGACCGGGCCGGTCGGGCGGCGTGGTCGACGATTGGCATCCTCGTTCTCGGGGTCCTCCTCAGCCGCATCGTTCCAGGACTCGATCTGATTCTGGTGCCGGTCGTTGCGGCAACGATCTTCACCGCCCTGTTGCTACCACCGGCCAGACGGCTCGAACGCCTTGGCCTGCCCCCGGCGCTGGCTACCACCGTCGTCGTCTTCGGCGCGCTCGGGTTACTCGTCGCCGGAGCGCTCCTCATCGCTCCGGCGGTCAGCACCGAATTCGGTGCACTTCGCTCATCGCTCGATGGCGGGCTCACCACCATCGAGGACTGGCTTGTCAGCGGCCCGCTCGGATTGTCGCGAGCCACCGTCACCGGGTGGGGCAACGACCTGCGAAACCAGACCGGTTCGATCGGCACGAGCATCGCCCTCAGCGCGGTCGCAACCACCCCGCTGGTGCTCGACATCATCGCCGGTGCCGTGCTCATCGTGGTTCTCACGTTCTTCGGGGTCAAGGATGGTCCGGCAACCGCTCAGCGTCTCATGGGACGGGCCGGAGCCGAAACCCGGCTCCGGCTCCTCGGCGTCTGGGCCGCAATCACCGGCTATTCCCAGGGCCTGGTCGTGAACGGTCTGGTCAATGCCGGCGTGCTCGGGTCTGCCCTCGCCATCATGGGCATCCCCCTGGCATTGCCAATCGCTGTCATCACCCTCCTGGCCTCATTCATCCCGGTGGCTGGAGCAATCGTGTCAGGGGTGATGGCCGCCTTGGTCGCACTCGTTGCCAGCGGACCGACGGCAGCGGCAATCGTCATCGCGGTGACCGTGGTCATTCACCATCTCGAGGGCTACGTCATCGGGCCGATGGTGATCGGCCGACGAGTCGGCCTCCACCCGGTGATCCTCATCCTGGTCTTCCTCCTCGGCGTGATCATCGCCGGTATCCCCGGCGGGTTCCTCGCGGGGCCAATCGCAGCCGCAGCTTCGGGCTGGTTCACGACGCAAACCGACGGGCCCGATCAACCAATCATCGGAGCTGGAGCACCAACCACGGTGAGCGAGCCGTGATTCAGCTCCATGGAGCGTCGACCCGGTTGCGGTCGAAGCGATCGGGTTCCACGTAGCAGACCATCGTGTCGGGCAGGACCGTCTGCACCCGATCCTCCACGGTGTTGATGATCCTCACCACTTGATCGAGATCGGCGGGAGCGGCAATCGCGATCTTGACGCAGACCAGCACCTGATCAGGCCCGAGGTGTTCGGTTCTCAGATTGAGCAAACGGTCGACACCGATGACGGCCACGATCGCTTCCTTGATCTCACGTGCCATCGCAGGGGGAACGGTCTCGCCGATCAGTAATCGCTTCATCTGCACCGTGAGGGTCGTTGCGGCGACGCACAGCAGGAGACCAATGGCGATGCTGGCCCAACCGTCCCATCGCGGATTTCCGGTCGACCAGCTCCCAACGACACCGACGAGCGCGAAGCCGAGCCCGACGAGCGCAGCCCCGTCCTCGAGAATCACCACCGTGACTTCCGGATTTCTGGTCCTACGGAGAAAGGTCCACCAGCGCTGACCATCTGGGCGCAAGCGATCAGCCTCCTTGAGTCCGGTCCGCAACGACATGGCCTCGAGCACCGCAGCGACGATGATCAACGCAACCGCGACTTCCGGACTCGAAACGGCATGATCCGGAGACCGGATTGCCGCCAGCCCTTCGTGGATGGCGAACACGCCTCCAAGACCGAAGAGCACGAGGCCGACAACGAAGGCCCAGAAGAAGCGTTCTCTTCCTCGACCAAACGGATGCCGAGGCGAAGGCTGCTCACTGGCCAGGTAACCGCCGAGCAGAAGGAGCAACTGGTTGCCCGAATCGGCAAGCGAGTGGAATGTCTCCGCGAGCAACGACGCCGACCCGGTGACGAGAAAGCCACCGAGCTTCGAGACGGCAACCGCGACATTGGCAGCCAACGCCGCCAGCACCGCACGGCGCCCAACCGCGGCCATGCTCAGGCGGAGTCGCGAAGCGGTCCGCCGACCCGCTCCAGCAGACCGATCAGTGCTCGTTCACGCTGTCTGAGCTGTCGCTTGAAACCGCTGTTGTCGGTGGAGGCGATCTCGTACTTCATGTCTCGGTAGGTCTCGTCGAGCAGTTCGCGGAGAAATGCTGCTTCTTCCTCGTTCAGTTCGATGTGCATGGCGGTTCGCTCCTGTCTTGGTGGTGAGGCGCATGGCCGGCGACGCACCACGGCCAGCGGGATTTCGTTGTGCCGTAACTTGATCGTGGCGCGATGAGACGCCATCGGCGAGACATGCGAGCGGCAGCCACATGACGCAATGACGTCATCTCGACGAAGACCACGGCACCACGACGACCACGGCACCACAACGGCGGATGACGCAAACATGCCGATGACACAGATATGTCAGCGCGAGGGTGCAGATGGGGGACTCAGATCCTGCCGCGCAACCGCACAATGGTCATCAGCGGATCGAGCGATCCTCCCTCCCTCCCTCGCTCGCTCGATCCGACCCCACTTGCCCTCATACTGGAGGACGCACCATGACCGTTCCCGTCATTTCTCGACAGTCCCGCCGAGGGGCAGCAAGCCTCACGGCGGCGGCATTCGTCGCATTGACCATGGGGCTGAGTGCCTGCAGCTCACCGAACACGGCCGATCAGGATGTGGGACTCGTGGAGGGAACCTTCGAGCCAATGGCGATGGCGGAGGTTCCAGCGCCAGATGGAACCCCGGTCGCCGACGCTGTCACCGTTGGCGAAACAAGCTCGCGGAGCTACGTCATCGAAGGTCAAGATCCCGAGGCGGCGCTTCGGACATATGTCGACCTTGCGACTACGCACGGGTGGATCGTCACGGTCGAGCCTGCAGCAGTCGGCGACGACGTCTTCTCGGCCGAGCTCTCCAAGGACGCAACGGCACTCACCGTGTCGACGTCATCAAAGCGGAAATCCACCGACCCCGACGGCGAGGCCGCCGAACTCGACCTCGAGGCATCGGGTTCGTCATGAAACTGAGGCTCGGCCAGCACGTCCGCACCAGTGATGGTGTCTTCGGCGAGATAGGCGACATCGTCGTCGATCCGGTCAAACGAACGGTGACCCATCTCGTTGTCGAGCCGCATCACCACCACTACCTGGCCCGCCTTGTGCCGATAGATCTGGTCGGCGAAGCCACCGATGACGCCATCACCCTGAATGTTGGAATCAAGCACCTGCGCAGTCTCGCGTCCGTTGCCGACAATGAGTACGTGCCAATCGGCGACATCATCGACGTCGGCCCGGAGTGGGACCTCGGCGTCGAAGACATCACGTCCATTGCGAGTTCCGGGATCGAATACGGGATGTTGATGTTCAGCGATCACGTCCTGATCGACTACGACCGAGTCCCCCGCGGCGAGTGCGAGATCCGCAGCTCGTCTTCGGTCAGCATCGCCGACGGACAATTCGTCGGCACGGTCGAGGGCTTCCTCGTTGACGACACCAACATCGCCGGCGTTGTCGTGCGAGCACGACGGGGCCTTCACCGCCACTACGTGATCGTGCCAATGCACGCCGTTGCCAAGGTTCGCACCGATGCGATCAGTCTGATACTCGACAAGGCAGCATTCGACGCCCTCCCGGATGCCGACGACATTCTGGGACCCGACGACGCATCTTCGACGATCACCCGGATAGAGCATGGTCTCGAGGACGCAATGCACTCCCTCGAAGTGAAGCTCTCCCGTCGACTTCGTCGCCACTGACCCGGGGTCAAATGTTGATGTCGTCGACTCGGCGTTCCATCCACGACGGAACCGGATGTCCGCGCCGTCGAAGCTTCTCGGTATAGATGGTCACCGGACTCAACGAGTGACGGATCGCCGACGCAGTGACGGCGGTGATCAACAGCGGCAGGATCGCACCGTAGTCACCGCTGAGTTCGGTGAGCATCACAATCGCGGTGATCGTCGCGCCTGTTGTCGCGGCAACCATTCCGGCCATCCCGGCGAGCACGAACATCGCGGGCGAGACTGGCAGGCCTGCGATATCGAGGGCGTAGCCAATTGCCCCACCGAGTGAGGCGCCCATCATCATCGAGGGCGAGAAGATTCCTCCCGATCCACCAGACCCGAGTGTGAGCATCGTCGCCAGTGCCTTCGCCACGAACAACACCAGCAAAACCAGTACGCCGGTTCGCTTCCCATCGAGGATGTCGGTCACCGTGGCGTACCCCAGTCCCTGGATGCTGTAAAAGCCGAGCCATCGCGACATGGCATAGAACCCGGCACCCAGCAGGGTCATCCCCATCGCATGGCGCAGATATGGGTTGGCCACTCCGGCCTCCGCCCGATCCTCGAACCAGTACAACCCTGAGGTGAATGCGGCCGCTGCGCCCCCGACCATCACGCCCATCGCTGCGAGCGCGATGGCATCAGTCCAGCTCGTCGAAATGGGGTTGGCCTGAGCCAACCCGATGATCGAAAACGCGAAGGCCGACCCGATGAGCGCCCGAGCGACGGCGATGGCAGCGAGCACCCCGGCAGCAACGGTGAGCAACGACCGCGGCGACATCGCCACCAGGAGCAGCTCGATGGTGAACAGCAGCCCTCCGAGTGGGGAGTTGAACGTTGCCGCGATTCCCGCTGCGGCTCCGGTCGCGATGAGCAGATCCAGATCTCGCTTCGACAGGTTCAGGACCTGCCCGAGCGTCGAGCCTGCAGCAGCTCCTATTTGGACGATCGGCCCCTCACGGCCGACAGAACCACCGGTACCGATGGTGAGTGCCGATGCGCTGGCTTTGATGGCAACGACGATCGGTCGGATCACTCCCGTCCCGTTGTAGATCGCATCCATCACCTCCGGAACCCCGTGCCCCTTCGCTTCGGGCGCGAAGTGCTCGACCAGGAACACCACGCCGATGGCACCGATCGCGGGTACGACAATGATCCCAGCACCCCACGGTCCGAGGGGCGTGTGCAAGGTGGCGTCGTAGCTCGCCCCGAGCCGGCCGAGGAACGCAGCATTGTGGACAACGGCGATCATGGCTCGAAACAGCCACGCACCGATGCCGCCGATGACTCCGACGACGAGGGCGTAGCCCACGATCATCGGCAGAGGGGCGTCGGGGCGACCAGACGCCGTCGCCGCTCCCTCAGACATCTCGAAACTCTCGGTCGCTCACCGAGGGTGTCATCGAGACGGAACCGATGGAGCATTGATGGAGCAAGACATCGACCTCGGTTGTTCAAGCAAACCACGGCCCGGACGGCGGCGCTGCCGATCAAGGATCGATCAGTCGGACGAACCAGGCATGACACGATCATGTTGTTCAAGCACCATGTCGACGTCATCACGGCCTCTCGACGACCGATGCGGGATCGGCGTCTCCACCTGATTGCCGTTCGAGAGCAAGCTAAGCTCCGCTTGTGCATGTGGCTGACTTCGAACGTCTGGTGAGCAGCGCGACAACGACGAGTGTGGCCACCTCGACCGGGGCCGTGGTCGCCGCTCACATCTTCGGGAAGGCCTCGAACCCGGCCGTCGTTCTGGTTCATGGTGGTGTCGGGAGCTGGAACCACTGGGCTCCAACGATTCCCGAACTGAGTGTCGACTTCCACGTCATCGCCCTCGACCTGCCGGGATGTGGTGACTCAACGCTGCCGAGAACATTCACCGCCGGAGCGGTCTTGGACCTCGACGACCTCGACGTCCTCGTCACCTCCATCGTGGAGGCCATCGAGCAACTCGTCCCGGATCCGCAGCCGTTCGGCTTGGCCGGGTTCTCGTTCGGGGGCATCGTGTCGGGTCGAGCAGCGGCTCGGCTGGGATCTCGGCTCGCCATGCTGGCGGTGATCGGAGCCGGCGGGCTCGGTTTGGCGGCCGTGCAAGACACGCCACCGCTGCGAGCGGTGCCGGCCAACGGTACCTGGCCCGAGCGCGCTGCCGCCCACCGACACAACTTGGCCGCACTCATGATCGCCGACGAGCAACGGGTCGATGACCTGGCCGTGCTGTTGCATGAAGCGAACGTCACCAGGAGCCGGTTCCGGTACGGCGATCTCCCGTCGTCGACGGCGCTGATCGAGGAGCTCGGATCCATCAGCGCTCCCTTGCTTTGGATCACTGGCGAGCGCGATCGTCTCTCCGCCGGGTTTCGGGCCAGCGGCCGACAAATGGTGCAGGCAATACGGCCCGATGTCGACTTCGTCGAGGTGCCCGGAGCCGGACACTGGGCGGCCTACGAACGAGACGACGTCGTCAGCCCACTACTCGTCGAACGATTCACTGCGATCCTTCGTCCGGGCCCAGCGGGCGAGAGCTGATTCGATCGAGGCCTGCGCACCCCGGTGGTGCGGTGCAAGAAGAGCCAAGATTTCTCGTCGAACGTGTCGAGAATGATCGGTCGGCTACGACACAGTGGTGTCGACCCACGCGGGGCTCGACGACCCAATAAAGGCCAGGAGGCCCCAATGCCGACCATCACACCGTTTCTCTGGTTCGACACCGATCTCGCCGAACCGATCGCCTACTACCAGTCGATCTTCCCCGACACCGCCGCTGCGAGCGATGCGACGCAAGCGGCACCTGATGGGCCCGTCTTCATGGCGACCATCGAGTTGTGCGGACAGCAACTCATGCTGCTCAACGGCGGACCCCACCATGCCGGATTCGACGAATCGATCTCGTTGTTCGTGAGCGTCGACTCCCAGGACGAGGTCGACGATCTCTGGGGTCGGTTGACCGCCGATGGCGGCGAGCCCGGCCGTTGCGGCTGGCTGAAGGATCGCTACGGGTTGTCATGGCAGATCGTCCCGACCGTCCTCGGATCCCTGCTCGGGTCACCCGACCGCAGCCGCGCCCAGCAGGCCCAGGACGCGATGATGGAGATGGACAAGCTCGACATCGCCGCCCTGCAGGCCGCGTTCGACCGTTGAGGGGTGTTTGATGCGCTTCATGCTGTTGCAGAGCTACGGACCGGGCGAGTCCGACATGGGTCCGATGCACGAATGGTCCGAGGCTGATATCCAGGCCCACATCGAGTTCCAGATCACGCTCAACACCGAACTGTCGGCCCTCGGCGAGCTCATCGACGCCCAGGGCCTGGCCAGTCCCGACGAGGCCCGCTTCGTGACCTCCGACGGGCAACGTCCGCCGGTGGTATCCGACGGCCCGTTCCCCGAGACCAAGGAACTCATCGCCGGCTACCGCCTGGTCGAAGTGTCATCCCGGAATCGCGCCATCGAGATCGCCGCCCAGATCTCGGCCGCGCCCGGCATCGGCGGCGTCCCGATTCGTCAACCCATCGAGGTTCGCCAGATACTCGCTGCGCCACACCCGTCATAGGCCGAGCCGTGCCAGACACGACCGGAATCGAGACAGTAATTCGAGAAGCTGCACCAGCTGCCCTCGGGGTGCTTCTGCGCCGGGGTGAACGTCTCGCCGAGGCCGAAGACGCCGTGCAGGATGCCCTCGTGCTCGCGGTTGAATCGTGGCCGACTGGTGGGCTTCCAGACCGGCCTGTCGGGTGGCTGGTGCGAGTAGCCCAGCGTCGACTCATCGACCACCACCGATCGAACAGCGCCAGACGTCGGCGAGAGGCGCTCGCGGCATCTTGGAGCCGTGAGGTCGGCGAGCCGCTGACCAATGACGACGACTCGCTGGCCGTGCTCTTCATGTGCTGCCATCCAGCCCTCAGCGCAGCAGCCGCGATCCCACTCACGTTGCGAGCGGTCGGCGGTCTCACCACCAGCGAGATCGCCGAGGTTCTGCTCCAGAGTGAAGCAACAATCGGTCAGCGGATCAGTCGGGCCAAGGCAACGATTGCCCAGTCGGGTGAACCGTTTCGTCTCCCGGATCCGGACGTGCTCGACCACCGCCTGGCCAGCGTGATGCAGGTCATCTACCTCATCTTCACCGAGGGCCATACCGCAGCGTCCGGGCCTCATCTCGGTCGTGTCGACCTGTCGGCCGAGGGGATCCGCCTTGCCCGCCTACTGCACCAGCGTTTGCCGAACAACCCCGAGACCGCAGGTCTGCTCGCTCTGCTGCTGCTGAGCGAGGCCCGTCGAAGCGCACGAACCAACGGTGACGGCGAGCTGGTTCCTCTCGACCAACAGGACCGCACGCTCTGGAACCGCACGATGATCACCGAAGGACTGACATTACTCACCGCTGCGCTACAGCAGCACTCGATTGGCGACTACCAACTCCAAGCAGCAATCACCGCCGTTCATGACCAAGCGCCAACCTATGCGGCAACGGACTGGTCAAAGCTGCGAACCCTGTACGACCTGCTCGCCCATCGCAGTGACAACCCGGTCGTTCGCCTCAACCGGGCGGTCGCCGTCGCACACACCCACAGCCCTGAAGCGGCACTTCTGGAGATGAGCGACCTGGCCGACGTGCTGGCGGACCACCACCGCTATCACGCCACGGTCGGCTACCTCGAGGAACTGTCCGGCGACCGCGAGGATGCACTGGTCGCCTACCAACGGGCGGCCGACCTGGCGACCAACGAGCCGGAGCGGCGCTACCTCCAGCGGAAGGCAGCGGGATTCAAGTGATCGCTCCATGCGTTCTGTGCGTGGTTCTCATCGCACCATGCGTTCTGTGCGTGGTTCTCATCGCACCGTGCGTTCTGTGCGTGGTTCTCATCGTCAACGGTGACTTTGACGCACAGAATGAGTGTGGAGGTGACTTCGACGCACAGAATGACTCTGCGGTCCGCTGTCCCCATCGGGAAGAGCACCAATCGAGACGGCTGTACTCGCCAGCCGGTCTCATGGTCGGACGAAGTCGATGGAGTCTCGCAGGAGATTCATCCAGGTGGCTTCATCGAGGCGCCGGACACCAACCCACTCGCGGAACGGCCTCCCGTTTGGGGCACAGACCTCGCCAACTCCAGAGTCGATCAAGCTCTCGACCCGGGCTTTCGGGAGCTTGACCCAGAGACTGTCGTCGGCCGGCATGGCGACGAACTGGCCCTCGACACGAAGGCAGCCGAAGCCGAACATGGTGGATTCGACAACGCCGTCGATCTCGTAGAGCTGGGCGACGCAGTCCCAGAACAACGCCTCCGCCGGGTTCATCTCGTTGCTGGAGGTTGTCGTTCGACTCATCGCGGTCCCCTTCGTCGGCTTGCCGGTTCTCGAGTCGTCGCTCAGATTCTTCGACAGTTTTCCGGCGACGAGTGTCCTGATCATGAAGACTCGTTCGTAAGAGGGGTAGCAGCAACTTTTGCTCGCGGTGCCCCAGCGGCACCGATCACGAAAGAGGTAGTCCAGATGACGAAGGTTTCGATGATCGGCACCATGACGTGCCAAGACGGCAAGGCCGACGAAATGGCGGCCGTCTTGGTCGACATGACCAAAGCAGCACGGGAGGAACCGGGTGTCGAGATCTATTCCTACCATCGGGGCGATGGCAACACCTTCGGGTTCTTCGCTCTCATGGCCGACGCCGCGGCGGCCGAGGCCCACGGCCAGACGGAGGCGATGCAGGCTGCCATGCAGCGAATCGGCCCGCTGATGGCAGCGCCGCCGCAGATGACCATGTCGACACCGGTCGCCGCCATCGGCTTCGACATCTGAACCCCCATGACCCACTACCTCCTCTCGACCTACAGCTCGAACGACGAAGCCCCGACCGCTCCTCCGTCTCCCGAGGCAATGCAAGTGATGATGGAACGAGTCATCGCGCTCGAGGCCGACATGGAGGCAGCGGGTAGTTTCGTCTTCGGTGGCCACCTCGCCGGTCACGACGCCGCCACGGTCGTTCGCACGTCCGACGCCGAGGTTCTCCTGACCGATGGCCCGTTCGTCGAGTCCAAGGAACACATCGCCGGGTTCTACATCATCGATGCCGAAGACCTCGACGCCGCACTGATGTGGGCCGGACGGGTCTCCGGTTGTATCGGTCGCCCGATCGAAGTGCAGCCTTTCGCCGGCACCGGCCGGGTCGCCGACCAGCCCAGCGGCTGACCACACTGCTTCTGACCACACTGCTTCTGACCACACGGCCATCTCGCCGCGCTGCCCGCTGATCATGTCTGCTGCTACCCCGCTCGACACCAAACGCGAGATCGAGCGCGTGTTTCGCGAGGTGCACGGTCACGCAGTTGCCACCTTGGTTCGGGCCTTCGGCGACATCTCAATGGCCGAAGACGCCACCCAGGATGCCTTCGTCACTGCCACCAAGCGTTGGCCGAGCGAGGGCATCCCGGCCAACCCCGCCGGTTGGATCGTCACCACCGCCCGCAACCGTGCCGTCGATCAGTTCCGGCGTTCCACTCGCGGCCTCGAGCTTGCCATTGATGCGCACGAGGCATCGGTCAGCGACGGCATCTCGTTGAACGAACACCGCTCTGCCGAGGATGTCGTGCAGGACGACCGACTCCGACTCATCTTCACCTGCTGTCATCCGTCGTTGCGTCCCGAGCATCGAGTCGCGTTGACACTGCGGCTGCTCGGCGGTCTCAGCGTTGCCGAGATCGCGCGGGCGTTTGTGGTGACCGAGGCGGCGATGGCCAAACGGCTGGTGCGAGCGAAGTACAAGATCACCGCCGCAAACATCAGCTATCGAGTGCCAGACCGGTCCGACCTCCCGACACGGCTCGGCGCAGTGCTCTCGGTGCTCTATCTGATCTACAACGCCGGCACCGGTGACCTGGCTGATGGGATGCCACTGCGCAACGAAGCCGTCCGGCTGGGTCGAACGCTCGCCAAGTTGATGCCAGATGAACCAGAGGTTGCCGGGCTGCTCGCTCTCATGCTGCTCAACGAGGCACGGGTCCCGGCACGCACCAGCAACGGATCGGCGGTTCTGCTCCGGGACCAGCATCGCCTGAGTTGGCATCGTGAACTGATCGATGAGGGACACCGGATCGTGCGGCACTGTATCGAGATCGACCGACCCGGGCCGTTCCAACTTCAAGCCGCGATCCAGGCCGTTCATTGCGATGCCGCCACCTTCGACGCGACCGACTGGCCTCAGATCGTCGTCCTCTACGACCACCTGCTCGCCCTCTCCCCCACCCCAATCGTCGCCATGAACCGAGCGATCGCCATCTCCGAGACTGCGGGACACGCGGTGGCCCTCGACCTCTTCGATCAGCTCGGTCCCGACCTCGATGGCTACTCGTCGCTGCACGCGGCCAGAGCGGCCAGCCTGCAATCACTCGGTCGAACCAGCGACGCCATCGCTGCCCATCGGCGGGCCCTCGAGCTGGCGACGTCGGACCGAGACCAGGACTATCACCAGACCGAGATTGACCGACCCACCGAGCGATCGCCACCTGGTGTGTAGCTCAGCACGCTCCTTGATCTCGAGCGTCGCCGTTCCATTGGAGGAGTTGTCTTGCCGCGTTACCCAGCCGATTGTTCAGGTTCGACTGGGCGCAGACGAGGGCCAACTCCGCCAGCTCCACCTCGTTGAACTGGGCGTGGAGCGCCTCGATCAGGTCGGCCCCGAGAGCGTGAGATTCACCACAGACGGCATCGGCAAGAGCCAGCGCGACACGCGTCTTGTCATCGAACACATCGACCCAGGTCTCGGGGGCGTGGAGCGCCTCGATCTCGACCTCAGGGATTCCTCGTCGTCTCGCCGAGACGACATGAGGGTTCAGTCAAGTGGGGCACTGGTTGACGATCGACGTTCGGCAAAAGATCAGCTCCTTGAGGTTCGCAGGAACTGCTTTGTCAGCCGACCACAGGGCTTCGCAGAAATCTCGATAGTGGATACCGACACCGTCGACGAGTGACGTTGCGTAGGCCCCTGGCCCCATGGACTGCGGTGGTTTCGTCGTCATGCGCACGAAACCTAGCATTGGGGCTCGCCACCAACCGAAAGCCGACACTGGCTGTACGCCGCGCCCTCATCACCGCTGTGGCCAAGCGACCGTAACATCGCCGCCAGACAGGGGTTCTATGGTTGGGCTGATGCGGATTGGTCTGGTTTGCGGAAGTCTCGGAGTCCGATCGGCCAACGCCGCAATGTTGCAGGTCGCCGCCGCACGGCTCGAGGCGAGCGGCCATGAAACGTCGAAGATCGACCAGTTGTTCGAGGTGCCGCCGTTCGATCCGGCGGCAGTCGACGATCCACCGTCGGCCGTACGCCAGTTCCGCGACCAGATCCGCGCCTGTGATGCCATCCTCATCGCCGCGCCGGAGTACGCCGCCGGTGTCGCCGGGTCGACCAAGAATGCACTCGACTGGCTCGTCGGCGACTCGACGATGTACCGCACGGTCATCGGCGTCGCCAGCGCGGGGACAACCGGCGGTTCATACGCCATCGAACAACTCGTCCGTACCATCAGTTGGCAAGGCGGCTGGCCCGTTGCTTCGCTCGGGATCGCCGCGCCGCGAACCAAGTCCGATGACGATGGCAATTTCACCGACCCACCTACGCTGGCGGCCATCGAGATCTGGGCCGACACCGTGGTCGAGGCGTTCGACGCAGATGGAACACGCCGGGGCGAGCTATTGGCAGCCGTGGTGATCCCCTACGGCATCGACCCGGAACGATTCGGCGACCTGGACTCGTGGCATGGAACGAACTGAGATCACTCGACAGATCACCGGGCTCGAGCCATGACCGCCCGGTCGCCACAAGGCATTGACCTTGGTGCTGTCGCCGAGATCATCCGCGAATGCGAGGCGGCGGAGATCGCGCCCCGCTTCCGGCGCCTGGCCGCCGGGGACATCGAGGAGAAGACCCCGGGCGAGGTGGTCACCGCCGCCGACCGCGCCTGTGAAGCGCTGTTGACCCGCCGACTTGTGGGGATCGCCGACATTCCCGTCATCGGCGAGGAGGCCGTCGCCGCCAATCCGCTGCTGCTCGACGGGTTGCGCTCAGACACCACATGCTGGTTGGTCGACCCGCTGGATGGGACCGCCAACTTCGCCAGCGGTTCACCTGATTACGCCGTGATGGTGGCCTACCTCCATCACGGCGTCACCACTGCGTCGTGGATCTGGGTTCCGGCAACTGCGGAACTGTTCATGGCCGAGCGGGGTGCGGGCGCGACCGGCAATGGTGAGGCGATGCTTCGCCAAACCAGCTCGCGCTCGTCTGGCGAACTCGATGGTGTGATCAAGGAGCGATTCCTCCCCCATGACCTTCGTGAGCTCATTCCTGCGCTGGCGGCCGAGATGGGGACGACCCGACCGGGAACGAATTGTGCCGGGATCGACTATCCGAAACTCGTCCGGGGCGAGTTCGACTACATCCTCTACTGGCGGACTCTCCCCTGGGACCATGCGCCGGGCGCCCTGCTTGCAGCCGAGGCTGGCTGTACGGCGGTCCGGCCCGACGGTTCGGCATACGAGCCACACTCCCGGCGCGACGGTCTCCTCGCAGCACCTCGTTCGATCGTCGACCACGTGCTCGATCGTCTTCTCGGGGCGGTGAGACCACATTGATCAGCAACACGTTGGTCTCTGCAACACGTTGGTCTCTGTAACACTGTGGTGATGGTGCATGAATCAGCGGCAGCCGGATATCACAAGCACGCCAAGACCTACGCCAACGTGCGACCGAGCTATCACCCCGACCTCATCGAGCGATTCGCGTCGGCGTTCGGTGACGGTGTCGTTGTCGAACTCGGAGCTGGCACTGGCATCTTCACCGGCCAGATGCTGGCGGCCGGCATCACGCCGATCGCAATCGAACCGGTGCGCGAGATGCGCGACACACTCCGGTCGGCGCACCCCGATGTCGAGACGATCGATGCCACTGCGGAAGCGACCGGACTCGCCGAGTCCAGCGTCGACACCGTCGTCGTTGCGCAGGCGTTCCACTGGTTCGACCACACGCCGGCCATGGCCGAGATCCGTCGCATCCTGCGCCCCGGCGGGTATCTGGTGTGCGTCTGGAATGTGCGTGACGAGTCGGTTCCGTGGGTCGGCGCCTCTACCGAGATCGTTGACCGCTACGCCGGCGACACCCCTCGATATCGGACCATGCGTTGGCGTCGAGCGATCGAGGCCGACCCGGCATTCCGCCTGACCGACGAGTTCGCCGTTGACAACCCGAGACCGGCCGACGGCGACGCCGTGGCCGCCCGAGCACTGTCCACCAGCTTCATCGCCGCCCTCGACCCCGACCGCCAAGCAGCCGTACTCGAGGAACTCCGGGGTGTGACCGATCCGCTGGGATCGAGCTTCGACTTTCCGTATCGCTCCGAGCTCCAGGCCTGGATCTACGACCCTGCCCGGTCAGCCGATTGACCGCCGCGCTCGAACGGCGCTGGCGCGGGCTCACCAAAAGGGGTTCGAGCCCGGTTCGGGCCGTTCGCCCTCCGGTGGTGGCGGCGGGGCGGTCCCGTCGCCGAAAGGATCGCCGCCGAGCCGGTCACGATCGTGGCTGGTTGCCCAACCGGACAGGTCGGGGCCGATGGGGATGATGCCGCTTGGGTTCAGCTGACGGTGGACCTGGTAGTAGTGGGACTTGGTCTGGTCGAAGTCGATCGTGTCGCCGAAACCCGGGGTCTGGAACAGGTCTCGGGCATAGCCCCACAGCGCCGGCATCTCGACGAGCTTGTTGCGGTTGCACTTGAAGTGGTTGTGGTAGACGGCGTCGAAACGCACCAGGGTCGGCCACAACCGCACATCGGCTTCGGTGATGTGATCGCCGATCAGGTAGCGCCGCGACGTCAGATGGGCCTCGAGAACATCGAGCCGGTCGAAGAGCCGGTGATAGGCCAGGGCGTAGGCATCGGTATCGGTCGCGAACCCGGCCTCGTAGACGGCATTGTTGACGTCTCGGTAGTTGTCATCCGCCATCGCCATGATCTCGTCGCGCCGGCCGACAGGGAACAGGTCGGGGGCGCCGGGCCGGTGATACTCGGACCATTCCTGGCCGAAGTCGAGGGTGATCTGGTGGAAGTCGTTGGTGACGACTTGACCACTCGGCACATCGACCAGTGCCGGGACGGTGACCCCGCTGGCAGCGTTGGCACCGCGGGCTTCGTAGGCCTCGCCAAGGAGATGGATGCCAAGCACCGGATCGCGTTCGCCCGGGTCGAGGTCGAACGTCCATGACTCCTCGCCATGGGTCGGGCCGGTCATCCCCAGCGAGATGGCGTCCTCGAGCCCGTACAGCCGGCGGGCGATGAGCGCTCGGTTTGCCCACGGACACGCTCTGGCGGCGACGAGCCGATAGCGACCCGCTTCGACCGGCCAACCGTCGATGGCGTCGCGGGTGATGCGGGTCGAGATGTAATCGGTGGCTCGGTGGTATGCACCGACGTCATCGGGCGAGTCAGTATCGGTTTCCATGTCGTCCTCCCTACCCAGATCGTTCGCCGCTCCCACCCAAGCAACCGGCTGTTGCCGTCAACGATCGCAGCCTGGCACACTCATCCCATGTTGACACCAGGACAGGCGGCCCCCGCCTTCGCGCTCCCCGACCAGAACAATGACACCGTCGATCTGGCCGACCTCGCCGGTGGCTGGGTCCTTCTTTGGTGGTACCCGAAGGCGGCAACACCCGGTTGAACGGTCGAAGGTCAGGCCCTGCGTGACATGGCCGAACGCTTCGACGAACTCCGCGTCACCATCCTGGGAGCGTCGTTCGACACCGTTGAAGAGAACCGGAGGTTCGCCCAGGCTCAGGGATTCCCGTTCCGATTGTTGAGCGACACCGACCACCGCGTTGGTGCTGCCTACGGCGTCGCCAGGGCGCCCGGCGACAAGCTTGCCCAGTACTCACGACGCTTCAGCTATCTGATCGACCCCGACGGACGGATCCGCTGCGCCTATGACGTCACCGATGTCGCCCACCACGGCGAGCAGGTCCTTGCCGACGTCGAAGAACAGATGAAACGACCATGACCTCACCCTTTGCAACGACCGCAGTGACCAGCGCCAGCGACAGCGACTCGGCGGCCGATGCCGCAGAGCTCCGAACCCGGATCACCAACGTCTCTCGAGGCGCGGCACGAGCCGCCGTGATGGGCGTCAACGACGGCCTCGTCAGCACCGTCAGCCTCATCCTCGCGGTTGCCGCCGCAAGCTCCGGCTCCACCGAGGTTCGTATCGCGGGTCTGGCGAGCCTGATCGCAGGCGCATTCTCGATGGCGGCCGGCGAGTGGATATCGGTACGAAGCCACGTCGAACTCTTCGAGGGCATCGTCGACGAACTCGACCAGCTGACGAAACGGAATCCACGACTCCTGCTCGATGAGCTCACGTCCAAACTCGAGGAATCCGGTCTTGCCACCGACACTGCGCAACGGGTGGCAACCGAACTCCCCCTCGATGGCGACCACTTCGTCGACTTCACGGCACGAACCGTGTTTGGATTCGACCCCGACGAGGTCGGATCACCCGCCGTCGCCGCCATCTCGTCGTTCGGGCTGTTCACCGCGGGCGCCATCGTCCCCCTCACTCCGTGGTTCGTGACGTCGGGGACTCCGGCCATCATCGCCTCGGTCGTTGCCACCGGGATCGCGAGCCTGTTGGTCGGCAGCTGGGTCAGCCGATCGTCGGGCCGGCCCGCGATACATGGGGCCTTGCGTCAGCTCGCCATCGTCCTCATGGCGTCGGCGGTGACCTACGGCATCGGACTGGTGTTCGGAGCCGCCGTCGGCTGATCGAGTGTGTGAGCTCGCCGGCGTTCGGAAGGGTCAAAGATACTGGCAGCGAACGGACTCGATGGTGCCGGTGAACGCGAACGGTTTGCGGTCGGCGTAGGCCAGCGACACCGGAGATCCAAGGTCCTTGCCAACATCGAAGGTCTCCGAGAAGCTGAACATCGCAGGCACGGTCCGCTCCACTCGAGCGCTCGCCACTTCCCGGCCATCGAGACCGACCGTGAGCAGCGCAGGCCCGCGGTAGCGGTCACCCTCCATCACCAACTCGATCGTCGCTTCATGTTCGCCGGTGGTCATCGAGGAGGCCGCCTTGGCGACGGTCCGCTCGATGCCACCGGCGTTGTACTCCGCGGTCAGCACTCCCCCATCGACGTAGACCGTGAAGCCGCCGGTGATCCCGCCGACACAGAACAACACACCGTCATCGTCGGGACCGGTGCTGAACCGCACCGTTGACCGACTCGAAAACCGGCTCAGGAACTTGGGAGCCATGGCCTCGGCGATGCGATCGTCGTTGGCGTCGAACACCCAATCGTCGAGATCGGTCGACTTCATGAGATCGGGTCGAAAGACCGAAGTCAGGAGGCCTCCACCGATCGGGAACACATGGTTGGCTTCGGCATGTTCGTCGAATCGTGCCCGGAGTTCGGAGAGCTTCTCGGGCTGCTTCTCGGCCAAGTCGTTGGCCTGGCTGTAGTCCACTCTCAAGTCGTACAGCTCCCATTGATCCTCATCAGGATCCCAACCTCGGAACCGGTTGTACTTGGGGTCCCAGGGGTTGCGAGGACCGAATGCTCCGGCGAACCAGCCTTCGTGGTAGATGCCGCGGCTGCCCATGATCTCGAAATACTGGGAGGAGTGCCCCGAATCGGCTGCCGCGTCGGCGAACGACGCTGCCAGCGAGACCCCATCGATCTGCTGCTGCTCGACACCGTTGAACTGGGCAGGCGGATCGATGCCGAGCAGGTCGTAGATGGTGGCCGCGATGTCGATGACATGATGGAACTGATCGCGCGGGATCGGGTCATGGCCGAAACGGTTTGGCCAGGCAACCGCCAGTGGCGTTCGCGTGCCGCCGAAGTGAGCCGCCACCAGTTTGGTCGACTTGAACGGGGTGTCGGTGGCCCACGCCCAGCCTGCGTGATAGTGATTGTCGACCATTGCGGTGCCGAGCGTGTCGATCCCTCCGTAGTCACGTTCGAGCACCTCGAGTTGCTCGGCAACCTCGACCTGAAGACCGTTGTGGCACAGGATCTCGGCGATGGTGCCGAACAGCCCTTCGGCTGACGCTCCGTTGTCGGAGTTGATGTAGAAGATCAGCGTGTTGTCGAGCTGGCCAAGTCGTTCGAGTTCGTCGAGCACCTTGCCGTACTGACGATCGGTGTGTTCGGCGAACCCTGCGTACACCTCCATCAGTCTCGACTGGAAGCGGCGATGCTCCTCGGGCACGTCGTCCCATCGCTGCATGGTGGAGTCGATCGGGGTCAGCTCGGCGTTGTCGGGAATCCAGCCGAGATCGCGTTGGGCCGCAAACGTACGATCCCGCAGGGCTTCCCAGCCGTCGTCGAAGACCCCGGCGTACCGGTCGGCCCATTCCTTGGGAATGTGGTGCGGACCGTGAACCGCTCCGGGGGTGAAGTAAACCAGGGTCGGCTTGTCGGGGTTGGTGTTGCGCCGACGGCGCAGGTAGGCGATCGCCTTGTCGGCCATGTCTTCGGTGAGGTGGTAGCCGGGGTCGTCGGGTGGCTCGATCGGGGTGGTGTTCTCGAAAAGGCGCGGCTCGTATTGTGAGGTCTCGGCGGCAACGAACCCGTAGAAGTAGTCGAACCCGTGCCCGGTCGGCCAACGACCGAAGGGGCCATTTCGATTCACCTGATCGATCGGGGTGTTGTGCCACTTGCCGAACGCTGCGGTGCCGTAGCCGTAAGCTCGCAGCACCTCGGCGATCGTGGCTGCCGAGTGAGGGATGGCTCCGATGTAGCCGTCGAAGTCGGTCGCGTACTCGGGAATCTGGCCGAACCCGACAGCGTGATGGTTCCTCCCGGTCAGCACGCAAGCCCGGGTCGGCGAGCACATTGCCGTGGTATGGAACCGGTTGTAGCCAACACCCATGTTCAGCACCCGCTCCATCGTCGGCAACTGAATCGGTCCGCCGAACGGGGACCCGTTGGAACAGCCTGCGTCGTCGGTCATGAAGATCACGATGTTGGGGGCATCATCGGGCAACGGCGAGGGCGACGACCGCCACACATGATCGGAATCGAGCAGGCTCCGGCCGGGTCTGCTCGCCGAGGGAGTCGGAGGGAACGGGAGGTCGGGACCGGTCGGCTGCGTCATGGCCGAACGTTAGCCACCCTGCAATCTCCGTGCGTGCGGTCGGATAACGTCTCGTCGCCGACATCGAAGCGTTCGTCACCGAATCAGTGGCGGACCGTTCGGCGTCATCTGCCGGAAGCTGCGGGTGTAGGGCCCGCGCTCAGCCTGCAGGCGTGCGAAGCGGGCTCCGTTGATTGCCTCCCTCGTCGAAGTTCTCCGGTGCGAGCCACGTGTCGAAAGCGGCTCGGATGGCAGGCCAGTCACGGTCGATGATGGCGTACCAGGCGGTGTCGCGGCTGCGGCCCTTGTAGTTGGTGGCGAAACGGAACGTGCCCTCGTAGGTGAATCCGAGCCGCAGCGCGGCGGCGCGTGACGGGGCGTTCAGGTCATCGCATTTCCATTCGCAACGGCGGTAACCCAACTCGAACACGTGGTCGATGAGGAGGAAGATGGCCTCGGTTGCCGCCGTGGTTCGCTGGAGGTCCGGCGAAAACACGATCGACCCGATCTCGATCGCACCGGCGGCTGGGTCGATGCGCATCAGACAAGCGAAACCGACGGGGCGGCCGGCGACGCAGATCGCGTAGGGCTGCCAATCGTCGATGTCGACCATGATGGACACCCCATTGGTGAGATCAGCCTCATGGGCGAACGGGCCGTTCGTCATGTAGGTCCACAGGGAGTGCGGCGCGTTTGCGAACGCCTTCCACAGCGCCGAGCTGTGGCCAACGCCGAGCCGATCAAGCGTGACATACCGGCCCTCCAACGTTGGCTCGGATGGGACAGGCGGAGTCGACCATCTCTCGGGCAGCGGCGGACCAACTGGCTGACCGAACTCGTTGCGAAGCGTCATCTCATCCAAACTAACCTGGCTCCGCCGGAGGACGCATCACGCCGGTGGCGGAGGCGGCCTGAACCATCCCACGCACCGAGGCAGTGACCTATGGTTGCCCGCATGCAGGATTCGGTGACCGTGCAGTTCGACGCTTCGCCTCAGGAGGTGTGGGATCTCGTTTCCGACATCACTCGGATCGGCGAGTTCAGCCCCGAGACCTTCGAGGCCGAGTGGCTCGATGGCGTCTCGGAACCGGCCGTCGGCGCCCGGTTCCGGGGTCATGTGAAGCGAAACCAGCGTGGCCCCACCTACTGGACCACCTGCAAGGTGACGACCTGCGAGCCGCTGGAGTCCTTCGGCTTTGCCGTGCTGGCCGGAGGCACACCGTTGAACAACTGGCGCTATGACCTCGAACCGGTCGACGGTGGCACCGCGGTGACCGAGTCGTTCCGGTTGCAAGACACATTCGCCAACAAAATCTACTGGGCGGCGTTCGGCCAATGGCGGGGCAAGACGAACCGAAACGGCATGCGGGCCACACTCGAGAGCATGAAAGCGCTGCTCGAGAAGTGAGCCCGGTTGCCCGACCGGTTCGCAACGTCGACGAGCGTCAACATTTGAAAAAGGGGACCACGCAATATTTATCGTCAGCAGTAACTTGACATGATCCAGATTTAGAGGGAGGTTGGAGGCATGGCAGGTGACGGGGCATGGCAGGTGATGAGGCATGGCAGGTGATGAAGCATGACAGGTGACAGCGCTCAGAGGCTCCGTGATGTTGGACTCAACGTCACCGCGCAACGGATGGCAATCCTGCGCTCGGTGTCCTCCCTGCCGCATGCGACTGTCGACACGCTCGTCGAGGCCGTGCGGGCGGACATCGGCACCATCTCGCGCCAGGCCGCCTATGACGCACTGACGGCGATGGTCAACAAGGGCCTTCTCCGACGAATCCAACCGGGAAACTCCGCCGCCCGATTCGAAGACCGAGTCGACGACAACCACCACCACCTCATCTGCCGCACCTGCCGAGCGGTCGTCGATGTCGACTGCGCTGTCGGCGAAATGCCCTGCCTCACCGCGTTCGACGATCACGGCTACCTCATCGACGAGACCGAGGTCACCTACTGGGGCGTATGCCCTACGTGCCAAAAGCATCAACCAGCTAATGCAACCACACCCATTGAAGGAGCATCATGACCAACACACCACACACCACGACCGACAGCGGCGCACCCGTTCCAAGCGATGAACATTCGCTCACCGTGGGCCCCGACGGCCCAATCCTCTTGCAGGACAGCTACCTGCTCGAGCAGATGGCCAACTTCAACCGCGAGCGCATCGCCGAGCGCCAGCCGCATGCCAAGGGCGGCGGTGCGTTCGGAACCTTCCAGGTCACGGGCGATCTCAGCGCCTACACCCGTGCTGCGGTGTTCCAGCCCGGCACCGAGACCGAGGCGCTTGTCCGCTTCTCGACCGTGGCCGGCGAGCGTGGCTCCCCCGACACGTGGCGCGATCCTCGTGGCTTCTCGGTGAAGCTGTACACCACCGAGGGCAACTTCGACATGGTCGGCAACAACACGCCGGTGTTCTTCCTTCGTGATCCGCTGAAGTTCCAACACTTCATCCGGTCGCAGAAGCGTCGAGTCGCCAACAACCTGCGCGACCACGACATGCAATGGGATTTCTGGACGCTCTCGCCCGAAACCGCACACCAGGTTGCCTGGCTCATGGGCGACCGCGGGATTCCGAAGAGCTGGCGACACATGAACGGCTACTCCAGCCACACCTACTCCTGGTACAACGCCGACGGCGAACTGTTCTGGGTCAAGTACCACTGGAAGTGCGACCAGGGCATCGAGTTCCTGACCCAGGCCGACGCCGATCGCATTGCCGGCGAGGACGCCGACTACCACCAGCGCGATCTGTACACCTCGATCGACAACGGCGACTTCCCGTCGTGGACACTCAAGATGCAGGTCATGCCGTATGAAGACGCCAAGTCGTACCGGTTCAATCCGTTCGACCTCACCAAGGTCTGGCCACACGCCGACTATCCACTCCAAGAGGTCGGCAAACTCACCCTCAATCGCAATGTCGAGGACTACAACGCCGAGATCGAGCAGGCGGCCTTCGAGCCAAACAACATGGTGCCGGGCACCGGTCTTTCGCCCGACAAGATGCTGCTGGCCCGCGGCTTCTCCTACAGCGATGCCCACCGAGCCCGACTCGGCGGCAACTACAAGCAGATCCCCGTGAACCAGCCGAAGAGCCCCGTGAACAACTACACGAAGGATGGGGCCATGCAGATGGTGAATGCGAAGGATCCCGTCTACGCACCCAACAGCTACGGCGGCCCGAAGGCCGATCCCGACCTCGTCAAGGGAGACAACACCTGGGCGGTCGACGGAGCAATGGTCCGCCAAGCGAACACCCTGCATCAAGACGACGACGACTGGGGTCAGGCCGGAACACTGGTCCGAGACGTCTTCGATGATGCCGAGCGAGACCGGCTTGTCGCGAACGTCGCCGGACACCTGAGCAACGGTGTCTCCGACAAGGTGCTCGAGCGTGCCTTCCAGTACTGGCGCAACGTGGACCAGTCAATCGGCGATCGCATCGCCGAAGCCGTCAAGGCTGGCTGAGCCACGACCCACCGCCTTCGGGCCTCTGAGGCCTCTGAGGTCAGTGGTCGGTCAGTGCGCGGCTGGTGCCGCGTGCTGACCGACCGTCGTGATGTCAAACACCCTTGACATTATGGAAAGACACCTTTACCTTTGTTCGCATGACGACATCAGCCAACGAACCAACAATGAGTCAAGGCGACCGACGCCGAAACGCCTCGTACATGAAGGAATTCGTCCCCGGCATGATCGGCTACGTGGTCAGCATCGCAGTGGTCAGTGGCATCGGCGGCGACGATCCCTCGCCGCTCGATCGTCTGGTCGCACTCCTTCCCCTGCTGCCCAGCTTGTGGGTGGTGGTCGCGATCGTCAGGATGATCAGACGCTCCGACGAGATGACCCGGGCGTTGCAATACCAGTCGATGGCCGTCGGTTTCGGCGGCGCCATGGTGGCCGCGATGGCGACGGGCTTGTTTGCGCTGCCGGGAGACACCGGACTGTTCGGTCGGCTCTCGCCGTGGCTGGTCTTCAGTGTTGGCATGCTGACGTGGGCGATCTCGGCGGCCACCCTCGCCGCTCGACAGTCGTGAACAATCAACTGAAGATCCTGCGAACCGGTCGCGGCCTGAGCCAAGCGGCGCTGGCCGACGCTCTCGACGTCAGCAGACAGACGGTCAACGCACTCGAAAACGGGCGATACGACCCGAGTCTCCCGCTCGCATTCCGAATCTCCCATCTGTTCGGACTCAAGATCGAGGACATCTTCGACCCCGGCCCAGCCGAGCAATCCACGCTCGACTGACACCGAGCGCATGACGCACTCGGGCCGTCATGGTCGGGCTGACCCCCACCACCGCTGGGTCACCGCAGTCCTCACCTACCTCCGATCCTGACCGACGTGCGTGTCCCGACGACCCGTCGGTGCCTGCTCTTTCTTCCTCGGCTGTCTCGCAATCGTGGGTACTGAGCACGACCGAGCCTGGATGTTGGAGCGCGGGTACGGTGACGACACCGTCTTGCGAGGAGCATCCAATGAAGAGGTTCTCAGTTCGTCCGACACTCACGTTGAAGGGACGGTCGTTCAAAGGCTTACGAGGTTGGTCGGGTAAACCGCTGCACCCACCGCTGACCGACATTCCAGTCGCGGCGTATGTGCTCGGGGCGGTGTTCGACGTCATCTCGGTTGCAGGAGGCGACAACCGGGGCTGGGCGAACGATTTCTGGCACGCCGCCACGTTCCTGTTCGTCGCCGGTGCGGTGGTGTCGGTGTTCGCCGTGATCACCGGACTGTGGGACGCGTGGAAGTCGTCGGAAGCGGGCACGCAGGCACGCCGGACGATCAACACGCATGCGGCGATCATGGTCGTCATGACCGTGCTCGCGCTCACCAACATCGCTTGGCGCCTCGCCGTGTACAGCAGTGAACCCGTCACACCCGTCGCGATCATGATCTTGTCAGTGGTCGTTGCGATGCTGGTTGCCGTCGGGGCGACGTTCGGCGGTGCAATGGTGTTCGAATACGGCTTCAACGTCGAGACGGCGGGTGACCACCCTGTCTGGCACCGTTCAGAGACCGATGTGTTCCCCGGCCAGGAGGCCGAATGAGGAACACCCCCGCTACAAGATCGCGGTTGCCAGCGCCAGGTAGATCAACAATCCGGTGGCGTCGACGAACGTGGTGATGAACGGCGCCGAGACCACTGCAGGGTCAAGGCGTAGCCGCTTGAGCAGGATCGGCAAGATGCTCCCGACGATCGCCGCCAGGAACACGATCGAGATCAGCGAGACCCCGACCACGAGCGCGAGATTGCCACCGGTCCCCCACGTGACCGCCCGAATGACACCGACGGATGCCATGCTCAGCCCGAGCAGCGTCCCCACCCGCAGTTCCTTCCAAAGGACGCGCCAGACATCGCCGATCCGGACCTCGTCGATGGCCATGGCCCGCACGATCGTGGTGGTTGTCTGGGATCCGACGTTGCCGCCGGTACCGATCAGCAGGGGCACGAAGAAGGCGAGTGCGACCGTCGCCTCGAGGGTTTCTTCGAACGAGCGCAGGACCGTACCGGTCAGGGCTTCGGCGATGAACAGCACGAGCAACCAACCGATCCGCGCTCGGAACACTCGGGTGACCGGAGCAGCGAGATAGGGGACGTCGAGGGGCGACGCTCCACCCAACTGCTCGATGTCTTCGGTCTCCTCACGCTCGAGCACATCGAGCGCGTCGTCCATCGTGATCACACCGACGAGACGGCCCTCACTGTCGACGACCGGCACGGCGAACAGTCCGCGAGAGAGCAGTTTACGGCCGACATCTTCTTGATCATCGGTGGTCACCGCGCTGACCACTCCGGCGGTCATGATCGTCTCAATCGCGTCATCTGGGGCGCCGAGCACGAGGTCCTTCAGCGTCACCGATCCGGCGAGCTGCCGGCCCCGGTCGAGCACATAGATCACGTGGATGGTCTCGCCGGTGATCCCGGAGCGCCTGATCGTCTCGAGCGCTTCGGCCACCGAGGTCGACGCTGTCACCGACACATACTCCGGCATCATCATGCGGCCGGCGCTCTCCGGGGGATAACCGAGGAGCAGCGCAACGTCGTCACGTTCGGCCGGGCTGACCTGCTCGAGCAATCTCGACGCGACCTTGGCTGGCAATTCGTCGAGCAACCTCACCCGGTCGTCGGCTTCGAGACGAGCAAAGACCTCGGTCACCTCGTCGGCGCTCAGGTTGTCGAGCAGATCGCGTTGACGCGCCGGTTCGAGATCTTCGAAGACCTCCAGCGCAGTGTCCTTGGTCAAGGCGCGGAAAACCACCGCCTGATCGACGGGTCCGAGGCGACGCAGCTCATCGGCGATCTCATGTGGGCTGAAACCAGCGACACGCGTTCGCATCGCCTCGATGTCACCCGATCGAAGAGCAGACCTCATGTCGAGCCTCCTTGCACTCAATGGAACGCTTGAGTGTGCTGGACGAGCACCCGAAACCGACGCTCCAAACAGAAGACGCCCGAAGTGTGGCCAGCACGATCCGTCGATCGCTCGATCAGCTACATCGCTGTCAGCGGCGCGAGTCCCTCCGCTGTGCTCGGTTGCCTCGGGGGCCAGTGAGATTGCGTACGGGTACGTCGAGGCGACGGCGACGCCCTCCATGACAGGAACAGAACCAACTTGCACCGAGCAGCACCTGGAGGAATTCGCCTTCTTGCGGGAAGCGACGGTGACGTCGAACCCACGAGGCAACCAGATCACCCGACAGGTTTGCCGGGTGGACCGGCACAAGCTCGGCGTCGATCTCGTCCAACAGTTCGGTGATCGATTCACCGGCAACGATCGCTCTCGCCAACACCCCGAGTACTTCCTGTTGCATGTCGAGCTTGGTGTCGACCATCACCAAGTCCGGGTGGCCCTCCCCTCCCCCACTCGCGAAATCCCCGCTCGCAACATCGGAGAGGCCGATCGTGTAACACCAGCCCTCGTTGGAGGAGCGCTCGACCACCTGGACGGCGAATCCGGTCACCAGGATCGCCGTTTCGAGGCCGCGGGCTATGTCTTCTTCTGAGATTCCATCGCATCGTGAGCACATGCCAACATCATGACGACGCCGTGTGACATTGGTCATCGGTCATCCTTCCGTGTGTTCCGCCATGTGGACCGCCGGCCCTGTTCGCGGGACACGTCACCAACCTCTGAGCGCTCCTCATCCTTCGTTGGGGTTGACGCGACCGCCGAGGCGTGCTGGCGTGAGTCCAACACCAAGGAGTGATCGATGCAGCTCGTCAAGGTAACCCCGTACGCCATCAAGACACCACCACCGAACTACGGCGGCTATTACTGGTACTTCGTCAAGCTCGAGACCGACTCCGGCCTGGTCGGCTGGGGCGAAACCGCAGTGCTCTTCAGCCTCTACGGACACGAGCGAGCCTTCGACCAACTCGTACAGAGTGTGTTCGACCGGTATCTGAAGGGTCGTGACCCGATGAACCGCGAGGTCCTCAACAAGACGATGTATGCCGGACTGTCCTCGCAACACACCGACTATTTCATTGCCGGCATCATCAGTGCATTTGACGTCGCCATGTGGGACATCACCGGCAAGGCGCTCGAGGTTCCGGTGGCCGATCTGCTCGGCGGCCGCTACCGCGAACGCATCCGGACCTACACCTACCTCTACGACACCGACGACGAAGGCGGGCTGGCCTCATCGGTGTCGGGCTGGTTGGAGAACCCCAAGCGAACGGGTGAGGTGGCGGCCAGATTGGTCGATCAGGGCTTCACCGGTGTCAAGCTCGACCCCCTGCACTACACCCTGCCCGGCAGGCTGCCGGTCGCCCCGTGGGAGATCACGATGGAGGAGTACGACCGGGCCGAACGCACCATCGAGGCCATCCGCGAGGCGGTCGGCAACCGAGCCGACATCCTCATCGGCACCCACGGACAGATCACGCCGTCGGTCTCACGCCGACTGGCGAAACGGCTCGAGAAGTACGATCCACTCTGGCTCGAAGAGCCGTGCCCACCGGAGAACTTCGAGGAAATGGGAAGGATCGCCGCCAGCACCTCGATCCCGATCGCCACCGGCGAACGACTGGCCTACGTGCACGATTTCCAAAAGCTGTTCGCCGCCGGTGCCTGCCATTTCGCCCAGCCCGATCTCGGCAGTTGCGGCGGGATCACCGCGGCGAAGCAGATCGCCGGGATGGCCGAGGCCCACTATGTGCTGATGGCGCCTCACGTGTGGGGTGGGCCGGTGATCACTGCGGCGGCCATGCAGATCGACGTCGCCATTCCCAACTTCTTGATCCAGGAGAGCATCTACAAGTCCGGCGGCTTCTTCGACGAGATCGTGGTCGAACCGTTCCGGTGGGAAGATGGTGACCTGCTGTTCGAGGACCGACCCGGCATCGGCATCGAACTCGACGAGAAGGCGCTCGAACGCTACGCCGCGTGACCAAGACCCGAAAGGTTCGGTGCGCCCGCTAGCCGAGTTCGATGAGGTAGGTGTCGGTGGTGTCGGTTCCCCAGTCGCTGGTGCCAGAGATGTGGATACTGGTATTGGCGTTGTCGTACAGATCGAACAGTGCGGTCCGTTCCAGGTTCGCCAGATCGACCGCCATGAGCCAGCCACCATCGGGACCTGCGCTGAAGTCGATGTACACGTAGGTATCTCGACCGTCGACGGAGAGGGCGATATCGGAGTGGTCGGTCTTGGCGTTGATCTGGCGCCCGTTGCCGAGATCGGCGTCGTAGACCACCCACGCAACCCGGTTTCCGTCGGCGCTCGGCGACCCCTCAGCCCGGTCGATCATGTAGCGAGCGGTTGGCCACATTGCTTGGATCCGATCGGTGAGATCGGCGATCACCACGTCTGCGCCGGTGCTGATGTCGAGTTCGTAGTAGCGCAGATCGCCAACGTAGGAGTTCGGTCCGAGGATGTGCCGGATTCGGTCGGGGTCGGTCGGATGCCATTGGAGTTCAGCATCGGGATGGATGTCGAGAGTGCTCACCAATTGGCTGGTTGCTCGGCGATACACGCGGTACACGGCGTCGCCGTGGTACGTCATGAACATCGTGCCGTCGGCGTTCTCTGCCTGGCGACGGCTGTAGGGATTGCGATCGAATCGGGTGTCATCGGCCGAGGTGAGGCGTCGCACCGGGGTCCGATAGGCCGGGTCGGTCCTGAGGTCGCCGAGCCCTGGTTTGGTCCACGAGACCGACGGTAGCGTTGCGTCAAGCCCCCACGTCAGTTCACCGGTCGTCGCGGTCGTCGCGGTCGTCGTGGTCGTCGTGGTCACAGGCTGCGTGGTGGTGCTGGAGAGCAGCGTTGTCGTGGTCGTCAGCGGAGGGTGCACCAGCGGCAGCTCGGCCTGGTGGCATCCGCTGAGCGAGAGCCCGAGGATGAGCAGGACAGGAGCGAGTCGTGGTTGCACACCGCGTCACACGCACGAGCCACCGCCCTCGGGGGACACGCCAGGTGGTGGAGTCAGCTCTCGACGAAGGTGAGCTTGTTGCGACCGGACTCCTTGGATTCATACATCGCCGAATCCGCGTGACGGATGAGATCATCCAGATCGGTCGCATGCTCCGAGGGGAAGCTGGCCGCCCCCAGGCTGATCGTCACACCGACCTGGAGCTGGCCGACCTGGACTGCGGTTGATTCGACGACGCGTCGAAGCCGTTCGCCCAGTCGCCGAATATCGTCCCCGCCCGCAGCCGGGAGAACCGCGAGGAACTCCTCGCCCCCGTACCGCATGAGGGTGTCACCCTGTCGAAGGACCGATTGGGCGGCCTTCGCGACGGCGTTGAGGACCTCGTCGCCAACCTGGTGGCCGTAGGTGTCATTGACGTTCTTGAAGTGGTCGATATCGAACAGCACCACGCCGAGCTGCTCGTTCGTGCGAACCGAGCGATCGACCGCGTCGCTCAGCCGCTCGAGACCGGATCGTCGGTTGCGGAGACCCGTCACTTCGTCGATGGCCGCAACGAGCTGAAGGCGCTCATGGCTCAGCGCGTTGTCGAGCGCGACGGCAAGGCCGGGCATGAACCGTTGCACCAACGCACGATTCGGCTCCGGGACGATCTCGGTCGACGCCAGAAGCAGGACGCCGATGGGAACTCGCCGTATGTGGAGCGGGAAGGCGAACACCTGTCGGGGCCGGAACGTGACGACGCCCGCATCGAGGAGGAGCTCGTCCGAGAGACTCAACTCCACGACCTCGAGGGTGCGAAATGCCTGACCGACGAGTTCGCTCTGCCCCAGACTGGCCGGATCAACGATTCCGTTGGATGCGATCGTTGCCAGGGCTCCGTCGCTCCTGATGCACAGCGCCGACGCTTGGACGCCGGTCGCTTCGTGGATGTGAGCGAGGGCCTCGCCGGTCAACGGGACCACCTCGATGTGAGATGACAGGATCGACGCGAAGCGCGAGGCGAGGTCGTTGGCTTGATGAGAAGCAGCCTGGGCGGCAACCAGGCGATTGAAAGAAGAGAGCACGTCCCCCAGCTCATCATCGGAGTCGACTCGAATCGCGCAGGCCTCCGGGGTGCAAGGGTTGTCGGTATCGGCAAGCGACGACTGGTAGAGCAGCAGTTCAACGGTCGACATCTTGGCCCTCATGAAACGGAGCCTCGAGCCAACGACCAACCGAGAGAGGAAGTGATTCGCCGCCCCGACGATCAACCCTGCGACGGTCGTCGCCACGAAAAAGCGTGCGGTGAAGGCATATCGAGCCGGGACGCCGAGGGCAACAACGAAGAAAGGAAACAGGACACCCATCACCAATCCGAGTCCGGTCATCCAGATCGCCAGGTCTCGGAAGACCCTCGTTGTCAGACGCGGCAACGGACTGCGGTACTCCGCCGTGGCATCGGCGACTGCCTCCGCCACACCCACGTCATCACTCGCGCCGAACTCGATCATCGTGCTCTCGGTTTCGACCGCGATCGGGCGAACGTGAGTATTCGGGGCGATGTTGCGACAAGATCGCAATATCGACACGCTCATGTGGAACCAGGGAAGCCGTGGCTCCGTCGGATTGCTCGAGTCGATCGTCAGTCCGGTTTGTCGTCTGACGGACTGATCACCAGGCTGCTTTCCTCGGGGTCGACGCCGACGCCGATGAGGCCTCGTACCGCGTAGAACAACATGAGAATCAGGGAGATGAAGGTGCCACCGGTGATCGACCCGCCGAGCAATATGGCGTAGTACACCCAGAGGTACCAGTCACGGTCGACATCGGCTTCGCCCAGCGGAAAACTGAGAAACATCAGCAGCATCACCGAGCTGACGATGACCGCGGTGGTCAGGAGTGAGATCTGCCGAATTCTTCGATAGTGGCTCTCCCTGAATTCCATCTCGTGAGAGATCGAGAATGTGATGAGCGTCAGCATGAGGGCGAGGATGGTTGCACCACCGGCCACGTAGGCCGACGCGGCGAATCGGACCGTTGGCAGCGCGGCGTCGAGCAACCGGCGTGCTTCGAAGGAGCTGGCCGTGCCGACCAGCACCATCCCAGCAAAGCCCACCACGGCCGCCGCTACACCGCCCACCGCGGCCCACAGTAGGTCGTCTCTGCGAGCTCGATCGTCAAACTGGTCGCCGGCAGTCATCTTTGGGGGCTACCCGGCTGCGGAAACGCCAAACAGCGGGTGATCAACCGCTCGACGCAGAGATCGGCATCCTCGGTGGAAGATTCGACGGGTTGTCGTCAGCTTGACCAGGGTGACTCGTCACCGGCGCCATCAACGGCGATAGCGTCGCCCCGGTGATCGGCCGAACGACATCAGGGACATCGTCGAGTCCCGACCCCGCCTTGTCACGGGCGGGAGATCGCCGACACATCGACCGTCGGCCGTTCGATCCATCGCGCTGGCCGTTCTACTATGGGTGGGTCGTCGTCGTGGTCGGCAGCGTCGGCATCCTCGCCTCCGTACCGGGGCAGACCGCCGGGGTCAGCGTCTTCACCGACAGTCTCACCGAGACGGTCGGGTTGTCACGCCTCCAACTCTCGATCGCCTACCTCATCGGTACCGGGTCGAGCGGACTGCTGCTGTCGAGCGGTGGCCGGGCCATCGACCGCTACGGCTCGCGTCGAGTGGCGATCGCCGCCGTCTTCGGGCTGGCCTCGACGCTCGTCGGGCTGAGCATGGTGGGGCCGATGCCGACGGTGGTCGGGCTCGCAGTGATGAGTGTCGGCTTCGGCTGCCTCCGATTCACAGGCCAGGGGCTGCTCACACTGACGTCTCGTACCATGATCTCGCAGTGGTTCGAACGTCGACGCGGTCTGGTCAGCTCAGGCTCGAACGCGGTCATGAGCTTCGCCTTTGCCGCCAGCCCGGCCCTGCTACTCGGGCTCATCAATGTCGACGGATTCCGCACGGCGTGGCGCATACTCGCCGTCGGGTTGGTGGTGATTGTCGGAACCATCGTCGTTGTGTTCTTTCGAGACAGCCCGGAGAGTTCGGGGCTGGTCATCGACGGCGGTCTCGCCGACCCCTCGGAAAGCAACGACGAACGCGTCCTGGTCGGCACCGACGATGACCACACTCGATCCGAGGCGATGGTCGACCCACGCTTCTGGGCCGTCACCATTCCTGTTGCTGCGATGTCATCGACCTCCACCGCCTTGACCTTCCATATTCTCGACTTCGGCAACGAATTGGGAATCGACGACGACCGCATCGTGCGTATCTTCCTGCCGATTGCGTTCGTCGCCGTTCCCGTCACACTCCTCGGTGGCTGGCTGATCGACTCGATCTCCCCGCTCCTCATCGCCGCCTTCATGGCGACCGCCCAGATCGTCATGTACATCGCCGTTTCGATGCTTGACCGTCCGGTCGCAGCCGTCATTGCGGTCGGTGCCTGGGGCATGTCGCAAGGTTGCTACGCGCCGCTCACGTCGGCTGCGATCCCTCGCCTCTTCGGCCGCCGACACCTGGGGTCGGTCGCCGGACTCCAGGTGAGTGTCACCGTCATCGGCAGCGCGATCGGGCCGGCGCTGTTCGCGCTCGTCGAAACACTGACCGGCAGCTACCGTCCGGCGCTCTGGCTCAGCGTGCTCCTGCCCGCCGCCGGATTGCTGAGCGCAGCCACGGCGGGCCGACCCTCTCGTCGGACCACGACGAACAGCTGAAGTGTCCCTCACCTGGGCACTGGAGTCACTCACCGACCGGATTGCTCTCGGGAACGACCCGCTTCGGGGTGCTGCCCTGCAGGGCGGTCGTCGTGCGTAATTCGAGCTCGGGCAAGAACCACACGGCGACAACGAACACGCCCATCACCGGTAGTGCGGCAAGAATCACCGAATGAGTGGCCACCGCGACCGCAGATTCGACCGCGATACGCAGTCCGGGCTCGAGGGCCTTGATGTTTTCGGGCGTCGAGAGCAACTCCGCAGTATCGAGTCCCGCTGTCTTGCCAACGAGTTCGGAATTGATGCGCCCGGTCAGCAGCGCACCGAACGCCCCGACACCGAGCGTTTGCCCGAGCGTCCGGAAGAAGTTGATCGCTGCTGTCCCGGCCCCCAAATCTGGGAGCGCCAGCGAGTTCTGTGTTGCGGTGGTCATGGTTGGGAAGGCGATCCCCATGGAGAACCCGAGTACTACCAAATACGGCATCGCCGAAACAGCTCGACTCTCGCGGTCGAGGAACGTGAAGGCAACCAGCGCCCCAAGCGACAGCACAGGGGCAACGAGCAGAAGCCGCCGATACCGACCAGTGCCGGTGGTCACGCGTCCCGAAACGTAGGAACCAGCCGAAACGGCGATACTCATCGATGCGATGATCAACCCGGCCCGGGTGGCGGACTCGCCCAGCGACACCTGGAAGAACAGGGGAAGAAAGGCCAACACGCCCATGGCGGCGATCCCGTAGACGGCGTTGCCCAAGATGAGGATCGAGAACGTTGGGTTGCTGAACAGCCGCATCGGCAACAGCGGCTCCGGCGCCCGCCGTTCCCATGCCACGAAGGCCAGCGCTCCAACCAGGGCGTAGCCGAGGAGTCCGACCACCTGCACCGACCCCCACGAGTAGGTCTCACCCCCGAGGGCCAGTCCGACGATGAGAGCGGCCACTGCGGTGACGAGCAAACCTGCGCCAACGAGGTCGAGACGATGCTCGCGCACCGGAAGCCGGAATGTCAGGTTGCGGTGAATGACCAAGGAGGCCACCGCCCCGAGCGGCACGTTGATCAAGAAGATCCACCGCCACGATGACAGGTCGACGAAGATCCCACCGATGACCGGTCCGGCGATTGCGGCCAGGGTGAAGTTCATCGTGTAGTACGCCATGTAGCGGCCACGTTCACGGGGCGAGAAGATGTCGCCGATCACGATGAAGCCCATGGCCATCAGACCACCACCGCCGATGCCCTGGAGACCCCGGGAAACGATCAGTTGCCACATGCTCTGCGACAACGCCGCCATCAGCGAGGTCACGACGAAAATGACGAGTGCCGCCTCGGTCAACGCTCGCCGCCCGTACAGGTCGCTGAGCTTCCCGTAGAGCGGCGTGGCCGCGACAGAGCCCAACAGATAGGCGGTCAGGACCCACGGCAGGTGATCGATGCCCCCGAGTTCGCCGGCGATGGTCGGCAGCGCAGTCGAAACGGCGGTGGCATCCAGCGATGCCAGGAACGTAGACAACAACATGCCACCGAAGATCATGTGGGCGGCCCGACGAGTCATCTCATCGGGATCCTGCGTGGCATCAGTCGGCGGAATCTCGGCGTCGGTCACCGGCTCAGCCTCGCGCCGAGTGACGCCAACCCAGAAATCCGTATCTATGGCTCCGTATCTGTGGCTCCGTAGCTATGGCTCCGGAACTATGACATCGAGTCCATCGTCGTTGGCATCCTTGGCGACCCGGGCGGCCTCCCCGCTTCTGCCCATCCCGGCTCTGCTCTCAGTGACATCACCGTCTCGATTCTGTTTCGGCGGGACTCGGCCACGATGGCGACGAGTTCGTTCACGAGCATGTGATTGAACCGGTGACACGCCCCCACCACCAGTGCCAGACCGACGTAGTAGCTCGGTGAGGGCTGGTGAGATGCTGCGGCCGTCACCGACGCCAGGCCGACACCGATCACGACGGACAGCCACCATGGCGGCCACCGTGGAAGACGATCGCCCAGACGGGCGGCGTCGTTCGAGATCGAGGCGTTCGCTATCGAGGCACTCCGGGTCCGAACCAATGGCTCTCTCACGAAGTCAATCGAGGTTGCGGTGCATTCATATTCATCGCAACGGCTTACCCGGGTGCTCCGGCCCGAAACCCACAAAGGCTCGAGACCGGACGGAGACACGGGTGACGGCGGGCCCAACCACAGCGGGCCCAGCCACGGCGACCCAACCACGGCGGAGTCCGCTGTGGTTGGGCCTCGATGGTCCGGCTCCGGGTAGATTCTCCCTGTGGCACTGACACGACGAGAGCAGCAAATCCTCGCCGAGATCGAACGGCAGCTCGAAAGCGACGGATCCACGAAACACGAATCGACGAAACAACGATCGGCCGGTTCGTCGGCCGGCCGGTTGCGAATCGCTCGCTCGTTGGGCTGGCGACTTCGGTACCACCGGCTGACTGGTCCGGTCCTGGTGGCGCTCGGGACCGTCATCATGCTGTCCCTTCTCACCACCTCGACGTTCGCCAGCTTCGCTGGTTTCGTGCTCGTGGTCATTGGATTCGGTCTCATGCCACTTCGCCGATGGATGACATCGCTCAAGCATCGAATCGACAGCATGTTCGGTCACGTTCCACCCGGTTCATGATGTGGCCCGGACCCGTTGTCGAGTAGCGTCAAGGTGGAGATCTGAGCCGACCGCGTCGCCTGGCAGCGACGCACCAGCGGACAGGGGGTGACCGATTGCCCGACAACAGAGCGATCCATCGATCCACCAAGCGCTTGCTGGCGGCGGCAGCATCGGTGCTTTACCTGTGCACGCTCGCAGCGTGCAGCAACAGCGCCGAGCAAAGCCAAACCGACCCCCTGCGTCAGATGTACGAGACGGTCATCCATGATCTCGTCGCTCGGTCCGAGGCCGAACTCACCGAGGCTGAACTCGAGACCAACTGGAGCCACCCCGTGGTCTATGTCGATTGGCTGCCGACGATCGAGATTCCACTCGAGCTGCAGGTTGCGGTCATCGAGGATCTCGCCGAGGTCTATCAAATCCGATTCATCGACGACATGATAGAAGCCGTCGACACCAAACTGGAAGGCACGCCTGTCGACCCCGGCACCCTGCTGATCGTGTTCGGCGAGCTGGACGTGGACGGGACCGACTACCTGCTGCACGCCGAGTACTACCTTTCAGAAGACGCCACCGGCGCGTACCTGTACAGCTTCGAAAACCGCCAGGCGGTGAGCGCAGACCGCCCGGGCATGGTCATGGCCCGTGAGCCGGACCCCGTTGATTCGCTTCTCGAGTTTTCATCGTGAGGGTTCAGGTGGCGACCGCGACGAGCACCAGACTCAGCAGAAGTACCGTCACCCTCTTCAGCGTCCAGGCCTTGCACAGCCTCGGAGAGTCGCTGTTCGCGCTTTCGCTCGCCGGCTCGCTCTTCTTCAATGTGTCGGTCGACGCCGCCCGCCCCCGCATCCTCATGTACCTGGCGGCCACCATGGCTCCGTTCGTCGTGCTCGGACCGCTGATCGGACCAGCCATCGATCGGGTCCGTGGCGGCCACCGCATCGTGCTGGCCATATCACTACTGGGTCGAGCCGTCGTCGCCTTGCTGCTGTCCGCACAGCTGAAGACACTGTTGTTCTATCCGGAGGCATTCCTGATCTTGGTCGGGGGCAAGGTCTACGCGGTTGGTCGAAACTCACTTGTTCCCTCGATGCTTCCTGACCACGGCAGACTGATGCTCTTCAATGCACGGATCGCCAGAGTCGGCACGATCGCCGGGCTGACCGGCGGCGCGTTGGGAGTTGCCGCATTGCGTTTCGCCGGAGCTCCGATGGCATTGTGGCTGGCGACAGCGGTGTACGGCGTCGGGGGGGTCATCGCTCTACGGATCCCGAACCCGGTCGTCCCACCCGAGATCGCATTGGACGAAGAAGCCGAGGAGCTTCACGGTCCCAGTGTGCGGCTGGCAGCAGGGGCGATGGCCGCGCTGCGGTTTGCGACCGGCTTCATCGTCTTCCACGTCGGGTTCGCGCTCAAGATCTCGGGTGCCCCGACATGGGCGATCGGTCTCGTCGCAGCTTCTGTGGCGGTTGGCGGTTTCCTTGGCACGTTCACCGCCCCCCATCTCCGTCGTCAACATGGTGAACAGCGGATGTTGACAGGCGCCGTTGTCGGACTCGCCGCGGTCGCCGCCCTCTCCGGTCTGCTCTTCAGTAGCCCGGCCGCAATACTTCTCGGGGCAACCATGGGCCTCGCCGGCAGCATCGGCCGTCGAGCTTTCGACGGTGTGGTGCAGACCTGTGCGCCCCATGCCCGACGAGGTCAGGCTTTCGCCGGACTCGAGACTCGATTGGAGATCGGCTGGGTGGCCGGCGCGCTCACCGCCGTGTTTCTGCGAGCGCCGGCCAACATCGGGTTGGCCGGGTTGGCCGTCCTGCTCAGTGCATTCGTGATCGACCGCGCCCGCAGGGTGCGTGATGCCGGAGTGCTCGTTTCGCCACTGGCGTGAGATTTTGGGCTCATCGACAATCTCATGTTTGGGCTGCGCACCCGAGGGAAGAACGGTCTGATCTTCTTGAAAGGAAGTCACCGTGTCCATTCTGTATATCGCCCTCGTCGTTTTCGCTGTGATCGGTCTGATTGCTGTTCTGCGAGGCCGAGGCGTCTGACAACGCGTCGTCGTTCATCCTTCATCGGCTGGTCCACAGGGCCAGAGCCCATCCACAGGGCCAGAGCCCCAAGCGAAGTGAGTTGACGTGGCGCAGCAAGACTTGCCGATGCCGGTGCAGACGGGGACCGACCACTACTACCAGGATCGACTCGCCGATTTCGAACGTCGCAATCCCGAAGCCGACCCGCCCTCGTACTACGCCGACTACGGCGATCGGTGCCTGCACCAGTTCCGTCGCGCCGAACCCAGCCTCACCGAACAAGGCCAAGAGTGGCTTCAGCGAACGCTCGTCGATCTGCAGGAGAGGCTTGAGCAACGTTGTATCGGTGATCCCGCTGGGTTCGGTCGACTTGAGCAAGACAGTGATGCGTTCGAGAAAATGGCATTCAACATGCACTCCGACGCGTACCTCAGCTCCGGCATCGCCGATCTGCCGGTGAGCGATCTGTTGAAGATCGTGAACACCCCGGACGTCGCCGATCTCATCACCGCGCAGGGTCTCAAGGAGATCTTTGAGGTGATCGCCGGCGCCGACCCGAACAACAACCACACCCTCGCGGCACGAGTGGTCGGCGTTGTCCGGCAGTCCGTTCGACGGGTGTCCGCTGCGATCTCCGGCGGACGTCGCTCGCACTGACCGCTAAAGAGTATCTCGATGCCCGCCGGGGCGTCGTTGGTGTTGGGAGCGTTCGGATCAGCCACTGTCCATCGAGCTTTGTTCGACGAGACCAATCCGACCGGGCTTTTGCTCCGAACCCATGGACAACCCACCAACCAAGGAGCAATAGATGATGACCCGCAGACGAAGTATGGTCGGCGTGGCAGCCGGCGTGACGGGATTGGCCAGCATGATGCTCGCGCCATCTCCGGCCAGTGCTGCCCACGACCCAGGTGCCACCGAGGTCTACACCGCCACCCTGGCCCAACTCAACAACTCCGGCACGACCGGCGAGGTCACCGCCGTCAGAAACGGCAATACCGTCACCGTCGCCATGCAGATCGAGGGGGCGGCAGCCAACCTTCCTCATCCACAGCACATCCACGGCATGCTCACCCAAGCGGGCTCCTGCCCGACGATCGCGGCAGATACCGACGAGGATGGATTCATCAGCACGGTCGAAGGCATTCCTTCGTACGGCGAAATCCAGTCAACTTTGAGCCTCGGGCCCGACTATTCAGCAGCCGCTGCTCTGACCGGTCCGTTCCCCACTGCTGACGCCGAGGGTTCCTACACCTATGTGGAGACCTTCCAGCTGAGCGATGAGCAGGCCGCCGGGTTCGACAACCTCGAGATCGTGGTCCACGGCATCGACATCGACAAGAGCGGCAGCTATGACGGAGACAAGAAGTCGTCATTGACCGACGAGGTTCCCTTCGAGGTCACCGTTCCTGCTGCATGTGGTGGCCTGGAGAAAGCTGCGCCCGGAGCCCTCGCCCAGAGCTACACCGGCACCCTCGGTGAGCTGAACAACACTGGAGCAACGGGAACCGTCAACGCCATCCGAGTCGGCACGAACATCACGCTTGCCCTCGAAGTTTCGGGTGTTTCCCCCGGTCTCTTCCACCCACAGCACGTCCATGGGACGCTGGGAACGTCGAATGGTTGTCCACCGCCGTCGGCTGATACCGACAAAGACGGCTTCATCAGCGTCGCCGAGGGCATCCCGTTCTATGGGGCCATCCAGACCACCCTGGCCACGGGCACCGATTTCAGCCCCGACGTTGCACTCAGCGGGCCATTCCCCGTCGCCGATGAAAGCGGCGAGTACAGCTACGTTGCATCCTTCAACGTGACCGAGAAGCAGGCCGCCGACTTCGGCAACCTGCACGTTGTGATTCACGGGATCGACATCGACGACAGCACCGAGTACGACGGTGCCAAGCGATCATCCCTCACCGACGATCTGCCCTTCGAGGCGACCGTCCCCACTGCGTGCGGCAATCTGACACTCAGCAACTTGGCGCTGACCGGAGCCTACGCTGGAGCATCTGCTCAAGCAGGCACGATCGTTCGTTCCTACCTGACGCTGCTCGATCGTGAACCCGACACCACCGGGTTCAACTACTTCAAGACCGAGCTCGACAACGGAGCCTCGTTGCTCGATCTCTACTACGCAGTAGCGATCTCTGCTGAGTTCGACGCTCGCTTCGGTTCGAAAATCGGAGTCGCCGACACTGGCGAGTACGTCGATTTCGTCTACTCGGTCGTGTTCGAACGCCCGACCGACACCGAAGGCCGCAAGTACTGGATCGGTGAACTCGATGCCGGCCGCATCGACCGCACGACCATGCTCGTGTACTTCGCCGAGTCAATGGAATTCCAGAACCTGACCAGCACCAGCTGATCCCTCTTTTCCACCGTGCAAGCCGAGGAGCCGCCCCCACCGGGGCGGCTCTTTCGCGCGCAACACCAACTCGCCGGTCGGGCGAACTGGTGCAACCGTCCAGCCTGCGAACGTCGAATTAGTCGGCTGAAGCGCTTCCCCCGATCCCATCGGTCATACTGGTCGCCTATGGATCGACTGGTCGTGAGCAACGACAACAATGTGCTGCATGTTGCCGGTGAGATCGATGCGACCACCGCCGCTCACTTCATCGAGGCACTTCACGAGACAACCGGCGGCATCATGATCGATCTTGCCGAGTGCACCTTCATGGACTCCACTGGCATCACCACTCTGCTCGAGGCCGACATGCTGACCCGTTCCCGTGGAGCCAACCTCGTCCTCGTGTCGCCGAGCGACGCTGTTGTGCGCGTCCTCGCCATTTGCGGGATGGATGAGATGTTCACCGTCCGCGCCGAACCCGCCGGCGCCTGCTGAGATCGCTCGGTGGATGCACCTCTCCCCCTTGCCGAACTCTCGTTTCTGGATCTGGTGGCAACGAGAGTCGGTGACCCACAGCGACTGGCTGCGGTAGCTGCGACCGGGCTGCTCGACACCGATGCCGAGGAAGCCTTCGACCGCATCGCCCGGCTGGCGTCTCGGCTCCTCGGCGCCCCGTTCGGATTCATCACCATCGTCGACGAGCGGCGCTCGTTTTGGAAAGCCTGTGTCGGTCTCGACGCCACCGATCCCTCCGAACGGCAAAACCGGGTCGAAGAGTCCTTCTGTCAGTACGTGATCGGTGTCGACGGTGTTTTCCTGATCGACGATGCCCGCCTCGACCAACGAAACAGCAACAATCCCTCCATCGAGTCCATGGGAGTACGGGCCTGGGCAGGAGTCCCGCTGCGTGCCCGTACCGGTGAGATATTGGGCACGGTGTGCGTTGTCGACACCGAGCCACGCAAATGGACCAGCGCCGACGCCGAAACACTGACCGAACTCGCCGGCATCGCCATCGACGAGATCGTCGCCCGCCAAACCGCCCGGGATGCGCGCGAGTCGCAGACGATTCTCGAGCAGGTGCTCTCTCGATCACCGATCGGATTCGGTCTTCTCGACGCCGATCTTCGCTACCTGATGGTCAACGAGGCCTTGGCCGACGTGAACGGCCTCCCGGCGTCTGACCACATTGGCCGCAATGTCGCGAGCCTCCTACCCGGCATCGCCGCCGAGGTCGAACAGGTGCTCGAGGCGGTACTCACGACGGGGGAACCAGTCGACGGTGTCGAAGTCGTAGGTGAGAGTGCCGCCAACCCGGGCGTCGAGCGGATCTGCGCCGGTAGCTACTTCCGAATCGGGAGTTCGGACGATGGCTATCGGATTGGGCTGCTGGTGTCCGACATCACCGAACGCGCCATCAGCCGCCGCCGAGCCGAGCGTCTCGCCGTCATCGCAGCCAAACTCGCGGCGGCGAGTAGTCGCTCGGCGATCGGTGACATCGTCGGAACGCTAGTCGCCGACTATTTCGGGGCTCCGTTGGCTGCCGCCGGTTCGCTGGAAGCTGACGGCAGAACGATCCAGTTGATCACCGATTCAGATGGCAAGAGCCGGCTGGCCGAGTTCGACCTCGACGTCACCAAACGCAATGTGTACGGCGAAGCATTCCGGACGGGGTCCATGGTGTTGGTACCCGACACCGCGGCCCGTCTCGCCGGCTTCCCCGACGCTGCGCCAGCCGACGATCGCATCGAGGCCGTCGCGGCCCTGCCCCTCCGACGAGTCGACGGGACCGTGATCGGAGCGTTGGTCATCGGTTGGGCTCACCGAATCGCCGACAGCGAATTCCCACGGTCAGAGCTGGTCACTATCGCCGAGGTGCTCGGCCAGACCCTTGAACGTGTCCAGGCCAGCGAAGAACGCATGATTCTGACCAACGCCATGCAGCACTCACTGTTCTCGTCAACCCCGTCCCTGCCCGGCGTCGACCTTGCCGTGCGTTACCTTCCGGCCACCTCCACGATCGGTTTTGGCGGCGACTGGTACGACGTGATACGTGTCGACGCCGATCGGTTCGCGCTCGTTGCCGGCGACGTGGTTGGTCACGACCCGGTTGCCGCCGCCCACATGTCGATGGTCCGCACCACGATCTCCGTCCTGATCAAACAACACACCCCGATGACCCAGATCTACGCCGATATCGATGCCCTCCTCGCCGATGACCGGGACACCAAGTATGCGAGCGTGACGATCTGCATGGTCGACACCCGAGCCAGAACTCTCACGACCGCATCCGCCGGCCATCCCCCGCTCCTCATCGCCGACCCATCAGGTGCGGTGAGACGTCTCGAGCAATCGCTGCGGCCATGGGTCGGCGTTGCCGCTCGGGCCAAACCGATCGTCGTCGTCCCGTACGAACCGGGCACGACGCTGTTGGCCTACACCGACGGTCTCATCGAAACGAGAGGGAGTAACATCGATGCCGACATCGGGCGGCTCGTCGAGGTCTTCTCCCAACACGTCGACAACGATGTGGAGACCATCGCCGACTCTCTGATCGAGAACATGCTTGGCGGCACCGGCGGACCCGACGATGTCGCCCTCGTGGTCGCGAGACTCTGATGGCCAGACCGTCAACACTCGCTGATCAGGCCGGGGAGCAGCAGCTGGTCTCCACACCGATGCCGGGCTCCATCACACTTCGAAGCTGGATGAGGCCGTCGCGTATCCGTGACTTGATCGTCCCGGCCGGGACCCCGAGCGTGACCGCAACTTGCCGGTAGGTCTGGCCGCCGAAATAGGCCAGTTCGATCGCCTGGCGCTGCACGTCGGACAAGCGGAGTAGCGCAGGCCCGAGCCCCCGTTCTACGCCGACTTCGGAAGACTCCGGTATCGCACCGGTGACGAATGCCGAGGTCGGATCGACATGAACTGCGGCTTCTCGCCGACGACGCGACTCGTTGGAGCGGACCGAATCGACGGCACGGCGGTGGGCGATCGTGCAGGCCCAGCCCTTGACGCTGCCTCTGGCCGCGTCGATCAACGGTGCCTGTTGCCAGACCTGCAGCAGTGCTTCTTGTGCCGCCTCGAGAGCCAAGTCGGGGTCTCTCAGTACCCGAAGACAGATTCCGTACACGATCGGCGCCAACTGGTCGTACAACAATGCGAAGGCGCTGTCGTCTCCGGCGCCGGCATCGCGCCACAGGTCATCGAGTGAGCGAGGCATGCGAGCCATACGCGCTGAGGCATCGGGGGAGTTTTGGTTCATGACAGCGTCGCCCATCGTGGCTGAGCCATACCCCAGCGCCGACAGTCCAAACATTCGAATTTTCGTCGTGATCAGCCGCGCCGACCGAAAGGTCGAAGACTGTCAGATCGCGCCGGCGTAGACGAGGTTGCTCGTCGGTTGATCGGAGCCTGCCTCCGGCTCGATGGTGACGCCCCAGCCGGATCCGATGATGTCGCCAACATCGATCACCTCGCTGACGGCACCGCCGCTGCGGCCAAACACACCGGCTGACGCGACCGACTCATCGTCGAGGACGAACCAGAGTTGATAGGCCATGCCATCACCGGGGTCAGGGAGTTGGTCGCCGATCACGGCGACCTCGTCTCGATCTGCCGACCACACGACCCGAACGGCGCCACCGCTCGCCGCTTCGGTTCCCTCCAGTGTCGTTGTGATCGCATCGGGGGCGGCGACGAGCTGTTCGAAATCGCTGGATCGATCGAGCCGCAGTGCGGCAATGCCGCCAACCACAGCAACAACCGCAGCGGCTGCGACCGCCAGCAAGATCGACCGAGGAGCATTGCGGCGTCGACGTTCGGCCAGATCGACCACTCGGTCAGGAACGATCGGTGAGATCTGTCGGGTCTGGCTGATCTCGGCCAGCACCCGGGCCTTGAGTTCGGGTGGCGGCGCCATTTGTGTCGATTCGGCAAGGGCTGCCGCCGTCGACCGGAAATCGGCCACTTCCGCTGAGCACACTTCGCACGACGGGTAATGCGCTTCAAACTCCCGTCGCTCGTCATCGTCCAATGCATCCAATGCGTAGGCCGCCGCTAGGTGGTGAAGATCGGATGTCATGTCGTCACCTCCAGGTGGTCACGAAGCCGGATGAGTCCGTCTCGTATTCGGGTCTTGACCGTGCCCTCGGGCACGTCGAGTAGGGCAGCTACCGCCCGATAGGTGTGTCCGCCGTAGTAGGCGAGCGTCACTGCTTCTCGTTGGGTATCGGTGAGTTGTGCCAACCCTTGACGAACATCGTCACGCTCGAGCTCGCGGCCGACGAGTTCGCTGACCACGTCTCGGGCATCGTCGGTCATCGTCAGCTCACGTTCGTCTCGGTCTCGTCGTGATTGTTCGGATCGGACTCGGTCGACGGCGCGCCGATGGGCGATGGTCGCCGACCAGGCCTTCGCCGTTCCCTTCGATGCGTCGTAGCGGGGCGCGAGACGCCACAGTTCGAGGAAGACCTCCTGGGTCACTTCCTCCGACATGGCCGGGTCACGCACGACCTTGCGGATCACGCCGTACACCAGCCCGCTCATCAGATCGTAGAAATCCGCAAACGCAGCCTCATCGCCGCGGCCAGCCAGAGCAAGTGAGCGATTGGCGACTTGCTCCTCGGTTGGTGAGCGTTCGCCGCCCGAGGAGACCGCACGCAATCTTCGGATCGGGTTCACCTCGCTCATTGTGCCAGCTTTCCAGGGGATTCGTTGGACCTGGTTCGGAGCCCGACCGCGTTCGGATTGCCGCTGTCAGCGGTTTGTCTGTCAGCGGTCACAGTGGACGGTCGTCGGCGATACCCGACCAATCCACAGGGGCGTTGGTGCCGAACCGACAATATGACCACGTTCAACGCCTCGGCCGCGCCCCCTTCTCGCACATCGGCGGCGCTCGCCGGCATCGTCAGCGCAGCGTTCGGACTCGGCGTCGCCGAGTTCGTTGCCGGACTGTCCCGACAGCTGCGGTCGCCTGTCGTCGACGTGGGCGATCGTGTGGTCGATGGCGTTCCCGCATGGGCCAAGGACATCGCCATTGATCTGTTCGGCACCAACGACAAGATCGCACTCCTCACCGGGATCGGGATGTTGCTCGTGGTGTACGCCGCCGTGGTCGGGATCGTCACCCTGCGACGACGCTTCATCTATGGCGTGCTCGCCGTCGGCCTGTTCGCCGTCGTCGGTTCGCTGGCTGCGATCGGCAGACGGTCGAACGGCGTCTGGTGGAGCCCCCTTCCGGCACTCATTGGTTCGGTGGTCGTTCTCATCGGTCTTGCGGGCTTCGCAGCACTGTGGTCATTGGTGCCCTGGTCCTTGGGGTCGGGGTCGCTGGCCCCGTGGGCCGCACGAGTACGAGGACCGTCATCGAACGGTTCGTCGTCGCGACGACGCTTCATCGCCATGCTCGGCGCACTTTCGGCCGGTGCAGTCGTGACCGCGGCCGCCGGTCGGTCACTCAACCAGCGATTCAGCGCAACGGGTTCCCGCTCCGACATCGCACTCCCGACGCCGCCTGCCTCTCTACCGGCAATTCCTGAGGCGGCGCAGGCACCCGGGGCCGCGTCGTTCATCACGTCGAATGCCGACTTCTACCGCATCGACACCGCGCTCACCGTTCCGCAGATCCCCGCCGAAACCTGGTCGCTGCGTATTCACGGAATGGTCGAACGTGAAATCGAACTTTCGTACGATGAACTGCTCGATCGGGACCTGATCGAGCGTGACATCACGCTCGCGTGCGTGTCCAACACGATCGGTGGCGAACTGATCGGCACCGCTCGCTGGCTGGGCACCCGGCTCGACGACCTTCTGGCCGAGGCCGGCATCGACCCCGCAGCGACGCAGATCGTTGGTCGCTCCAGCGACGGCTATACGTGCGGCTTCCCGGTTTCCGCCCTCGACGGGCGCGACGCCCTTGTCGCCATCGGCATGAACGGCGAACCGCTCCCGCTCGAACATGGCTTTCCCGTTCGTCTCATCGTGCCGGGCCTCTACGGGTACGTGTCGGCAACGAAATGGTTGACCGAAATCGAGCTCACGACCTTTGAAGCATTCGACCACTACTGGGTGCCACGGGGCTACGCCGTCGAAGCGCCGATCAAACTCCAATCCCGGATCGACGCACCCCGCGGACTCGATCGGATCGATCCCGGCCCGTTCGTCATCGGTGGTGTCGCCTGGGCCCAGACGATCGGGATCGACGCCGTCGACGTGAAAATCGACGATGGCGAATGGCAGTCCGCCGAGCTGGCCGAGGAAGTCAATGACATCACCTGGCGCCAATGGTCGCTGCCGTGGGAAGCCACATCGGGCCGCCATTCGATCAGCGTCCGAGCAAAAGATCGAAATGGAGCAATCCAGACCGACGAGCGGTCCGAACCACTGCCAAACGGAGCATCCGGTCACCACACCGTCGTGGTGTTGGTCAACGAACGTTGACCGGGCCGGTCTTCGACCTCCAACCCAAAAGGAACACACCATGAGCAACACCATCTCTTCAACCTCGACCAAGCCCCGCACCCGCACCGGTCGCCGCTTCCTGGCGGCCATCGCAGCCGGCGGACTCCTTCTTGCCGCCTGTGGCAGCGATGACGCTGCCGTCGACGCCTCGACCGACGAAACAGTCGCCACCACCGTGACGACGGCCGGCGATGACGCCATGGCCGACGACGGCGACGCAATGGCCGACGATGAAGATGCAATGGCCGATGACGAAGATGCAATGGCCGACGATGAAGATGCCATGGCCGACGACGCCATGATGGGCGCCTTCGGTCCGGGCTGCGCTGCCGTACCTCTCGAGGGCGAAGGTTCGTTCGCCGGAATGGCCGACGACACCGCAGCAACCGCAGCATCGAACAACCCGCTGCTGTCGACTCTTGTGACCGCAGTGACCGAAGCCGATCTCGTCGACACCCTCAACAGCGACGGACCGTTCACCGTGTTTGCCCCCACCAATGATGCTTTCGACGCCGTCGACCCCGACGTACTCGCAGCAGTATTGGCCGACAAGGACCTGCTCACCAGCGTCCTCACCTATCACGTCATTCCCGGTGACAACAACGCCGAAGCACTGAGCGGCGCCACCTTCGCCACCGTTGAAGGCGACGACGTCATGCTCGGAGCCGACGGCACCACCGTGAACGATGCCAACGTGATCTGCTCGAACGTGCCCGTCGCCAACGGCACCGTGCACATCGTCGACCAGGTGCTCCTCCCCCAGGTCGCACTCGACGCCATCGCCGCAATGAGCGAGGGCTGATCACCACTTCCCCTCTGTGGCCACGTGCCGCAGAGGGGAACAGAGAATCGCATTGACGATCAAGGCGGGACACCCTCGGTGTCTCGCCTTGCCGCGTGTTGCCGATGGCCGGGCGTCGACGCGTCTGGTGCCGTAGCGTCGGGCCGACGACTCAGCCAGCTCGGACGCGGCGAGAGAGCAAGGAGCCGCCGGGCATGACCACCGGGTTCTTGTAGCTGGGTGTCGTCGGGAGCTCGCCGCCATCCACCGAGATGGTGCCCTCGGGAAATTGGGGATCAGAGGAAGGGACCGGCTGAGGAGCCTCGAATGGCCCGGGCGCTCCGGCAATCGTCGGAGCGTCGCCAAAGTCGAGGTCCTCCAGGAGCTCGGCAACGAGCGCAAGGTCGACCGCGGGAGGAACGTGAAGGCCAGCGACCGATGGCACACTCATCTGCGTGGCGATTTTCGCGGCCACCGCAGCTTCTGCTTCGCGGTCAGGTGCGGTTGCTGCCTGTGATGCAGCCGGCATTGCCCCCACGGCCTGTTGTGCCGGCATGCCGGTCTGAGGTGCAGGCATGATTGGCGCGGCCATGACAGCGGGTGCAGGAGCAGAAGCAGCGACAACGCCGTGCTCATCGAGTTGGATTTCTTCGATCAGTTGGACGCCGACCAGGTCCTCGTTCAGGCCGGAGACGGTCAACTGCACGGTCACATCGGCGAGCTGAATGTTGCCATTGTGGAGCGTGCTGATCTCGTCGACGGTGAACCAGCCCAACTCCGCGTCGGGAAAGCGATTCACGACATCGCCGACCTCGATGTCCTCGAGTCTCGATTTGATGACTTTCACCGAACGGCGCTTCACCCGACCTCTATCGGCCGACCAGGGGGTCAACCTGAGGAGTAGCCGCTGTTCTCGGCCAATCGGCGCCGAAGCGCCCAAGAGGTCACGCTTGGGCGCTTCAGAACTTGGGTGCTTCAGAAACGGAGGATGGCGGCGAGTCCGTCTTCGAGGTCGGGAAGGGTGGATGGGACCACCGCGATGGCGGCATCGGTCGCCCGCGCCAGGGCAACGGCGCCGTCGGTGACCGGGGCGATGGTCGAGCCGTCGACCATGAAACAGTCCAGCAGCAACTGCATCCGATCGGACGTCGATCGACCGATGGCGGAGTTTGCTGCTGTGTTTGAGGTCGTCGGCTCTGAGGTGGTCATGGACCTGCGGTACCCATCGAACACCCTCACGAACGATCGATGGCCCCACAGCCCAACGCGAAGCTCGCTACTCGCTTGATGATGAGCGGAGAACGAGCGAGGTTCAGTTCCGTCAGTGGAACGAGGTGGCGCTGGCCTTCTCCCACGCTGCAGCCCAGCCCTTGGGTGGTTCACCGAGTAGCTCACCAGGTTTCATCGATGTATGAAGCTTGTCGAACGACTCGACGTTGTTGGCACCGGTACGGATCATCACGTGTGCGGCGTGCAATTCATCTGGACCATCGAGCCCCATCGCGGCGATCAACCGGTTCGCACTGGCGACCGTCTCGTGTTGGAACCTGCGCACCCGCTCGGCCTTGTCTTCGACCACCAGTGCTCGCATCCGCTTCGGATCCTGGGTGGTGACTCCGACCGGGCAGGTGTTGGTGTGGCACCGCTGTGCCTGGATACAACCGACCGCCATCATCATCGCCCGCGCCGCGTTGGTGTAATCGGCACCCTGGATCAGGCGTGTCACGATGTCGGAACCCGATGAGATCTTTCCGCTGACCCCGATCTTGATGTCACGCTTGAGGTTGCAGCCCGCCAGAGCATCTCGGACGATCGTCAGCCCCTCGGTCAGCGGTGTGCCAACGTGATCCTGGAATTCCAGAGGTGCCGCTCCCGTGCCGCCTTCGGAGCCGTCGACGATGATGAAGTCGGGCAGGATCCCGGTGGCGAGCATCGCCTTGCAGATCGACAAGACATCGGTGCGTGACCCGACGCACAGTTTGAACCCGGTTGGTTTGCCTCCGGATCGTTCTCGCAGATCGGCAACGAACTCGAGCAGGCCCGCCGGTCCGGAGAATGCAGAGTGGCCCGGCGGCGAGACGCATTTCTCGTGCGCTGGGACTCCTCGTGCCCGAGCGATCTCCTCGGTCATCTTGGCCGCGGGCATGACGCCCCCGATCCCGGGCTTGGCTCCCTGCGACAGCTTGATCGAGATGCACTTCACCGCAGGTTCAGCCGCCTTGTCAGCGAACTGGTCAGCGTCGAACCCGCCGCTCTCGGTCCGGCAACCGAAATAGCCCGATCCGATTTCCCAGACGAGGTCGCCACCGTTCTGCAAGTGATACCGACTGAGCCCGCCCTCGCCGGTGTCGTGGGCGAACCCACCGCGCTTGGCGCCCTCATTGAGTGCGAGAATGGCATTGGCACTGAGCGCACCAAAGCTCATCGCCGAGACGTTCAACAGCGCCATCTGATACGGCTCGGAGCATTGCGGCCCGCCGACAGTGACCCGATGCTGCTCGGTCGACGGCGTCTTCGGTGCGATCGAATGGACGAGCCATGATGCGCCGGTGGCGTAGAGGTCGAGTTCGGTTCCGAACGCCTGCTCCTGGTTCACGCCCTTGGCCCGTTCATAGATCAGCGTGCGTGCCGCCCGGTCGAATGGCGTGCCGTCGGTGTCACGCTCGATGAAATACTGTTGGAGTTCCGGCCGAACCGACTCGAGGGCGAAGCGGAAGTGACCCAGGATCGGGTAGTTGCGCAGAATGCTGTGCTTGGTCTGCAGCAGGTCATAGACGCCGAGTGCCGCAAGGATCGCCAATGGAATCGCCATGACGAGCCACCACAACGACAGCGCTACGGCCAACGCTGTTGCGGCAATCGATCCGACACCCGCAACAACAACAGCGCTGTATCGCTCCATTGGCTCGCCTCTCCTTCGCTTGAATCATCGACGGCGAAGAGTCGCCGCACACAGAGTCTTGCTTCAGACGACGAGAACGGCGAGGTCGGCGAGTGATCTGTCGTTCTCTCGTTTGTGATCAAAACCCTCGGCAACATCACCAAACGCAGTCTTCCACCTGCCACGTCCCCACCTTTCCACGGTCCTCACACTGGAGCATGCACTGATGGTGACTGTCAGCGATTTCGTCATCGACCGACTGATCCAATGGGATCTCCACCGCTGGTACGGCTACCCCGGGGACGGCATCGGCGGCTTCGATGGCGCGCTCGGGCGGGCCGAACGCGACGGCAAGGATTTCACCTACATCCGGCCAGATCACCACACCCATGCAGGCTCAGATGGTCGTGGATCGTGCCGTTCGAATAGCTCACGCCTACCGCCGACCGACAGTCGTGATCCTTCCCGCCGATGTCCAGAACCTCGACATGGAGGAACCCACGCTCGAACACTGGGTGTCGCGCACCGGCGTCGGGCACTCTTCGACCCGACTTCTCGCTCCGTCCGATGAGCTCCAGCGAGCAGCCGACGTGCTCAACGCCGGCGAGAGGGTGGCGATGATCGTCGGACAGGGTGCGCTCGACGCCGAGAGTGAAACCACCTCGACCTGTTCCAACGAATCTGGAACAAACCGGCACTCCGCCAGTTCCTCGCCCGCGACATCGCTGCCCTCATCAACTTCGCCTACGACGACTGGGCGACCTGCCACCGCACAATCCGAGCCTGGGAATCAATCGGCAGTTGGCGAAGCCAATCTGTGGAAGAGAGCGGAGCGAACGGCGTTGACCCGATCGACCCCAACGACTACGCCGCCAAAGCTTTTACTGACCGGTCCCTCGACTACACCGACTCCGTTCAACAACAAGTCATCATCGAAATCTTGACCACCACCGCAGCCTTCGCCGCAGTCGAACCGGCCTTGAAAGTCCTCGTTGACGAATTCTTCAAAGACGACTGGGCCGAAGCACGGGCCCACATCGGCGACGACGCCACCATGGATGACCTCCTCCGTACCGATACCTAACGACGTCACGACGCCCTGTGGCGGCTCATCCTCAACGGGATCGGCGCCGACCCCGCCACCGCCAACGTGGTGGCCAACATTGTGGCCGACGACGAAACCCTGACCGAAGAAGCCGACCGGCGAGACGCCGCCCACTCTCGTCAATCAAACAACGGTCAAGAGCCGGCGCCGAAACCGTCGACGACCGAAGAAGTTGTGCGTCGGGCCCGCAAACGGCGCTGCCGGTCCGAGTCAGGGATGCCGATCTCCCCATCCGACGCACTCGACTTCGTGATCGGTGGCCGGGTCCGGCTGTTCGTGATGAACACCGAAACCCGCGACTTCGAAGCCTCCGAGAAGCAACGCATGTTCACCGGTGCCCTCCGACTCGGTTTGTTGATCCGTGACGCACCATTGCGAAGCAATGGTGACCGAACCCGAAGGGTTCGCCAGCACATGCACCGGGGCCGGTTGCGACACCGCCTCGTGGCATTGCCAGACCGATCACATCGTGCGCCATACCGACGGCGGCCCAACCAGCCCCATCAACGGTGGCAGCAGACGCGGGCCATGCCACCGCCACAAGACCCGGCTCGAGAACATGGGGCTCTGGCCACCAATCCCGTAAGCCCCGTTCGACCGCTGCCAGCTCGTCCGACCCCAGCTCAGAACTTCAAGCAACACCGGCACCCCCGCCCCCAGCGGGGGCACCGGCGCGCCCTGGCACTACGATCGACCGGCAGCGTTGGAAGGGAGCCACCGATGGCCGAGCATCTCGATGACAACGATGTCGACCAACAATTCCGCGCGTTGATGGAAGGCTTGAGGACCTCGCTGCCCGGTGTCCAGGTGCTGTTCGCCTTCCTACTCACTGCCCCACTCCAAAACGGGTTCGACGACTTCACCGCACTACAGCAATCCACCTTCGCTGTCGCGTTCTATTCCTCGGCGGCGGCTTCGCTGCTTCTCATCTCGCCCAGTGTGCACCAACGACTTCGGGCACCCCGGACCGGATTGCGGCGACACTCCAAGCAGCATCTCATCGTCACGACCTGGGTAACGATTGCCGGAACGGCGTTCATGGCGGCGGCAATCGTGGCGACCGTGCTGCTGGTATCGAGTCTCGCCTTCGGCCGCACCGCCGCACTCATCTCGTCAGCGGTGGCACTGGTGGTTGTCGGCTGGATCTGGGTCTACCTCCCGCTGGTGTCCTTCACCAGCGAAGAACAGCCCAGAGAAGAACAACACAGAGCATCGTGACCGATCATCGCGTTCCCGATGGGTTCCCTTTCGGGGTCGCCAGCGGCGACCCGTCGACAACGTCGATCCAGCTCTGGACCCGGGTTGATCCCTCGGTTCGACCAGCATCACTTTCGTGGCATCTCTGGTGTCTGTCGCCCGACGCTCGACAACCGGACGTCCGCACCGGTGTCGTCGCTCCCGACGACATCGACGCCGACGGCTTCGTTCGGTTGACCGTAGATGAACTCACGCCGGGTCGGCGTCACGAGTACCGCTTCACGCTCGACCCTGAGAAGTCACCAACCGGATCGTTCACCACTCTTCCCGACGACGGTTCGGCGTTTCGGCTGGCGGTGGTGTGTTGCTCACGCTGGCCCAGCGCACCCTTCGATGTCTACACAAAGGTTGCCGAACACCAGCCCGACCTCGTACTGCACCTCGGCGACTACATCTACAGCGACGGTGGCGGCGGGCCACGCGGTCCGCATCGTCCCCTTCGAGCCTGCGTCGAGCCCAGCGACTACCGACAGCGGTACGCCCAGTACCGCTCTGATGCGGACCTCCAGCGGCTTCATGCCGCTGCCGGTTGGGTCTCGGTCTGGGACGATCACGAATTCACCGACAACGCATGGTCGAATCGCGACGACATGAGTTGGCGCGCCCGGCGCAAGGCGGCTGAGACGTCGTACCACAAGTGGATGCCGCAACTTCCCCACGGAAACGGTCCGACACCCCTCGATCGGCTGATCAACGTCCCGGGAATCCTCGACCTCATCATCGTCGACTGCCGTATGGCTGGTCGCGACCAGCCCGAGGGCAGCGGCGGCCCGGTCGTCATCGCCGACGATGAGTCTCGCCGTCTTCTGACCGATGAGCAGTGGCTATGGCTCGAATCGACGATCGCAAATTCGAGTGCGCCCTGGCTGGTCATTGCGACGTCGGTGCAATTCTCACCGCTTCGACTGTTGCCGGTTCCTGCGTTGGCTTGGCCACCGTGGCGGTGGAAGATCAATGCCGACCAGTGGGACGGCTACCCATCCGAACGCAACCGGTTGCTCCGCAGTCTGGACGCCCGTGCCCCGGAGTGTCACACCATCGTGCTCTCGGGTGACCTCCACGGTCGCTTCCTCACTCGACCTTCGATTGATCGTCGTCACATCACGGAAATCACGAACCCGGCCGTGTCGGCGCCAACGTTCGCCGAATCCATTCGCCGGTTCACGCACGCTCCCCTACCGACCGCCGTCATCGAACGATGGCTCCGGCTCATCAATCCCCAGATCGAAGAACTCGATCTCGACCACCACGGCGCCACGATCATCGACTTCGACCCCCAATCGTGGCAGATCACCGAGGTCGACGCCGACCCTCGCCCCTGACTGCCGATCACGAGACGGCCGTTTGCCGATCGGTGACTTGGGTAGAGACCGATCATCATGTTCGAATCGCGCTCATATTCCTTGGCTGCGACCCAGCCGTGGGAGCTGGATCGGGCTGACTGGACTGCCATTGCCAAACGGGTCTGGGACAAGATCGGCGACGACGACCTCTCCGCGAGAGCAGCGGCAGTGGCCTTCTCATCGATGTTCGCCATCCCGACTCTTCTGATCGCGGTGGTGTCGATCTACGGTCTTGTTGCGTCTCCCTCACAGGTGACCGACCTTGTCGACCGGGCCGACTCGATCCTGCCCGACGCCGCAACCGAACTGCTCAGCGGCCAGATGCAATCACTGACCTCCGCCAGTGGTGGTTCGTTGTCGCTCGGTCTGATCATCGGCCTCGCCGGCGCGATCTGGACGGTGTCGGGAGCGGTGAATCGCGTACGACAGACGATCAACGAGATC